>RWZD01000006.1_pt1 | contig 178539 bp, 156 predicted proteins | sample 2187771 | NCBI WGS metagenome assembly RWZD01 (sample SAMN10531866, study PRJNA481165) | viral metagenome | isolation source: viral particles purified by filtration and ultracentrifugation from about... | place: USA: Tennessee
TCAAAATTTGCGACTGAAGGTTTAATGCAAGTTTTAGCAGAAGAATATAAACAAAGTAATCTTCGTGTAAACTGTATTAATCCTGGAGGAACAAGAACTAGCATGCGTGCAAGTGCTTTCCCAGAAGAAAACCCTCTTAAACTGAAAACCCCTGCTGATATTATGCCTATTTATATTTATTTAATGGGTGATGATAGCCTCCGTAAAACAGGGGAAAGTTATGATGCACAACCAGGTCGTAAGGCTGGTGCAGCGGAGTAATAATTTATGTCTCAAAGCCGACACGAAGAACGTCAACAACGTTTGAAAGACAAGGTGGATGCGCGCATTGAAGCGGCGCAAATTGAACGTGGAATATTAATTATTTTCACAGGGAACGGTAAAGGTAAAACGACCGCTGCTTTTGGTACTGTTTGCCGCGCAATTGGGCATGGTAAAAAAGCGGGTGTCATACAATTTATCAAAGGTAGTTGGGATAATGGCGAACGCGAGCTATTAGAACCACAAGGCGTACCTTTTTACGTGATGTCCACTGGGTTTACATGGGAAACCCAAAATAAAGAAACAGACACCCTTGCCTGCCTTGAGACATGGCAACATGCCAAACAATTACTCAGTGACCCACAATACGATTTGGTGGTTCTAGACGAGCTAACTTATATGGTGAGCTACCACTACCTTGATCTAAATGAAGTCACCCAAGCACTACAAAGCCGCCCAGAAAACCAGTCAGTTATTATCACTGGCAGGGCTTGTCATCGCTTTTTGTTAGAATTGGCTGATACAGTAACTGAAATGCGGCCTATCAAACATGCGTTTGATGCAGGGATTAAAGCACAAAAAGGAATTGACTGGTAATTTGTAATATTTAAATGGTCATAGTCCAATCATTTTTTGGGCTATGCCCCCTGCAATCTAGCCACCCCTTATTGACACCCATAATAAGAGTGCAAAATAATAATAAACTTATAAAGTTTTTCATTTATTGTTAACTTGCATTGTTGTTTTCCCTAAAATAATTACATTTCAGACTTATCATTAAATAATAATGTTTTATAGCATAAGTTAAGAATATAAAAATTATTAATGCAGCCGACTTAATTTAACCTATCAATTCCAATTGATTAAGTATAATTGCCTGAGTAAAAATACCATGCATTACAGAAATAGAGTAATTATAACAAATTGAAAATTAAGAGTTTTGGTTGAAGTTAATAGATCATCATCTATATTTATGCGGTTTTAGTTATTTATTGAAAAACAATAAACAATATATTCACGTTAATATTATTAATTTTATTAAAATCAATATACCTGCATAATTAAACAGCCAGAAAGGATTGTTAGTTTAATTAAAACTTACCTATTTTAAGGGATATATATGCAGAATATTTTAAACCATAATTTCAATATTCCCACATTGAAATTTAAGCCACTCTTTTTATGCGTTTCCATGGTTGTCGGTTCAACAACAGTAGCCCAAGCTGAGATTGTCTCAACGAATGGTGCAGGTATATTAAATCAAGGTAATGGCCCTACCGTTGTTTATATTAATAAACCAAGCCAAGGCGGGGTCTCTCATAATGTGTATAGTAAATTTGATGTTGACCAAAAAGGCGTTATTTTAAATAACAATGGAGGAAACTCTAATACCATTCTTGGTGGCAAAATCGGTAGTAATGGTAATGTTGCTGGTGGTAATAGAGCTAAAGTGATTTTAAATGAAGTAAATTCTAATACAGCAACCACCCTAAACGGAATGATTGAAGTAGCCGGAGGGAAAGCACAAGTTATCGTTGCAAACGCTTCAGGTATCACCTGTAATAACTGTGGTTTTATCAATACCAATCACGCGACTCTGACGACAGGCAAAGTCAACTTAGCCAGTGATGGTTCTATTGCTAACTATAATGTACAACAAGGTAAAATCGCAATTAACGGCAGTTTTAACGCTAATTCTCCAACGGATATCATTGCTCGTTCCGTAGCGATTAATGGTATTGTTGATGCCCAGCGTCTCAACGTTGTTGCAGGTAATAATCAAGTCAATGCCTCTGGTGAAGTTATTGGTTCAACGACGGCTATTGGTACTAAACCTAGCGTCGGCATCGATATTTCCGCTATGGGTGGCATGTATGCAAATAAAATCTCATTGATTGCCACTGAAAGCGGAGTGGGTGTTGCTAATGCGGGGGATATTGGTACCCATAATGGTGCTATCACGATTGATAGCGCAGGTAGCGTCAATAATACTAACGCAAGGGTCAATGCCGCTAAAGATTTAAACATTAAAGCAACAGCTGTAACGAATAACGGCCATCTGGTTGGTAATAAAAACGTCAATATCACCGTTGCAGGTACGGGTACCATCAATAATGATCAGGGCGAAATCACATCTTACAACAATGATATTAATTTAACGACATTGGGGCGATTAAGCAATAATGGAGGAGCAATCACCGCATTACAAAATATAAATTCAACGTCTGATACTTTGATTAACGATAATGGCTCATTCAATACCTCAAAAGGTGATATGAATATCCATTCCATGAATATTATCTATAATCGAGATAATCAAGGTAACCCTAATGACCCATCTAAAGGGTTCAATTCTGCTCGTGATATCAATATCAGTGCAGTGCGTGTTGTAAATCAAAACTCCAATATCACTGCAGGTAGAGATGCCGTTATCAATTCACAATCATCAATTGAAAACTTAGCGGATAGCAAAATCATCGCCCAACGCCGTGCGGAGATCAGTACCATGTCTTTGACTCAAGCTAACTCCGAGATAAAGACAGTTAATGGTCGTATGGATATTGATGCATCTGTATCATTAAGCAATGATGCATCATCAAAAATAGACAGTGGTCGGTTAATGAATATCAATGCTAACCAGATCAATAACTCTGGCGCTATTGTTTCAAATAATGGTCAAATGGCTATTAATTCGAATATATTAAATAATCGCTCAGGTTATATTAAAGGAAATAATCTAACCATTAAGGCATTTAATATTGATAACCAGGCTGGATTAATCCATACAGAAAACAATTTAAACATCGAAACCAGTCATCTGAATAATAACAATAGTGCTGACTTTAAACAGGCTAATGCTAAGTTTGGCTTGGTGGATCAGAACGGTGGTCTGCAAACCAATAATGGTACTGTAAAAATTCAAGGGGATACTCTCTACAATATTAATGGTTCTATTGCTGCAAATGTGAATAATATTTCGGCTTCACGTAATGATGTTGATGTTAAGCTTAAATCAACACTTAACAATAATTATGGGAAGATCTTAGGCGCTAATAACCAAAAACTTGATGTGGGTTCATTAGAAAATTACTCAGGAAGCATTGATGCAGGTAGAAACCTGACAATTGATTCAAAAAATCGAGTCAACAATCAATATGGTACTTTGAGTTCTTCAAATACAACTAAGGTCACAAGCCCTATCGTTACTAATAGCACAACAGGTACCATCACAGGTAATCGAGTCGTTATCGATTCTATTGTAACCAACTAATTTACTTAAGTTATAAGAAAGGAGACGATAAACGTCTCCTTTTTCATTAATTGTCGTTCAGAATTAATATTCTGAGTTAATCACCACTTCCTCACCAAAACGCCCTGCTTTCGGCAATGGCTGATAAGAGGAATTTGCCGCTCTTAAAATACGGATACCACGAATACCTAATTCATGAGCTGCTGCAATATCTGCATCTGCATCACCATAATAAATAGTCAGCTTATGGTCATGCATCCAGCTTACTTTATTATTTTGACCAGGTTCATCACCTGCAAAAATAACTTTCTGCATTTTATCTTCAGGAATAGCTAAACCTTCTTGAACATATTGAGTGACGGTTTCAGTTTTTGTTTTAGTACGGCCAGTAATGAAATAAACAGTATCTCCACGGTCTAAGTGCATTTTGACTAAGTCAATACCCACCTGTTTTGGCATACTAAACTTATCCCATTCATTGTTCATTTTTTCCCAAAACTGTTGGTTTTTTAGATAGCTAAAATCATTTGGTGAAAACTCTAATTTACCACGATAAAAACCAGGGCTCGAAAATAACACTGTATCATCAATATCAAAACCAACCGCCATTGGGGCTTTGCCTTCTAAGCTTTGTTTGATTTGCTCAATGGAAACCCAATGAATAGGCTGCTGTTGCGCTAATTCAACGACTGTCACACCAGGGCTGACTGTTTCTGGCATTGGTATTTTTGCCTGAGAAGTTGCAGTAAAACTTAATGCCAAAGCAACCGCGCTCAGAGTTAGTGTTATTTTTTTCATTTCTTATCCTTATTCAAGGTTTATCCGCTTAAAAACCATTCTTTATTCATCTGGATAAACTGTCTAGCTAACGTGTAAGTAAAATGTTTAACTGCTTATTTTTCTATTACTATCAATAAATAATGCAGAAATTATGTGAGGGACATCTCACATGAGAGGTAATACTAAGTTTTTTAATTACATTAAAATGAGACACATATCTCATAAATGTTATCTATTCTTGATGGGTTTAATAATAATGTGAGCTAGACCATTAATTTAATAATTGATGGTCTTATGACGAAGTTAGTTCAATAAGTGATAAAACTTAATATTTCTTTAAAGTAGTGCTAACTGTAACCTTCTACACACTTAACAAAATTATTTTTGCAAATAAAAAAGCGCATCGGTATCCCTTAGCGCTTTTCTTTAATAATGAAATAATGATTATTACGAAATTAGATACGTGTACGACGCTTCGCTGTCGGCCTTGATGATTGACGCTTAGCTGCAGGGCGTGCTGTAACTTGTGTATGGCGTTTCACCGCACGACGAATTTGGTTCGCTTTAATTCGGCGTTGGTCTCGTTCAACAGCAACCTTACTTTCTGTTTCAGGTGCTAGTTCAACCAATTCGCGAAGATAATTGGTTTGTTGTAAACCAAGCTCTGTCCACCCGCCACGAGGAAGCCCTTTTGGTAAATCAATGTCGCCATAACGAACACGGATCAAACGGCTAACTTGAACACCGACTGATTCCCAAAGACGTCGAACTTCACGGTTACGCCCTTCTGTTAACGTCACGTTATACCATTGGTTCATCCCTTCACCACCGCGATATGAAACCGTTTTAAAAGAAGCAGGACCATCTTCTAATTGCACGCCAGTGGTTAATTGGCGAATTTTAGCATCGTTAATTTCACCAAAAACACGTACCGCGTACTCACGTTCGACTTCACGGCTTGGGTGCATTAACCGATTTGCTAATTCACCATCTGTCGTAAATAATAATAACCCACTCGTATTGACGTCCAAACGGCCAACGGCAATCCACCTAGCCCCTGTTAACTTCGGTAAACGATTAAAAACAGTAGGACGGCCTTCAGGATCATGGCGAGTACATAATTCACCTTCTGGCTTATAATACGCCATAACACGGCAAATCTCTTTCTCAGGCTCTTTAATCGCTAATAAACGGCCATCTAAACGGATTTTTGTTGCTGCTGTAACTTCTACTCGGTCACCTAATGTTGCAATTTTACCATCAACACTAATACGACCTGCCTGCAGGAACGTTTCGATTTCACGACGGGAACCATGCCCAGAACGGGCAAGGATTTTTTGTAATTTTTCAGTTTTTTGCGGTTTAGCGCTCATGTAACCCTCTACTGTCGCCTTCACAGGCGTCAAATGACTTTTGGGAGTGATATGTTTACCCTCTCCAAAAAGTATTGAATTTGTAAACCCGCGTATTATACACAGGTTTATCTTGAAGCCCTATTACTTATCAGAATATCGCACTTTCAATACATTTTCATATAATTAGCTATATAAACACAGTGTTTTATTAGCTAAACATTACTCAAAAGGCGATGGGTCTCCAGTACCGACCCGAGCAACTACTGGCGTGTCATCCGTAAAATCAATGACTGTTGTTGGTTTTTGCCCGATGTAACCACCGTGGATCACTAAATCGACCTGTTTATCCAATAAATCCCTAATTTCCTCAGGATCAGATTGAGTAAAATCATCACCAGGCATGATTAAACTGGTCGACATTAACGGCTCTCCCACCGCTTCAAGTAGATCCCTTGCAATAGGATTAGAAGGCACTCGTAAACCAATTGTTTTACGTTTTTCATTCATTAAACGGCGCGGGACTTCTTTGGTTGCACGTAAAATAAACGTATAATTACCGGGTGTATTATTTTTAATTAAACGAAATACCGTATTATCAACATGGGCATAATTGGATAATTCAGAAAGGTCACGGCACATTAGTGTGAAATTATGATTGGTATCGAGTTGGCGGATACGGCAAATGCGTTGCAATGCATCTTTTTCTTCTAAACGACAACCTATTGCATAACCTGAGTCTGTCGGATAAACAACAACACCACCTTTATTTAGGATTTCAACGCTTTGGCTAATTAACCGCGTCTGAGGGTTGTCCGGATGGATATAAAAAAACTGGCTCATACATACCTCTACTTTTCGTAGTATCGACAGCATCACCCGGCAAAATACCTATAAAATGGTACTATCTATTTAATCAATTAAATGATTTATGTGAAATAAATCATTATCCATACTGGTTATTTTACACCGCATTGTTAATACATCAAAGTATTAGGTGTTTTTTACTCAGCCCACTGCGCCCAAACGGCCTGTTCATCATCAGGTAACCATAAATTGCGCCCCAGTTCTATCCAAGAACATGGTCGATGAAAATCGGAACCAACTGAGGTTCGTAGCTCAGCAACTTTTGCAAGCTCAGCTAAATACTGCTTTTCATTTGGAGGTTGTTGGCAATGGGAAACTTCCATAGCATCACCATTACATTGCTTAAAATAAGCAATAAGGCGTTTCAACCACTTATTTGATAGTTGATATTTAGATGGGTGCGCTAAAACAGCGACCCCACCTGCGGCGTGAATGGCTTCGATAGATTCGTGAATAGAGCACCACTTTGCAGGAACATACCCTGTTTTGCCTTTTGATAAATAACGTTTAAATACATTGTTAATCGTTTTTTCTTTACCAATTTTAACAATATATTGTGCAAAATGCGCACGAGTCACTTGCCCACCGGCAGAAATATTTCGTGCATTTTTCCATGCATCGTCAATGCCAGCTTTTTGCAAACGACGCCCCATCTCTATTCCACGTTCTAATCGACGAGCTGATTGTTCTTCCAGCAATTTAATCATTGCGGGGTGCTCCGTAGAAAAGTTTAGCCCCACAATATGTATTTCTATATTTTCCCAAAGAGTGGATATTTCTACGCCGTTGATAAGTTCAATTGGCCTATCATTTTCAGCCAAATAACGTCTCGCTTGCAATACACCATCGCAAGTATCATGGTCTGTGATAGCCAAAATATTTACGCCCATGGTTATCGCACGTTCAATTAACGCTTCAGGGGTTAGCTCCCCATCCGAAGCAATCGTATGACTATGTAAATCATAACGAGTCAATAATGACGTTGCTGCTTGCGGCATGGTGGTATCTTCTCCAATTTCCATTAACAACTATTTTCCTAATAAATTAACAAAGTGCTTGACACTAAAGACATGATCCAGTTAACTAGTACGCAAGATGGCTTAGCGCCAATAATTAATCAGTTTATCCAGTGAGGCATATCATGACTTTATTTAACCTAACAAATCGTTGGTGGCGTGACTTCCCAAATTGGGCGGAAGCCGCACGCGCATAGTTATTGTATGTCTCAGTGCCGAACCCGCCTTTCTACGGCGGGTTTTTTAATGTCTAAAATTAGCGTAAGGCAACAAAATGAACAAACAAAACACCACATTAGCACATTTTAAGTATCTGGATAGCCCAATTAACTATCAGCCAGACCCAACATTATTATTTAATCACCTGTGTCAGCAGGTTCCATCCACGATGTTATTAGAATCTGCCGAGGTTAATAACAAAGCGAATTTACAAAGTTTGCTGATTGTTAATAGTGCGCTACGTATACGCGCATTTGCTCAACGTGTTGAAATAGAAGCTTTAACACCTAATGGCCAATCCCTATTACCAAAGCTATTAGCTGAGCTTAATGGACGAATAGCTCATCACGACCTTAGTGACAATCTATTAACGGTATCATTTAACCAACCGAAACAAGATCTGGATGAAGATAATCGCCTTAAAGCCCCTTCTAGCTTGGATGTTTTAAGAGCGCTACCGACAATTGCTCAAACTTATTCGACTAAACCTGAAACACTATTTGTTGGTGGTCTGTTCGCATACGATTTAGTTGCAGGATTTGAAGATTTACCTGAGGTTAAGAGCGTTAATCAATGCCCCGACTATTGTTTTTTTGTCGCCGAACATTATTTAGTGATCGACCATCAAAATCAGGCTGCACGGATCAAAAGCTGTATTTTTTCTGATAATCAACAGAATATAGAAACCGTAAAACAAAGACATGAACAAATTATCGTTTCATGCCGCCCTTTTTTACCTGAGCTTCCCCTTGAGTCGGCGCCCAATTTTACCGTGACAGTAAATAAAAGCGACCAAGAGTATGGTGCAATCGTTACGTCTTTAAAAGAAGCTATTTACCGTGGTGATATTTTCCAGGTTGTCCCCTCACGTAAATTTACCATGCCTTGTGCACACCCATTGATTTCATATCAAAAACTGAAGTTGCAAAACCCAAGCCCATATATGTTTTACATGCAAGATCAAGATTTCACCCTATTTGGTGCTTCACCAGAAAGCGCACTGAAATATGCCACCCAAACCCGCAAAGTGGAAATTTACCCAATCGCTGGAACGCGTCCTCGTGGGCGTAATGCGCAGGGAGATTTAGACCTCGATTTAGATAGCCGTATTGAACTCTCAATGCGCTCAGATGAAAAAGAATTAGCAGAGCACATCATGCTAGTAGACCTTGCTCGTAACGATTTAGCGCGTATTTGTGAAGCTGGCAGCCGTTATGTAGCTAATTTAACTAAAGTTGACCGCTATTCCTTTGTTATGCATTTGGTTTCTCACGTTGTAGGAACATTACGCCAAGACTTAGATATTTTTCATGCTTATCAAGCTTGTATGAATATGGGCACCCTTACTGGGGCACCAAAAGTAAAAGCCATGCAGTTAATTGCCCAAAATGAACAGGAACGACGCGGCTCATACGGCGGTGCCGTTGGTTATTTCCAAGGAAATGGTGATTTTGATACTTGCATTGTTATTCGCTCCGCCTATGTCGAAAATGGAATTGCAACGGTACAAGCTGGCGGAGGCGTTGTATTGGATTCTTCACCACAAGCTGAAGCAGATGAAACCCGTAATAAAGCACGAGCGGTGATCCGCGCAATTGCCCAAGCACACCAAGTAAAGGAGTTATTTTAATGGCGAATATTTTACTGCTCGATAATGTAGATTCCTTTACTTATAACTTGGTAGACCAGCTACGCTCTGGCGGACATCAAGTGGTTATTTACCGTAATACCGTCAGCGCATCGCATATTCTGTCAGTATTAAACAATATGGATTCCCCTATTTTAGTTCTGTCTCCTGGGCCTGGGAAACCAAGCGCGGCGGGCTCAATGCCAGAAGTCTTACAGCAGGTAAAAGGCAAAATTCCAGTTATTGGTATTTGTTTAGGACACCAAGCTATTGTTGAAGCTTATGGTGGGACTGTTTCTGCTGCTGGTGAAATATTACATGGTAAATCCTCTATCGCAACTCACGATGAACTCGCCATGTTTGCTAATCTTGAAAACCCAATTTCTGTAGCCCGTTACCATTCATTAGTTGGTAGCCAAATCCCTAGCAGCCTGACAATTTGTGCGCAATCAAATGGCATGGTTATGGCAGTCCGCAATGATAGTGACCGAGTCTGTGGGTTCCAATTCCACCCTGAATCTATTTTAACAACCACAGGCAAACAGTTGTTAGAAAATACCGTGGCATGGGCTCTTTCTACACCCAATGAAAATACCACCACTCATTCGCACTAACGGGATACTAAAGAGCCAATTATGCAAAATATTTATGACAAATTATTTAAAGCACAACCACTGACTCAACAAGAAAGCCAGTTTTTATTTAACGCTATTATCCAAGGTGAGTTAACTGAGCCCCAATTAGCTGCGGTGTTGATCAGTATGAAAATGCGTGGTGAGCAGCCTCAAGAAATTGCAGGTGCTGCACTGGCTTGCTTAGAAAATGCACAGCCATTCCCTCGCCCTAATTATACATTCAGTGATATTGTTGGTACTGGTGGTGATGGGGCTAATAGTATCAATATTTCGACGGCCAGTGCCTTTGTCGCCGCAGAATGCGGTATTAAAGTCGCTAAGCATGGTAATCGTAGCGTATCAAGCCGCTCCGGTTCTTCTGACCTACTCGCCGCATTTGGTATTGCTCTTGATCTAAGTGCTCAAAGTGCGCGCGATGCACTAGATGAGCTTGGCGTCTGTTTTTTATTTGCACCACAATATCACAGCGGTTTTCGCCATGCGGCCCCGGTACGTACACAACTTAAAACACGCACTTTATTTAATGTACTCGGTCCGTTGATTAACCCAGCTCGCCCACCAATCGCACTTATTGGCGTCTATCAAGAAACACTAGTCAAACCTGTTGCTGAAACATTACAGATGCTTGGTTTTACACGCGCAGCTGTGGTACACAGTGGAGGGATGGATGAAGTATCACTACACGCGCCCACACAAGTGGCTGAATTAAAAGATGGTGCTTTACACTATTATCAGTTAACCGCTGAGGATTTTGGCTTAACGCCCTATGCGTTAACTGATTTAGAAGGGGGAACCCCAGATGAGAACCGCGTATTGCTAAGCAACTTGCTTCAGGGGCACGGTAAAGCTGCTCATGAAGCCGCTGTTGCGGCTAATGTCGCGATGTTAATGCGCATTAATGGCCATGAAAATCTAAAACAAAATAGTGAACATGCACTCGCAATTATCCGTAGCGGTAAAGCATTTGACCGCGTCACTGCACTAGCGGCAAGGAACCAATAACATGAAAGCAACCGTATTACAAAAAATTGTTGATGATAAAGCCAGCTACCTCATTGAACGTAAAGCGAAACAACCTTTAAGTGCCTTTATCGATGAGGTTCAGCCTAGTCAACGTAGCTTCTATAATGCGCTCAGTGCAAAACGCCCTGTTTTTATCTTGGAGTGCAAAAAAGCGTCTCCATCTAAAGGCCTAATCAGAGAAGATTTTGACCCAGAAGTGATCGCCAAAACCTATGCACCTTATGCATCTGCCATTTCCGTACTTACTGATGAAAAATATTTTCAAGGTAATATGGATTACCTGACTATTGTTAGTCAGGCAGTAAAGCAACCTGTATTATGTAAAGACTTTATCATTGATTCATATCAAATTTATCTTGCTAGATATTACCAAGCAGACGCTATCTTATTGATGTTATCAGTCCTAAGTGATGATGAATATATCGCTTTAGCTCAAGTTGCTCATCAACTCAATATGGGCGTGTTAACAGAAGTCAGTAATGAAGAAGAATTAGAAAGAGCGATTGCTTTAAAATCTAAAGTCGTGGGTATCAATAACCGTGATTTACGTGACCTTTCCATTGATTTAAACCGGACACGTGAGCTTGCCCCTCGATTAGCGCAAGGTACAATTATTATCAGCGAATCAGGCATTCATCAACACCAACATATTCAATCGCTTAACCAATTTGCTAATGGTTTTTTAATTGGCAGTGCGTTGATGGAACAAACTGATCTTGATAAAGCGCTACAACGTTTATTAGTTGGTGAACATAAAGTTTGTGGTTTGACTCGTGAACAAGACGCAAAAGCAGTATTAGATGCGGGTGCTTGCTTTGGGGGGTTAATTTTTGCTGAAGGTTCCCCACGTAAAGTGACACTGTCACAAGCACAAAACATTATTCATGCTGCCCCCTTAAAATACGTTGGGGTTTTTCGCAATCAGTCAGCTGATTTTGTTGCTCATATTGCTCAGCGCCTTGCGTTATCCGCGGTTCAATTACATGGACAAGAAAATCAAGAGTACATAGCAACGCTGAGAAACCTGCTCCCCAATTATTGTGAAATCTGGAAAGCAGTCGATATGTCACAAGTGGATTTGTCTCACTATGACACCCAAGGTGTCGATGTTTTGTTGCTAGATAATGGCCATGGCGGTACAGGGAAAACTTTCGACTGGAGCACCATCCCACAATCTGTTAATCAACGTTTTATGATCGCAGGCGGGCTAAATGCCCAAAATTGCCTTGAAGCGTCGAAATTACTTTGTAATGGACTTGATTTTAATTCAGGGGTGGAAATTGAGCCCGGAATTAAAAGTGAACAAAAAATAAACTTAGTGCTATCAACTTTATTCGCGGAATCAACACATAGCTAACCACTAGATAACGATAGCCTTATTAGTAATAAACAATATTTAGACCCAATTTAATTGACGAGATGGATAACAAACAATGAGCAAATTAGATCCGTATTTCGGCGAGTTTGGTGGACAATATGTCCCAGAAATTCTTATTCCCGCTTTAAACCAATTAGAAGATGCTTTTATTGAAGCGCAAAATGATGCTAGTTTTTTGCAAGAGTTTCACGACCTTCTTAAAAACTACGCAGGTCGCCCTACGGCCCTGACACTTTGTCAAAACTTAACCGCTGGTACAAAGACCAAATTATACTTAAAGCGTGAGGACTTATTACATGGTGGTGCCCACAAAACCAACCAAGTATTAGGCCAAGCTTTACTCGCCAAACGAATGGGCAAAACTGAAATTATTGCGGAAACAGGCGCAGGACAGCACGGCGTGGCAACTGCTTTAGCTTGCGCATTATTAAATATGAAATGCCGTATTTATATGGGGGCTAAAGACGTTGAACGCCAATCGCCTAACGTATTTCGTATGAAATTAATGGGAGCTGAAGTTATCCCTGTGTACAGTGGTTCCGCCACACTCAAAGATGCATGTAATGAAGCATTGAGGGACTGGTCTGGTAGCTATGATAATGCCCATTATCTATTAGGGACAGCCGCAGGGCCTCACCCTTACCCAACCATTGTACGTGAATTTCAACGCATGATAGGCGACGAAGCAAAACAACAAGTTCTTGAAAAAGAAGGTCGTTTACCTGATGCCGTTATTGCCTGTATTGGTGGTGGCTCCAATGCGATTGGTTTATTTGCCTCATTTATACCAGAAGAAAACGTCAAATTAATTGGTGTGGAACCCGCAGGGTTGGGAATTGAATCAGGCCAACACGGGGCACCATTAAAACACGGTCGTGTAGGTATATATTTTGGTATGAAGTCCCCAATGATGCAAACCAACGAAGGGCAGATTGAAGAGTCCTACTCCATTTCTGCGGGGTTAGACTTTCCTTCTGTTGGCCCTCAACACGCACACTTAAATAGTATTGGTCGAGCAGAGTATGTTTCCATTACCGATGATGAAGCACTTAATGCCTTCAAGTTATTATCTCGTAAAGAAGGTATTATTCCTGCATTAGAATCATCGCATGCACTCGCTTATGCATTAAAAATGGCAGAGCAACAACCAAATAAAGAACAATTACTCATCGTAAATTTATCAGGCCGTGGAGATAAGGACATTTTTACAGTGCATGATATTCTGGCCAGCAAAGGAGAAATTTAATGGAACGTTATACCCAACTTTTTGAGCGTTTAAGCCATAACAATCAAGGTGCATTTGTTCCATTTGTTACATTAGGCGACCCTGATGCTGAGTTATCGTTAAAAATTATCGATGCATTAATTTCAGGTGGTGCAGATGCTTTGGAAATAGGCATTCCTTTTTCTGATCCTCTCGCTGATGGCCCTACGATCCAAAATGCCAATTTACGCGCATTTAAAAGCGAAATTACTCCGACTATCTGTTTTGAGTTATTGGGCCGTATAAGGGAAAAGCACCCTACTATACCAATCGGCTTATTGGTATATGCGAATTTGGTGTTTACTAATGGGATTGAAAACTTTTATATCCGTTGTGCGAAAGCAGGTGTTGATTCCGTATTAGTTGCAGATGTTCCAATGAATGAGTCAAAAGCTTTCCGTGAAGCAGCTTTAGCACACAATATCGCCCCAATTTTTATTTGCCCGCCAAATGGTGATGATGCATTGTTACAACAAATTGGGCAGTATAGCCGTGGATACACTTATTTATTATCTCGTGCAGGGGTAACAGGTACAGAGAAGCGTGCGGAAATGCCGTTAACTCACTTGATTGATAAATTAAATCAGTATCAAGCAGCACCCGCATTACAAGGATTTGGTATTTCAGAACCGGAACAAGTTAGAGAAGCAATTAAAAATGGTGCAGCTGGCGCTATTTCTGGCTCAGCGATAGTAAAAATCATTGAAGATAACTTAAATAAACCTGATGTTCTGCTAAAAACATTAACAGAATTTGTATTTAAAATGAAATCGGCAACACAGAAATAACTTTAACTATCTTTTAAGAGACCGTTATTTTTAATAACGGTCTCTTATTTAAAAATGAAAATTAACTTTAATGATACTTATAGTGTATATCTATTATTTATAACCTTTCCAATTAAAATATATTTTTCTAAAGTTAGGCGTGATTAGATTAAATATTAGCCTTTTTTTAGTACGCATAAATAACTTTCACCAATCAATTAGTTATAGAAAATTAAAGCTAGGTGTTATTACCTTGGTGTATTTACTTAATAATCTATAGCAGAGTAAACGTTATTTGTTGTTTTTATTTGTTATTATATTTTATTTATTATAAAAGACTTCGCTTTCTTTGATTATGGAATTTAAATCTCCCACCCCCTAAACAACCAGACTTAAGTACAATTAAATTTTAATAAAAACCAATATAACGCATAATTTTCACGCTTTAATAGCAATAATTTTAGCTATTTTATTTTATCTATAGTCTATATTTAGGAATATTTTATGAAAAAGCATTCTGATAAATCAATCGGAAATCCGATGCTAAAAATCAAACCACTCTTTTTAAGTGTCTCTGTTATCTTAGGATCTGCTTCCGTTGCTCACGGTGCGGTTATCAATACTAATGGTGCTGGTGTAATAAACCAATCTAACGGGCCAACCATTGTTCATATTAAAGGTGCAAGCGATAAAGGTGTTTCTCATAATATCTATAGTCAATTTGATGTTGACCAAAAAGGTGTTATTTTAAATAACAGTAAAACAAATACGAATACCACTCTCGGTGGACAAATTAATGGAAACCTTAATTTAAATAATGGCACGGCTAGTGTTATTTTAAACGAAGTCAATTCAAATAAAGCCAGTACACTCGGTGGGATGATTGAAGTTGCTGGGGATAAAGCGCAAGTTATTGTTGCTAACGCATCAGGTATCACATGCAATAACTGTGGATTTATCAATACTAACCGTGTGACCTTAACAACTGGGAAACCAATTGTAGCTGGTGGTGATATACTTGGTTATAACGTAGAAAAAGGCCAAATCATTATTAATAGCCGCCTACAATCTGACTCACCAACCGATATTATTGCTCGTTCTGCTGTTATTCGTGGCGATCTTCATGCTAAAGAAGTCAATGTTGTTGCTGGTAATAACTTTGTTGATGCAAGCGGTAAACAAGTCACTAAAGTGCAAGGCGTTGGTTCTCCAACTAGCGTAGGCATCGATGTTGCCGCTATGGGCGGTATGTATGCAGATAAAATCACCTTAGTTTCAACTGAAAGTGGCACTGGTGTTTCTAATAACGGCAGCCTAATTGCTGGTACCGGCGGTATCAATATTGATTCTTCAGGTGTTGTGTATAACAAAAACGCTAGAATATACGCAAATGGTAACATCGATATTAAGGCTAATGGTATTTACAACTCTTCCGCTATCGCTGCTAATGGGAATATTGACATTAATAGTAATAACTCGACGTTGAGTAATGCCAATGCCCAAATCAAGTCAAATAGTGGTGATATCAAACTTGCTGGTGCATCTATTGATAATAGAGGTGGTATCATCAATGCACAGAAGGCTATGGATATATCAACTGTCAATATTAGTAATGGTAATGGTTCAATTAAAACAAACCGTGGTGACCTAACGATTAAAGCTTCTGGCTCGATTGATAATAACTATGACCTACGCAATAACGTAATTAATGTTGATGAGCGTGGGATCAGGGCTGGTAATGATTTAACCGTTAACACAACGAGGATCGCCAACAGTAACTCAACATTGTCTGGCCGCGATGTCAGCGTTAACGCTCGTGATAGCATTTATAATAATAGCAACAGCCAAGTTATCGCTAAAAGAAAAGTTACTCTTGATGCCCATACATTACAAAATAACAATTCACTGATCAAATCAACAAATGGTTTAATTAATATTAACCTATCTGGTAATTTTACAAATGATAGCTATGCTGCAATTTCAAGTGGTAGAGCACTAAATATTACTGCTAATGCCATTAATAATAAAGGCTCTCTAAGCGCGAGTGCAGGTAAGTCTAAATTTAATGCTTATAGCTTAAACAACCAATATGGCTATATTAAAGGAAATAATTTAGATATTAAAACGACAAATTTATCAAATACTGAAGGCTTAATTACTGCAGACTCTAATGTTGTTATTAATACCACCAGCTTAAATAATTATAGTTCTGTTGGATTTGATAAATATGCAAGTAAATTTGGGGTTTCTGGGCATACTGGCGGTATCTACGCTAAAGATGGTTCTGTCACTATCAAAGCTAATAACATAGACAACTACAATGGTGTTATCTCAGCTAATGGTGCGCAAAATGTGCTCACAAATGGTAATGTTAATATTACCTTAAGAAACAACCTTGATAACCGTCATGGTAAAATTCAAGGTTCTAATACTGTTAAATTAGATGTGAACAAATTAGATAATACTAGTTCAGGTTTAGTTCAGGCAGGTAAAGACCTTACTATTGATGCATTTTCTCGTGTCGATAATTACGGTGGCCGTTTAAGTTCACTCGGTACAACTACAATCTCTAGCCCAACTATTTCTAATGGTTCTTATGGGCAAATTTTAGGCCAAACAGTTATTTTAAACACCTCTAATTATTATTAATTAGGCTATTAAGGAGGCTATCTAGCCTCCTTATATCAAATAAAAAACCCCATTTTAGAGTTATGAAATAATATATTTTTACCTTCAGACTTATCCATTCTAAAAAAGTTAAAAAAATCTAATATCACCCCGATATTGTAATTAATTGCTAATCAATTAAATCTAAGTAAAATAACTTATATATCCCATTTTAGAGTAATTATTACTCATTGATTTAATTAAAAATAAAAGCAACAACAATAAATTAAATTGTAACCTCAGAAATATTAGCATTAACTATCGCCCCCTATTATTCAGACTAAGTTAATATAATTAATTTTTAATTCAAAAGAAATTAACGCATAATTAAAACCGTGTTAAAACAACCAAAAACCACACATTTACCGATAGGTTCATTATAGGGATATATATGAAAATCAATTTAAAATAAGACAAAAAGGCAATTTCAGAGTGAATAGCCTAACCTATCATTTAATTATATTTTATATCATAAAAATAACTTTATTGTTTTTTCGTTTAAGAATAAATGTGGTGAGTATGAATTTTAGCTCTATTTTTTTATCTACTACCTTATTAGCCTTTCCGTTATACGTATTCGCTAATGCTTCACAAATAATTGACCAACAAATCAACAACCAAGCTAGCCAAGATAAATCTCGTGAACAGCAGACTAGATTAGAAACGAAGGATGCTCTAGCAAGGACAAGAGAACAGGCTAATAATATTTTAGTTTTTGATGAAGAAAAAGACTGTTTTGAAATGAAAAAAGTCATTTTAATATCAGAACCCAAATTACCATCTATGCGCCCATTAGAGGCTTATGCAAATCAAGTTATGGGAATTTGTATTGGTATTAATGGTGTTGAAACGCTTGCTAAAGGCTTGCAAGACAAAATCATCAAATCAGGATATGTCACAACACGCGTGAATATTCCTGAACAAAATATTAGTGATGGCATCTTAACCTTACAAATCATACCGGGCAAAGTAGCAAACGTAAAATTAACTGAAGGTAGTGATACATATATTACCCTAGGTGCAATTATGCCAGCGAAGGAAGGCGACTTATTAAATATTCGTGATATTGAACAAGGTTTAGAAAACCTTGAGCGTATCCCTGGCGCAAAAGTTAATATTGAACTCTCCCCCGGTAAAGAATTTTCGACATCCGATATTTCAATTCAAAGGGAAAAATCATCTCCTTTTAATGTTGGTGGCTATTATAATAACTCAGGTAGCCGTCAAACCGGTAAAGATCAGGTCGGAGTCACCCTTTACGGTAATAATCTGACAAGTTTAAATGATACTATTTATGTTTCAGCGGGTAAAAACCTAAAAAACCAAGCTCGTAACAGTACCAGCAATGCTGCTGTTTACTATGCTGTGCCTTATAATTATTGGCTTTTTTCACTCTATGCTAGCAAAAGTGATTATAAACAGACAATTAATGATACCGTTGCCAGCTATAAATATTATGGTGATAGCAAATATTATAACGCTACCGCAAGTAACGTGTTTCTACGTGGACAAACTTATAAAGATACTGCATCTATTCAACTAATTAAACGAAAATCGAAGTACAAACTTGAAGATGTAAAATTACTGTCTCAGGAACGAGATTTAACCACTTTCAAAGTCGGTGTTAGCCACCGACAAAATATTGATAACGCAACCCTCGATGCATCAATCTATTACCAGCGCAATGTACCTTGGTTTGGTGCAGAAGAAAGTTGGGATATGAAATATGGCGATGCGAGTCATATGGCTCGTGTTTATACAATGGATGTATCCGCCATGATCCCCGTTGCTTTTGATGATTTTATCATGAGTTATAACCCTCAACTATTTGTACAATACTCAAGGGACCGTTTAACCATTCAAGATCAATTTTCATTAGGTAGCCGCTGGACGGTTCGTGGTTTCGACGAAGAATTCTCATTAATAGGCGATAAAGGCTTCTATTTACGTAATGAGTTTAATTTTTATATTCCAGGTTTACCCGTTTACCCTTACTATGCGGTTGATTATGGTCGTATATTAGGTGGTGTTTACCCATTAGGGCTTTATTCTGATGACCAACTGTTGGGAACTGCCATAGGGATGAGAGGCAATATTAATATATTTAGTTATGATTTATTCCTAGGCGTCCCACTGTATAAACCTGATGAATATGAAACCAATAGTGTCAATGCTGGTTTAAATGTTCAATGGTTCTGGTAAAATTAATTTAATATTTAAGGTTGACTGTAAATCACTACTTTCAGCCTTTTTTATTTTATGCCCTACTATTTAATTTATTCGTTTTCATCTTGTATTTTAAAAAATTCAACAGCACCAAAATAATCACATATCGAAAAAGTCCCCCTTTGCTATCACTAAAAATATTATACTGATTATAACTTAGCCTCCTTCATCTACGTGTTAATTATTGTTTATTTTTGCTTTCATGTAATTTTATTAAATATAAGACGTCATTAAAAACAAAAAATCCGAGAATATAAATACTCTCGGATTTCCTACTGCAATCTAATCCATCAGAATTCAGGCATTACCCTGCATTGCGTCCTATCAAATATTTAGAAGCGATAACCTGCTCCAAACATAAATACAAATGGGTCTAGACGAGTGTCAACTTTATATCTCTCGCCACCCGCTTTAAATTTCACGTCTGATTCAATATTCATCCACCACAGTGATGCGTTTAACATCCAGTTGTCAGTCAGCATATAATCCATACCAGCTTGTGCTGCAAAGCCCCAAGAGCTTGACATGTCTAGATCAGATAAACCTGCATTTTTTCCGGTAGAATTGAATTTCTCATCAAAGAAAAAGGTATAGTTAACACCTGCACCTAAATAAGGACGTAACTTATCTTCTTTACTACCAAAATAATATTGAGCCATTAAAGTTGGTGGTAAATGTTTTACTGTTGCAATATTACCAGTTGGACCAGTTCCTACTTTATGTTCAAATGGAGTTGCAGCTAATAATTCCACACCAATATTATCAGTGATCATATAGCCAAAAGTTAAACCTAATTGAGTATTATTATTAGCACCAAATGTACCTAGGTTACCTAGACCATTAATTTTTACATCATCTCCTCCAACATTTGGTCTGACTGTTGCAGTACCAGCGCGGAAAAGAAAATCGCCAGCTTCATGTGCAATAGAAACTGCTGGAGCTAAAGTTGCAGCTGCTAATACAAGCGCAGTGAGTTTTTTCATTATCAATCCCATTCCTGTGTTTTTATTTTAGGAAAATATACCGTATTATTTAAATTGATGTTCAAATCAAGATCACATCTTTTGCTTATTTATAGGCAACCCGATAAATATGAGTTTATTATTTCATTTATATTTTTTTTAATTTTGATTTAAATCAATTTTTAGGAAATAACCAATAAAATATAAAATTGATTATAATTTATTTATATTAATCCTGCATTTTAAACATGCATTAAATATACAACATAAGTAATTATCTTTAGATTTCACGCATTAACTTACTTATATTGATCCAAATATCTTACTGATTAGAGTTGTTAACATTCCGAATTTTCTTATCTTTCTCTACCTCTAGCCCTGATACTCGGTTACAATTGGCTGAAACTCTTGACCCGTTTGTAGATAGGAGCAGTTAAATGTCCATTTCGGCCAACTCACTCATCAGTGATAGCGTCAATTTTTTTAAAAACCAATTGAGTGGCCTGTTTACTATTGTGTTGTCAGCAACCGTAGTAAGCCTTGCGATTTACGCAATGATGATCCCTAGCGAGCAAATGATAGGCGTGCTAGCGCAAGCACAGACTAAAATGATTGAGTCTGGTAACTCCGGCTTACAAGACTGGATACTAGATCTTTCAGAAGAAGATAAAAGTAGTATCTTACGCGTTTCTTTTGGGTTAATTCTCTCGGTTACTCTGGGCAGTTTAGTCCTTATTTGCGGCACTCTATCTTATATTGCTGGTCTGTCTCGTGGTGAACACCTATCGGGTATTCAGGCGCTCACCGCATCTTTAAACAAAGCACCATCAATGTTTCTTCTATTAGTTGTTTGCTCTTTACTTATCCAATTAGGTATCACCATCATGGTGCTACCTGGAATTGTATTAGCTATTGGCTTCTCTTTAGCCCCTGCTATCTTAATGAGTGAGCGTACAAACCCGTTTAGTGCTATGGGTAAAAGTTGGAAAATGGCTTATGCAAACTGGCGCATTGCATTGCCAATGGTATTAATTTGGATGGCTGCACAAATGCTGGTTAGCGTTCTCTTGGGTAGCTTAAATATGAATCATATTGCTGTTAACGGGGTTTCCTTCTTACTTAATAATTTCGTTGCAGCCTTTGCTTTAATTTATTTTTATCGCCTATACATGTTAGTCGCTAAGAATTGATCTAAAGGGTAAATGGGGGATCTAATTCCCCATTTATCTTCGCGTTATTAAACACCGAATAAGACCCATCAAGTATTTTATTCCTAAAAACACCCTACCAACACATTAATCATACTTCTTTGGGCTGTTCTGGCTCTAGGTCAATTTTTGAATTCAGTGGTTCAGTTTTTTCACCATCGAATGTCTCTAACGATTTTCTGTCTGCTTCAGACTTTCTATCTTCAACTGTTTTTATTTGTACTTGCTGTTTACTCTGAATAAGTCGAATAGCAAAATAAATATCAGGCACAACCAATAAATCATCATCAGAGCGACTGATTTTATTTTGTTCCAACCACCGTTTTACCGAAGTCCTACGACCTGCAAGTACAAGAGTTACCCCTTTTGCTTTCAATGAGGTAACAATATCATTTAGCGCTGAAAATACGCTCACATCATTATGCGTGAAGCTAACTGCCGCATCCACAATTACCCAAGCAGGCCTTTTTAATTGATTATCTATATGCTTGTTTAATCGTTCTTTAAAATAATTCACGTTAAAATAAGTTAATGGTGAATTAAACCGATAAATTAAAACCCCATCAATTTGTTGAATACCATTCTCAGGCGCCATAGAATGCAGCATTCCCTGTTCATCGACACCTAATAACTGGTCTGTAGGCCTAAATATTATCCGAATAAACTGCAACAACCCCAATAATACCGCCAACCCCACACCACTAATTAACCCGACAACAAGTACAGCGCACAGCGTAAACACGCATAAGAAAAATGCCTGTCGATTGCGTTTACGCATCGAAAAAATACTACGGAAGCTCAATAAGGAAAATGTCGAAATAATCAGTACCATACCCAATGCAGGCATCGGAATATATTCTAATAAGTTTATTGAAAAAAGTAAGACAGCTAAAATAGTTAAAGCCGCGACAATAGAGACTAACTGAGTTTTCCCCCCCATCATATCATTCACTGCAGTACGGCTGCTTGCTGCGCTTACCGCAAAGCCTTGCGCCAAAGCGGATGCAATATTCGCTACGCCTAATGCCCTAAGTTCTTGGTCTGCATCAACCGTGTAGCCATTTTTACTGGCAAAACTGCGGGCAGTCATCATAAAACTCACAAAGCTAATCACCGCTAAGTTTAAAGATGGGATAACCAAATCACGAATTAGCCCCGGAGGGAAATCAGGCAGCGGAACATACGGAAGCCCATCACCTAAATCACCAACAGTACTCACGCCATATTGCTCAAGATTAAATGCAACACTAGCCGCGGTGGCTAAAATCATTGCAATGAGTAAAGAAGGCCATTTACTGCGAACACGCTTAATCGCAAGCGTAATCGCTAACGTCGTCACCGCAACTAATAATGTCGGAATATGTGTCTCTTTTAATGCTAAAGGTAAAGCGACTAAACGTTCAATAAAACCGGCTGGTAATGTACTGATACCAAAAACCTTGCTAATTTGACTAACGATAATAGTTAATGCAACCCCATTTAATAACCCTTGCAATATGGGGCGAGACAAAAAGTCAGCGAATGTTCCCAAGCGAAATTTAGCTGCAATCAAACACCAAATCCCTGTCATGAAACTCATTACCATGACCAATTGCCAACGGACATCATCATCCCCCATCGCAAGCGGTGCAACTGCTGCTGCAATCACCGCACAGGTTGCTGCATCGGGGCCGATAATCAATTGTTTGGATGTCCCAAATAATGCATAAAAAAACATGGGTAAAATACAGGAGTAAAGCCCAACGATTGCATTCATCCCCATTAATTCGGCATAAGCAATTGCGACAGGCAAAGCAACAGCAGCAACAGACAAACCTGCTTTTACATCAGGGCCAAGATCTGAAAGTTGATAATTAAACAGCGTTTCTAACCCTGGCATCCAAGCAAACAGCTTCGCCTTTATCATTGATGAAAAATACCTATAAATTAGTAAGTTAAATTAGCTTTAACACTATATATAGCTGAACTAATAAAGTTTATCTAGAAGTAAGTCAAATAATAGTAAAATAGTGCAAATATCTTTGGTAACAAAGCGTATTTATTGGTAAAAAGGTGCAAACTTTTAACAATTATGGTCAAAATCAGTTAAACTACTCCATTATCTTTACGTTGAGGCGCTTTATTCACTGTTATGAAACAACTTATTGATTTTATCCCTTTAATCATATTTTTCATCGTCTATAAAAGATATGACATTTTCTACGCAAGTGGCGCACTAATGGTAGCAACACCTCTTGCTTTGTTAGCGACATACCTTATTTATAAAAAAGTTGAAAAGGTGGCGAAAATCACCTGTGCAATCGTAATGGGGTTTGCAGCTTTAACCCTTATATTTCATAGTGATGCCTTTATTAAGTGGAAAGTCACCATCATTTATGCAGCCTTTGCAGGGGCATTATTGTTTAGCCAATGGTTTACTGAAAAACCATTAATTCAAAGAATGTTAGGTAGTAATCAAGAAATTAAACTTGCTGACAGCTATTGGACTAAACTAAATAGCGCTTGGGCTATTTTCTTTATTTTCTGTGCTCTTCTCAATATCTATGTTGCATTTTGGATGGCACAAGATATTTGGGTAAACTTTAAAGTGTTTGGTCTTACTGCTGGTACGTTGATATTTACTGTACTGAGCGTTGTCTATATTTTTAAAAATATGACTAAAGAGCCGATAGAAAAACACGAAGAGTAATACTGGTGATAAAACACAAAAAAACCTGCAAATATTATTTCGCAGGTTTTTTTTACTCGTTAAATATTAATATCGCTTCTCACCAAATGCTTTTTCAATTTTTTTATCTGTATTGTATTGCGATAACGCATATACTGACCAAATTGCAGCCGGTAGCCAGCCAATAAGTGTTATTTGAAGAACCAAGCAAATAATGCCAGCAAAAGGACGGCCTATCGTGAAAAACTGTAACCAAGGTAATAATATTGCTAATAACAGTCTCATGTTATCTCCCACAGTGAGTTACCAATATTAATTTATTATAGTATAAACAATCTAATCAGTTGACTAAACGTAAAACACACTTCTTGTTTATTCTTTGCATAACTATATCTTTTTGGTGAATTTAGAAGCAACATGACGGGTTTCCCCCCTTATTTTTACATTAAATCAATTATAGGTGCGTAAACAATGGATAACTTAATGGTTATTGTTTACGACTACATATGTAATTTGCTATAAATGCCAAATCAATATGTTTATCCTTTTAATAAGAGTCAAATATGCAATTACCAAACGGTGAATTGGTTTTACGAACGTTAGCCATGCCCGCAGACACTAACGCAAATGGTGATATTTTTGGTGGCTGGTTAATGTCGCAAATGGATATTGGTGGTGCTATTTTAGCTAAAGAAATTGCACTTGGCCGTGTGGTCACCGTCGCTGTAAATGGTATTAAATTCCAAAAGCCTGTTGCGGTAGGGGATGTCGTTTGCTGTTACGCCCGTTGCTTAAAAACAGGCAAAAGCTCAATCACTATTAATATCGAAGTGTGGGTAAAAAAAGTGGCTACAGCACCTGTTGGTCAACGATATCAAGCCACTGATGCGGTATTCACCTATGTTGCTGTCAATGACGACAATACAACTAGGCCACTCCCCATAGAAAAACAACATTTTCAGTTAGCAAGTTCAGAACAACAGTTTGATTAATTGATATTATTTATAAAAAAGCACCTTGTGCAGTAATGGCATAAGGTGCTTTTTTTATGAAAAACGAGTGCCTAAACTTGGCTCACAGTTCCATCCAATTTGAAGTAAATCTCCGTTACATACCCTTTAGCAGGTTGTTTTTCATAAGCCCAGCGGTTCATGGCACGTTTAACTTCGCGTTCAAATAAACCTTTCGGTGAAACTTCAACAAACTCAATATTGGTAACCCGGCCTGAGTCGTCGATATCATAACGTACTTTAACATACCCTTCTTTACCTAAACGACGGGCGCGGTCCGGATACATTGGTGGCTGTTTATGTAATGCTTTTGGCCCACTTTTATTCGAGGTTTTGCTGCTTGTTCCTGCATTTTTTGCTGTAGTAACCGCATTATTATTAGTTTTAGGCGCATCTGCATCAGACTTTAAGTTGCTCATCGCCAGTTGTTTTTCTACTGGCTTGACCTCTTCTTTAATTTTTTTCTTTTCTTCCTGTTTAGGTTTAGGTTTCTTTTTCACCTCAGGTTTTTTCTTTGGTAATGCAATGACTGGCTCAACAACAGGCTCCGGTTCGGGCTCAACAACAGGTTCTGGTTCAACAACCGGCTCTGGCTCTACTGGCGTCTCAACAGGTTGAGCAGGCTCAGATGCAGGTTCAGGGGCAGCAAAACTAATCATTGCTATCGTCATTGGTTCAGGATCTCTGGCCAAATTAGGTTGATTAAAAATCCATGCCATCGCAAGGCCTGCATGAATAGATAATGAAATGACGATAATTAAAGTCCAACGGATCCAACGCATATGCAATTTCTACCTACACCAGTCTAACTATAATAATATGCCCAATAGTTTAAATGCAAATAGCAATCATATTCAATAAGCTTTGTCATACAAAGTGAAAAATGTGAATGTGCGCTTTAATAACCTTATTCAATCCATTGAGTAAAAAGTAGCGAATGGCGACGACGGTACACATCGATTTTGCGCATTGTATAAATGTGCATATTCCGTCTAGAATGCCCTTCCAGCCAGCGTCTACGGCGACGAAGGGTCTGCCTTAACATCCGCCAGCGCCCCACTTCATGCCTACTACGTCTCATTTTATTTTGTCCTTTTATCATCAAAAAATAACGTCAAAAAAATATTATATTCTTTTGTAAAAAAGAACCAAGGGGAACTTTTTGAGACAGTTTCTCTTACAATTTAATATCTCATTGATATTATCAATGTATGTAATCATTATTTCCTAATGATTTTGCTTATTTCACAAAGCTTTTACTGCAAAATTTTGCTAAATTCTATTAAGTTGATATTTTACTAACGGTTTTTTTAACTAGGTCGTCTTTCTTTAACTCAATTCCCTTATCAGTGAGGCATGTGATCCACTATGGCAACCGTCTATACACTTATGAGTTGGCTTTTATTTTTCCTTTATTGGCTAATCATTGCAGCAGTCACTGTCCGCATTTTAGTCAAAAGAAGGCCTGTCACCTCTGCCATGACATGGCTTCTGATTATCTATATTCTCCCTTTAGTCGGTATCATTGCTTATGTGGCTTTTGGTGAACTCCACCTCGGAAAACGCCGTGTTGATAAAGCGCATCATATGTGGCCTTCAGTTGCTACATGGCTAGAAAATTTACGCAGTTCAAAACACATCTTTGCAACCGAAAATAGCCGTGTCGCTGAGCCACTTTTTCAATTAGTGGAAAAACGTCAAGGAGTTGCTGGTGTTAAAGGCAACCGAATCCAGTTATTAACTACATGCGAAGATTCACTGAAAGCGATTGTCAATGATATCAACAACGCCCAGCACTCTATCGAAATGGTGTTTTATATTTGGCAGCCGGGTGGCTTAGTCGATGGTGTTACCGAAGCTTTATTGAATGCGGCAAAGCGTGGCGTTAAATGCCGTATTATGGTCGACTCAGCAGGAAGTTGGCATTTTTTCCGGAGCGACTACCCAGCAAAAATGCGAGCAGCTGGCATTGAGTTTGTTGAATCTCTTAAAGTCAATTTAATGCGTTTTTTCTTACGCCGCATGGACTTACGTCAGCATCGTAAAATAATCGTTATTGATAACTATATTTCATATACTGGAAGTATGAATATGGTTGATCCTCGTTATTTTAAACAAGATTCGGGCGTCGGTGAGTGGGTTGATATTCTCGTTCGCATGGAAGGTCCTGTCAGTACAACCCTCGGCATTGTCTATGCCTTTGACTGGGAAATGGAAACAGGCCAACGTGTTCTCCCACCGCCACCAGACAGCAATATAATGCCATTTGAGCAAGCAAACGGTCATACCACCCAAATTATCGCATCAGGCCCTGGTTTCCCCGATGAACTGATTCAACAGTCCTTAATGACAGCAATGTTTTCCGCTCGGAAACAACTGATCATGACGACCCCTTATTTTGTGCCAAGTGATGATTTACTCCACGCGATTTGCACTGCAGCAATGCGCGGTGTAGATGTTAGTATCATTATGCCGCGTCAAAATGATTCTTTTCTTGTACGCTGGGCAAGCCGTTCATTTTATAGTGAATTATTAGAAGCAGGTGTTAAAATTTACCAGTTTGAAGATGGTTTGCTGCACACTAAAAGCGTCCTTGTGGATGGGGAGCTCAGTCTAGTTGGTTCGGTTAACTTAGATATGCGTAGTTTATGGTTAAACTTCGAAATTACCGTGGTCATTGATGATAAAAGTTTTGGTAGCGATCTGACACTAGTACAGTATGATTACATCGCTCGTTCAACACGGTTAGAAATTGAAGAATGGGAACAGCGCCCTTTCTGGAATCGTGTCGTTGAACGTATTTGTTACTTCTTTAGTCCATTGTTATAAATTGAATTAATTAGGAAAGGTCATGACAGAAAAACAATTTACCCAGTTAATCGATGAGGATGACATCATTGAAATTGCTTATGACCTGTTTCTTGAAGGTGCAATGACCCATTTAGAACCCGCAGATCAACTCATTTTTGCGTTACAGTTTGAAGAATTAGGGGCGGCAGAAATAGCCCCTTTGAGTGATAATTGGCAAAATATCATCACGGAACAAGTTGATTTAAATGCATTAAGTGAAGTGGTTATTGGGCTGGCTGAAACCCCTGATGCAGAACTGAATGATATTTTTGCCCGTATTTTAATTAGCCGTCACCCTTCTAAACCATTTCATCACATTTTATGGAAAAAATAGCGCAATAACCGCTATGGCTAACAAATAAAACAGAGCAAAACGCTCTGTTTTATTTACAACAAAATTAATGTTATCCCTTAAAGCGGGTCAATTTTCAAACAAGATACCGCATGTTTAAAGCTCCCTTCTAGCAAGGGTCGTGTTTTTGCGCACTCTTCATCTGCTAATGGGCAACGGGTTCTAAACACACACCCGGAAGGTGGGTTTATGGGGGATGGCAACTCCCCTTCAAGTAGCTCAATTTCTTTGTTTTTTTCTTTATCGGGGTCAGGAACTGGCACCGCAGACATGAGAGCCCGAGTATAAGGATGCAAGGGGTTATTATACACCTCATCATATGTACCAAGCTCTACCGCGTGCCCCAGATACATAACCAATACACGGTCAGAAATATGCTTAACGACAGCTAAATCGTGAGCAATGAATATTAATGATAACTTCATTTCCCGTTGTAATTCTTGCAACAAATTAACCACTTGTGCTTGAATGGAAACATCCAATGCAGATACGGGTTCATCACAAATCACTAATTTAGGCTCTAAGATCAGTGCCCTAGCAATACCTATTCGTTGACATTGCCCACCTGAAAATTCATGAGGATAGCGGTTAATCAAATTTGGCAACAGCCCTACACGCATCATCATTTTTTTCACTTTTTCGGTGACTTCAAGCTGTGACATTTTAGGATGATACGTTTTCAACGGCTCAGCAATAATATCCCCTATCGTCATACGCGGGTTTAACGACGCTAATGGATCTTGAAAAATCATTTGGATATCACTGCGTACACGCCGCCATTCTTTATCGCTTTTACCTAATAAGTTTTGCCCTAGCCAACTCACCGTGCCATCTGTGGCTTTGACTAAGCCAATCAATGCCCGAGCAAATGTCGATTTACCACATCCCGACTCACCCACAACACCTAAGGTTTCGCCTTCATACAGCCGCAATGTTACCCCATCAACGGCCTTTAAACTTTTATTAGGTTGCCAAAACCATTGTTTTTTATCCCTAATCTCAAAATGGACTTTTAAGTCGTTCACCTCTAATAAGACCGGCCTATTCTCATGAGTGCTCATACAAGTTCCTCCATAGGCTTAAAGCAGGCGCGTAAACGTGTTTGTTCAAAGGTTGTTAATACGGGTTCATTATCCACACACTGCTGTGTGGCATATTGGCAACGCGGTGAAAATGGGCAACCCTTGGGTAACCTTAATAAGTTTGGTGGATTACCCGGTATTGTTGCTAGGCTCTCATCATCACCGTCAAGACGGGGAACCGCAGCTAATAAACCAAGAGAATACGGATGAGAAGGATGATAAAATATATCTCGAGCGGTACCATATTCCATCGTTCGCCCAGCATACATCACAAGAACTTTATCGCAAACGCCAGCTACTACCCCAAGGTCATGCGTGATCAGAATAATCGCAGTATCAAATTCTTGTTTTAATTCATTAAGCAACGTCATGATTTGTGCTTGCACAGTAACATCAAGCGCCGTTGTAGGCTCATCTGCAATTAACAACTTAGGCTGACATAATAATGCCATAGCAATCATCACTCGCTGGCGCATTCCCCCTGAAAATTCATGAGGATACATATTCATCCGTTTACGCGCTTCAGGCATTTTAACTGCATCAAGCATCCTAACAGACTCTTCAAAAGCCTCATTTTTACTCATACCCTTGTGAAGCATTAAAACTTCAGATAATTGAGTGCCAATTTTTAAATAAGGATTGAGCGATGTCATTGGGTCTTGAAATATCATTGAAATTTCTTCGGCCCGCATCCGGTTTAATTCTTTCTCCCTTAAATTCAGTATTTCACGTCCATTAAATACCGCTGACCCATTGATCCGGCCATTTTTAGCTAATAGACCCATTAATGCAAAAGCAGTTTGTGATTTACCAGAACCCGATTCACCGACAATGCCGAGTGTTTCCCCTGCACTTAACTCAAAATTTAATTTATTAACCGCCGTTACACTGCCATCTTGAGTGGCAAAATTAACGCTGAGATCTTTTACTGATAACAGAGGGGTTTTTATTGCATTATTTGACATGTGTTTCCCTCTAGCGATCTTTCGGGTCAAGAGCATCGCGCAGCCCATCCCCGATAAAGTTAAAACAAAATAGTGTAATGACCAAGAAACCCGCTGGGATCAGCAATAACCATGGAGTAACCTCCATTGAATTAGCCCCATCACTGAGCAAAGCCCCCCAGCTACTTAGTGGTTCTTGCGTTCCTAACCCCAAAAAGCTTAAGAAAGATTCAAATAAAATCATACTTGGTACTAATAATGAGGCATATACCACAACAACCCCCAAAACATTAGGGACAATATGGCGTAAAATAATCTGCCGCGTACTGACACCACAAACAAGGGCTGCCTCGATAAACTCTTTACGTTTTAATCCCAGTGTTTGCCCACGCACAATACGTGCCATATCGAGCCATGAGACCATACCAATCGCCACAAATATCAATAAAATATTTGCACCAAATAAGGTCACTAATAAAATGACGAAAAACATAAACGGAAATGAGTTTAAAATTTCTAGCAAGCGCATCATCAGGGAATCAACCTTCCCGCCAATATAACCTGCCAATGAACCATACAAAGTACCAACAATAACTGCAACTAACGCAGCTGCAACCCCAACCATTAAGGAAATTCGCCCACCAATCGCAACTCTGACGAGTAAATCTCGACCTGATGCATCAGTGCCAAAATAGTGCCCCGTCGCCATATCTGGTGGCATGGACATCATTTCCCAATCGGTATCATCATATAAAAATGGGGAGAGCATAGGGGCAAAAATCACAAACATTGTGATTAAAAATAACACAAACAAACTGACGATTGCGGCTCGATTATGGATAAAGCGACGCCTTGCATCCTGCCATAAACTGCGCCCTTCAATATCTAACTGCTCCGAAAAATGCTCCAGAGCTTCACTATTTTGCTGATTCGATATCATAGTGTTTCTCCGGCTTAGTAACGAATTTTAGGGTCAATAACGGCATACAACACATCAACAATTGCATTAAATGCAATGGTTAATACACCCACTAAAATTGTTAAACTTAGTACTAATGAATAGTCACGGTTAAGTGCTCCATTAACAAAAAGCTGGCCAATGCCCGGTAAGCCAAAAATTGTCTCAATGACCATTGACCCCGTAATGATCCCAACGAATGCTGGCCCCATATAAGAAAGCACAGGAAGCAAAGCCGGTTTCAATGCGTGACGTAGAATAATAGTTCTTAGGGGTAACCCTTTCGCGCGTGCAGTACGAATAAAATTTGAGTGCATAATCTCGATCATCGACCCGCGAGTTATACGGGAAATACTAGCAATATAAGCTAATGACAATGCAACCATGGGTAAAACCATGTGTTTAAGGTTACCGCCATCCCAGCCACCACCAGGGAGCCATTTCAAATGAATGGCAAAAATCAGCACCAATAGTGGTGCTACAACAAAGCTGGGGATGACAACCCCCGTCATGGCAAACCCCATGACTGTAAAATCCCATTTAGTATTTTGGTTTAGCGCCGCAATAACCCCGGCTGAAACACCAAAAAGAACCGCAATAATAAATGCCGTTGCACCTAACTTTGCTGACACTGGGAAAGCCTTAGCAACGAGGTCATTAACACTATAATCTTTGTATTTAAATGATGGGCCAAAATCCCCTTTGGATAACTGAATCAAATAATTGAAATACTGTTTATACATTGGGTCATTGAGATGATATTTCGCTTCAATGTTGGCCATAACTTCAGGCGGGAGTTTACGTTCCCCTGTAAAAGGGCTTCCTGGCGCCAAGCGCATCATAAAAAATGAGATTGTAATAAGGATCAGTAACGTCGGGATCGCTTCTAGCAACCGACGCAAAATGAATTTAAACATTGCTCTTTCCTACATCTATTGCCTATTAGGCTAATATCTGGCTCCACACTAAATGGAGCCAGAACAAGTTTATTAGTGTTTGATAATATATAAGTCTTTAGTATGCAGGTTATCTAACGGGTCTTTGCCACTGTAACCACCAACATAAGGTTTTACCAAACGCGTATTAACGTAGTAGTAAAGAGGAACAACACCTGAGTCTTTATCGAGTAATTCTTCAGCCTGCTGATAGAGCGCCGCCCGCTCTTCATCTGTTTTGACTTGCAATGTTTTTTTCATTACGGCATCAAAATCTGTATTTTTATAGTGAACGGTATTATTACTGCTGTAGGAAAGTAACATATTGAGGAAAGATGACGGTTCATTATAATCAGCACACCAACCAGCACGAGCAACATCATAATTACCTTGATGTCGGCTATCTAAAAAAGTTTTCCATTCTTGGTTTTCTAATTTAACTTCCGCGCCTATATTCTTTTTCCACATAGAAGAAGCGGCTATTGCGATACGTTTATGTAAATCTGAAGTGTTGTACAGTAAATTGAATTTTAATGGGTTCCCTTTATTGTAGCCGGCCTCTTCAAGTAACTGTTTGGCTTTTTCATTGCGTTGCTCTTGGGTCATATTCGCATACCAGTCAGGCTTTTCAGCTTTCATTCCGCTGGTAAATGGAGGAGTAAAGCCATACGCTGGGATATCTCCTTGCGCCTTCACTTTATAAGTAATGATATCTCTATCCATGGATAATTTTAGAGCTTCACGGACTTTCGGATCATTAAACGGTGGTTTCTCATTATTGATTTCATAATAGTAAGTACACAGATATGGGCTCACTTTTAACTCATTTGGCATATTTTGTTGTAAGCTTTTAAACTGCTCAATCGGTAAATTACTATAAGTCATATCGATTTCACCACTACGATAGCGGTTAACATCAGTCACTTCGGAAGAAATCGGTAAGAAAGTCACTTGGTCAATTACAGTATTCGCATTATCCCAATAACTAGGGCTACGCTCTAACACAATACGTTCATTCACCGTCCAACCTTTTAATTTATACGCGCCATTACCCACGAAATTTTGTGGCTGAGTCCATTTTGCGCCATGCTGTTCGATGGTTTTTTTATTCACTGGCGACATAGATGAGTGAGCTAATAGCTTAGGAATATAAGGTACGGCTTCGCTAAGTGAAATAACTAATGTTTTATCATCAAGAGCCTTAACACCAAGCTCTTGAGGCTTTTTCTTACCTGCAATAATATCGTCAACATTTTGAATATGTGCATACTGTAAGTAACTTGCGTAAGGTGATGCCGTATCAGGGTCTGCTAAACGTTGCCAACTATAGACAAAATCCTCTGCTGTGACAGGGTCACCATTGGACCATTTTGCATCATCACGTATTTTAAACGTCCACTCTTTAAAATCTTTATTTTCCCAGCTAACTGCTGAGCCAGGTAAAATCTCACCGTCAGGGCCGACAATTGTGATCCCCTCAAAAAGATCCCGCGCTAATGCTGACTCAGGTACCCCTTCAATTTTATGCGGGTCTAACGATTGAGGTTCCGACCCATTATTACGCACCATCACCTGCTTCTCTGCAAGTTCCACACCCGCAGGAACAACTGCCGCAAAACTCGTCGCTATTGACCCCACAGCCAGCCCTGCGGTCACGCTAAGTGCAATAATCGATTTATTGATTAATTTACTCATCTTATCGGTTACTCCCGTTCATATTTATTATGATTGTGTGTTGTTCATATTCACTAAAACCTAGAATAGTGAACACTTTTTATAATTATTTAGATATTATTAATTAGGTTCATTTATATATAACCGTTTAATATCCGTATAATCAAGAGGGTCTTTGCCTTTAAATCCATTAATCGTAGGTTTTATCATGCGCGCACTAACGCGATAATAAACAGGAACTATGGCCGAGTCCTTGTCCAACAAGGCTTCAGCTTGCTGATATATAGCATGACGAGATTGGTCATCAGGAGCAGTTAAAGCCTGTGCAAGTAACGCATCAAAAGCAGAATTACTATAAAATGCAGTATTATTACTATTTTGTGACAACATCATGTTTAGAAAAGCAGTAGGCTCATTATAATCTGCACACCAAGTCGCTCTAGCGACATCATAATGGCCTTCATGACGGCTTTGTAATGACGTCTTCCATTCTTGGTTTTGTAAAGTCACCTGCGCCCCTATATTTTTTTTCCACATAGAGGCTGCGACGATAGCTTGCTGTTTATTCTGATCAGAAGTGTTATAGAGTAATGAAAATTTTAACGGGTTTGCTTTATTATAACCGGCTTCTAAAAGTAACTCTTTGGCCTTCTTATAACGCTGTTCTTGGGTTAAATCGGCCCATTCAGGTAACGTAAAATTCCCATTATTGATAAAAGTTGGTGTAAACCCATAAGCTGCGACTTGCCCTTGCGCCATAACTTTATTGGTTATTGTCTCTCTATCTAACCCTAGCTTAATTGCCTCACGTACTCGTGGGTCATTGAATGGCGGTTTCTGGTTATTTATTTCATAATAAAATGTACATAAATAAGGGCGAACATACAGTTCATCCGGCTTTTCTTGCTGCATTTTTTTATACAGAACAGGCGGGATTGCAGAATTGCTGATATCTATCTCACCACTACGGTAACGGTTAATATCACTGACCTCTGAGGTAATCGCTAAAAATGTAGCTTGGTCTATACGGCTACTGTCATTGTTCCAATAATATGGGTTACGTTTTACTACAATACGTTCATTAACGACCCACTTATCAAGTAAATAAGCCCCATTGCCTACAAAATTTTGTGGTTGAGTCCATTTTTCACCGTGCTGCTCTATTGCCTTCTTATTAACAGGTTTCAATGATGTATGAGAAAGCATATCGACAAAATAGGGAACTGGATGGCTAAGTGTCACTTGTAAATGCTGAGGATCAAGCGCTTTAACACCCAACGCCGTCGGAGGTAATTTACCGGCTAAAATAGCATCGGCATTTAAAATATACGCATTTTGTAAATAACTCGAATAAGGAGACCCTGTACTTGGGTCCGATAACCGCTGCCAGCTATAAACGAAATCTTCAGCAGTAACTGGCGTACCATCACTCCATTTAGCCCCTTGCCGTAAAGTGAAAACCCACGTTATATAATTGTCATTTGTCCAACTTTCCGCGACCCCAGGCGCTACTTTTCCGTCGATATCGCTGTAAACTAACCCTTCAAGTAAGTTTAAAATAATATTGCTTTCTGGTACCCCTTCCACTTTATGAGGGTCAAGTGATGTGACTTCTGAGCCATTGTTTATCGTGATCACCTGCGGTGACTTAATTGCCGTATCTGTCGCATTAGCCTGAAGCGTAATAAATAATATCGAGAGTGCACCAAAACCCATTTTTGATTTGATCATCATATCCCTCATGATTAATTGATGGCGCTATCACTGCATTAGCAGCCTTCTCTACAAAATTAGTTGATTGTTATAACTATCAAGTTTGCTGTTTATTAAAGTAAATAGCGCTCTCCCCAACAAATATCAATAACAAGTTTTTAACATTTTTGCGCATAAAAACTTTATATGAATATTCAAATAATCATGCAAAAGTAAAAAATATACTTTAATAACATTATGATAAAAAAATTACCGCACCCAAAAAGCAGTATCGCCTTTTTTGTGGTTCCAAACATATCATTAACAAACACTAATTAGAATAGTGAATAAATTTACGTAGCTCACAATTTCTTACTTTTTATCCCTGCTTTAGCAAAAAATGCGACATATAATTACAGTTAACATATTTGTTATCCGTAATTGTTAATTACTCTAATTTTGAGGACATCTGAGGGTAATAAAAGTAGTCTGTATATGAATGGTTAGTATTCAGAAGTAGAAAATACAATTCGAGAGAATGTTGGCTGCAACAAACCACTGCAACCAACAAAGATAGCTAGATAGGCAAAAGAATAAAAATTATAACAACCCAGGAAATAACGCCTTAACCCCTGTCACGATAAACTCAATCCCTAACGACATAAGCAACAGCCCCATAATACGAGTTACAACGTTAATCCCAGTTTGGCCAAGGTAACGAACAAGTAAAGATGCTGAACGAAATAGCAACCAACAACAAAATGCAAAGAGAATGCTGGTCAGCGCTAAACCCAAAAAGTTTTGCCAACCGTGCCAACGAGATGACCATACAATACAAGAACTAATTGCCCCCGGACCGGCCATTAGTGGTAGTGCTAACGGGACAACACCAATACTATCTCTTACTGCAGTTTCTGTTTTTTCTTGCTTATTCTGTTTATCTTCACCAATTTTTCCACTAATCATCGACATTGCGATTGTCACAATTAATATCCCCCCTGCGATGCGAAATGAATCGATGGAGATACCAAACAACTGAAGTATTGAGTCACCTATGAGTAGTGAAGTACATAAAATAATAGCGACTGAAGTATTCGCTACAGTATTAGTTTTATTTCTCCCTGCATTACTTTGATAGTTAGTCATACTAATAAACACAGGTAGAATGCCTACTGGGTTTACAAGTGCAAAAAGACCAATAAAAAATTTAATGTAACCAGATAAATCGAGTAATGCGATGCTCACTCAGCCATTTCCTTAAACAGTTCTCTTAAGAGATGCATTGATACCTTTTCTAATTTTATCACCTCTGGTGCCAATTTCCTTGCGCGAAATAATTTTTTCTATAACAAACTAAATTTCCTTGTTATTTTAGTGAGTAATGAATGAATTTTTCCCCACAGATGTATTAGTCATATTAAATTAAGTCATAGAACAATAACACTTACATAACGTATATGAATATAAGCCTGCTGAAAGGTGTCAGCTTGGCATTTTCGTGATTTAGATCACTTTATTTAATTCCTATTTTGTTAATCTATTCTTAACTGATAGACAGGATTAATAAGATTTTTAAGCCAATAGGCGATGATGAGCAGCGTTATTATTAGAATTATCTATACTTTCACTTTTAGGCAGTCTTTTTCGCCCAGTTTGTCGATACATTGCTCATTGGCTTAAAAAGTTTAACATTTATCAGGAGTAATCTATATGTCTGTAACTAACGTTACCGAACTCAATGAACTCGTTGCTCGTGTCAAAAAAGCTCAACGCGAATTCGCGACTTTCTCACAAGAAAAAGTTGACGAAATATTTCGTGCTGCTGCTCTCGCTGCCGCTGATGCACGTATCCCCCTAGCAAAACTCGCTGTTGAAGAATCTGGAATGGGTATTATTGAAGATAAAGTGATAAAAAATCATTTTGCTTCTGAGTATATCTATAATGCCTATAAAGACGAAAAGACCTGTGGGACTTTATCTGAAGACCCAACATTTGGGACAATAACGATTGCAGAGCCTATCGGTATTATTTGTGGCATTGTGCCAACCACTAACCCAACCTCAACTGCAATTTTTAAATCATTAATTAGTCTAAAAACACGTAATGCCATTATCTTCTCTCCACATCCACGTGCGAAAAATGCAACCAATCGTGCAGCTGAAATAGTACTTAATGCCGCTATTGCTGCAGGTGCACCAAAAGATATTATTGGCTGGATTGATTCCCCTTCCGTTGAATTATCCAATGCATTGATGCACCACGCTGATATTAACCTGATTTTAGCGACAGGTGGACCAGGTATGGTTAAAGCAGCCTATAGCTCTGGTAAGCCAGCGATTGGTGTCGGCGCGGGTAATACCCCTGTTGTGATTGATGAAACAGCAGATATCAAACGTGCTGTTGCATCGATTCTCATGTCAAAAACCTTCGATAACGGCGTTATTTGCGCCTCAGAACAATCCGTTGTTGTTGTGGATGAGATCTACAACCAAGTTCGTGAGCGTTTTTCCAGCCATGGCGGCTATTTACTGCAAGGTAAAGAACTTAAAGCGGTTCAAGAAATCATTTTGAAAAATGGTAACTTAAATGCTGCCATTGTGGGCCAACCTGCTGTTAAAATTGCCGAAATGGCGGGCATCACTGTCCCTATCACGACTAAAATCTTGATAGGTGAAGTTAAAGTTATTGATGATTCAGAACCCTTTGCCCATGAAAAACTGTCCCCGCTCTTAGCCATGTATCGTGGTAAAAACTTTGAAGATGCCGTCTCCAAAGCTGAACAATTAGTCGAAATGGGAGGGATTGGCCATACTTCTTGCTTATACACCGACCAAGACAATCAACATGAACGAGTGAACTACTTCGGCCAAAAAATGAAAACAGCACGTATTTTAATTAATACGCCGGCCTCGCAAGGTGGTATTGGTGACTTATACAACTTCAAACTAGCTCCTTCTCTCACATTGGGTTGTGGCTCTTGGGGGGGTAACTCTATTTCCGAAAACGTCGGGCCAAAACACTTGATCAACACTAAAACTGTGGCGAAGAGAGCTGAAAACATGTTATGGCATAAACTACCAAATTCAATCTACTTCCGTCGTGGTTGCCTACCTATCGCCCTTGAAGAGATTGCAACTGACGGTGCGAAACGTGCCTTTATCGTCACTGATGGTTATTTATTCAATAATGGTTATGTTGATGAAGTAGTCAATGTACTCAAAAAACACCACATTGAAACAGACGTATTCTTTGAAGTTGAAGCAGACCCAACATTAACAGTTGTACGTAAAGGCGCTGCCCAAATGCAAGCATTCAACCCTGATGTTATTATTGCATTAGGTGGTGGTTCACCGATGGATGCAGCGAAAATTATGTGGGTCATGTACGAACATCCTGAAACACACTTTGAAGAGCTCGCGCTACGCTTTATGGATATTCGCAAACGTATTCACCGTTTCCCTAAAATGGGCGTTAAAGCGAAACTAGTTGCGATTACAACTACTTCGGGTACTGGCTCTGAAGTTACGCCGTTTGCGGTTGTGACTGATGATAAAACAGGTCAAAAATATCCATTAGCGGATTACGCACTCACCCCGAACATGGCTATCGTTGATGCAAACTTAGTCATGAATATGCCTAAATCTTTAACTGCCTTTGGCGGTCTAGATGCAGTGACCCATGCATTAGAAGCTTATGTTTCAGTGCTAGCTAACGAATTTACCGATGGCCAAGCGCTTAAAGCATTAAGTTTATTAAAAGATTATTTACCTGCCAGCTATCACGAAGGTGCTAAAAACCCTGTCGCTAGGGAGCGTGTACATAATGGGGCTACCCTTGCAGGTATTGCATTTGCGAATGCGTTCTTAGGGGTATGTCACTCAATGGCACATAAACTAGGTTCAGAGTTCCATATTCCACATGGCCTCGCCAATGCCCTATTGATTTGTAATGTCATCCGTTTCAATGCGAATGACAATCCAACTAAGCAAACAGCCTTTAGCCAATATGACCGTCCTCACGCACGTCGACAGTATGCTGAAATTGCTGATCATCTCGGTTTAACTGATTCAGGGGATCGTACAGGCGCTAAAATTGAAAAATTATTAGCATGGCTTGATGAAATAAAAGCAGATTTAGGCATTCCAAAATCTATTCGTGAGACAGGGGTACCTGAAGCAGACTTCTTAGCTCGCGTAGATAAACTATCTGAAGATGCATTTGATGACCAATGTACTGGTGCTAACCCAAGGTATCCATTAATCTCTGAAATTAAACAATTATTATTGGATTCCTATTATGGTCGTGATTTTGTTGAGCATTCAACAGCACCTGTTACCGAACATATAGAAAAGAAAGTTCCTCAGAAAAAAACAGCTGAAAAGAAAACCACTAAAAAATAATTTATTTATAGATTATTAAATTAGCAAAGGCACTGTTATAGAAACAGTGCCTTTTTTGAGGACTTAAAATGAGTTGCGGCGTACTAAATATTAACGTTGATATATATGATTTTTACTAATAGCTAGTTTTATATCACCTTCTACTCGCATAACGAGATTATAATAATTATTTTATTTCCATACACGTAACTATATAAAACTACCTAAAATGAATTGGTTTTTTAGGAATTATCCCTTCATTCATCATTTGCGCTTGTTTTATTGCTTCTGAATAGTGTTTACGACAAACAGATATATACTTTTCATTACCGCCTATATCGACCTGAGCACCCTCATATACAGCAATACCATCACTTCCTATACGTAATACCTTATTAGCCTTACGCCCACAGTAGCATACGGTTTTTAGCTCAACCAATTTATCTGCCCATGCGAGTAAATATTGACTGCCTGCAAATAGTTGCCCAGCAAAATCAGTGCGAAGTCCATAGCACAAAACAGGGATATCCTCGTTATCAACGATGTCACATAATTCTTCAACTTGTTTTTTTGTTAAAAACTGACATTCATCAATAAGGACACAATGCACTTTCTGTAACTGATTTTCGCGCTTAATAACCTCTGCCATATCCGTCGTTGTTGAATAAACCAACGCTTCAGCAGATAAACCAATACGCGAGGATACTTTCCCCTGAGCAAAGCGATTATCTATCTCTGCTGTGAAAATAACGGTACGCATCCCTCTTTCATTATAGTTATACGATGATTGCAATAACGACGTTGATTTGCCTGCATTCATTGCTGAATAATAAAAATAAAGCTGAGCCATCTGGCTGTTTCCTCACAATTAATATACGCAATAATTTTACCATAAAACATATCGTTAGATTAACAAAATGACACTATCTCACTTTACTTATTGAAAATTTAACCCTTTTTACAATTATTTTGCTTCTTATCGCTAATAAAGCTTACCTTATATACAATAAAAACCAATTTGATATTAACTATAAACCGTATCAGCTAAAGCATGTTAAGCTAAAATTCATCATCAAAAAAAGAAAATTTAAGTTAGTATCCCCCTTCAATTCATTCTGAGTAAAAGTAGAATGCGACTTTCGACAAGCACTGCGAAATATTAAATCACAAAGTTTTTTTCTTATTGCTATTTTTTTCATTAGTTCAGTTATTGATAATAGCGGTATATATATCTACGAAAGTTTTATTTTTCTTTTGTAAAAAAATTGCATTCGTAAAAGATAACTTTTAAACTAGAGAAGTAATTTAGCTATTGCAGAATTTAAAATAGCATTCTATTATTACTGTACACATGCCAACAAATAATTTGAGACCAGGAAAATGAGCGAATCATTAAAAGCGTTAAATAACATCCGTACTCTTCGTGCTCAAGCTCGCGAAGTAACTTTAGAATCGTTAGAAGAAATGCTGGAAAAATTAACCGTCGTTGTTGAAGAACGTCGTGATGAAGAAAACCAAGCTCGTGCAGAATTAGAAGAACGTAACCGTAAACTGGAAAAAGTTCGTGAAATGATTCTTGAGCAAGGCGTAGATTTAAATGACCTTCTGCAAACAATGGATTCAGGTAAAGGCACAAGCACTCGTGCTAAACGTGCAGCTCGTCCAGCTAAATATAAATATGTTGATGAAAATGGTGAAACTAAAACGTGGACAGGCCAAGGCCGTACTCCAGCTGTAATCAAAGTTGCCATTGAAGAACAAGGCAAATCATTAGATGATTTCTTGATCTAATCGCCTAATCTTTTATTCCAAACACCCTTTTTAAAAGGGTGTTTTTGTTTGTACCTTTATATATTATTTTATATTAGCCTCTAGCTACAAAGTCTCTTAACCATTATAACCACTACCTCCCCCTACAATTCTTGCTTAATTTATAGCCTCTAATAAGTATTGCACTAATCATCAAATATTTACAATTAAATAAAAACGCCAAGGTAAAGATTTGTAATTTTAATTAGACATTATTAAATTCAAAAGCAATTGTTTAATGTGACTGAGTGCTATTTTTATCGCACTGCATGGAGGTAAAATTAACAACGAGTAGAAAAGCCGCTTCTACTCCTTAATACTTAGTCTTTATAGTTAATAGTTCATCTCTATCTATAAAAAAGGCTAACTTGTCTAGTTAGCCTTGAATTAATTTACTGAAATAAGTTTTCTATTTCGGCGCGTTCAATGAAGCCGACAATTCTGTCAACCACTGGGTAAAGTCATCTCCTAAAGTGTCATGTTGCATTCCATATTCAACAAATGCTTTCATGTAACCTAGTTTATTTCCACAGTCATGACTTTTACCACATAAGTGGTAAGCCTCTACAGGTTCATTATTTTCCATCATTAATGCGATTGCATCAGTTAGCTGTATTTCATCACCAGCACCTGGGACTGTTTTTGCTAATGCGTCCCATATTTTTTCAGATAAAACGTAACGACCAACAATAGACAAATTGGAGGGGGCTTCTTCACGACTTGGTTTTTCTACCATGCGAATAATTTTTTTGCTGTCCCCCGGTTGCAGAACTGCGCCATTACAATCAACAATACCGTAATTGGAAACTTCTTGCTCGGGCACAGGTTCAACCAGAATCTGGCTCGCCCCCGTAGATTCGTACTGTTCTAGCATTTCACGTAGATTAAATTTTGTTAAATCCGTGCTATAACGGTCTAAAATCACATCAGGTAAAATGACAGCAAATGGCTCTTCACCCACTAATGGTTTTGCACATAAAATAGCATGCCCTAACCCTTTCGCAATCCCTTGACGTGTTTGCATGATAGTAACATGACTTGGGCAAATAGATTGCACCTCATCCAATAACTGGCGCTTAACACGCGCTTCCAATATGGCCTCTAACTCGAAGCTAGTATCAAAGTGGTTCTCAATTGAGTTTTTTGATGAATGGGTAACCAAAACTATCTCATTGATCCCAGCAGCAATACACTCATTGACTACATATTGAATGAGCGGCTTATCAACAATCGGTAGCATCTCTTTTGGAATAGCTTTTGTTGCCGGTAGCATCCGCGTCCCTAAGCCCGCAACAGGTATTACAGCTTTACGCACCTTGCGTTGTGTCATTTGTCATAACTCCAGATAATATCTACGCATCTTAGCCCCATAGTTCAAATATGTTAGCGATGCATTTCAAGTGCGCGGAAGTATATCAGGAAATTATCCCAAATAAATAGTGACGAGTCCGAATGCGGCTATTTAAAACGCGTTATCAACACTTTTTAAGAGTAAATTAATTTTCAGGATTAAACATTAGTTTTATTTTTTGGCTATTATTGCGTATTAAACACTGCCAGACAGCCCCTTTTATCTCCAAATGATTCGATTGATAAAACTTGAGTGTCCCAAGTGGCAGGTTTCTTGCCAATTTAAAATGAGAGTTTTCTGTCGTTATATCGGCTTCTAACCCAGCACTAGCCATAATGATCGAATTATTTTGCGTGTTAAAATACCCCAACAGTAAAGGAAATTGCCCATTAAAACCGGAATCTTCCAATAAATGATTTATCTGATTAATAATCCTATCAATATTTGGTAGTTTTTTATCTGGATAGCTAACGGCGCTTTTCAATAAATCATTAAATACAACCCGGATTAAAAAAGCAGCCATGACGCCTTCTTGATGAGACCGCTCCGTATCTATACAGTAAAAACCAATTTGGCTATCTGAAATAGCGGCTAAGTCTAACAACAGACCAAACCGATTAGCTTCATTAAGTTGGCGATAATTAATTCTATAACCATTAATTATTTGGTGTACTGGCGGCTGCAATTGCTTCAAGACGGTAAGCATGTCTTGCGGATTGTTTTCCATCAATGCAGAAATATTATCGCCGATTTGTTCTGATAAGTCGTCTTGCTCAGGATACAACGCTGAAAGGATGGTAACTTTAACTTCATCTAAATTTTTTATCGGTTTTAATAACGCATCTGTCGCCCCTAAACGGAACATTCTGTCTAATTGCGTAAAATCAGTGGTTGCTGTAATGACTATCACCGGAATGTTAATATTTCTAGCAACTAACTCCCGCATAAATGCTTCGCCATCCATAACTGGCATATTTAAATCACAAAGAATGATATCAGGTTCTATATGGCTTATTGTGATCATTTCTATTGCTAATTGACCATTTTTTGCGGTATAGATCTCTATCCCTAATGTCTCAAGGTAGTTTTTTAAGATTGTACAGAAGGTGATTTCGTCTTCTACTATCAGTATTTTTCTATTTTTCATAAGATACCTACTGCAATGACCTGGTTTAATTAACAATACTATTATTCATACTATAAAATTATTTTTCACCCACAATTTAAGTATAGTGATTTTTCAATCTTATACTTATTTTTATCGAGAGTGTTATGCCATCACAAGCAAAAGATAGATGTTGCTGCGGTAATGAAGCACAATTTGAACATTGTTGCTCACCTTTTTTGCGAGGCTTGTCAATTCCTCAGACACCTGAGCAACTCATGCGCTCACGTTACAGCGCCTATGTACATCACAATGTTGATTACCTTATTGAGACATGGCCCCCCGATTGCCATGCCGAGGAATACCGTGAAGAGCTAATCAATAGTTTTATACAGACACAATGGCTAGGACTTTGTGTTATTAGTTCTTCTTATGCTAAAAATCCTGATGAAGGCTATGTCGAATTTTCGGCTTGCTTTATTGATGAAAAAGCTGATCATAAACAACTTATTCATGAACGTTCCCGTTTTATTCGGATAAATTCGCGTTGGTATTATATAGATGGCATAACACCAAAAGTGGGTCGTAATGGCTTATGCCCTTGTGGTTCTAGCAAAAAATATAAAAAGTGCTGTAATCCAAGTTAGCTATCGCTCGTTTATTTACTTGTATCAACGCAAATTTAACACTCAGTTTGTCATTAGCTTTATTATATAAGCTTTGCTAGTTAAGGATTAGACAGTTTCATGCAACACAAAAATGTACAAAAGAAAATTCTCAGGACAATTTGCCCTGACGCGAAAGGACTTATCGCGAAAATCACCAATATTTGCTATAAACACCAGCTCAACATTGTACAGAATAATGAGTTTGTCGATCACCGCACAGGCCGTTTCTTTATGAGGACCGAACTGGAAGGGATTTTTAACGATGAAACTCTATTAGCAGACCTTGACGATGCATTGCCTGTGGGTTCTAAACGCGAATTAAACGCAGCTGGGCGTCGTCGCATTGTTATCATGGTCACCAAAGAAGCTCATTGCCTTGGTGATTTACTCATGAAGAGTGCTTATGATGGCTTAGATGTTGAGATTGCCGCTGTTATAGGTAACCATGACACCTTGAAGAACTTGGTCGAGCAATTTGGCATTCCATTCCACCATATTAGTCACGAAGGTTTAACCCGTGAACAACATGATGAAAAAATGACAGCTCAAATTGACCAGTATCAGCCTGATTATGTGGTTCTGGCCAAATATATGCGTGTTTTAACACCAGAATTTGTTCAGCATTATCCAAACCAAATTATCAATATTCACCACTCATTCTTACCTGCGTTTATTGGTGCTAGACCTTACCACCAAGCCTATGAGCGCGGGGTAAAAATTATTGGGGCAACAGCGCATTTTGTAAATGATAACCTTGATGAGGGACCAATCATTACACAAAACGTGATTAATATAGACCATACATTCACTGCTGATGACATGATGCGTGCTGGCCGAGATGTTGAAAAAAATGTACTTAGCCATGCATTATATTGGGTATTAGCTCAGCGTGTATTTGTATATGGTAACCGAACGATTATTTTATAAGTCAAAAACTGGCTTAAACAACAATAAATTGTTGATATTACAAGCGTTAAGAACAAAAAAACAGCAAACGAGTATTTTATTGTAAATTAATGCTTTACAGCGGCGCGTCATTTGATATGATGCCGCCCGCTGTGAACGATTACAGCAATACAAAATTAGGTGGGATACCCAAGCGGCCAAAGGGAGCAGACTGTAAATCTGCCGTCACAGACTTCGAAGGTTCGAATCCTTCTCCCACCACCATTCAGTTATACTCACCTCCCAGTTTATCAACAACGCCCATAAAGCGATTTAACACACTAGAATGTGATTTTGACTTATAGACATAACATTCACTTTGCCCTAGAAAATTATTTATTGATACGTATATCAATGACTTATCAATTAACTCTTCTTCAGGATAATGGTCAGTAATGCCAATAAAGTCACCATCTTGAATAAAACTTTGACAACAACCGATATTGTCCATTTGTCTTACGCTAATCTTGTTATCGGTGGTCTCAATTTTTTTTAATAACCCACTCATTAGCGAACTTTTATAAAATGCAGGATCACATAACCAAGTGTTTTTTTGTAATAGCTCAATAAGGTTATAATGGTATTTTTCATATAGTTCTTTACGACAATATATACCCAATGGTGAGTTCTCTATTTTTTTTTGTAATGAGAAACGCTCACTAACAACTTCCTCAGAACTAAGAATAAGTGTATTACCATCATAATCAACAATCTCATCCACTTCATCATAATTAAACCTCAATATATTAACTTGTACATTATTGAGGTGAGCTGCTTGATATAAATTGATTAAGTGCCCTTCTTTTCCCCAGTCATAATAAATATTAGCCTCATTAACAATGTAGCCTGAAAAATGTTTTTTAGTAATTTCTTTCTCCTGTAAATAAAGATCCCTAAGATCATTATAAAGTTCCTGGCCATCCTTAGTTAATGTCATTCCAAATTTTTCTCTCTTAAAAAGCCGTTTACCTAAACTGGTTTCGAAATCCTTGATTGACTTCGCTATGGGAGGTGTCGTACGGTTCATCACCCTAGCAGCCTTGCTTAACGAGCCATTTTCCACAACCGCCATAAACGCCTCTAATTTTCTTGAAAAGAACATATCTATGACCCCATTCTATTATTAAAATGTTAATCAACAAGAGTAATTATATAAGTAAAAAAATGTTGATTAGCCCATAATTCAACTCACCAAATAAAAAGACAATCTTAATTTTTTTATTGAATGAGTAACAATATTTCATAAAGGTATTTTTATAATTTCCAACATAGCAAAGCAATATATTATACTGTTTAGCTTAATTATTTTTTATGGCTAGACTATTAAATCACATTAAAATACAAATAACCAACTGACTTTAAATGAAATTAAATATACTTAATTAAGATATTATTTAACATACCTTAATTTTCAATAAAAAATAAATTAGTCATAATTCACCCAATTAACAATAATAGATAATTAAAATTGTTGATATTAATTTATATAATATACAGTATCAGTCAAATGTATTACCTACTGCTATTATTACAGTAGTCTACATAATTTATTTTTGAATTAAAGTACGCTATGTAGGGTTATACAGTGTGGTCATCATCTGTTAGAATCTGAGGCAATAATCATTAAAGCATAGGTGATAAAAAAACCATGAAATTCATATCATTCAACATTAATGGCCTGCGAGCTCGCCCTCACCAACTTGCCGCTATTATAGAAAAACATCAACCAGAAGTCATTGGTTTACAAGAAACCAAGGTCCATGATGATATGTTCCCTTATGAGGAAGTGAGCCAACTGGGCTATCATGTTTTTTATCACGGTCAAAAAGCACATTACGGTGTTGCGCTACTCACTAAAAATGAACCTATCGATGTACGAAAAGGTTTTCCAACTGATGATGAAGATGCCCAACGCCGTATTATTATGGCTGATATTCATACAGAGCGAGGGCCATTAACGGTAATTAACGGTTATTTCCCTCAAGGGGAGAGCCGTGACCACCCAACGAAATTCCCAGCCAAAGAAAAATTCTATCAAGACTTACAGCACTATGTAACGTCGACACAAACAGCTGACTCCCAATTATTAATTATGGGGGATATGAACATCAGTCCAACCGATTTAGATATTGGTATTGGAGATGTTAATCGCAAGCGCTGGTTAAAAACAGGTAAGTGTTCATTTTTACCAGAAGAACGTGAATGGCTAGATAACCTACTGGGCTGGGGGTTAGTCGATACTTACCGCGCGAAGAACCCGGATGTCAATGACTGCTACTCCTGGTTTGATTACCGCTCAAAAGGTTTCGATGATAACCGTGGCTTGCGGATAGACTTATTACTCGCCTCTAACAAGTTAGCTGAGCGTTGTATTGCAACAGGGATTGATTATGACATTCGTGGAATGGAAAAACCGTCAGATCACGCCCCAGTATGGTCTGAGTTTAACTTAACCAAATAATTCTTTAACACCGTACACGGCAAGTAAAAGGTGCTATATAGCACCTTTTACTGTATTAGTTACTCGACTTTCTTTTTAGTTTTCTTGCTTGTTTTCGTTGCTTTCTTCCCGCTTTTTGAAGGCGGTGGAGGTAACTCTCTAAATGTACGCAAATTCGTAAATTGGCGAGCATGATGAATTAATTGCACCAGCGTTTGGCTTAGTGGCTGCATGAAATCATCATAACGTGATTGTTTTTCACTGATTTGAGTCAGAACAGACTCCCAATGTGCGGTCATATCCGGTAAAGTCGCCATATCTGGCAACACATGAATTAATGCTCTCCCAGCAGGCGATGAATGAATATAACGCCCTTTTTTATATAAAAATTGCCGTTTAAATAATAGGTCAATAATTCCAGCACGCGTCGCTTCAGTACCAAGGCCATCAGTTTCTCGCAATACTTTTTTTAATGCTTTATCTTGTACAAAACGAGCAATTCCTGTCATAGCAGACAATAAAGTAGCATCAGTAAAAGGCCTTGGTGGTTGTGTTTGCCTTTCGACAACCTCCCCTTTTTCACACAGAAGTTCGTCATTTTTACTCACGATGGGTAAAGGCATACCATCATTTTCAGCGTCCCGCTCTTTATTTCCTAAGACAACTCGCCAGCCTGCTTCAGCTAAAAAACGCGCTTTAGCGATAAACTTACCCTTTTCAATTTCTAAATCAATTGTACATTTACGATAAACCGCATCAGCCATAAATTGAATAATATACTGCCGCGCAATTAGTTGATAAATATTACTTTCATTCTCTGTAAGTTTTACCGCAGTGGCTTTTGCTGTAGGAATAATCGCATGGTGAGCATCGACTTTTTTATCATCCCAACAACGGTTTTTTTTATCTAACTCTGGGAGTTCAAATTCAGTGAGTAACGGCTGATGCACTGCTATTGCATTTAATACACTATGGCGACCAGCGAAATGTTCATCAGGTAGATAACGACTATCTGAACGCGGGTAGGTAATTAATTTATGCGTTTCATATAAACGTTGGCAAATATCCAAGACTTCCTGTGCACTGAGTGCATATTTTTTGGCTGCTTCAATTTGCAGAGCTGACAAAGAGAAAGGTAAAGGAGCAATCTCAGTTTCACGTTTATCTTGGTACTGTGTGACTATCGCCGGCTTACCTTCAATACGCGAAACGACATGCTCCGCTAAAGGCCGATGAAATAAGCGCCCTTCTTCATCCTGAAAATCGACACACGACTCACTAGGTTGCCATACAGCAACAAAACGCTCATCTTGCGGAGTCACAATGTGTGCTTTAACTTCAAAGTAGTCTTTCGGAACAAAGTTTTCTATTTCTTCATCGCGCCGGACCACCAGCCCTAAAACTGGTGTTTGCACCCGACCAACAGAGAGAACACCTTGATAGCCCCCCCGTTGCCCCAATAAGGTATACGCTCGAGTCATATTGATGCCGTAGAGCCAATCAGCTCGTGCTCGTGCCAATGCTGACACACACAGAGGGATAAACTCACGATTTTCTCTTAAGCGGTCAATGGCCCGCTCAACAGCCTGTGGATTAAGGTCATTAATCAAGCAACGTTTTACGCTTTTGCGTTTTTCTGAATCAAGCTTTAAAAAGTCGAGTACCTCATCAACCAGCAACTGTCCTTCTCTATCGGGGTCTCCTGCATGGACAACGACAGTTGCTTGTTTAAGCAGCGCTTCAATCGTTTTTAATTGTTTGGTTACCGCGGAGCGCGGCTTTAATTGCCACTTATCGGGGATAATCGGCAAATCTTGCAAATTCCAACGCGCATACCTAGGTTCATAGGCATCGGGTTCTGCCTGCTCCAAAAGGTGCCCTATGCACCAAGTAACAGTTTGACCATCACCACATTGAATAAAACCATCACCACGCTTATGTGGTTTCGGCAGTACATCAGCAATAGCCCTTGCAAGGCTCGGTTTTTCCGCAATAAACAAACGCATGAATTAATCTATCACTTCAACTAAAGGAACATTGTCCTGATGGGGTAATAATTTCCCGATAGACTGTAACAAAACACCTTGTTGCTGTGCAATCTCTTTAATTTTAGAGACTTCTGAAGGTTTGACGGCAATAAGTAAACCGCCAGATGTTTGAGGATCACACAGTAAGTTACGTTGCATATCACTCATTGGGCCAATAAGATGCCCATAACTATCAAAATTCCGTGATGTCCCACCAGGAACACAACCTGCCTCGATATATTTCTCAACATCCGTTAATTTAGGTACTTTGCTAAAAGCAATCTCAGCGCGGACACCAGAACCTTCACAGATTTCACTTAAATGCCCCAACAAGCCAAAACCCGTCACATCAGTCATCGCGGTTACTCCATCAAGAGGAGCAATCTCAGCACCCAGTTTATTCATCTGGCACATAGTTTCAGCTGCCAAATGTTGGTGCTCCTCAGCAAGAACCCCTTTTTTCTCCGCAGTAGTTAATACGCCAATCCCCAAAGGTTTCGTTAAAAATAGCTCACAGCCTGCTATTGCTGCGCTATTTTTCTTCACGTACTCGGTATTAACGACGCCAGTAACTGCGAGACCAAAGATAGGTTCAGGTGCATCAATTGAATGCCCTCCAGCCAGGGATATCCCAGCATCCGCACAAGCGGCACGTCCCCCCTCGATAACTTCACGTGCAACTTCCGGTGGTAATTTAGCGATTGGCCAACCTAAGATTGCAATCGCCATAATCGGTTTACCACCCATAGCGAAAATATCACTTATCGCATTAGTCGCCGCAATACGGCCAAATTCAAACGGGGAATCAACAATTGGCATAAAAAAGTCAGTGGTACTAATGATGCCAATGCCATTGCCTAAATCATAAACCGCAGCGTCATCTTTAGTTTCATTACCAACTAACAAATGGGGGTCGTGAAATTTAGCTTGTTCTGTATGTAAAATTTGTTCTAAAACCTTTGGTGCGATTTTGCAGCCGCAACCTGCACCATGGCTATATTGTGTTAGTCTAATTTTCTCAGTCATTATTGTTCTCTTTAAAAATAAGTTACAAATCCTGTCATATCAGGGGCTTGTACTTTTGCAGGTGCTTTAAGTTCAGGTGTCCCCAAATAAAGAAAACCAACAATTCGGTCGTTTTCGCCACAACCTAAACCTGCGCGAACGACCGCATCTTCAGTCCATGAACCAGAACGCCAAATTCCACCAAAACCCTGTGCAACTGCAGCCATTTGCATAGCTTGTACTGTGCAACTTGCTGCAACCAATTGTTCCCACTCAGGAATTTTAGGATGCTGTTTTAGCTTTGCAATCACAGTAATAATTAATGGCGCTCTAAAAGGTGCATTGCGAGCTTTTTCTTCAACATCCTCGCCTAACTGCCCTTCAATTGCCGCTTTCTCAAGCAGTTCACTGAAGCGTTTAATGCCATCATCTTTCATGATCACAAAATGCCATGGTTTCAATGCACCGTGATCAGGTGCTCTCATCCCTGCTGCAAGTATATTATCAAGCTGTTCACCTTGTGGGGCTGGCGTTTTGAGTCTAGAAGCTGAACGGCGGTTCAACAAAAGGGTTAAAGCATCCATGGTTGTCTCCGATTAAGAGTAAACTGATATGATAATCATTCAATTAGATAATTATACCAATACTATATTTAGTTTAAGCCTAAGAGAAAATCGCCTACACTATATAATCATTAATTATTGAGTAAATTACGTTATAAATTCATTGAATTGTATCATTTGTCACTGGTGAAAAATATAATTGAGATATTGTACCTTGTGTAACACAATTTTGTTATGCATAAAAACCGCTTTCAGTGCCAAGTAATTGTATTGATTAATACTAACCGACTGAAAGTGAGAAATGATGATCGGGTTGCGGATTGGCTTTAAGACCATAGCTTTTCGTTCATCTAACAAAGGGCTTACACCTTATTTATACTAAATACAATTTTTAATAGTATCCAAATAGTTTGTCCTCCAAACTGGCAGTCAGTGAATTAATGTCACCTTGGGGAGCAAAATAGGCAGGATAGGAGAGAAAATGCGTCAATTATGGGACATCATCGCTACCATTTTTAAAATTAGCTGGCGAGCGTTAAATTTTATCCGAGAATTTGTTTTCAATGCTATTTTCCTAGTGTTGTTTTTTGTTGTGATTGGCTCAATTGCCCTTTATCAATCAGATTCTCAACCCGAGAAAAACTATTTCGGGGCATTGTATGTCGATTTGCAGGGTGTGATTGTTGACCAAGTCTCCGCTCCTGATCCATTCGGCCGTATGAGTCGTGAGTTATTAGGCACCTCAAATAGCCGTATGCAAGAAAACTCCTTGTTTGATATTGTCGATACCATTCGTACCGCAGCTAGCGATGACCGCATTACAGGGATGGTATTACGTTTAGATAACTTAACGGGGGCTGACCAGCCTTCTTTGGCTTACATCGGTAAAGCCATTAACGAATTCAAAGCTGCTGGGAAATCTGTCTATGCTGTTGGTAACAGTTATAACCAGTCACAATACTATCTCGCAAGTTTTGCTGATGATATTTATTTAACACCACAAGGCACTGTAGGGCTTTATGGCTTTGCGACTAACAGCATGTACTATAAGTCGCTGTTAGAAAGGCTTAAGGTTAGTAGTCATATATTCCGTGTGGGGACTTACAAATCTGCTGTTGAGCCACTCATGCGTGACGATATGTCACCAGAGGCACGCTTAGCCAATCAACAGTGGTTAGATGCCTTATGGAACAACTATTTATCTGAACTTGCCACAAATCGCAAAATGACCAGTGCTCAAATCTTCCCGGGTGCAGATGCGATATTATCGCAATTACGTGCTGTTAAGGGCGATAACGCTCAGTATGCGTTAAAACAACGGTTAGTGGATAAACTATATACAAATGAACAAGTTGAAGATTTGCTCTCTAAGCATTTCGGTTGGAATAAAGAAGATAAGCAGTTTAATAATATCAGTATTTACGATTACTCAGCGAAAATAGCCGATACAACTGCAAGCCAAGGGGGGAATATTGCTGTAATCGTTGTTCAAGGTGCGATTATGGACGGCCCTCAAACTGCGGGTATTGCAGGTGGAGACACCATTGCAGCTCAAATTCGTGATGCTCGTCTAGATGATAATATTAAAGCCATTGTATTACGCGTTAATAGTCCTGGTGGTAGTGTTAGTGCATCTGACCTGATCCGTAGCGAACTCGCTTCTGCTCATGCGGCAGGGAAACCTGTTGTAGTCTCAATGGGGGGCATGGCCGCATCTGGGGGCTATTGGGTATCGACGCCTGCTGATTATATTATTGCGAGCCCTAGTACTTTAACGGGTTCAATTGGTATTTTCGGTGTTATCAATACGTTTGAAAAATCATTAGATTCTATTGGCGTCTATACCGATGGGGTATCCACATCTCCCCTTGCAGATATTTCACTAACCAAAGGGATTAGCCCACAATTTGCCGATATGATGCAAATTACTATTGAAAATGGTTATGATACATTTATCGGTTTGGTCGCTAAATCACGTCACAAAACCCCTGCTGAAATAGACAAGATTGCTCAAGGCCGTGTATGGATAGGTCAGGATGCGCTCAAAAATGGCCTAGTTGACCAACTCGGTGATTTTGATAATGCCGTTGATAAAGCCGCAGAACTAGCTAAACTCACTGATGTTAAGCTAGATTGGATGAAACCTGAGCTGACTTTTATGGATCAACTGCTACTTGAATTAACCACCAATGTTCAAGCCGCAATGCCGGATGTACTACAAGTATTCCTACCTCCCGCAGTCGCGACGGATATTCGCCAGCAAGCACAATTTTTCTTAAAAATGAATGACCCGCAAAATCGCTATGCATTTTGCCTTAACTGTGCTGAAATCAACTAATCGCTCCTTTTCCCCTTCAACTTGTTTGAAGGGGATTTATCTCACAATCTAGTTAACTACCTAATTTAAACCTAGCAATTAGCAACTTAACGATAGTAATACACCAATAAATACGTCAAAATCCTAATAATCATTTTTCTTCACTGCGCAGTGATAATTTAGGTAATAAGATGCAAAAAAAATCAATTTATGTCGTCTACACAGGTGGAACCATTGGCATGCGCCATTCGCCACAAGGCTATATTCCTGTTTCTGGTCACCTACAAGCGCAATTGGCACAAATGCCCGAGTTTCACCGCCTTGAGATGCCTGAATTTACCATTCGCGAACATCAACCTCTGATAGACTCCTCGGATATTACACCAGAGGACTGGCAACTTATCGCCGATGATATTTCCGAGAATTACCCCCTATATGATGGCTTTGTGATTTTGCATGGTACGGATACCATGGCATTTACGGCTTCTGCATTATCATTTATGTTTGAAAACTTGAAAAAACCGGTAATAGTGACAGGGTCACAAATACCCTTAGAGGCACTGCGTTCAGATGGGCAAACTAACTTATTAAACGCCCTATATCTCGCCGCAAATTATCCAATAAATGAAGTTGGGTTATTTTTTAATAATAAGTTGTATCGTGGTAACCGTACCGTCAAAGCACATGCGGATGGTTTTGATGCCTTTAGTTCCCCAAACTGTTCCCCTTTAATGGAGGCAGGGATAAATATTCGCTCATTTAATACATGTCCAGCTCCCATTGGCATAGGCGAATTTAAAGCTCACCGGATTACCCCTCAACCTATTGGTGTTGTTACTCTCTATCCTGGCTTATCCATTGAGATTGTGCGTAATATTCTTCAACAACCCGTCAAAGCACTTATTTTACGTTCTTATGGCGTGGGTAATGCCCCTCAACAGCCCGAACTCTTGCGAATACTACGCGAAGCAACTAATAGAGGGATTATTGTGGTCAACCTGACACAATGTATTTCTGGCCGAGTCAATATGGAAGGGTATGCGACAGGTCACGCACTAGCAGACGCCGGGGTGATCAGTGGTTATGATATGACATTTGAGGCAGCATTAAGTAAATTGCATTACTTACTCAGCCAAAATTACACACCTGCATTAATTCGTGAATTAATGCAAAATAACTTACGCGGTGAACTGAGTTACGCTGATGACTAAATACTGGGGGCACAATGAAAACAGCTTTATTGTTAGTCGATTTACAAAATGATTTTTGTACTGGTGGGGCATTAGCCGTTAATGAAAGCGAACATGTCATTGAGGTCGCTAATAAAGCCATTGCACACTGTACACAACAACGCATCACCATTATTGCCAGCCAAGATTGGCACCCCGCCACACACTTGAGCTTTGCTGTTAATTCAGGAACAAAAGTCGGTGAGATAGGCAAACTCAATGGCCTTGACCAAGTTTGGTGGCCAGTACATTGTGTGCAAGGTGAGCTTGGCGCTAATTTTCACCCACGATTGAACCAGCAAGCCATTGAACAGGTGTTTACCAAAGGTGAAAACCCGCAAGTCGATAGTTACAGTGCTTTTTTTGATAACGATAGAGTCAGCCAAACCCAGTTACATGGGTGGCTACAGGCTCAGAATATTTCCCATCTAATAGTCATGGGGATTGCCACTGACTATTGTGTGAAGTTCACAGTATTAGATGCATTAAAATTAGGCTATACGGTTGATGTCCTCACCGATGGGTGCCGAGGCGTTAATTTAGCCGCTGATGATAGCTTAAAAGCACTGCAAAGTATGGAAAAGGAAGGTGCGAAGTTAATCACCCTTGCCGACCTAAATTAAGACAATATTTGTGTATATACAAGTTTTCTCAAATACTTATCACAATGATAATGCTGAGAAAACTTGTTGTGACCCTGTCACTCGCGCAATGGTATTTTTACTATTCTTTCGATGACTAATTCTTACCTACCCTATTCATCATTATTTTGTGGCTTCAATGTTGCTAACATTTCACCTTGGAATAAGGCTTTCAGTTCTTGTTTGCTTTTCATCGTAATTTCACCATCAGTCCCAACAGTCATATGCTCTGGGTTATGGTTATTCCGTGATTGCCACAACAATACCATTTGCAAACTGTGCTCTTTTTGCTCGCGAGTCAATGCAACGCCATCAGGCCATTTACCTAACTCAACCGCTGTCACTAGACGCTCATAAATCTCTGGGGTCATCGCCGCTAGTAGTTGCTCAAGTTGTTCTGGGTTTACTTCAACACTCACCGTAATGCTCCTTAAAAAGATAATGTATTCGTATTTGGTTATTATTATTTTTGCCCATATAGCTGAATCGTTATTGCTATGGTATTTTTTTCAACTTCAGCTTGCTTCAGCTCACTAACCACGTACCTTTTCGCCTCCCTCATCATCCAAAAAGCTTAATGATGCTGAATTAATACAATAGCGTTGGCCCGTCGGCTCTGGACCATCAGGAAATACATGCCCCAAATGCGCATTACAGTTCTGACAACGTACCTCAATACGGTGCATCCCGTGAGAAAAATCCTCAATGTATTTAATGGCGTCATCATTGATGGGTTGGTAGAAACTTGGCCACCCGCAGCCCGCGTCAAATTTAGTCTCAGACATAAATAAAGGTGAACCACAGCACAGACATTCATACACACCATCTTTACGGTTATGCAATAATTGCCCACTAAATGGGGGCTCGGTGCCCGCCTGTTGCGTGACATAACGCTGCATTTCATTTAGCTCTGAAATATCAATGCCTTGTCTTTCTTTACTTGACATAATTTACCCATGTATTTAAATAAATAGAGAGTTTAATTACTATCATACATCAATTTCAATCAACAAAAAATTAACAACATTTTCTGTAAAACTATTCTAAACTAAGAAGCATCTTACTTTCCGTTTTGATTTGTGAACCCTATCACATATATCACTGATAGATGGTTTCATTATGCTGCACAATCCCGATAATACGTGCGGCTGTATTTGTCACTAAAGTGGCTGACAAATAAGCAGTTAGTGGTATCAGAATTGATTTTTTTCAATAATTGACACGATTCCGCTTGACGGCTGGCAAGGTTTTGGTAACTTTAACTACAACTTAATTCACGAATAAATAGCTGGTGGAAATACTATGACTATCAAAGTAGGTATTAATGGTTTTGGTCGTATTGGCCGTATCGTTTTCCGTGCTGCACAAGAGCGTTCTGACATTGAAATCGTTGCTATCAACGACTTGCTTGATGCAGAATACATGGCTTACATGCTGAAATACGACTCAACTCATGGTCGTTTCAACGGTACTGTTGAAGTTAAAGATGGTCACCTAGTTGTAAACGGCAAAAAAATCCGTGTGACTGCAGAAAAAGATCCTGCAAATCTGAAATGGAACGAAGTCGGTGTTGATGTAGTCGCTGAAGCAACAGGTATCTTCCTGACTGACGAAACAGCGCGTAAACACATCCAAGCAGGCGCTAAAAAAGTTGTTCTAACTGGTCCTTCTAAAGATGACACCCCAATGTTTGTTATGGGCGTTAACCACAAAGCATACGCAGGTCAAGAAATCGTTTCTAACGCTTCTTGTACAACTAACTGCTTGGCTCCACTGGCTAAAGTTATCAACGATAAATTTGGTATCGTTGAAGGTCTAATGACAACTGTTCACGCAACAACTGCAACTCAAAAAACCGTTGATGGCCCTTCACATAAAGACTGGCGTGGTGGTCGTGGTGCTGCTCAAAACATCATCCCATCTTCAACTGGTGCTGCTAAAGCAGTAGGTAAAGTTATCCCTGAACTGAATGGCAAACTGACTGGTATGTCTTTCCGTGTCCCTACTCCTAACGTATCTGTTGTTGATTTAACTGTACGCTTAGAAAAACCAGCAACTTATACTCAAATCTGTGATGCTATCAAAGAAGCAGCAGCAGGTGAGTTAAAAGGCGTTCTGGGTTATACAGAAGACGATGTTGTATCAACTGACTTCAACGGTGAAAAACTGACTTCAGTATTCGATGCTAAAGCAGGTATCGCTCTGAATGATAACTTTGTTAAGTTAGTTTCTTGGTATGACAACGAAACTGGTTACTCTAACAAAGTATTAGACTTAATTGCTCATATCTCTAAATAAGCACTGTTAAGCAACAAGTCTGATTGAGCCGCCAATATGGCGGCTCTTTTGTATCTGTATTGAATATAAAATTAACGCTTCATAATTTTGCCTTCTTCGCTTATCGTTAATACCATTATTCGATACGCTATCAATATGACTTGTTTTAAAATGAATGTTATTCACTACGCTTGAAGTATGCGAATAGATACTCTAAATAATCTAAATTGCAGCAAAACAACAAATAAGTCGCTAAGCGCATACACACGTTTATGACTAGATGTGAATGAGTGTAGTCAACAATACCGCAGTTTGAAGTATGGCGAGTATTAACTCTGTTCCACTAACACAGGTCTAATACCATGCACGACAAAATTTTTGCTCTACCTGTTATTAAGCAGCTGTCTGCTTATATCACACAACGCCAACTTGGCGATCTCCCCCTAATTGTCGTTTCACATCCTAAAGTTTGTGGCGCTGTCAGTTTACAAGGTGCTCAGCTCATTGATTGGCAACCTGCTGGGCAAAAACCATGCCTTTGGTTAAGTTCCGAAAGTGCCTTCAAAGAAGGTGTCGCGATCCGTGGTGGTATCCCCATTTGTTGGCCATGGTTTGGTCCGGTTTCCCCACCTAGCCACGGCTTTGCTCGTCTCTTACCTTGGCAGTTCACCGCACATAATGAACATGAAGATGGTGTAATTTTAACCTTTACACTCACAGATACCGATTATACCCGTAAATTATGGCCTCATGAATTTACCTTAATCCTGAGAATGAAGCTTGGTGAAACCTGTGAGCTCGAATTAGAAAGTTATGGGGACTTCGAAACTACAGCGGCACTTCACACCTACTTCAATATTAGCGATATTCAAAAGGCTACCGTCTATGGGTTAGGTGGTCACTATTTTGATAAAGTCGCGGATAAAGAAGTATATGAAAATGAAGCGCTTAAATTCAATAAGCATATTGACCGCATTTACTCTGAACCCGAAGAGTACAGTTTATTACGTGATGACGGCTGGGCTCGTACTATTGAGATTCACCATTATCATAACAGTGATGTTGTCTGCTGGAATCCTTGGGCTGAATTATCATGTAGCATGCAAGACATGCCAAATAATGGGTATAAACAAATGGTATGCGTTGAAACTGCCTGTATCAATGTGCCAATGAAAAGTGATGCACAACACCCTGCCCGTTTATCCCTTGTGATGATTACTCGTGAGAATAAACCACAAGATTAATAATCTAATTTCAAAAAAATACCCCCTGATAGAAATTACATTTCAGAGGGTATTTTTTATTCATAGCAATCTTATAAGGTAAAATTAGAAAGTATAAGTTACCCCTGTCCATAAGATCGCAGAAACATCTTTATTTACCATTGGGCTGTCTTTAACTTCACTCGACATGAAGTCTACACGTCCCATAGCGAAAGCCGTCCAATTTTCATCAAAACGGTAATTACCTGACAACTCTAAGTACGGTGACCAGCTGTCACTTGGTTTATAACGTTTTAGCCCACTATTACGAGACTCTTTGGAAGAAACCCCATACTCATAACGTGTTTGATTTTTACTATCCCACTTAATACCTACACCTGGAGTCAGAGACCATTTGTCACCTTCAAAGCCATATAAATAAGCTGCTTCAGCGCGTAAGCCATTACTGATCCCTAAGATATCACCGGAGCCATTAAACCTTAATGTCCCCCAATCCGCTTTATGTCGATAGGTTAAACCCGCCATGACAGTATCACGACGGCGGTTTAGCTCACGCATGGCATCGTTATCATTTTCTTTAGGCTTGAAAAATTGTGGGTAATAATATGCATCCAATGATAATTGGTCTTGCTGATCATTCCACAAATAGTAACCTGCAGCTAATGTATGAAAGTAAAAATTTTCACTATCATAATTCACGATAGGAACTGGAGTTAGATAATCACGGGATTTAATCCCTTTATAAGGTGTCGATTGCGCCAATACTGAAGCACCTACTGACCATGTACCGGCAAGTGCAGTACTTGATAACACACTCAATGCAACTGCAAGTGTGGTTAACTTAATCGTTTTAGACATATAAAAACCTAAAAAAATGAGAAATGGATCACTGATATATTATATCAATCCGAAATTATTCCCAATACTCATAACCTAAATCACATTTAAAGCTAAATATGTGAATTAAACAGCAAAATTGGTTAACATTCATTCTACGCTGTTTTGGTAAGATACAGGAACTCTTTTTGCTAATGCACACAGTAATTCATACCCAATAGTCCCCGCTGCATGGGCAACGTCATCAACAGGTAAATTTTGCCCCCACAGTTCAACCTTATCCCCTAATTGCAAATTGCGGCAATCACTCACGTCAATTGTTAGCATGTCCATAGAAACAGCCCCAAGCAGTGCACAACGCATTCCTTGGCACCATACTGGCGTTCCATTAGGCGCATGGCGGGGATAGCCATCGGCATAACCACATGCAACGGTTGCAATACGCATTGGTTTAGTCGAGGTAAACCTACTTCCATAACCAATCGACTGCCCGGCTTCAATTTCATGGATTGCAATCACTTCTGATTGTAAACTCATCGCAGCTTTCAGGCCTAACCCTATAATATCTGCCGATTTGCCACTAGGTGAAGCGCCATACAATAAAATACCCGTTCGGATCCAATCATACTGCGTGTATTGGTGCCATAATGCAGCCCCTGAGTTAGCAATGCAGGTTTCTAATGATAAATGTTGAAACTGTTGAATAAGTTGAAAAGGTACTGTTACACCTGTTTTTGTATCTGAATTTGCGAAATGACTCATTAAGGTTAAGCTTTTTACATGGGGGATAGCTGCTAACCGTTCGACTACAGTTTCATAGTCAGTATGAGAAAAACCTAGCCGGTTCATACCACTATTCAACTTGATATATACTGAAATTGGCGCAGAAAACTGTGCATTTTCAATAGCCGCTAATTGCCAGTCACTATGGACACTGGTCGTCAAATTGTATTGGTCAATCAGCTGTAAGTCTTGTGGTTGAAAAAAGCCCTCTAATAACAAAATTGGCCCTTTCCACCCCTCATCACGCAATAAAATTGCCTCATGAAGATCTAACACAGCAAAACCATCGGTTTCTTTTAATGCTGGCCAAATATGCTTTATACCATGACCATAACCGTCCGCCTTCATGACTGACCAAATTTTACACTTTTCTGTGTGCTGCCGTACTATAGATAAGTTATGTTGCAAATTTTGTAGATGAATAACCGCACTAATTGGGCGTGGCATCTTAATTCCTTAAATACATTATTTTTTAATCAGCGATAGACTGTAATTGCAACTTCATGTACTCCCATTTAACGCACTGGCGTCAAATGACCGCTGCTTACAAGCTTGGTATTAAAACCATCAAGATACCTAAATACAGACAAATCATCCGAAGCAATATCAGGCGTGTTACCTGAAATTAAATCCGCCAGCAGTTTTCCAGAACCACATGCCATTGTCCAACCTAAAGTGCCATGCCCCGTGTTTAGATATAGATTATTGTATGCCGTTGGCCCGACTATTGGTGTGCCATCTGGCGTCATAGGCCGAAGCCCAGTCCAAAACTGAGCCTTTTCGATATCACCACCACCTTGATATAAATCTTGTACCACCATTTTTAAGGTTTCGCAGCGTTTTTTAAGGACATCAAGATTAAAACCGACAACTTCGGCCATTCCACCGACACGAATGCGATCATCAAAACGCGTTACAGCAATTTTATAAGTTTCATCAAGTATGGTAGAAGCGGGTGAACGCTGCTCATCAATAATCGGCATTGTTAATGAATACCCTTTTAATGGATAAACCGGAATTTGCACAAGACCCTGTAGTATTGATGTTGAATAAGACCCCATAGCAACAACATACTGATCCGCTTGCACGATTTGGCCATCAATACGGATACCACTAATACGTTTACCATCCGTTAAAATTTGTTCAACCTGTTGACCAAATTGGAATTTAACCCCAGCTAGTTGTGCCATTTTAGCGAGTTTTTTAGTAAATTGCTGGCAATCACCGGTTTCATCATTCGGCAACCTCAACCCACCAGTTAGCTTATGTTTAACAAATTCTAATGCAGGTTCAGCTTTAATGAGTTGGTCGGATGTTAAAAGCTCATAAGGCACGCCTTCCTGTTGTAACACTGCAATATCATTAGCAGCATTATCAAACTGTTTAGCTGTGCGGAACAGCTGTAATGTGCCCCCTTGACGGGCTTCATAGCCAATCCCCGTATCAGCCCTAAGTTGCCGAATACAGTCGCGGCTATACTCCGCAATCCTTACCATGCGACTTTTATTCATCGCATAATGTTGAATATCACAGTTTTTCAGCATCTGCCACATCCAGCGCAACTGAAATAACGTACCATCAGGCCGAATAGCTAATGGAGCATGTTTTTCAAACATCCACTTCACTGCTTTTAGTGGTATGCCTGGTGCCCCCCATGGCGTTGCGTAACCAGGGGATATTTGCCCTGCATTAGCTGCGCTGGTTTCTTCTGCTACATCATGCTGCCTATCAACAACCAGTACTTCATGGCCTTCTTGAGCTAAATACCATGCTGTTGTAACACCAATCACTCCTGCCCCTAACACTAGAACTTTCATAAGCACCCCAGATGCAAAGTATTCAATTATTATTTAGGATAATATTCTAGAAATTATTTGCCAATGTGGTGAATTAACACTTTTAACAAAATAGATAATAAAACCAACACTTGATGATTTTTATTTACAAAAAAGTTAATTGTTCTAGTGAAATTAGAGCCCAAAAACAAAAAAAGAACATATCAAATTGATTTTAAATAAAAATAATTAATCTCAAAAAAACCAAGTTCGATATTTTATACTTTAATTTAATGAATACTGTCTTTTATGGGTGGGTTTACAAATTACGAGACTTAAATTTTTATACTAAAAATATATTCTTTCCTAGTTTATTTATCCAAATAATAATCCATTATGAAAAAAACGATTAAAAATGTTAAAGGAAAGTATATGACTAAAAAGATCATCCCTATTATTTGTGCCCTGAATGTAATTTTTCTATCTATAGCCCCAAGTATTGCAGAAGAGTATTGCGAACCCACCATGAAAAGAAATTTGATAAAAGATAAAGGGAAAAATATATGCTTTTCTATAAGACCCCTTCCTATATGTACCCCCCCAGCAACGGCAGTTTCTTATGTTAAAACTACAGTTCAATTCAATTGTGTAACTAAGGGTGAACATTTGGTTTTAAGCGAAAGTGAGCAATTAAACAAAATAATTACTCGGTTAGAAAATAAAGATGTAGATTATTCCGAAGATATTGCTATCCCTCGCTACTGTACATGTCCTAGCAAACTCTAGTTAATACATATTGTATTTACTAATCTAGTCAATCATTCACTTGTAAAAAAGCCAGCCGACATAAGATGCGGGCTGGCTTTTATGCCTTATCGATTACCTAATTTAGCGAGTGTGTGCTAAATCTGAAGGCATATTACCCTGCATACTATGCCAAATTAAGCCACTTTCCTTCCCGTAATTTCGGACACAATCCATAATGCGATCGTATGCTTGCTCACGGCAAAGATTACTCAATTGTTGGTAAAAACTTAATGCAAGGCGTCTTGCTTCAGGATTAGAGAAATAATAACGCCCAACACGCGTATATAGCCCTCTTAAGCCATTAATAATCAAACCGTAGATAGGGTTACCTGATGCGAATGCAAGCCCACGGAAGACGTTATAATCCAAATCACTAAATGCATCTGAATTATCATCAACTTTTTCTCGGCCAGCTAACACTTCTAACGACTTTTCAGGGTTATTACGAAATGCAGTACGAATAAAAATTGCAGCAATATTAGTCCGCACAGCTAATAAATTATCAATTAGCTGAGGCACTCTATCGTGATCCAATCTGGCCAGTGTTTCCAAAATATTGAGGCCTGATGTTTCCCAATAATTATTCACTTTTGTTGGTTTACCATGTTGAATAGTTAACCAACCGTCACGCGCTAGACGTTGCAACACCTCGCGAAGAGTTGTGCGTGTTACACCGATTAACTCGGAGAGTTCACGCTCAGCGGGTAGTATTGAACCTGGTGGAAAACGGTTGTTCCATATGCTCTCAATAATGTACTCTTCCGCGAAACCTGCCGGACTTTGAGCTTTAATAACCATATTTTTATTATTCCAAACATTTAGACGGATATTGGGGAAATCATACCAGATTGTCGTCTCCTGATATAGTTAGACTCAAAATAAAGAGTGAGACGAATCATAGAATTCCCATATAATTCATACATTATCAATTAGCAAATGGGCTTATAATCGATAAAAGATCAGAGTAGTATGTAATAGAACGTTACACGACATCCGTATAAAGAGGATAACGAACCATAATGGATTTTAGTTTAAAAAGTGCTTTTTTGAAAAATTTTCTTGGAAATTCACCAGATTGGTACAAATTAGCAATTATCATATTTCTAATAATAAACCCTGTTGTTTTCTATTTTATCAGCCCTTTTGTGGCAGGCTGGTTATTGGTAATTGAATTTATATTCACCTTAGCAATGGCACTTAAGTGTTATCCATTGCAACCTGGGGGGTTATTAGCAATCGAAGCCGTGATCATCGGCATGACGACACCAAAACAAATTTCACATGAAATAAGCAATAACCTTGAGGTTATTTTACTGTTGATCTTTATGGTCGCCGGTATCTACTTCATGAAGCAATTGCTTTTGTTCGTTTTTACCAAACTGTTGATAAACGTGCGTTCTAAACGCATCCTTTCCCTTGCATTTTGTATGGCGAGTGCATTTTTATCTGCATTTTTAGATGCCTTAACGGTTATAGCCGTAGTCATTAGCGTCTCAATTGGTTTTTATTCTATTTACCATCAATATGCTTCTAACCAACACAGCGATACCGACTTACAAAATGATGGTTTTATTGATAGCACAGAAAAAAAACAAACACTTGAACAGTTCCGTTCTTTTTTGCGCAGCATAATGATGCATGCGGGTATTGGTACTGCCCTTGGTGGGGTGATGACAATGGTGGGGGAACCACAAAATCTGATCATCGCTAAACATGTTAACTGGGACTTTATCACTTTTTATATCCGTATGGCGCCCGTCACTATTCCTGTCTTTATTTGTGGGTTATTAGTGTGCTTTCTTGTCGAGAAGTTTAAGTTATTTGGTTATGGAGCTGAACTCCCTGCTTCCGTGCGCCAAATATTAACCGAGCACGATAAAAAACTAACTGAAAAACGCACCAAAAAAGAGCTGGCACAACTGATTGTTCAAGGTTTAATCGGTATCTGGTTAATTGTGGCTCTTGCCTTCCATTTAGCAGAAGTTGGCTTAATTGGGTTATCGGTCATTGTGATGGCAACCGCTTTTTGCGGCATCACAGAAGAACACGCTCTAGGTAAAGCTTTCGAGGAGGCGCTACCATTTACCGCATTACTTACGGTGTTTTTTAGTATTGTAGCGGTTATCATTGACCAACAGCTATTTACTCCGTTTATTCAATTTGTATTACAGTCATCTGAATCGTCGCAGTTGTCATTGTTCTATCTGTTCAATGGCCTATTATCTGCCGTTTCAGACAATGTATTTGTTGGGACTGTGTATATTACCGAAGCCCTAAAAGCAGCAAATGACGGCTTAGTATCAATGGAACAATACCAATTTCTAGCGGTTGCAATTAATACAGGGACAAACTTACCTTCTGTTGCCACCCCTAATGGTCAAGCTGCTTTCTTATTTTTGCTGACTTCAGCGTTATCACCTTTGATCCGTTTATCATATGGCCGGATGGTATGGATGGCTTTGCCTTATACCATTGTCATGACAATTGTCGGCTTATTAGGCGTTGAGTTATGGCTAGTACCAATAACCTATTGGATGGAAAGTATTGGTTTGATTACATTTGCACAATAACTATACTGATAAACTATGAGCCGTATGCAAATACGGCTCATTTGTAATTTTGCGTAAAACCCTATCTAAAATTGCATTATTTCACTTTAAGTGCTTTTTTTATCCGTCTGATAAGGGCAAAATGTGCGCATCACTCAATTAGGATATTAAGTATGTTCAGATTTTTTAACTACTGCTCACAAGGAAGAGGTGCATGGCTATTGATGGCCTTTACTGCCTTCATGCTCGAGTGTGCTGCTCTATATTTTCAACATGTGATGAAACTACAACCCTGTGTAATGTGTATCTATGAACGCGTTGCATTACTTGGTGTTATGGCTGCCGGCTTAATAGGCGCAATTGCACCACGTAATATTATCATTCGTTGGGTTGCTATCATTATTTGGGTTTATTCTGCTTGGCGTGGCTTAGAGCTTTCTTGGGAACATACCATGCTCCAGCTCTATCCTTCTCCATTCGCATCTTGTGATTTCTTTGTGAACTTCCCTGATTGGCTACCATTGCAAACTTGGGTTCCAGCAGTATTTGAAGCGACGGGTGACTGCGCGGTTAGGCAGTGGGCATTTTTAGGGCTCGATATGCCTCAATGGTTGATTGGTATTTTTGCTGTTTATTTTGTTATCGCCATTATTGTTGCCATTAGCCAATTCTTCCCTGCTAAAAAATGATTTAAACCTTCTTATTGTATCCCCCTAGCTTTAATTTCAAACTAGGGGGATATCTTACATTTAATCTGATTGATAAATATAAATACACATAATTACTGTATTACGTGTTCTAATTTGATTGGGATATTTTTATAGGCAGGTATCCCACATTCCGGGTCATAACTATCCAATGAAATTAAATTATTGGCTTCAGGGAAATAAGTCGCAACGCAACGGTCAGCCATATCATAGATAACCACCGTTAAATTATCTAAACGGCGCTTAGTCGGTTTTTGGTTGCTATCTAACGCAATTAAGTTAACTTTATCCCCCGCTTTTAATTTCTGTTTTTGCGCCTCAGCACCGCTAATAAAAACGACATCCCTTTGCCCAAATACCCCACGATAGCGGTCATTTAACCCGTATATGGTCGTATTATACTGGTCATGGCTGCGCAATGTCGCAAGAACTAGCTCACTATTTACCGCTGAATTAGGGTCTTCAATCACCCCAACGGTTGGAATGAAATTAGCTTTACCTGATTTAGTTAACCAACGCCGCTCAGAAGCCGCATTTGTAAGGTGAAAGCCTCCCGGTATTTTGATGCGGGCGTTAAAGTTATCAAAACCGGGTAATACTGCTTCCATTGCATCACGGATCAGGTCGTAATTACCAATGAAAGCATCCCATTCAACTTTACTATTCGGTATTGTCGCTTTGGCAATCCCTGCAACAATGGCACATTCAGATTTCAAATAAGGGCTACAAGGTTTTAATAACCCCTTTGAGGCATGTACCATTGACATTGAGTCTTCCACTGTCACGCATTGCACTCCACTACTTTGCCTGTCGATTTCACTTCGCCCCAGCACTGGTAGTATGAATGTATTTTTGGCTGTTAATAGATGAGAACGGTTAAGTTTAGTCGCAGTATGCACAGCCAAATCAAGCTTTTTCATGCCTTCAAAGCAGGCATCTTTATCAGGCATGGCAACCGCCAAGTTGCCCCCCATACAGATTAATGCGTTTGCACTCCCATTATAAATCGCTTGCATACTGGCAACTGCAGCATGACCGAACTCACTCGGAGGACGAAAACCAAAACGCTGTTCAATTTTATCAAGAAAACTTTTAGATGGTTTTTCTGTGATCCCGACCGTACGGTCGCCCTGTACGTTAGAGTGCCCCCTTAGTGGGCAAATCCCTGCGCCTTCTCGCCCAATATTACCTTTCAGCAACAATAAGTTGACTAATTGCTGTACGTTTTTAGTTCCATGCTGATGCTGAGTTATCCCCATGCCATAGCAAATTATGGTGCTTTTCGCTTCAATATAAAGGTCTGCGATTTCATCAATAGACTCATGCGATAAGCCTGATACCCTTAAAATATCGTCCCAACTGGTCGTCAGTAAATCATTTTTTAATGTTTCATACCCATCGGTATGGGCTGATATAAACTCGGTATCTAGGAGCGCTTTTTCGCCTGAGTCAATGGCCGCCTGATGTCGCTCAATCAGCCGCTTCATGACCCCTTTGATTAAAGCTGTATCTCCCCCAATCCGCACTTTATAATAATGACCAGCAAGTGGGGTTGATTCTAATGTCAGCATTTCTATTACGTCTTGCGGATATGTAAAACGTTCAAGACCACGTTCTCTTAACGGATTAATCGCTATAATTTTAGCTCCCCGTTTAGAAACTTCACGTAACGAACTAAGCATTCGTGGATGGTTAGTCCCAGGGTTATGGCCGATACAAATAATTAAATCCGCTTTATCAAAATCCTCTAATAATACCGTTGCTTTACCAACCCCTATCGAAGCAGCTAGCCCAACACTTGTGGGCTCATGACACATATTTGAACAGTCAGGAAAATTATTTGTTCCGTATTCTCTGGCCAGTAATTGATATAAAAATGCCGCTTCATTCGAAGTTCTACCTGACGTATAAAATTCAACAGTATTTGGATCAGAATAACTCCGCAGACGCTCTCCTATTTGTTGAAATGCATCATCCCATTCGACCGGTTCATATTTATCTGTTAATGAATTATATTTCATTGGGTGCGTTAAACGTCCTTCATTCTCTAAATGAAAATCATCCCAATCAAGTAATTCAGTTACTGTATGTTTTTCAAAAAAATGGGGGGTAGTACGTTTTGATGTGGCCTCCCAAGCAATGGCTTTGGCTCCATTTTCGCAGATATCGAAAGAAGCGGTATGTACTGGATCTGGCCACGCACACCCCGGACAGTCAAAGCCGTCGACCTTATTCATATCAAACATTGCAATAATATCATGACCCACTTTCATTTGTTCACGCAATGCTTCTGCAACAGCTTTAACTGCCCCCCAACCGGCGGCAGGTCCAGTGTATTCTTCAATTTTCTTTTTCATTTGTCATTACTCTTTAATAAATAGAACATGTATTTATCTGCGTTTTTATAATTATCTAAATTGCTTTTACAATTTAATACTAGTAATTAAAAAATTAAATATCAATAATTAAATTAAGGACTTAAATAGATGCTCGCAATTAGATGATGGACAAATGAATGTTTTAAAATAAAAATAAAACCTAATAAATAATTATTAAAATTATTTTATGAATTTAATGTTTAATATTTAATAAGTAATCAACCTCATATTAACGATTAATAAGAGGTTAATACATTTCATAAAAAGATGAGTTATATGCAAGCACCGGATTGAATAATATCAGCAGCGCAACGTTTACCATTGGCGAATTGACAAACCGCAGTTTGAGTTCCATTTAACTCTAGAGTAAGTGCAGGTAAACCGCCAGCCGAAACACAAGCTTCTTGTACACCTGGGCCCAAATTAACAATTTGTTGAGCATAATTTGCAGCTACGGTATCTGCTTGGTCGGTTTTATTTCCACCAGAACTGCTACAGGCGGATAAAGTGAAAACGAATGCCCCAGCAGCAACCATTGACATTATCGTTTGTAACCGCAAATTGATTCTAAGTCTCATTTCTTTCTCCGCTAACACTCGCTCTACATAATGATTTTGTAGCACTTATTAATGCGTACCACTCTTTGAGAGTAGATTGATGATTAAAACACCAACTATAATAAACAGCATACCAATAATTGCAGGTAAATCGAGCTTTTGGTTGTAAATATAAATTGCAGCAATAGAAACTAACACAATCCCTAACCCTGACCAGATCGCATAAGCTATCCCTAATGGCATTACTTTGACTACTTGCGAAAGTCCCCAAAAAGACACCGCATAACCAATCACCACCACTAAAGAAGGCCAAAAACGACTAAAACCATCTGAAGCCTTAAGCGTTGTCGTAGCAATAACCTCAGCGATAATAGAAATAAATAAAAAGCTCAGCCCTTTCATACATTTTCCTTATTATTAAAATTATTAACGGTAAAATTTACCCTATACCTTTTATTCATACAAATAATGAACAATAAAAAGCCCCATCTTTCTTTACGAAAGACAGAGCGTTATTTTTATAAATTTTCTTACAAAACTGACTAATGGCTTGTTGCAACTGCAGTTTTATCTTCCAGCGATTGACTATAACGTTTAAATAAGTAAATACACAAAATCAATGTAATTATACCAATACACCCGCCAATATAACCAATATTAGTCATCCCCATATGAACAATAACTAGGTTCCCCAGTAGCGCACCGCCACCAATACCTATATTAAAAATCCCTGAGAAAATTGACATTGCCAAGTCAGTTGCATCAGGAGATAAATCAATCACTTTAACCTGTAGACCTAAGCCGATACACATCATGGCGATACCCCAGAAAACGGATAGCATAATCAACGACCAGACATCTGAGCCTAAAGGCATTAGCAATAATAAACACACCGTCATTAGGGCAATTGCTGTTGGTAAGAAAAACAACGAAAACTTGCTACTATAACGACTAAATATAACACTCCCGATAATGCCAGCCCCACCAAAAATCAGTAACAATAATGTCGCAAAATTTTGGCTTTGCAATGCGATTTCACGGACAAAAGGTTCAATGTAACTGTAAGCAGTAAAATGAGCAGTCACAGCTAGAACAGTTAACGCAAACATCCCCACCAGTGCGGGACGTTTAAATAAGACGGGGACACTTTTTAACGAACCGGAGTGTTCACTCGGTAAACGAGGTAGGAAACGTATTAACACTATCATGGTAAATAAGGCAATAACACCAATACATAAAAAGGTGACCCTCCACCCTAAAAATTGCCCTATTACACGCCCAATTGGTAGCCCTAAAACAGTTGCTAATGCGGTACCTGTTGCTAATAAGCCCAACGCTTGCGCCTTCTTGCCTGCTGGTGCAACACGAATAGCTAAAGAAGCCGTTATCGACCAAAATACCGCATGCGATAAAGCAACGCCAATTCGCCCACCAATTAGTATTTCAAAGCTCCATGCAAACCCTGAAATAATATGGCTAACAATAAAAATGACAAATAAAAAAGCTAATAATTTACGACGCTCAATTTTACTGGTTAATAACATTAAGGGTAACGACATCAATGCTACGACCCAAGCATAAATCGTAATCATTAACCCTGTATGAGCGACTGACATGTCAAAACTTTGTGCAATATCACTAAGTAGTGCAACTGGGACAAATTCTGTTGTATTAAAAACAAACGCTGCAACCGCAAGAGCGACTACGCGGATCCACGCTGTTCTTCTAGAAACCTGAGTCATATTCATCTTAGCCTTCATTTCCCACAAGTAAAATGCACTAACTGATTAACAGCTTGTGAAGGTTGCCGCGAAAGGATATTAGTATTCGATATGGGTTTGATTAACCATTCAGCTCTTATTTAAGCTAAAACCCATTTTTGTGAATTATATCACAACTTTCAGTGGGGCTTAAAGGTCAGGCTTCCGCCAGCGAGCACAAAAACAGGAAGGTTTCCCTGTTATATCCCCCCTTAACGTATATAGGTTCCCCTTGTTTAGCAAATAACTATTACGCTCATTTATCTGAAAGCACATATCATTCCTTTTTATGCTACAATCTCACGATTATTTTTTATTTTTAAAGGACCTTGTTAATGAAAAACCATTTCCCTACTGATCCTGACGTGAATACTTTAGCTGATGAGATAACTTGTTTAAAAAATTTACTCACTCATATGCTTAAAGCTATTGGTCAAGCTGATGCAGGTAAAATTTTAATCAAAATGCAACGTGAAATCGCACTCATAGAAGATGAAAAACAAGCAGAAACCTATAAAAACACGTTAGAACAAATAAAAACGGCCTATCGCCAATAGATTATTTAGCGATAAATGCTATTTTAAGGATATATATTCTATTGAGTGGTTTAAACTGCACAAATAACTAAGTTTTGAATTTTTAAATCAACTATCTTAGTTCTCGAATTAAACCATTCTTTATTCATTTAGCTCCCCCTTCAGACCCTATGAAGGGGGCTTTTTTTATCTACCAACACAGTTTATTAATTAAACATTATTCCGCTTATAAATATCTTGGCAGTACTGCACGTACTCATCGAGTGTTGTAGTTGAAGTTTGTTTTTCCCAACATTTTTGTTCTTCAAAGGCCCATACTTTGAACAATTGACCAAGATTGGCTCCTGACATCCCAACCTCTTTATAGATCCTATGATAAAAACCTTGTTCAGAACGGTAGATTTCAAATTTAAATGCAACTAGTCGTGCGGGATTTGTCGTTGTCATAAAATCATTACCAAACACCAACGTTTTTTCCAGAATATCCATTTGGTCTCCTTGTGAATAAGTCAAAAGTTAATAGATAATATTTCATAAGTGAAAATTGATTAACTATTCTTAGCATAGCGCATTTAAACCTATTGCGTAGTTTGGTTTACATAAAACCCATTGAAAGCACTTAGAGATGATTAACCAAAAAGGGGTAAGGATACACACTAATTTAATGAAGAAGCTTCACCGAAGTGAAGCTTTTTACGGGGGGTATTTATGATTTGTTATCGTATAACTGTTTAGCCATATCAATACTATCCGCATTAACATCTTTTATATGGTCTCGAGTTAATCGATACACTACAGGGCTCAATAACAACAATGCAATTAAGTTAGGGATTGCCATCATCGCATTTAGCGTATCAGCCAATAACCAGACAAAATCAAGTGATTGGGTTGCACCGATTGGTAAAGCGATTAACCAAAGCACTCTAAACGGTTTGATAGCCCTTAATCCAAATAGATACTGCACACATTTTTCACCATAAAAACTCCACCCCAAAATGGTGGTAAATGCAAAAACAGCTAACGCAATAGCGACAATATAATTCCCACCCGGTATTGCTGATTGAAATGAAAAAGCGGTCAGCGTTGCGCCTGTCTGGCTAGTCAACCACCCTCCAGTGATAATGATCGTCAAACCAGTGACTGAACACACAATAATAGTATCAATAAACGTACCAAGCATTGCAATTAGCCCTTGGCGAATAGGGTTCTGTGTTTTCGCCGCAGCATGGGCAATAGGAGCACTTCCTAAGCCTGCTTCATTGGAAAAAACCCCTCTCGCAACCCCAAAGCGAATCGCAGCCCAAACAGCAGCACCGGCAAAGCCACCTTGTGCCGCCACAGGGTTAAACGCAGACGTCACTACTAAGGAAATTGCAGCAGGGATTTGCGTAAAATAAATACCAAGTACAATTAACCCTGCACCAAAATAAGCGACAGTCATAAATGGTACTAACTTACCAGCGACATCAGAGATACGGCGTAATCCACCAATCAACACTGCACCAACAAGTAAAACCAATACCCCTGCTGTTAACCACTTATGCACTCCAAAGTTACTTTCTAGTACATCCGCCACTGAGTTAGCTTGTACCGTATTACCGATGCCAAAACTTGCACATGCACCAAAAAAAGCAAATAGAGTACCTAACCAAATCCATTTAGGCCCCAATCCATTTTTGATGTAATACATTGGGCCACCAATATATTGCCCATATTTATCCACTTCACGAAAACGAACTGCAAGTACAGCTTCAGAGTATTTAGTTGCCATTCCAACCAACGCTGTCATCCACATCCAAAAGAGTGCTCCAGGCCCTCCCATCACAACAGCAGTTGCCACCCCTGCAATATTCCCAGTCCCAATTGTTGCAGACAATGCTGTCATCAAAGCATTAAATGGCGATATTTGCCCTTCACCGCGTGACTCGTTTTTTTGAAATAATAATCTAAAACCTGTTCCTATTTTCCTTATTGGCAAGAACGCGAGCCTAATTTGCATGTATATGCCAACGCCTAAAATCCCAACTAGCATAGGTACGCCCCATACTATCCCGTTGAGTTCACTTAACCACGTAGTTATTAGCTCCATCTTACCCCCAAGTTAATCACTCTTATTTTTTAATTAACATTTATTAAACAAATTACCATCAATTTAATAAAGATTAAAAATGAAATAAAAGCGAACAAAAATTTAAAAAATTACCACTTACGATGCAAGATTGTGAGAAAGCTCACTTGTGATTAATATGTTTTAATTACCGATACAGTTAAATTGTGAATAAATCTTAAGCTTAAAATTTCTTACTGATTAACAGCTTTCTTGGTACAAGTGAGAGGACTTTTGTCCATAAAAAAAGCCCAGTAATAAAATGATTACTGGGCTTAGTTTTTAGATTTCGACTAAACAGTTAAGTTAGACTATTTTAAATACTCACCTGAACGCAGTGCTTCGATTCGTTTATCTAATGGTGGGTGAGATAAAAACAATTCACTAAATGCTTTTCCTCGGCCATTGATACAAAATGCCATTAAGCGCCCTTCTTCTTGCGGCTCATAACTCGTTTTCAGTCGTTGTAATGCGGCGATCATTTTTTCGCGCCCGACTAGTTTTGCCGACCCGGCATCTGCATGGAATTCACGATAACGAGAGAACCACATAGTGATAATGCTGGCTAAAATACCAAAAACAATTTCCAACACCATGGAAACGGCGAAATACACCATAGGGTTACCGTTACTACTTTCACTTTCATTATCGCTGTTTGACATAAAGCCTGCCGCGAGTTGTGCGATAATACGTGAAATAAAGATAACAAAAGTATTCACAACCCCTTGTAATAAGGTCATTGTTACCATGTCACCGTTCGCAATATGGCTAATTTCGTGAGCAATAACCGCTTCCGCTTCGTCACGGCTCATATTTTCTAATAAACCAGTACTTACTGCGACTAACGAAGCATCACGACGGGCTCCCGTAGCGAACGCATTGATATCCGGCGCATGGTAAATAGCCACCTGTGGCATTTGGATACCAACTTGTTGTGCTTGGCGCTCTACCGTTGACATTAACCATTGCTCTGTTTGGTTGCGAGGAGTTTCAATTACCTCACCACCAACTGATTTCAAAGCCATCCATTTAGACATCAGCAGTGAGATAAATGCACCACCAAAACCAAATAACCCCGCCATGATCATCAAGCCTTGGACACTACTACCTCTAATACCGGTTAAGCTTAAGATTATTCCAAACACAAACATAACGGCTAAGTTTGTGAGTAAGAATAAAGCAATTCTCATCATTTTTTTGTATTCCTTGGTAAAAACTAATATCACGTAGAATTTACTTTATAAATAAGGTTTTTTCACACTATTTCAAGTCAATTAACATCAAAATATTAAAAAACAACATAACTTTACATTGAAACCACTAAAACGGGTTACTATTTTCTCTATTCAATCACAATAAAGAATGATTAAATTTAACCAATTGTTTTTAAAGGCTCAATTTATAACCAGCTCACATTAAATTGTTCCAATATTAAAATGATAATGCTGGTTATTATACGTATGGAAATTTATTCGTGCATTTAATTATATTTCCAGCAACTTTATTCGCTAAATCGATAAATATCAGTCTTTATTAGCCTATTTCAGAAAAACAAAGCCACCTTAAGATGGCTTTGTTTTTTAACTAACCCATTATTATACAGTTAGTTGCAAACACTTTCAGTTTAATTTGATTTTTCTTTCGTTGTTTTCGCTGATTGTTTATCTGCTGCTTTGGTTACTTTTTCTTTTGCTGCTTTTGCCGAATCTTTATCGGTGGCTTTGGTTGCTTTTTCTTTTACCGCTTTTGCCGAATCTTTATCGGTGGCTTTAGTTGCTTTTTCTTTTATCGCTTTTGCCGAATCTTTATCGGTGGCTTTAGTTGCTTTTTCTTTTATCGCTTTTGCTGGATCTGATGCCTTATCACTCTTTTTAGCCACCTTTTCATTTACCGTTTTATTTGCTCTATCTCCCGTTGCCTTTACTGGATCAGAAATAGAGGGCTTACTTGATTGCTTGGTAACACCAGAGCCAATGGTTGCTCCTGCAATACCCGCTTTACTGTTAATATCATTTTTCAATGATGTGGTGCACACTTGTTCTGAGCGGCTAGTGGAGCCATCATTACAAATGAACTTACCGCTTTCACAGCGATCGACCCCACCTTTGCTCCCTGAACAAGGGTAGTTTCTTGCTGTTGCTGTGTTTATTGATGAAGCCATCATGATACTAACCGCGATTAAACCTATAACTAATTTACCCATGGTATTGCCTCTTTGATTAAGAACCCTTATCAAAAGTTTAGAATAAATTAATTAAAGGTAAAGAAATCTAGAATGACACGATTATTTTAGGCGATAAAAACTATCTAATACCTGTTTTAACTTTTTCTCAGACATTAAGTCATCATCGATGACTTTAAATAAAAGAAAACCCCATACAAATCATAGATAAGTATGGGGTCTGTTATTTAAAATGAGCTTTAACTTTACTTAGTTATTGATTATTACCTGATAGCATCTTGGTATTTTGACTTGCCAAGTCAATCGCCATTTTAACCGTTTCATCTAAGTACGGATCAGGGCCTTCATAATCCTTTGGTAAGTCATCAATTGATTTTAGTAATGGCTTACCTTCACGTACATTTCGTTCATTTATACGTTTAAGTTTAGTTGCTTCGATTTCATTATCTTCTTTTTGACGCTCAGCATAATTAAGCGAAATTAGATTCTTACTCTCTTTATGCGCTTTATAGCGCGCAATATCTTCATCGATATAATTGAATTCAGGGTCTTGGCTAATCCGCGCTAGATGCTGAGTTTTGATTGGCGATAAGTCTGATGAAATATCACCGACACGTGCATAGTTTGCTGGAGGAATGCTATCCCATGGCAATGCATTGTCTTCAAAACTTTCACCTGTTTCAGCAGGGTCTTGACCTGTTGGCATCACGACATCAGGTGTCACACCCTTACGCTGTGTACTCCCACCATTAACACGGTAAAACTTCTGGATGGTATATTGTACTGAACCCAATGAAGGCCATTCTGGCTTTAACATTTGGTCGTACACACGACTTAAACTACGATGTTGTTGTACCGTGCCTTTACCAAAAGTTGGTTCGCCCACGATTAACGCACGCCCATAATCCTGCATCGCTGCTGCAAAAATTTCAGATGCAGATGCACTAAAACGATCAACTAAAACAACCAGTGGGCCTTTATAGTAAATAACGTCGTCATCATCGACATCTTGACGAACTTGACCATTGTTATCACGAATTTGAACCACTGGGCCTTTTGGAATAAATAAACCAGATAAAGCAACAGCTTCAGTTAATGCCCCACCACCATTTCCGCGTAAATCAATGACCAACGCAGAAACATTATCTTTCGCGATATTTTGCAGTTGTGTTTTTACATCATTAGTTAAACCAACATAGAAACCAGGAATATCTAACACAGCAACTTTATCTTTGCCTTGCTGTTTGATAGTCAGTTTTACAGCACGGTCTTCAAGGCGGATTTGCTCCCGAACGATGGTGATGATATGAGGCTTCGCCCCTTTGGTATCAGAAATAACTTCTAACCGAACTTTACTTCCTTTTGGCCCTTTAATTAACGCAACCACGTCATCAAGGCGCCAACCAACTACATCCACAATCGGTTTGCCCGTTTGCCCTACACCAATGATTTTATCACCGACTTTTAACTCTTTGCTCTTCGCCGCAGGCCCACCTGCCACGAGGGAGTTAATCACCGTATTTTCATCATCTTGCTGTAAAACCGCGCCAATTCCTTCCAATGACAAACTCATTTCAGAATTGAATTGTTCAGTATTACGAGGTGAAAGATAACTCGTATGTGGATCAATTTCGCGTGCAAATGAATTAATAATCAGTTGGAAAACGTCTTCACTTTGTGCTTGCGTTAGACGTCTCAAAGCAAAGTTATATCGCTTGGTCAGTTTTTCTTTGATTTCTTTATCGTCTTTACCTGAAAGCTTTAAATTCAACCAGTCATAACGTACTTTTTGGTCCCAGAGACGATCAAGTTCTTGTTTATCTTTAGGCCAAGGGGACTTAGAGCGGTCAACTTCAATAGAATCCGTCGCGTTCAAATCAATAGGTTGTTCTAAGCGAGCTAATGCATATTTAAAACGCTCAAAACGCCGTTCCTGCGATAGGTTATACAGGTCATAAAACGTATCTAATTTGCCGTCCTCAAGCCATTGACCTACTTTACCTTTATCTTTGGTATACTGATCAACGTCGGATTGAAGTAAAACATTGTGACCGAAATCTAACATATTGAGATAGCGGTCAAATATTTTCCCAGAAAACGCTTTGTCTAAATCAAATTGACGATAATGTGAACGAGTGAACCTTGATGTGACCCTTTCACTCACAGTGCCGTGCTGAGCGCTCTGTTTTAAGACAGGTAACTGAGCCGCAGTGACCGGAGCCACTGCTTGAGTATTAGCAATTGCACTACCGAAAGTAGCCAAACTGACAACAAGTGCAATTTTAAGAAGTTTGTTCATGACCTGATTGACCTCCGTATCAGAACTTTAAATGTTCCGCGCGTACAATCATTGCCAGTCCAGTTGGCAATTGAACCCTAACACCGTCTTTTGCAATTTCCAGCACAGAGGCGTCCATCACACTAGTACCCACTTTCACTTTCAATGATTGACCAATTTGAAGTGTGTTGATATCAGTGACTGATTTCAGATTCTGTTCTGGGGCTGGGTTATTACGACGGGGGGGTTTAGCTGATGTAGTTTGCGAGCGTTCTTTATTGTCTGATGGGCGACGGCGAGGCGCTTTCTCTTTAGTGGTATCTTGACTACGGGTGTTTTTTTCACTCGGCTTTTTCGCTGCTGGGCGCTTTTGCGCTTTTTGTTCAGCACGTTGCGCTTGAACACGAGCTTTAGCTTCAGCTAATTGTTGACGCGCATGAGCAATATGCTCTGCGTCTAATTCACCACAGTCTTCACCATTTAGGTCAACGCGTTTTGCGCCTTCTTTAACACCGTAGAGATAACGCCAGCTAGAGGTATACATACGCAACGCAGAACGTAATTGCGTTTTGCTAATACCGTCTTCTTCAGTTAAACACCCTACGATATCTTGAAAAATTCCGACTTTTAACGGACGTGCTTCGCCTTCAGCGATAAAACAGCGAGGAAAACGCTCTGCTAGAAATGCGATAACTTCTTTACTACTATTCAACTTAGGTTGATTTTCCATGAAATTTCCTGATAACAACGATTTTGCCAACCTCACGGGCATGAACAAGCCGACATTATAATCGTGTTGCTGACAATTGCCACGTTACTATTAATTTAACTGACCAATATTTAGTAATATTTTGGCATAGAACACATTGCCAGATGTTGACACAACTGGTTTACAAGGTGCTTTAAGCCTTTTTCATCCTCTTGGTCGAATTGGCTAATATTTGGGCTGTCGATATCTAAAACCCCAATAATTTGCCCATTTACCACCAAAGGAAACACAATTTCAGCGTTACTTGCCGCATCACAAGCGATATGACCTGGGAATGCATGAACATCTTCTATACGCTGAATTTGGTTGTGACTAAAAGCCGTACCACAGACCCCTTTACCAAAGGGTATTCGAACACATGCAACTTTACCTTGAAACGGACCTAATACTAATTCTTGCCCATTACTCAGGTAAAATCCAGCCCAATTAACCCCCTCTAAGCGCTCATACAGTAATGCACAAGTATTTGCTAAGGTGGCAATTAAATCATATTCTCCTGCTAATAATGCAGAGAGATTATCTGAAAGTTCAAGATAATACTTCTTTTTATCCATAATTATTTTTAGTAATAATCAAGTAATTAATGAAACATCTGTAAGAGTAACTCTAAGGTTACCAATTTGTCACTTTGAGGTAAATTTTTTTACACTAGATTACATCTAAGTGAAACCCTAAAATGAGTAAATATGAACAACATTAACCACACTGACTTGATTTTACAGCGTTGTAGCCATTGCAACCAAAAAATCCTCGCTCCGCGATTTAGCTTACGACAAGTCGTTATTTGCCCTCGTTGTTCTAGTCAACTCAATGATGGCCGGTCATGGTCAATCAAGCGGTTATCCATATTGTCTATCACATTATTGATGCTAGCACCGATCGCTTTTTTACAACCACTAATTTCTATTCATCTGCTGGGAAGTCAAATTAATGCCAATGTAATAGAAGGTGTTCGCTTAATTAATCATCAAGGTGACCCGCTCACAGCAAGTATTGTGGCTTTTTGTGCGATAGCTGCTCCACTATTATTGCCAATATTAATTTTAATGTTACTTATTGGTCAGCGGATAAATTTAAACCTTCGCCCTATTTTACTGGTTCTAAAACACATCAAAGAATGGGTTATGTTAGATGTTTACTTAATCGCTCTCGGTATAGCGGCAATTAAAATGCAAGATTACGCCAGCGTGTTTATCGGTAATGGTTTAGTTGCTTTTATCACGATGGCTATTTTAAGTTTATTGATCCTCATCCACATGAATTTAGACGAACTATGGCGTCGGTTTTACCCTATTGATGACCAAGGGGAACAACCACATGCGTTGGCCTGCACCGCTTGCCACTTTACAGGGCCTTCTAACGCCCAAGGGAAGTGTCAGCGCTGTCATCGGCCATTACAATCTCGCAACCCCTATAGTTTACAAAAAACATGGGCTGCGCTAATTGCCGCCATGGTGTTATTGTTTCCCGCTAACCTGCTACCCATTTCAGTTTTTTATCTGAATGGGCAGCGTTTGGAGGACACAATTTATTCTGGTGTTGTAGCCTTAATTGACTCAGGTAACTGGCCTATTGCCATTATTGTCTTCATTGCCAGCATATTAGTGCCCTTCATCAAGATTATCATCATGATATTATTACTATTTTCTATACAGTTAAAAAGCAATACCGACCCTGTTCTTCGTATGAAACTACTAAAATTTGTTTCATGGATAGGCCGCTGGTCAATGTTAGATTTATTCGTCATTGCCTTAATGATGACATTAGTTAACCGTGATCAATTAATGTCTTTTACTATGGGCCCTGCCGCATTTTACTTTGGTACAGCAGTTATTCTAACAATCATGGCTGTTGAATGGTTAGATAGCCGCTTAATATGGGATTCATATGGAAAATCAAAACCTGCAAAATGAGCCTTCTGAAGAAGCTACAGAAGCCACACTACGCAAACGAGGGCGTATCTCCCCTTTCTGGTTATTACCGCTGGTAGCGATTTTTATAGCTGGTTGGCTTCTTTTCCAACATTGGGTTGAGCGTGGAACTGATATTACGATTGAGTTCTCTTCTGCCCCAGGTGTCGTCGCAAATCGAACACCTATTCGCTACCAAGGCGTTGAGGTTGGATTAGTTCAATCAATTGCTATTAGCAAAAATATGAAATCCATTATTGTTACTGCCAGTGTTAACAAAGACATGCGCTCTGCGTTAACTTCAGGCACAAAATTTTGGTTAGTTACACCTAAAGCCTCATTGGCGGGCGTTTCCGGCCTTGATGCATTGGTTGGCGGTAACTATATTGGAATGCTGCCAAGCACTGGGACAGAGCAATTCTCGTTTGTGGCACAAGACACGCCACCACAACTAAATATTGACGAAGGTGAACTTCTAATCCACTTAACCGCACCTGATTTAGGTTCATTAAACGAAAACTCACCCATTTATTACCGAAAAGTCCCCGTGGGTTATATCTCGGATTATACCATTTTACCGGATAACCAAGGGGTATCTATATCTGCGGTGGTCAAAAAACACTATGCCAAACTCGTTCGTAAAGACAGCCAATTTTGGAATGTATCTGGCTTACAAGGTAGTTTTGACCTTAAATCCGGTGCTAATATCAAAATGGAAAGCCTTTCTGCTGTCATAAATGGCGCTATTACTTTTGACTCACCGCAAGGCAGCCCCCAAGCGGAAGAAGGCCAACGTTTTGCGTTACAATCTAGCCGTGCCGTTGTCAAAGCTGCTGAACAAGAAGGTAAATCCCCTTTAACTCTTGCCTTATGGGCCAATGACACCTATGGCGTAAGCAAAGGGCAACCTGTTGTTTATAAAGGTATTCAAATCGGTGAAGTGTTACAACGTCACCTATCCGCCGGTAATGTCAATTTTAAAATAGCCATATATGATGAGTTTAAGCACCTCATTCGTGAAGACAGTAAATTTGTCGCCAATAGCCGTGTTGATGTCCAATTGGGGCTTGGTGGACTACAGTTCCAAGGCGCGACACCGCAAGAATGGTTAGATGGCGGCATACACTTAATTGCGGGGCAAAGCCAAGGGAAATTACCAGAGAAATTCCCTTTATACCGCAGTGATGACAATGCGAAAGCCGGTATTTTAGGGTCATCTCCACCAACTACAATTACTCTTAATACAGCGACATTACCAGATATACAAGCCGGGTCGGTTGTACTTTATCGTCAATTTGCAGTAGGCAAAATTACCACCATTAAACCCACTACATCCGGTTTTTCCATTGATGTATATATTTCAAGTGAATATCGGCATTTACTGACTGATAACAGTGTTTTTTGGGCTGAAGGTGGAGCAAAAGTTCAGTTAAATAGTAATGGTTTAACAGTCCAAGCTGCCCCATTGAGCCGTGCGATCAGTGGAGCAATAAGCTTTGACAACATAGGTAATGGCACAGCGAATACTGCACGCCAACACATGCTTTACCCTAATGAAACATCTGCTAAGGCTATTGGTAGTGTAGTTACCTTAACAACATTTGATGCCTCCAAACTTTCTGAAGGCATGCCTATCCGTTATTTAGGCATAAACATTGGTCAGATAGAGTCGTTAAAACTGTCCTCTGATAAAAGAGAGGTGCAAGCGAGGGCTATTCTCTATCCAGAGTATGTCAGCACATTCACAAAACTAGGGAGCCGCTTTGCTGTTGTAACCCCTGAGTTATCACCCGCGGGCTTAAATAACCTTGACAGTATATTACAACCTTATATTAGTGCAGAGCCTGGACGTAGTAATAAAAACCGTTATCAATTTGAACTACAAGCTGCCAATATAACTGACTCTCGTTATTTAGATGGTTTAACCATTTACCTTGATGCCACTGATGTTGGTTCTGTTCAGGTGGGTACGCCGATTTTATTTAGAGGGCTGGAAGTCGGTGTGGTGACAGGCTTATATTTGGGAGAGCTTTCCGACCGCGTTTATGTTGCCACACGTATTGGCAAGGAGTATCAATATTTAGTACGTGATAACACTGAATTTTGGCAATCATCCGGCTTTAATTTCTCCTTTGGTTTGGCTGGTGGAGTTATGAAAAGCGGTACATTCAAGCAGTTTGTCCGAGGTGGTATCACTCTCGCCACCCCGCCAACAGTGCCTTTAGCGCCGAAAGCCAAGCCGGAACAGCATTTCATTCTAAAATTAGAAGCCCCTAGTGATTACTTAAACTGGGGCACATCAATACCTAAAAAATAAACACTACAAGGGTGCATATAAGTAACATAATGCACCCTCTCTTGCTTATCGGTGAAAATTTATTTTGGAAATCAATTCCATTTATACTATGATTAATTCTGTTGAGCTTAGTATATATAGATAACGTCGATAAATGAGGTGCTATTATGTGTTTTGTGAAATTGAAAATATCTTCCTATGAAATTAATGATGCGGTTATGGCTTCACATAAAAGTGATACGGTAAGTATCCCTTGTGATTCTGATACCGATTTCTGTATGCAATTAGATGGTTGGGACGAACATACCAGCATCCCTGCCACCTTAGATGAAAAACCTGTTTTACTCTATCGCCATCACTATGATAAAGAAAATCATCATTGGGTCATGAAATTAGCATAGTAGGTTAATCATGTTATACAGCCTATTAGCTCGGGTATATAAATGGGTAAGAACAAATAGAAAGGTGATTACTAGTGTGTTAACAAACAAACCGATAGGCAAAAAAAGAGGCCTGGTAGATTCCGATTACCGGGCCTTGGGAAATGGCTCTGGCAGAGCCGTGCGCTAAAATTGCCATTGAGACGTAACAAAGTACACCCTAATACTAGCTTTCAACTCACGTTCTTACCACATTTATTATCAATTATTTCACATATTATTAACACAATTTATTGTTTGATTTTCTAATATTGAACTATTTGTTCAATAGGTTATACCTATACCAGTAATCAACAAAACCTTTCAATATTGTATCATGCTGATTTATATAAACAAATAATAGAAAACACCGTTCCCTCTGCGTAACCAGCCCTATTTCCAGTAACCTTACTTACTGGGGCATAATTTTTCAGCGGCCTCTTTTAATGGCTGTATTCTTTCTTTAACACTTTTAGTTGTTTCAATAGGTGCTAATAAAACATCAATCGGCTGAGCCTTAATTTCTTTTTTCTCCATTAATTCCGTCGCTATCTCATTTAATGGATATTGCATCAATGTTGCAGGGTTAATGACGACCAATGCACCATTGTTACGGCACTCAAGCATCACCTCCTCACGAATAAACGGCCAGTCCTGACCAAATTGTTTTTTACTGACTGTTGCCAATGGTGCGGAGTATGCTGCACTCATTGTTCCAACAAGTAATAATGAGCAAATAATGAGTTTATATTTCATTAAAATGACCTTGTTAAATATTAAAAATATCTTCACTGTATTATCAAATAAATACGAACATTTGGCTATATCGGTTGATAAGTAGCAAAAATAGCAACGGCTAGAATTGCCATAGTACCCAATAACAATTCAACCCAACTATTAATGATCAAATAGTTCAAACGCCCTCTGTGTTTTAGGCCTGGAACGATATAGTAGCGATTAATCAAAGCTAACATTACCATTCCTAGAACTAAAATAATTTTAAACCAAAGCAATGATTGGTACTCAGAGCCCGAAAATGCCAAAGGCCATTCTGGCAAAATCGTTATTGCACTAATAACCCCGGTTAAGATGACAAGCACAACTGCAACATGCCCAATTTTTGAAAACAACCGCATAGTACTGATTATTTGTTTATCCATCCCCTGCACCAGCTCTTGTTTATGACGCAAAAACTGAATACAAATTAAGAATGGCCATAAACCACCAAACCAATAGGCTGCACTAATGAGATGAATGAACTGATTAATACGATGAAAAGCCCCAATAACGCCATCGGTCATGGCTGCATGCCCAATAAATGCATGGAGACCAAGCAGGACAATAGAAAGAAGTAATACTAGGTTTAAACGTAGCTTTATGGATTTTATACATAAAACCAGCAAGAGGATAACAGCAAACAGCAGTTGCCAGCGCCATATTTGACCAAATGACGTGCCAAGCACCCCCTGCCATATAGCCCAATCGATACTATCTTCCCAACCATCCCCCATCAAACCAGCTTGAGCAAGCAACCAACCAAAGGTTGTTAATGAAGTGATAATAGCGCAAAAGAAGATACCTTTATTAAGGTAACGGACTAATAAATAGCGAAACTTCCCACGACTGAGAAGCACTGCAAATATTGACATACCACACATCAATATTGCAGCGATAAAATGGATAAAACGAATTAACGTATAAAAAGCTTCTAGTGACATATCATTTCACTGTAAAGCTATAAGTCCCTTTTGTTTTGTGCCCATCCACAGAGACCACACTCCAATTAACATCATACTTACCGGCAACGAGTTTATCCTCAACAGGAACAATAACTTTAGTGTCATTACTTGGGTCTAATGCTGCCTTGCCTGTTTTGACAATATTTTTTTCAGGGCCAACAATATTGACTTTAGTGAAATTAACTTCAATCCCCTCAGAAAAGCTTAATGTAATTGATTCAGGTGCTTGCTCTACCGCGGCACCTTCAGCTGGTAGTTGGTCTTTAAGATGAGCATGAGCAAAAGCTTGTTGGAAGGACATACCTAAAAACAAAACGGCAATAGCGCTAAGTTTACGCCATGAAGATTTAATATGGTGGATTGGCATAGTAACCCCTTAATTTGCAGGTGAATTTAGAATTATTACCAATCATTATACGGAAAAAAACCAGTTTTACCGCTTAAAAATAGGTTTTGACCCTCTATCCTGTGAGTTTTCACACAAAATGAAAAGAAAAAGGCTTGTGGTCATTGAAATAAACTTTCATAGCCACAAGCCTGATAAGGTCTTTATACTTCAAATAGATATATTAACTTAATAAATACCGATAGTGCTTCAAATTAGATATGTGTTGCTGCAGATAAGCTTTTTAAGTCTTTATCTAACAAGAATAACGCCTTGCCAGATTCACCAACCATATCAAGTTTATCCAATACTGATTTAAATAGTTTTTCTTCTTCGTGTTGCTCAGCAACATACCATTGTAAGAAGTTAAATGTTGAATAGTCTTGGGTTGTCATGGCTAAATGAGCCAGTTTGTTAATTTCGCGTGTGATTAATTGTTCGTGCTCATATGTTTGGGTGAAAACATCTGCAATCGATTTGAAAGCAACAGGAGGCGCTGCAATTTGCCCTAATAAAGGTAATGCACCTGTATCGCTAAGGTAATCAAATAAACGCTGCATGTGCTCCATTTCTTCTTGTGAGTGCGACTTTAGAAATGCAGCTGCACCTTCGTAGCCTTTATCGCTACACCAAGCACTCATTTGCAAATAAAGATTAGCAGAATAAAATTCAAGATTTAATTGCTCATTTAGTTTATTGACCATGTCTGTAGTTAACATATTTATACCTTATCAGTTAATCGTTCATTCTTATATTATGCACAGTATTACAATAATTAAAACCCTAAAACAATCTTAAAACAAAAAAATCCAATTTACTGATTATTAATAACTTTTGTTAAAAACAATAATAATCAATCTCATTATCTTTTCTTGGCTTATATTTTAATTATCACGATAACAATCATTCGTCTTTATTTTTCCGACATCATTTTTTAATATTCTATTGAGATTTTTTCTCATTAACCCATTATAATAAATCAGTGAGAATTAACTTTTGAGAACCAAAATGAACTACAACCTTGCTTTATTACCTAAAGATGAAATGGATAAGATCAACGTTGACCTTTTAGCCTCCGGTGTTGCATTCAAAGAACGCTATAACGTCGCCGTCATCGCCGAAGCCGTCGAACGGGAACAGCCCGAGCACCTAAGGGAGTATTTCAGAGAAAGGTTGGTTTATTACCGCCAACTTTCACAAAATTTTGCGCGTATGCCTTATGAACCCAGAAATCGCTAAATTGATTACTCGGTTTACTACCCAATATTTTTATTTGGTCACGAAGTAAATTTATTATCCATACACTAAAAAAGGGAGCCTTTTTCGGCTCCCCTTTAGTTACATTAATACGAAAGAAAATGGGTCTTTTCTTTGTTAACTAATATTAACTGCCTATTTAGTTGCGTTATTTAGTTGCGTTATAGGTAACCGTATTATTTTGGCAATCGACCGAAACAGAATAACGTAGGTCAGATTTTGCCCCTCTCACCACCAATGGAACAGTATAGCCAGTTTCAGTTTTAGTCACTTCACTATCATTGACCCATGCAACTGCCTTTTTACCTAACGTGGCCTTCTCTTCTGCCCAACGCGGTAACCGATTATGCATAAAATCACTTTTAACCTGAGCCGCAATCTGTGGTTCAGTTAATGTACCACAACTGACAAAGGGTTCCGCTTTACCTTCTTCATCGTTTGCGCTTAAAGCAAACGAACTAAAAACCAATGCACATGTCCCCAGAACAACAGCAATTTTATGATTTGCTTCCATAGCACCCTCCGATACCCATATAAGGTAAAGATTTTTGATTAGTTTAGCTGCCCATTTAAGCCTATTAGAATATGTTAAATTTACCAGTTACTTACTGGTCATTTTCTAACTAGTATCAATGAATAAAATGACTTAACTAATATTAATCTATCAGGTCTGCGCATAAATGTTAATAGTATGTTTACTAATTATTAATTTTCATCATCGAATAATACGTGAATTTGCTCTTTACCTTGGTGGCTTTCCCTAATTTCTTGAGCTACTATTGCAATGGCCTCCCCACTACTCATCCCTTGCGCCATCAACTGATGAATTCTTTCAACCGCTTCTTGTTGCTCTTCATGATTAAGTGCTGGTATTCCAGAAAGCATGGTTTAAACCTCATAAGTAAAATACTAAAATCAATAATTAAGATTTTAACATCTCTTCGATTATTAAGATAAGAATATATGTTAACCTGTTCAAATCCACTTGTTGCGGAATATTATATTTATCGACATGACTATCAATAAAAAACAGTTACCTTATCGCCCAACTGCGGCAATCGACTATTTTGCGCCTATTGCACATCTGCCATGGGCAATGTTATTACATTCAGGAAATGCAAAACATTCACATAATCGATTTGATATTATTGTCGCTGACCCTATTGCGACACTGACTACCTACCACAGCGAAACAACCATCACAGAGCAAGGTCAACCTTCAACGACTTCGGGTTCAGACCCCTTTGATTTGCTAAAACAATTGCTCAATAAATACAGGTCGAACAATAATGAATGCATAGATTTACCCTTTAATGGTGGTGCATTGGGCCTTTGGAGCTACGATTTAGGTCGTCGCATTGAAAAACTCCCTAACCTCGCCAAAACAGAATTACAATTTCCTGATATGGCCATCGGGATCTATTTATGGGCACTCATTATTGATCATCACACTAAAACAACTACATTAATTAGTTATGATGATATTGAAGCTAGGTTAGCTTGGTTACAGGCACAAAAAAAACCACGTAAGAATAAATTCCAATTAACGTCCCCTTGGCAATCAAACATGTCAGAAGAGACATATCACCAAAACATCGCGCATATTCATGAATATTTACGTAATGGTGATTGCTATCAAATCAATTTAGCTCAAAGATTTAAAGCTAAGTATAAAGGGGACGAATGGAATGCATTTCTAGCTCTGTTAGAAAGTAATGAAGCCCCTTTCTCTTCCTTTATTCGTTTACCTGAAAACGCAGTCATTAGCATGTCCCCTGAGCGGTTTATTTTTTTACAGGATGGCGATATTCAGACACGCCCAATTAAAGGAACACTTCCCCGTCTAGAAAATGAACAGGATGACCTTGCTCAAGTAGAAAAATTAGCAAACTCAACCAAAGACCGTGCAGAAAACGTCATGATTGTCGATTTATTACGTAATGATATTGGCCGAGTTGCCCAGCCAGGGTCAGTGAATGTCCCTGAGTTATTTGCAGTGGAGTCATTTCCTGCTGTACACCATTTGGTTAGTACGGTCTGCGCAAAATTAGATGCACAGTATTGTGCTGCTGACTTATTAAGAGCGTGTTTCCCTGGAGGGTCAATCACCGGAGCACCTAAAATACGAGCAATGGAAATCATTGAAGAATTAGAACCGCATCGTCGACATGGATATTGTGGTGCAATAGGCTATATTAGCTTTTGTGGAAATATGGATAGCAATATTACTATTCGTACTTTATTGACCTATAAAAAACAAATTTACTGTTGGGCTGGTGGTGGTATTGTTGCTGATAGCCAAGCTGACAGAGAATATCAAGAGACATTTGATAAATTAAGCCTGATTTTACCTGTATTAGGAGCACTAAATAAAGATGACTGAACTGAATAACTTTATCAATCGTTTTCAGTTTACTTTGCCGACAACCCGCCAGCCTGTATTCAAGGCGGGTAAATCGGCTGCGGTTCTTTTGCCAATAATCAATAAACCGCACCCAACGTTACTTCTTACGCAACGCTCCCCTTTCTTACGTTCTCATGCAGGAGAAGTGGCTTTTCCTGGGGGGGCAAGTGACCCCGAGGATGGCTCACCCATCAACACCGCCTTACGTGAAGCTTACGAAGAAGTGGCGATCCCTCCGGAAAAAGTTAAAGTACTTGGCCAACTCGCCCCACTCCAAAGTTATGGTGGCTACGAGGTCACCCCTATAGTTGGGCTTTTACCTAATAATATTCGATATCAAGCGAACCCCAGCGAAGTGGCTTCTATCTTTGAAGTTCCATTGTTTGATGCACTTTCACTTCAACGCCATAAATTCGTGGATATAAAGCGTTCAGGGCGGCACAGTCGCATCTTTTTTTACTGGTATAACGGGCGGTTAGTTTGGGGTTTGACTGCCTCAATAATCCACCAATTAGCTTTACAACTAGATTGAGCCTTTCATAACTATTCACCATATAGCGCCTTTATTACAGTGTGATATTTTTAGATAGCCGTTATATAGCGTCAGATCTTACAAAATATCCATCTTTATACTGGCTATTTTTTAGACAACTCACAGACATTTTGTGCTATTTACCTTCAATTCACACTCCTCAACTACCTTATTTCAAAAAATACTTTAAACTTACTGGTTAACACTACTAAATAACAGTAAAGTAGCGCCTTTTAAAATAAAGCACTATATTTTCATCTTTTTTTTAAGGAGTCCTGCGTGATAAGCGTTTTCGACATGTTTAAAGTGGGCATTGGCCCTTCAAGCTCTCATACCGTCGGTCCGATGAAAGCTGGGAAAGAATTTGTCGATGATTTGGTAAGCAAAGGCATATTGCCTAACGTTACTCGTATTTCTGTGGATGTTTACGGGTCATTATCGCTTACTGGAAAAGGGCACCATACTGATATCGCCATTATTATGGGGCTAGCAGGTAATATGCCTGCCACCGTTGACATTGAATCTATTCCAACTTTTATCAAAAATGTGGAAGAGTCAGAGAAACTCCCGCTAGCTAATGGAACTCAGGTTGTTGACTTTCCAAATGAAGGCGGCATGAATTTTCGTCAAGATAACCTGCCTTTACATGAGAATGGCATGACAATTCATGCATTTAATGGTGATAAAGAAATTTATACCAAAACTTATTATTCTATCGGCGGTGGTTTTATCGTCGATGAAGAACATTTTGGTCAATCCATCCTTGATAGCAAACCTGTGTCGTATCCATACAATTCTGCTGACGAATTATTATTGAATTGCAAAAAATCAGGTCTTTCTATTTCTAGTTTAATGATGAAAAATGAGCTAGATCTCCATACTAAAGAAGAAATTGAAGAATACTTCGCTGATGTGTGGCACACGATGCAAGCTTGTATTGAGCGTGGCTTAAATACTGAAGGCGTCTTACCGGGCCCGCTACGCGTTCCTCGTCGAGCACCGGCACTAAATCGACTGGTCACATCATCAAGTAAACTTTCAAATGACCCGATGAATGTTATCGACCTTATCAATATGTATGCCTTAGCCGTTAATGAGGAAAATGCCGCAGGAGGCCGCGTTGTCACTGCCCCTACCAATGGAGCATGTGGTATCGTCCCCGCCGTATTAGCTTATTACAATCATTGTATTGAGCCTGTTACCCCTGAGCTGTATATGCGCTATTTCTTAGCTTCAGGCGCAATTGGCATTTTATATAAAATGAACGCATCAATTTCAGGAGCTGAAGTTGGCTGTCAAGGTGAGGTCGGTGTCGCATGTTCAATGGCTGCGGCAGGCCTTACCGAGCTATTTGGAGGCAGCCCAGAGCAAGTTTGTATCGCCGCTGAAATTGGCATGGAACACAACTTAGGACTAACCTGTGACCCTGTTGCTGGGCAAGTACAAGTGCCTTGCATTGAGCGTAATGCAATCGCATCAGTCAAAGCCATAAATGCAGCAAGAATGGCATTACGTAGAACCAGTGAACCTCGTGTTTCTCTCGATAAAGTGATTGAAACTATGTACGAAACAGGGAAGGACATGAATGCCAAATACCGTGAAACTTCCCGCGGTGGTTTAGCTATCAAGGTGCAATGTGATTAGTTTTAACCTACGGTAAACACGTTAACGCCCTCTTCATTCTATTATCAAGTCGATAGCATTGAGGGCGTTTTTATCTGCAATTAAGCGCTCATTTGGTTAGCACTGTCTTTTCCCACCACAACCTTCAAGTTTAATTAATCATTTCCCCCACAAAAAACCTTGTTTTTTACTGTTTATTATATATTTCATCAACAGCATCAAAATGGAAGCTATGCTATTTTATGCTAAAAGTGCTTCTTTACATTATTTATCAACAATCAAACCCCCCCGCCAACCCGCCCATTTTTTAACCAAAAAATCAATGACAGCCTATTTTTGCTTAATTTTTTGTTACCTGTAACACAATAATAATCCACTCAATTAAAAATTGATAAAAATAAAACCCAACAAAAAACAAATAAAAAGATAATAATCGCAAATTAATAAGTGATTTTAGGTATATTCTTATTTTTCTGACGCGAAACAAGTTTTTAGGTTAAAACAAAATGTTATGCTACATATGGACTCGATACTAACAAGATAAGTAGCTGGCTTATGGATACCATGAGTAATTTGTAATTATTCAGCTAATATTATGATACAGGGGAAATTGATAAAGAGGAGTCTAACTTTAGCATCCGTTTTATCTACAGATAATATTTCGTTTTATCTATCTATGAGGGAAAAATAGTGAGTATAGCTATTATGATTGGTACACACGGAGTCGCTGCAGAACAGCTTCTTCGAACAACCGAGATGTTAATAGGCGAACAAGACAATGTTTCGTTTATTGATTTTATCCCTGGGGAAAATGCAGACACCCTGTTTGATAAATACACTCAAAAACTAACTGATTTAGATACTTCAAAAGGCGTACTGTTTTTAGTTGATACATGGGGAGGTAGCCCATTTAATGCCGCAAGTCGTATCGTTAATCAACATGAAAACTATGACATCATCACTGGCGTAAATGTTCCAATGCTAGTTGAAACCTTTATGTGTCGTGATGATAACCCCACCTTGAGCGAACTGATCACTGTAGCATTAGAAACTGGTCGTGGTGGCGTTCGTTCATTTAAGTTCAAAGAAGTTGAAACAGCGCCCGCAGCAGCGGCACCAAGTACTCCTGCTCCAGCGCCAATCAAAGCTGGTCCGGGTGAACACATGGTAATAGCCCTTGCCCGTATTGATGACCGTCTAATTCATGGCCAAGTGGCAACTCGCTGGACCAAAGAAACGCAAGTTAAGCGAATTATTGTTGTCAGTGATGAGGTAGCAAAAGACCAAGTCCGTTCAACATTACTCAAACAAGTCGCTCCACCTGGGGTAACCGCTCATGTTGTTGATGTCGCTAAATGCATTCGCGTTTATAACAACCCGAAATATGCAGGTGAGCGTGTTATGTTGCTGTTTACTAACCCAACAGACGTTAAACGTATTGTCGAAGAAGGTGTTGAAATCAAGTCCGTTAATATTGGTGGTATGGCTTACCATGATGGTAAAACCATGGTAACCAATGCGGTTTCAATCAACCAAGAAGACATCGATGCATTTAATTATTTGAATGACAAAAATATTGAGCTTGAAGTCAGAAAAGTTTCATCTGACAACAAAGTCTACATGATGGACTTAATTAGCAAGCTCAAAAAATAATGCTTAATACAATTTTTTATTTTAGTTCTTTATCCATTACTCAAACAGATTTTAAAACTTGTTGGTTACAGGAGATTAAACAATGGAACTTACCGTTGTTCAAATAGTACTGGTCTTCATCGTTGCATGTATCGCGGGGATGGGGTCAATCCTCGATGAATTCCAGTTTCACCGCCCTCTCGTTGCCTGTACGCTTATTGGTATCGTTTTGGGAGACATGAAAACAGGTATCATCATCGGTGGTACTTTGGAAATGATAGCTTTGGGGTGGATGAATATCGGTGCCGCGGTCGCACCTGATGCTGCACTCGCCTCAATTATTTCAACCATTTTGGTCATCGCCGGTGGGCAAAGCATTGGTGCTGGTATCGCATTAGCCATTCCTCTTGCAGCTGCTGGGCAAGTATTAACCATTATCGTACGTACCATTACTGTTGCGTTCCAACACGCAGCTGATAGGGCTACAACGACTGGTAACTTGACTTATCTAAGCGTAGTTCACGTTTCAGCACTGGTCTTGCAAGCTATGCGCGTTGCTATTCCTGCGCTTATTGTTGCTGTTTCTGTAGGGACATCCGAGGTTCAGCAACTGCTAAGTTCAATCCCTGAAGTTGTCACAAGTGGCTTAAATATCGCTGGGGGTATGATTGTTGTTGTTGGTTATGCAATGGTCATTAATATGATGCGTGCAGGCTATCTGATGCCGTTCTTCTACCTAGGCTTTGTCACTGCAGCCTTTACAGATTTCAACCTCGTTGCTCTGGGTGTCATTGGTGTTGTCATGGCCGTACTTTACATCCAACTCAGCCCTAAATACAACAAATCTCAAGTTGTTGTGAGCCAAGGGAATAGTAACAACAATCTTGATAATGAATTAGACTAGGAGGAACGCAATCATGGTTGACACAACTCAATCTACAGAGAAAAAACTGACTCAGAGCGATATTCGCGGTGTTTTTTTGCGTTCCAATTTATTCCAAGGCTCTTGGAACTTTGAACGTATGCAAGCTCTCGGCTTCTGCTATTCAATGATCCCTGTGATTCGCCGCCTTTATCCAGAAAATAATGACGACCGTAAACAAGCGATTAAACGCCATTTAGAATTTTTCAATACGCACCCATACGTTGCAGCGCCGGTCCTTGGCGTGACGATGGCAATGGAAGAACAACGCGCTAATGGTGCAGACATTGATGACGGGGCAATCAACGGTATCAAGGTCGGTCTCATGGGGCCTCTTGCTGGTGTCGGTGACCCAATTTTCTGGGGAACAGTACGCCCTGTCTTTGCGGCACTCGGTGCTGGGATCGCGATGACAGGTAGTTTACTCGGCCCATTACTCTTTTTCTTTTTATTCAACCTAGTACGGTTACTCACCTTATACTATGGAATTTCATATGGTTATAAGAAAGGGATCGATATTGTTCAAGATATGGGAGGCGGCTTCCTACAAAAATTAACAGAGGGAGCTTCAATACTTGGTTTGTTTGTTATGGGGGCCTTAGTAAACAAGTGGACACACGTCAATATTCCACTTGAGGTTTCGCGCATCAAAAACCAAACTACAGGTGTAGAAGATATTACGACTGTACAGATGATCCTAGACCAATTAATGCCTGGTTTAGTGCCATTGTTATTAACCTTCGGATGTATGTGGCTCTTACGCCATAAAGTTAATGCATTATGGATTATTATCGGTTTCTTCGGTCTTGGTATCTTAGGTGCTTGGCTGAAATTCTTAGCACCATAATTCTCTTGTAATTATTTGAATTGGGAGGTTGCAGCCTCCCTTTTTTAATTTTAAGCTCTGCACATGTTTACTTATCCAAGGGCGCTCCAATGACTTTCAATGATGCCATTCTCGCTATTATCATTTTGCTCATGCTTGTGTATGCAATTTATGACGAATTTATTCAGCATTTACTGAAAGGCAAAACGTTATTAAAGATCAACTTAAAACGAAAACATCGTATTGATGCCATCATTTTTATTGTATTAATATGTATTGTTATTTACACAAATATTGTTCGCCATGGTAATTTATTAACCACTTACTTATTATTGGTTACTATATTCATGTCTATTTACTTGGCATTTATAAGAACACCTAAGCTATTTTTTAAACAAACTGGGTTTTATTTTGCCAATACTTTTATTTTATACGAAAGAATAAAAACAATGAATTTATCTGAAGATGGCATATTAATAATAGGGTTAGAACAAAAGAAAATTTACATAAAAGTATCTCATCTTGATGATTTACAAAGAATTTATGAGTTTCTAATTAATCATAAATAATCATTATATATATTCATAATAAAACTAAGGTTAATTAAATTTATAATTAACCTTTTTTTTCTTAATATCCTAGTTGATAATAATTCTCACTAACGTTTAATATCCACAATTAATTAATTGTTGCCTTTAAAATAAAATGTGGTATCTTTCTTTCAACGTCATTGGGGAGTAGCCTGTTCTGGTATTATATATATACCAGAAAGTCCGTATCAACATACTCGTTTGGTTTCAAACGTGGTGCGGACACCAGATTCGGTTGGCAAGACCATAGACACATAAATAAGCCTTTTGGTTGGGGGTAATTTATGTGTATATGGAAACACCCAACCGAGGTTCTTGTTATGAGCTTTTACGCTACCCTTATCTTAGCCCTTGCACTATCCATGGATGCCTTTGCTGTAGCCATTTGCAAAGGTGCTGTTTTGCATAAACCTCGCTTCAGAGAAATTCTCCGCACTGGATTTATTTTTGGCTTCATTGAAGCCATAACCCCAATTATAGGTTGGGGTATTGGGATACTTGCAAGTCAATATGTCATTCGTTGGGATCATTGGATTGCATTTGCTTTATTATTTGTTTTAGGTGCTCGTATGATTTGGCAGAGCATTAAAACAAAAGATGAAGAATGTTGTTCAAAGCCGTCAAGTCATAGCTCAACAAACCTAATATTCTCAGCGATAGCCACTAGTCTTGATGCAATGGCAATCGGTCTTGGTTTAGCCTTTTTACAAGTAGACATCGTTCATACTGCAATGACTATTGGCTTAATGACGATGATAATGGCGACTGTTGGGATGATGATCGGCCGTTATGTCGGCCCATTATTAGGGAAAAAAGCCGAAATTGTGGGCGGATTAGTATTAATTGGTATCGGGTTTAATATCTTATTCGAGCACCTTGAATTATTTATGTACGCTTCATAATTTTGTTGCCCCCTAATTATCTTAGGGGGCAATTTTAAGCGTTCTACTCACCCTGATATTGGTAAACCCGGATCAAGAAATCAGCAGTATAATTCTTCACATCAGATAATAATAAACCTTGCTTAACTTCTTCAGACGCACGCCAAGCAAATGGCGTCATTGCTAGCAATTCATAAGCTTCGCTGCCTGCCAGTGACATTTTATAATTTAACCGTGTTTCGTCTAATAGAACAAAATTAGGTAGATTTTCTTCTTTAACAGGATGCAATTTCACTTCATCATAAATCAATGCTTTTAATTCTTGCAGATGTTCTGCTGCTGGAGTGACGGTAATTAGAGTCCCCTTAGATATTAAGATACGGCTTAATTCTTCCCCTTTGCATGGTGCATAAATTCGGACAATACTACCGAAACTTGTATCCGCAAAAGGTAATCGGTGGCTAGTCCCCACACAAAAATGTACTGATTTATAACGCTTAGCCGCGTAACGGATTGCCGCTTTAGACACATCTAACCCAAAGACCGTGGCTTGCTCGTCTTGCTTTTTCAGTTCTTGTGCAAAATAATCAGTGTAATACCCTTCCCCACAACCAATATCTAGCAAACTCATATTTGATGACGGAATAAATTGGGCTATTTTTTCTGAAACTTTGTCACGCATCAGGTGATAATGCCCCTCATCAAGAAACTGCCTACGAGCCTGCATCATCTCTGCGCTATCACCGGGGTCTTTTGAACGTTTATGTTGCACAGGTAATAAATTAACATAACCTTCTTTTGCACAATCAAACTGGTGGTTAGCTTCACAACGAAAGCTATTTTGTTCTTTTTGAAGGGGTTTAAAACAAAGGGGACATTGATAGTTCATAAACATCACTGATTTAAAAATAATGAGCAGTATACCATATCAGCAACCATGCTGCGCCATAGAATTATTTCCCATGACACCGTGACGTTAACGACATTTCATTAAATTATTTTACAGGCTTGCCCGCCTGCGCAGATTTTTCTTTGCTCTCTTTCTTCTCTGCTTTTAATTTATTATCATTAAACTGATATTATATTCTTCACCTAATGCAGAACTAAAAATAAAAGCCGGACTCATATCTGACTGAGCGGCTTTCATTCTTATTGCAGAATATCCTAAGCAATATACTTAGAAATCAGCAAATTCAGGGATTGGTTTACGCCCATGAGATTCAAGAAAATCAAGCACACGACGTGGTGTTACATTCAGGATCTGAGATTGTGGGAAATCAATAGAGTCCAGCATTTCAATGACACGGTCAAAACGACCTAAGTAACCTGAAAAGTGAGAGTCAGACCCCAGAGAAACCCAACCTCCACTGTCTTTAACCGCTTTTGCAATTTCTAAACAGTTCTTTTGACTACCCGCTCGGGAATGGAGAAATGATGAGTTATTCATTTCTAAAGCAACATTACTTTCTTTCGCCGCTTGAGCAACCGCTTTAATATCGATGGGGTACTTAGGGTTTCCAGGGTGCGTAATAATTTGCACTTTACCACTGCGGATCGTTGCAATCATGGCTTCTGTATTATCAGCTAAACTTTGGGGCTCTAATACCGGCTCATGAAAACCCGCTAATATAATATCCAGATGACGTGCTATTTTTTCATTACAGTCTGTCTCACCCAGCTTATTTTTTATATTAGCTTCAATACCATACAGTAAACCAACACCATCAACAATCCGAGGTAAGATAGGCATATTACCAAAATGCCATTCATGAGGGGCATCTTGCATTTCAGGTCCATGGTCTGTGATCGCAAATAGCTTTACACCACGGCTTGCCGCTTCCGTAAAATATTCACTCACCGTACTATATGCATGGGTGCTGGCAATGGTGTGCGCATGTAAATCAACTTGATACATAATATAATATCCTTCTAATTCTTCTATTTGCTTTATCACTTATAACGACTTATTCAAGCTAACATATCAAGGTTAAGGTTTCGATACTAATTAAGCTAAACAGCACTTTATAGACCTATACTTTATAAACTTATAACAATACATTGCACTTTATCTGGAATCGTATTTAATACGCAAAAACCCGCGATAATCGCGGGTTCAAGTTGAATATTTCGAGATTAAAACTAGTCGACTAAAACACGTTTATTTGTTGCGCCCCACAGGATCGACATCTCTGTAAAAAGTGCGCCACTGATATCTTCAACTTCCTCAGCCGTTATCTCGGCATTCCCTTGTTTACCAAAAAATACGACTTCATCACCTGGGCTGACTTGTTTTAAATCAGTAACATCCACCATAACGGTATTCATTGATGTTTTTCCTAACACAGGAACAGTTTGGCCATTGATCAATGCATGACCAGTATTACTAAATACTCGACGGTAGCCATCAGCATAACCAACAGGAATATTGGCCAAAACAGAATCTCGTTTCAAAGTATAAGTTCTGTCATAACCCACAGTATTTCCTTTAGGGTAATGATTCACCGCAGCAATATTTGATTTAAGTGTCATTACACGTTTATAGTCGTTCGTTGCAACGGTGTCACCATAAAAGATCCCTCCTACACGCACCATATCTAGCCACGACTCGGGGACAGTAATAGTTGCATAAGTATTCGCCACATGCAGCATCACATCTTCACGCTTTATTCCAGTTACCGCCAAGACTTGTTGTGATCCTTTCTTGAATTTTGCGAGATCTTTACGGATTTGAGCTTCATCTTCCTCTGGATAGTGAGACATAATTCCCACGATTTTTAATTGCGGTAATTCTGAAATCTGCTTCGCTTCATTCAAACCAGCGGCATGGCTTACTTCGAGTCCATTACGGGACATCCCTGCCGAATTTAGCGCTAAATGAATAGGAATGATTTTATTTTGTTGTTTTGCAATCGCATTCAAACGTTGCGCCATTGCTAAATTACCAATGAGTTCTTCCGTGTCATATTGTGTCGCTTGTGCCATTTCCTGCTCAGTCGCATTTCTCACTCGCATTAAACGGCCTTTAAAACCTAAGTCTCTCACTGTTTTTAATTCTTGGTTGTTTGTTACGCCAATACATTGAACATTGTTTTCAATCATAATGGGGGTAACTAATGAAAGGTCATGACCGTAAGCATCCCCTTTCAATACCGCGCAAAGAGAGGATTTATCGCCTAATAGAGCTTGAACTTTTTGCACATTAAATTCTAATGCGCCTCGTGAGATTTCAATCCATGAGTTATTAACCACTACGGATTGGGTTTGTACTACAGGTGTTGCTACATCATTAGCATTAGTATTAAACGGTTGTTGGCATGCTGTCGTAGCAACAAATAGCGGTAGTAATGCAATATATTTTAAACGAAAAGCCACAAATTATTCCTTAACTATAGTGATATTCACCCCAATCCGTTGTTGTTCTCATTTTGGGGACGTTGACCTGCATAAATACATTTCACCGTGATAATATCAATTTGAATAATTTGAACAAGTAATAATTCACTTTTAATGCATAAAAAGTCACGTTGTACGCATAAACATAATCAATGTTTCTTATCGCACCTAATCCTCCCCAACCCATTACTTATATTTATTACACTGTTACCTTCCATTTGGCTTATTTCTTGATGGCTTGATAGCAGCTTATTTAATGCTTACCACATGGCTATCTTGCATATCATATTCGCCCATTATTGGGGCTCTATAGGGCTATTTTTAATTACATTCGTCACCTCATAAACAACATTGACATAGGGACATCATGATGTCATGATGATGATATGAATATTAATCCTGAACATTTACCGCTTTACGCAAAAATCGAATCAGCTCTCGCGGCTGATATTTCCAATGGTATATACCCCCCAGACAGCCAATTGCCTCCCGAAGATCGCCTAATAGAAAGGTTTAATGCAAGCCGCACAACAGTACGCAAGGCGATTGAGAACCTTGTATTGCGCGAACAAATTGAAATCCGGCGTGGTAAAGGGACCTTTGTGACCATGCCTAAAATCAACCAAGAACTCACTGAGTTGACTGGGTTTGTTGAGGATATGCAAGCCCTTGGTCGTATCCCAACGGCTCGCCTATTAGACAAGCAAATCGTATCTGCCGATACACATGTAGCTGAGCAACTTGGCATCTTACCTGGAAGTGCCGTAATGCGGCTCCAGCGTGTCCGCCTTGCCGATGGCATCGCCATGTCTTTCGATGAAACCTATCTCCCTCAAGAAATTGGAGAAAAAATTATCACACACGATTTAGATGCTGAACCCATCTTTTCTCTACTCGAAGATAAATACGCTATCCCATTAACTGAGGCAGAATATCGCCTTGCAGCTATTACAGCCCCTTCTAATGTCGCTCTTGCTCTCAATATTGATACAGGTAGTGCGATCTTTTTAATCGAACGAACATCCTATACCACAGGCCACCAGCCCATTGATTATGAAAAGCTCTACTATCGCGGTGATCTGATTAGCTTCGCCACGCGTTTAACACGTCGTCCACGCACCTCACCGAAAGCCTAAATAATGGACGCTCTATTACTGTTTATCGCGGCTTGTGCAGCAAGTGCGCTTGGTGGAATACTGGGGATGGCAAGTGGCATTTTTATTGTGCCAATTCTCACGCAAATTTTTGGTGTAGAAATCCACATCGCCATTGGAGCAAGCCTGGTCTCCGTCATAGCGTGTTCATGTGGTAGTGCAGGTCAGTTTCTCAAAAATCGCCTAACCAATACCCGTCTAGCCATTGTACTTGAAACAGCCACTACATTTGGTGCCTTGACAGGGGTGTTGTTAATTGGGCTCATCTCACCCCCTGTACTGTATGGCCTCTTTGCCATGATCCTCACAATTTCAGCTAAACAGATGTTAACTCGCCGATATGAAGTCATTGCTGCTACTCCAATCAATCAAACTCGCTGGGCTACAACCTTACGCTTACATTCCAGTTTTCCAGAAAGCCAATCTAGGCAGGAAGTCCCCTATTACGTCAGTCGTGTTCCTCTTGGGATGATATTCATGTACGGGGCGGGGTTGATTTCGGCATTATTAGGAATTGGCTCTGGTGTACTCAAAATACCTGCCATGGATAGCGCCTTGCGTCTTCCCATTAAAGTTTCAAGCGCTACATCCAATTTCATGATTGGGGTGACAGCAGCAACCAGTGCAGGGGCTTATTTTGTTCGAGGGGATATTGACATTAATGTTGCTGGCCCTATCGCCTTAGGTTCAGTTATTGGCTCAATTATCGGAGCACGCTTACTTATAGGGCTACCTGCCGATAAATTGCGTATCTTTTTTGTCATCATTCTGGCGTTTTTAGCATTTCAAATGCTTATGAGCGCTTTTGATATACACATTTTTGCTGGGACACTATGAAGTCTGAGAAAGGGTATTTAGAATTACGGGACCAAGTCATCGCTCTATTACTTCGCTACGGAACATGGTTAGCGACAACCTTGATTGCCATTGGTGTAGCCTTAACCGCTTTAAAACCATTTTGGGGCACATCCCTACTTCCACTACATGGCTCTGACATTGTGAGTGCGGGCATTGCATTGTTTATTCTTTTGCCTGTATTACGCGTTATTTTAATGCTAGCCTTTTTTATACGTGACCGAGATTATGTTTATGTCGCGATTACGACTCTTGTACTCGTCTTTATCGCCGCAGGCGTTATTATTGAACTGTAATATTGATCCCTGCTTATTTCCCTATTGACCCAGCGAACTAGATATTTCAAGTCAGTTATCTACTTTTTTTCAGCATGTTAACTTCGTTACGATAAAAATCTTCGAGTCGATCACCTCCTACAGGTTCACCTAAGTGGCTTTCCCCCATAAATGTCAGAAAAAATTCAATTGGGCCATAAAACTTTTGCGGCGTGAAATGCCGAACTGCAAAAATACTTCCCCTACGAACCCAGTCAGGGAGATAGCTAATTTTGATATCTTGTCCTAAGGCTTGGGCTGCACAATTGGCAATATCATTTAGAGAAAGCACTTCAGGCCCTCCCACAGATAGTTCCTGCCTTGCTTGCCCCTGATTAAGGGCCTTAACGATAAATTCAGCCAAATCTTTACCCGAAATTGGGTTAATTTGCACATGACCATCACCGAACAAATAAACTCGCCCAGAAGCTGCCATCTTCAAAAAATCACCCATATCACTAAAGTAGCCGTTGGGACGAACGATAATAGAAGAAAGAGAAGATTGTTTGAGTTCATCCGCAAAACGTTCTTTTGCTTCAAATATCTTTAAGTGTCGGTTTTTATCGCCATCGATAGCTGAAACATAAACAAATTGCTTTACCTCATCAGCTATTGCTTTATCTAATAGGTTGATATTACCTTGATAATCAACATCCATATAGGTCAAACCATCTTTTTGTCGGGTTATTCCAACCGCACTAATAACGACGCCTATTCCCTCAGTAACACCATGCAGTGTGTTCGGTTCCGTCACTTCCCCAACATAGATATGATCGGCACTAGCCACCAACCCTTGTTGGTTTTGTCTCCTGACAAGCGCTCTGACCCAATAACCTTGTTTTTTTAATTCTGCAACGAGACATTGCCCCAAATAGCCTGTAGCACCTGCAACTAAAACTTTTTTCACATTTAAACCTTAGGGTAGCCACAAATTAAGTTAATTGAATACTGACATTATCGTCTTTCAAAATTAACCCTACTCTATGCTCTGTGATACCGTCAATAATACCGTCAAAATTATCTACTATTACTCGTAATTAAAAACGATAAAAATAAAGAAATCGTTATGGCTATCTGGAGCGCTTAGCGAACCGGTGGGATACTCCGTTGGCTTTCTCTTACTAAGCTCCCCAGAAACTCAACTGGTAGTGGCCTGATTATGTGTATAGGGCCCCCTTAAGTTGCCACTACAGATTATCTACGGTATCATGAATAGTTATTTTTATAATCTAAATTCTTTATAATCTGAACTCTTATAGAAAGGAACTCGTTTTGCATATTACGCCACCCTAGGCGCCTGACTCTCCTCTAAAGTCACATTTATCAACGTGACTCACTTTATGCCGTATCCACCAATGGCAGGTCTTTGGTCGAACAAATTCACCCCTAGTAAAAAATATGACAATCTGCGCATGAAGTTAATCGTTGTTGCGATTTAATTTTGTATGCCTGCATTGTCTCTCAGTTTATAAGGCTATCTATGCTCGAAAAAATGAAACTTGAATGGTTTTCCAACATCAAGGGAGACCTCTTAGCAGGTACTGTTGTTGCCTTAGCGCTAATACCTGAAGCGATTGCATTTTCCATCATCGCAGGTGTTGACCCCAAAGTGGGTCTTTACGCTTCATTTTGTATTGCAGTTGTTATAGCGTTTGTGGGTGGTCGCCCGGGTATGATCTCCGCTGCAACAGGCGCAATGGCATTACTCATGGTTACGTTGGTAAAAGAGCATGGTCTTGAGTATTTGCTTGCTGCAACATTGCTCACCGGTTTGATCCAAATAGTTGCTGGTTACCTTAAGTTAGGGAGCCTAATGCGTTTTGTATCTCGTTCTGTCGTAACAGGTTTTGTTAATGCGCTTGCTATTTTAATTTTTATGGCTCAATTGCCTGAGCTTACCAATGTCACTTGGCATGTGTATGCTATGACGGCGATAGGTTTAGCTATCATCTATTTATTTCCATATATCCCGATTATCGGCAAAGCTCTCCCTTCACCCTTAGTATGTATTGTTGTTCTCACCACATTTGCGATGATCGTAGGTTTGGATATCCGAACCGTTGGTGACATGGGGGAATTACCGGACACGCTTCCTATTTTTCTATGGCCTGATGTGCCACTAAATTTCGACACGTTGATGATTATCCTTCCTTATTCCTTAGGTCTTGCCATTGTAGGTTTATTAGAGTCAATGATGACAGCCACGATTGTTGATGATTTGACGGATACTCAAAGTGACCGAAACCGTGAATGTAAAGGTCAAGGTATTGCCAACATTGGCTCTGGATTACTAGGTGGTATGGCTGGTTGTGCCATGATAGGGCAGTCTATTATCAACGTAAAATCTGGCGGTCGTGGGCGACTATCTACCTTTAGTGCGGGCCTATTTTTACTTATCCTTGTTGTATTCTTGGATGAATGGATAAAACAGATCCCGATGGCGGCGCTGGTGGCCGTTATGATCATGGTTTCAATCGGAACCTTCTCATGGTCATCAATTAAAGACTTAAAAAAGCATCCATTATCAACCAATATCGTCATGATCACGACCGTTATTGTTGTGGTGGCAACACATAACCTAGCGATTGGTGTCTTCGTTGGTGTTTTATTGGCAACGTTATTCTTTGCAAACAAAATTGGTCGCTTCATGGTAGTTAAAACAGCGCAAACTGATGATGCTTCACGTACTTATCGTGTGGTTGGTCAGATTTTCTTTGCCTCATCTGAACAGTTCATTGATTCCTTTGATTTTAAAAAAGCGGTTGATAAGGTAACCATTGACTTAACCCAAGCGCATTTTTGGGATATTACTGCCGTGTCGTCTTTAGACAAAGTCGTTATTAAGTTTAGGCGGGAAGGTGCGACAGTTGAAATTATTGGAATGAGTGAGGCGACAGAAACTATTGTTGATAAATTTGGCGTCCATAACGATCCAAAGGAAGTTGAAAAATTAATGGCAGGCCACTAAGGAGAAACTTATGAATAAGATAATTACCTGTATTGATGGCTCTGCGGTTTCTGATCAGGTATGTGCAGCCGCTTGTTGGTCTGCTAAACAGTTGAATAAACCTGTTTTGCTACTGCATGCTATTGAAAAAAATCACTCACCAGCTACAGAAGATTTAAGTGGAGCCATTGGCCTTGGCGCCCGCTCTTCACTTCTCAATGAAATGGCCGCTTTAGACGAACAACGCAGTAAAGTTGCTTTATCCCTTGGTAAGGAAATCTTGGCACACTCCAAGGCTCTTTTGGTTGCCAACGGTTGCCATGATGTTGAAAAAACACAGCGTCACAGTGGTATTGTTGAAGCCATTTGTGCTCTTGAAAATGATGCAAGACTCATTATTATTGGGAAGTCTGGTCAACAACATGCTGGAGATTTCAAGACACTTGGCTCTCATATTGAACAAATTATTCGTAGAGTCCACACACCAATACTAATTGTCAATCAGTCATTTAAAACACCTAGAAGCTTTATGCTTGCTTATGATGGCAGAGAAACTGCGGACCAAGCCGTGCAACGTATTATTGAAGGTGGGCTGTTACATGATTTGACCTGCCATTTAGTCACTGTAAAAAATAGCGCACCAAACATAGAAAAAAAATTCCAGCAAACGAAAGAGTTATTAACTAATAGCGGCTTTGAGGTGAAAGCTAGTTTATTAGAAGGGGAAATTTTTGATGCTTTAATGAAGTACAAAGAAAGCAGTGGTGTTAATATGCTTGTGATGGGTGCTTTTTCTCACTCTAAATTAGCAAGTATATTTTTAGGTAGTAATACAATGGAAATGATTGAGCAAACAGAAATACCTATGATTGTTTTGCGCTAACTTTGTTCTACTTTGCAAAAATGTGTATTTTTTAACTTTGTAATTGGAGAGATTGATTAGCCCTCTGTAGATTATAGGCGGTCCGTGACCGTCTTTCTTCGTAGCAATTAGCTCGGTATCGCATACCGAATGGTGTCCAAGGCTTGCTTAAAGTCCTCCGGCATCGTTCGGCCAGTTTCAGCCTAGTGGTACATGACCCTGATTTATTCAGGCGTCAGAGTTCGATCTCTCTGCTCAAACCTAGCAATACTTACTGGCCTTACCAACTCTGCTAGGTTCTCAACCTTCTGGCCTCGCTCAGTAGCCTACCGGTATATCTGGAGTACAATCTCACGCGCAATAAGTCACCGTTGCGGGCCTTCTCCTTCGTTGGCGACTTTCCATCGGCGACCATCCACTTGGCTTCACCAAGTCACTCACGGGCTTTTGCCATAGTGATACCCCCAACGCCATAGCGACCAAAGGTGAACGACTCTTATCTGCCATTAATGGCATCTACTTGCGATAATACCAACTTTAATACCCCATTCAACTTGTGCTTGACGCTGCTAATCAGTGCCAGATACGGCAAGCTATAAAAACAAAAAAGCCCACTTTTACATGGGCTTAAGTCGTTATTTTGCTAGTCAGTGCTAGCTAATTCTTATTGCAGGATTATTCCCACTCAATTGTTGCTGGTGGTTTACCACTAATATCATATACGACCCTAGAAATACCGCTAATTTCATTGATAATGCGGTTTGATACACGGCCTAAGAAATCATATGGTAAATGTGCCCAATGAGCGGTCATAAAGTCAATAGTCTCAACAGCACGCAGAGAAACAACCCAATCGTATTTACGACCATCTCCCATCACACCGACGGAACGAACAGGTAAAAACACGGTAAATGCTTGGCTAACTTTATGGTATAAATCTGCCTTATGTAGTTCTTCAATAAAGATAGCATCTGCGCGGCGTAGTAAATCACAATATTCTTTCTTAACTTCGCCGAGTACACGAACGCCTAAGCCTGGTCCTGGGAATGGATGGCGATATAACATGTCGTATGGCAGGCCCAGTTCAAGACCGATTTTACGTACTTCATCTTTAAACAGTTCTTTTAACGGCTCAACCAAACCTAACTTCATGTCATCCGGTAAACCACCTACGTTATGGTGTGATTTGATAACGTGTGCCTTACCTGTCGCTGAAGCGGCGGATTCAATAACATCAGGGTAAATTGTCCCTTGTGCTAGCCATTTAATGTTAGGAAGCTTCGATGACTCTTCATCGAATACCTCGATAAATACATGGCCAATTTTCTTACGTTTAGCTTCAGGATCGCTGATCCCTGCTAATGCACTTAAGAAACGATCTTCAGCTTTAGCATGAATGATGTTCAAGTCAAATTTACCCTCGAACATTTCCATCACTTGGTCTGCTTCATTTAAACGTAATAAGCCGTTATCAACGAATACGCAGGTCAAACGCTTGCCAATTGCACGGTTTAATAACAGAGCCGTTACTGATGAATCAACGCCACCTGAAAGTGCCAGCAATACATGATCATCTCCGATTTGCTCTTTCAAGCGCGCAACCGTGTCTTCTATAATTGCCGCTGGTGTCCATAGTGCCTCACATTGGCAAATATCTTGTACAAAACGTTTTAAGATATTTAAACCTTGGTGTGTGTGAGTAACTTCTGGGTGGAATTGAACCCCATAGAACCTTTTTTCCTCATTTGCCATGATGGCATATGGGCAGCTTGGTGTGCTTGCGATCGTTTTGAAGTCCGCTGGAATCGCAGTCACTTTATCTCCATGACTCATCCACACATCTAAAACAGGCTTGCCAGCTTCATTCAATGAATCATGAATATCACGGAACAGTTCACATTGCTCAGTAACTTCTACATTTGCATAGCCGAATTCACGCTCGCCTGAAACCTCAACTGCGCCACCTAATTGCATTGACATTGTTTGCATGCCATAGCAAATACCTAATACAGGTACGCCTGCATTGAACACGTAGTCAGGAGCGCGTGGGCTATCTGATTCCGTGGTGCTTTCTGGCCCACCAGAAAGAATAATACCATTTGGATTAAATTCTCGAATTTGCTCTTCTGTAACGTCCCACGCCCAGAGTTCACAATAAACGCCAATTTCACGGATACGACGGGCAATCAGCTGTGTATATTGCGAACCGAAGTCAAGGATAAGAATGCGATGCTTATGGATATTTGTTGTCATTTGAGGAGAATTCCAAAAATTCAAGTCAAAAATAAAATCGGTGGTGCGTATTAATTAACCGCACCACCCTGAAACGTTATCGATTATTGCCCCAAACGGTAGTTCGGAGATTCTTTTGTGATAGTAACGTCATGAACGTGGCTTTCTTGGATACCAGCACCACTAATACGAACAAATTCTGCTTTTGTTCTTAACGCATCAATAGTACCACAACCTGTCAGCCCCATACAGGAGCGTAGCCCGCCCATTTGTTGATGAATAATTTCTTTTAAGCGGCCTTTATACGCCACACGGCCTTCAATCCCTTCAGGGACAAGTTTGTCAGCCGCATTATCAGATTGGAAATAACGGTCTGAAGAACCTTTAGACATAGCTCCTAATGAACCCATACCACGGTATGCTTTATAGGTACGACCTTGGAATAAAATGGTTTCTCCTGGCGATTCTTCAGTCCCCGCAAACATAGAGCCAACCATGACACAAGCTGCCCCAGCGGCAATCGCTTTAGAAATATCACCAGAAAAACGAATTCCCCCATCTGCAATCACAGGGATACCAGTGCCAGCCAATGCCTCTGCCGCTTCTGCAATAGCAGTGATTTGAGGAACCCCAACACCAGTAACAATACGTGTAGTACAAATAGAACCTGGGCCAATCCCTACTTTTACAGCACTAACGCCTGCCTCTGCCAATGCTTTTGCACCTTCGGCTGTCGCAACGTTACCACCAATAATTTGTAATTCTGGGTATTTTTGACGCGTTTCACGAATACGCTGTAATACACCTTCAGAGTGACCATGAGATGAGTCAATCAATAATACATCAACGCCAGCAGCAACCAGCGCGTCAACACGCTCTTCGTTACCTGCTCCGGCACCAACGGCTGCGCCAACACGTAAACGCCCCTGTTCGTCCTTACAAGCATTAGGCTTACGTTCTGCTTTTTGGAAATCTTTAACGGTGATCATCCCTAACAAATGAAAGTTATCATCAATCACTAAGGCTTTTTCTACACGTTTTTCATGCATTTTTTGTAACACGACTTCACGCGCTTCGCCTTCTTTCACAGTAACTAAACGCTCTTTCGGCGTCATTACCGCAGTAACTGGCTGGTCAAGGTCAGTGACGAAACGGACATCACGGCCAGTAATAATCCCCACTAATGAATTGTCTTTAGCTACCACAGGGTAACCTGCGAAACCATTGCGTTCAGACAACTCTTGTACCTGACGAATTGTTGTATCTGGCGTCACCGTAACAGGGTCTGTCACGACGCCACTTTCATGTTTTTTCACACGGCGGACTTCTTCCGCTTGGCGCTCGATGGTCATGTTTTTGTGGATAAAACCGATACCGCCTTCTTGAGCTAGCGCGATTGCAAGATCAGATTCAGTAACGGTGTCCATGGCTGCAGAAAGCATAGGAATGTTCAGGCGGATGTTTGCAGTCAGTTGAGTTGATAAATCTGCAGTATTTGGCAATACCGTTGAGTGTGCAGGAACGAGTAAAACGTCGTCGAAAGTTAGTGCTTCTTTTTTAATGCGTAACATAGGCAATATCCCACCAGGCAGCGTTATGGAAAGGTATAAAATATTGCCGCGGAATTATACACACCGTAATCGGTTGCTTCCAGCCTTTTTTTGAAAAAAAACTTGATAACTCCAATGGCTACGTTAGTATCTATCAATTAAGTCCTTGTTTTAAAATTTGATCTAGCTCACATGTCGACATCACAAAATAGTGCTATTTACTCAGTTAGTAAACTAAACCAAGCGGTTCGCGAACTTCTTGATAACCAAATGGGCCGTATTTGGCTAACTGCTGAAATTTCTAATTTTTCGCAGCCAAGTTCAGGTCATTGGTATTTGACCTTGAAGGATGACCGTGCACAAGTTCGTGCAGCGATGTTTCGTGGGCAAAATGCGCGTGTGACATTTCGCCCACAAAATGGCCAACAAGTTTTAGTCAAGGCTACCGTGACTTTGTATGAGCCTCGCGGTGATTACCAATTGATCATCGAAAGCATGCAACCTGCTGGCGAAGGCTTGTTACAACAACGCTTTGAGCTTTTAAAGCAAACTCTAAATGCGCAAGGCTTGTTTGATGTCACCTATAAAAAAACTTTGCCTAGCCCAGCTAAATGCGTCGGTATTATCACTTCGGCAACCGGGGCTGCATTACATGATATTTTAAACATTTTACGCCGTCGTGACCCTTCACTGCCAATTATCATTTACCCTACAGCGGTTCAAGGTGAATTGGCACCAGCCCAAATTGCGAGAATGATTGAGCTGGCAAATTTGCGTCAAGAATGCGATGTATTAATCGTTGGTCGCGGTGGTGGTTCACTTGAAGATTTGTGGGCCTTTAATGAAGAAATCGTTGCTAGGGCTATTTTTGCTAGCCAACTGCCTATAATTAGTGCTGTTGGTCATGAAACTGACGTGACGATTGCGGATTATGTTGCCGATGTTCGAGCACCAACGCCTTCTGCCGCAGCAGAGTTAGTCAGCCGTAACCAATTAGAGATGCTACGCCAGATAAAATCAGCACAGCAACATCTTGAAATGGCAATGGATTATTACGTGGCGGGTCAACAACAAAGGTTTGCTCGTTTACATCATCGTTTACAGCAACAGCACCCGCAATTGCGTTTGGCAAGGCAACATAACCAGCTTAATTTATTGCAACAAAAACTGGCGCAGTCGATGACTCGACAACTACAAAATTCAACGGTTAAATTCGAAAAAGTTAATCGCCGTTTACTGCAAAATGATTTGCGCCCTCAATTGCAAAAACAGCAGCGACAGTTGCAGCAGACACAGTATCATTTGCAGAATATGGTCACGAGTTTGGTTAATAGTTACCGCCAACGTTTCGCAGTAGCTTGTTCAAAAATGGAAGCGGTTAGCCCATTAGCTACCTTAGCTCGCGGGTTTAGTATCAGTGAAACCGCTAAAGGTACAGTGTTGAAAAAAACCAGCCAAGTGAAAATCGGCCAACCACTGAAAACTCGCCTTAATGATGGCTGGGTTGAAAGCCAAGTTACCCATATTGAAAAGGTTAAAGCCAAAAGAGTATCGAAATGATTATTTTATCCACTTATCTCGATAAAAATAACGAGATAAGTGGTATTAAACTGATACGTTGATTAGAAACGCACCTGTCCGCCAATCATATAAGTACGCCCTCTAGCTGTTGCATTGTTTTTACCGCGTTCTTCCATAATGGCGGTAGAATTTGCACGATTTAGTGCATCCGAATAATTTTTATTGGTTACATTATTAACCGTCATCATCAATTTAACGTTTTTATTAACTTCATAGTCTGCATATAAATCAATAATTGTAGGTTGTTTTTCATAGTTATCTTTTAGCGCATTTCCATCATGATCAACGATAGACTGTACACCAATTCGTTTTGAGGGGCCTGTCCATGTAATGGTTGTACCTACGGTTAATTTCTCATCCAATAAACGTACACCAGAATCTAACGTCAAATAATAATCGGGAAGCTCTGTGAAGTCCCCCGCACTGAAATCAGCAACTTTAGCTATAGAGTTAGGTTGATCCCCAGTTTCTTTGGTATAGGATAATGTTGAATAAACTATACCTGCATCATAATTAGCCTGTAATTCATAGCCACGTAGATTAACATCATGAGGCTCATTGACATACATATAGCTTTTACGCATAAATTCTGGGAATTCTTTGTCCCATACATCATCATTCATCAAACACCAAGCCAGTTCAGCATTTGATCTTGGGCGACAAAGTAAATAAGGCTTACTCGTAATATAGTCTTTAATTTTTGTATGGAACCATAATGCCTTCATATTAAACTGGTCACCTTCAAAAATTAAATCCGGTTTAAAGCTATTAAAACCAACTTGCCATGTCTGTGATTTCTCTTCTTTTAAGAATGGGTTCATTGAATTACCACCTTCTTGAGAATAAAAAACCTCTTGCGTATTCGGTGCTCTCATTGAATGCGCATAACTAACAAATGGCTGGAATTCAGGAATAATTTCTGCTGATAATAAAACTCCGGGGTTAAAACCATTACCCCGTAAATTTAAAGTCGCGGCTTCTTGTGGAAAACAAAAATCTTGATCGCCACATGCAGGTTTGAAACCTTTTAAGTGGTAATTCATATAGTTCAAATCAAAAATTGCTGTATAGATACCATACTTTGCTTCTAGTTGTGTATAGGCGCTCGCAAGATCTAACGACCCACTTGGCGAGAATGGGTTATAGTTCAACGTATCTTGGTCAATAACAGAACTAACCTCGCGCTCATATTTCGTTTTAGATAACTTAGAACCTACTTTCCATTGAAAATCAACATCACCATATGAAAACCGACTTGTATTAGAAAGATTAAGTCCATCGCCAATATTTTTAGACTTACCTTGCCTTAATGCCCAACCTAATGAGTCACCTTCAAATTGTTGGTCGTTTTTACCATGGCTAGCTAAAACCTCAACATCAATTAACTCATTCAGCGGCGTATATTTATATTTAATATAATAATCTTCACTATTAATCTTTCTTCTCGTGAGCTTATTTTGTAAGAAACGACCACTGAATTCTAATTCATGGCTGTCATTAGGTTTATATTTCAATTTGGCTAATTGCGATTGGGGCTTTTGTTTGAAAGTGGAATCAGTGGCAAAGTCGTCACTATCAAACCCATCACCATTTTTATAACTACCAGGAATATTATGGCCACTAACCGCAATTAATCCGCCAAAATAACCATCATCTTGTAATAATGTTTTCCCTGCAACCGCCACCATTCCATTATAACCGAGACCATTATCTCCCCAACTAGCTTTACTACGGAGCCCATATAAATTATCTTTAAAAATCACATCATCAATACCGATAGTGCGGAAATTTGCGCTCCCTACTAAAGCGTTAACACTATTTCCTCCATTTAATTGCCCTTTTTCTACTTCAATTTCAACAATAAAATTTGGATCAATTAAAGCGCCAAAATCATTATTTGGTTGTTGTCCATGTGTATATTGACTCGGGGAAATTCCATAATAACTCTGCGTGATACCATCAACCATCATATTCACGCGCCCAAAACCACTCAGACCACGGAGATTAACATTCACCGTTCCTTGGCTGCCATCCATTTGGGTATAAGTACCGGGCATCGTGCGGATAATTTTGTCCATCGACTGTAATTTATTTTCCGTACCAACCGCATTGTAAGCACCGGGTTTTTCTAATGCTTTGACGAGCGGGGTTTGTTTCTGCGCACCCGAAACTTTTAACTGGCTAAAATTAACCACATTATTTTTCTGTTTATTTTTCTGCTGCGTATTTTCAGCTAAAGCAACCCCTTGGTAGCTAGTGGCAATAATACCAGCTACCATAATTATTGTTTTATTATTCATTAAACCATTCCTGTAAACGTACTGAGTGTCATACGCTCACATTGCTAACACAGAACAAAATAGTGCCTGTGAAAAGGCCCAGCAACAATGCCATTAATATTGTTGCTGCCCTAAGAACACCTAATTTTTATAGGTTAATTATTATTTTAAATATGGAAAATATTTGGGTTTATCTTCAAGCATTAAGATAAAGCTATATTCACGAGCTATGTCGTCTAGCGCATTAAAACGCCCTGACTTACCACCATGCCCCGCACTCATATTGGTTTCTAATAATAATAATGAATCACCTTGTTTAATATCTCGCAATTTAGCTACCCATTTAGCAGGCTCCCAGTATTGAACTTGAGAGTCATGTAACCCTGTCGTCACTAGAATATGTGGGTAATGTTGTGCTTTGATATTGTCATATGGACTATAAGCTTTTATTCTCCAGTAATCCTCTTCGTTTTCTGGATTCCCCCACTCATCATATTCCCCTGTCGTCAGAGGAATTGACGGGTCTAACATGGTAGTCACCACATCAACAAATGGGACAGCGGAAACCACCCCCTCATATAAATTAGGCGCCATGTTCACAACCGCCCCCATCAACAAGCCACCAGCACTTCCCCCCATAGCATAAACATGCCCTGCTTTACCGTAACCTTCTGATAATAACCCTTTGGTTGCATCAATAAAGTCGGTAAAGGTATTCATCTTGTGGATTGTTTTACCTTGTATGTACCAATTTTTACCTAAGTCACCACCACCACGAATGTGAGCAATCGCGTAAACAAAGCCACGATCAAGCAAAGACAAGCGGGATGAACTAAATGATGGGTCAATTCCGTAACCATAAGCGCCATAACCATAGACTAACAATGGGTTTTGCCCCTGTTTGAAAAGATCTTTACGGTAAACCAAGGAAACAGGGACTTTTACACCATCTCGTGCAGTAACCCAAATACGCTTACTTTGGTAATTTTGTTTATTAAAATCTTTAACTTCTTCTTGTTTTAGAAGCTGCTTTTCTTGAGTCAGCATATTAATTTCATATACTGAAGATGGCGTGGTCATTGATGAATAACCGTAGCGTAGTGTATCCGTATCAGACTCAGGGTTATTCCCGATCCACGCCATGTAAGTTGGGTCATCAAAGCTTACTTGGTTTTCTTTATGTGTTAACCAACTGATTTGGCGGATATTCACCAAACCATTTTGACGTTCTTCCACAACTAACCAATTATTAAATAAAGCAAAATCTTCCAGATCTACCCCATCACGAGGGGCTATAAAGCTTAACCACGGCGCTGAAATATTGTCTGCAATGTATAAACCAAATAATGGGTGTTGGTGATTAGAGCGAATATAGAATTTACCGTTGAAATGATCAGGATAATACTCAACCCCTGTTTGACGCGGTTGTAGAATTTTAACTTCATTTTGTGGCTGGTTAGCATCAATTAACCGGTATTCAGACGTTTCAGTACTCGTGATACCAATTAAAATGAAATCTTTTGACGTCGATTTCGCTAAGCTAACGTAAAAAGTGTCATCCTTTTCTTCATACACCAGTTTATCTTGGGTTTGTTGTGTACCATATTGGTGTTTAACCACTTGGTAAGGCAACAATGTTTGCTTGTCCTTATTCACATAAAATAGTGTTTGGTTATCATTGGCCCAAACAATATTACCTGATGTATTGGTTAATATATTTTCTTGCCATTCGCCCCCCTTAATTTTGCGAAATGACACAGCAAATTCATTACGCCCTTGGCGATCTTCAGCAATAGCTAGCGTGGTGTTATCCGGCGAGATGGCTAATGCCCCCATGCGATAATATTCGGTGCCCTTAGCGCGTTCATTACCATCAACTAAGACAACCCATTCACCATCACTATTAATAGGGCGTCTTTCATATATCGGATAGTTTTTACCCGCAACGACTCGTGAACGGTATGTATAACCATTATAATTATAGGGAACTGACTCATCATCTTGTTTTACTCGAGAAAACAACTCATCATAAATTTCTTTTTTTAACGAACTTCCAGATTGAAGTTGTTGCTGTGTATAGTTGTTTTCTTGTGTTAAGTATTCAATAACTTCTGGTGACTTTCTTGCATCATCCCGCAGCCAATAGTAATCATCGATACGCGTATCACCATGAATAGTCATCGTATGAGGCTGTTTTTGTGCCTTTGGTGCAATCATTCTTTCCTCCGCAAAACTTGCGTTTGTCTGTAGTCCCAATAATACAATGAGACAAAATTTAACGGCTTGAGAGAAGCCTGACAATAGATTTAAATGTGTTAGCATTTCTTACCCTGATTAATCATTGATGATATTAAAATCAATAGGTAACTTCACCGTTACCTTTCCATTAACTAACATATCAATTGGTGGTGGTGGCAATGGTTCAGCTCTCAAAAGGACACGTTGTGCTTCTCTATCTAATGATTGCGTCCCGGAGTTTTTAATTAATACACTGTCTAATACATAACCTTGTGCATCAACCTCAAATTTTATGATAGGACGCCCTATTCTATTACGCCTTTTCGCATCATCAGGGTAGAGCTTAAACTTGTTCAACTGCCCCAGTACCATTGCTTCCCATTGACGTTTGCTATCATCAGCTTGAGAACTGCTATCAACTTGTGCAGCAACGCGCTGTGTTTGTTGTTTAGCCACCGCCTCACTAGTCACCGGTGCAGAACTCGCTTTTGAATTATCGCTTTCAATTTCACTTATTCGTTTGTTACTAATTTCCTTATGTGCTTTTTTGACCTCTGGTTGTGTTTTCTTATTTTTAATTTTCGCCACTAATAATTCAGCATCTTCATTAACTGGAACAACCGGTTCAAGAAACTCATCGTCAGGAGTCAGCTTTGCTTCGCTTGCTATCGAAAGTTCTTGTGTTTTCCCAATATTAGTTTCAGTTAATTGTTTTGCTTCTGACTCAAAAGAGAGTTCCATTACCACTGAAGGTGATGGTAAGTAATCATCCCATTTATCTTCTATAGTACGAATAAAGAAACCAATAACCATTATGTGTAAAAGAACCGCTAATACAACTGAGCTACTGGTTTTTTTTGCTTGTTCATAACCTAAAGTCATCGCCACCATTTTCATCTTTCTTATCATAAAAAAAGTATATAAATGATAATCAATAACAAATGCAAATGAAAAGCATTTATTGACCTTGATGTTAAATCATTCGCATAATTAATGAATATTACTTATCTTATGCGAAATTAATTATTCTTTGGCGTATACCAAACATAATCAGCATGTAAGTTTTCAATTTGATTACCCTCTTCGGAGATAATCAAAACTTTAAATTCTATTTCAGGAGCTAAATCTTGTAAGTGTAAAGGAACCCCGATTGCACGGGTTGCGTGGTACCCACCGGCATACAGCAACGCAGGTTTTGGCGCATTGATTAACGCTTGTGCCATTGCCCGATCACGCATCTGCTGAATAACAGTCATTTTTTCTACTTGTTCAACGGTAAGTTCCCCACCATGTGAGCTTTTAATCGTTTTCCGAATTGTATCTTGTACTACTGACTGCGTTGAATACTGGCCTTTTAGTACAGGTGGATTAGCATAAGCCTCTGTAATAACCTGTTTATCTAAATTAGCGCTCAACAAAGGATATGGCTGACTAAGTAAATGCCTTACCAGATTACCGTATAAGCCCCAAAGCCAGCCAGTATTCCACTTAATAGCCGCCTGTATCTTTTCATCACGTATATAAAGGTTACTTTGCATCTGAGCTTGCACCTTGGTGATATTGTTTTGCTGTGAAGGCGTAATCATTTCAAGTAACACAGAGCCTTGAGGGCGAAGCTGTTGCATTTCCTGAGCAACCCACTGCTCTATTTGGTGATGATACAGATTGTCATGCTTTTCCCCCACAATCACATGAGTGGATTGTGCGAGTTGCTGGATAAGTTGTTGAGGCGTAATTGGTTTTCCGGTAGACAAATCAACCAATTGATTTGGCCCAGTAAGCTGATTATCTAGTTGTACTATGGACGGTGTAACTTTTTGCACACAACCGCTAATAATGAATAACCCGACGATAAAAATGGATACTTTTGATATTAATCTAATTGAAATCATTATACTTTCCGTATGCTGTAGTCTACACTACAAAATACAGATAATGAGAATCATTTTCAATTAAAAAAGACTTCTATTTTATAAAAACAGAAGTCTTTACAGATAATGTTAAGTTATTAACACAAAACCTATAGCGGGTTAGTTTGTGCTTCTACAACGGCTAATGCCACCATATTCACAATGCGACGTACTGAAGCAATTGGCGTTAAAATATGCACAGGCTTCGCTACTCCCATCAATACTGGCCCTACAGTAACACCATCAGAGCTAGTCACTCGCAGTAAATTATAACTAATACGAGCTGCTTCCATATTAGGCATAATCAATAAGTTAGCTGAACCTTTTAATGGGCTATCAGGCATCACATCTTTGCGAATTGATTCGATTAAGGCCGCATCGGCATGCATTTCACCGTCAATTTCAAGGTGCGGATCACGTGCTTTAACCATCGCAAGTGTGTCGCGCATTTTTTGTGCTGATGCGCAATCCGAAGAACCAAAACTAGAACGAGAAAGCAGAGCAACTTTTGGTTCAATACCAAAGCGACGTACGGTATCTGCCGCCATTAAAGTAATTTCTGTTAGCTCTTCAGGTGTAGGGTCTTCATTAACGTAAGTATCGGCGATAAACGTGTTACCGGTTGGTAGTAGCAAGGCATTCATCGCACCTGCGGTATGAACACCTTCACGGAAACCAAATAGTTCTTTGACGACTTCGTAATGTTCACCATAACTTCCGACAGTACCGCAAATCATCCCATCTGCTTCGCCACGCAATACCATGATCCCACCAATTAAGGTTGGGTTATTGATTACAGCACGACGTGCCATTTCTTGTGAGACGCCTCGGCGTTTCATAATCTGGTAGTATTCTTGCCAGTACTCTTTATACCGTGGGTCATTTTCATTGTTTACTACTTCAAAATCTTTACCTAGTTCAATATGTAGGCCAAGCTTTTGAATGCGCATTTCAATCACACTAGGACGCCCAACTAAAACAGGGAACGCTAAACCTAATGAAACTAATTCTTGAGTCGCATGCAATACGCGCTCTTCTTCCCCTTCCGCCAAAACAATGCGTTTTTTCTCTGTTTTCGCTTGAGAGAAAATAGGCTTCATAAACAAGTTTGTTTTATAGACAAACTGATTTAATTTTTCGATATACACATCAAAGTCTTCGATTGGTCGTGTTGCAACGCCTGAATCCATAGCGGCTTTTGCAACAGCAGGAGCAATCTTAACAATTAAGCGTGGGTCAAATGGTTTAGGAATAATATATTCAGGGCCAAAAAATAAGTCCTGATTACCATACGCAGAGGCCACTTCTTCACTTTGTTCTGCCAAAGCCAAATCTGCAATGGCATACACACAAGCTAGTTTCATTTCTTCGTTAATGGTTGTCGCACCCACATCCAGTGCACCACGGAAAATGAATGGGAAGCATAAAACGTTATTAACTTGGTTAGGATAATCAGAACGACCTGTACAGATAATGGCGTCAGGACGAACCTCTTTGGCTAACGGTGGAAGAATTTCAGGCTCTGGGTTGGCAAGCGCCAATATGAGAGGGTCTTTTGCCATGGTTTTCACCATTTCAGGCGTTAAAAGACGAGGACCAGAACAACCTAGGAAAATATCGGCATTTGGTATCGCATCAGCTAAAGTACGCTGGCCGTTATCTTCAATCGCATAGGCCGCTTTAGTGACATCCATTTTTTCGTCACGACCCTTATAAATAACACCTTTTGAGTCACAAACTGTGATATTTTCACGTTTTAAGCCTAATGCGACTAATAAATTCATACAAGCGATTGATGCGGCTCCCGCGCCTGAAACCACTAGACGGACGTCACCAATCTCTTTTTTTACAATGCGTAATCCATTGATAACCGCAGCAGTACAGATAATCGCTGTCCCGTGTTGGTCATCGTGGAATACGGGTATTTTCATGCGTTCACGCAGTTTTTGTTCAATATAAAAGCATTCTGGCGCTTTGATATCTTCCAAATTAATACCACCAAAAGTTGGCTCAAGCGAAGCAATGATATCAACCAGTTTGTCTGGGTCTGTTTCATCAACTTCAATATCAAAGACATCAACGCCAGAAAACTTTTTAAATAGTACGCCTTTCCCTTCCATGACAGGTTTACCTGCCAAAGCACCAATATTACCTAACCCAAGAACTGCCGTACCGTTGGACACAACGCCAACAAGGTTACCTTTAGCAGTATAACGATAAGCTTTAAGTGGGTTTTCAGCAATTTCAAGGCATGGAACAGCAACGCCGGGGGAATAAGCTAATGCAAGATCGCGCTGGGTTGTTAATGGTTTAGTTGGAGTAACAGTAATTTTCCCAGGATGTGGAAACTCATGAAAATCAAGAGCACTTTGTTTTAATTTATCATCCATCGTCAAGTCCTTTCAAAATTGGTAAGGTAAGAGCGCTAACAGTATAAACACATCTCACTAGCAAATCATGATCATGCTGGCAATTTCCAGAAAAATCTTTCGGTTACGATGATATTATCAGCAATATGTCTGCAGATACCTTACCTGCGCTATCGTTTTATCCATTCAAAGTCCCTCTGCCTCTACCAATAATAAAAGTGATAATAGCAACACGTTTAAGATATTAATCTATTTCTCACAGACTAAGATATTTATTAATTTTATATAAATCATATATCATTATGTACTCCTTCAATTTAAAAAACATGCAAATTAAATTGTGAAAATATTATTTTTACTTTCATGATTATTTTTTTATCATTATCATATTAAAATATTAGATATTATTTACACCAATTTAATGTATTATCAAAATTTGTGATTATTATTTTTATGTCGTGTTCTCATAACATATTTCAGTAACTTATTTCAGCAATGCAGGCAATATATAACAACCTAATACATAGTGACAAAACACTATTATATATATTAATTATATATTAAATAAATTATTTAACAGCCCACTCTCTATATGGAAAATATGATATTCCTTAAGACATGACAAAGGAACCGACTATGTCTAATTATTCAGTAATGATTATTGATGAACACCCGATCATACACTTCGGATTACGTCAACTTATAAATACCGATGATTACTTTACTATAATTGCTGAATGTTGCTGCTGTAACGACGCTTTGAATGTCGCAACACAGTTACACCCTAACCTAATAATAATTGATACTAATATTCGAGGAAATAAAACGTTTGAGACCATACGCTCACTTCGTAAGCATTGTATAAATAGTTATATATTAGTGTTATCTGCATCTACTATTAAGACTGATGTGTATAATGCTATCGATTCCGGTGCTCAAGGTTATTTATTAAAAAACAGTGATCTAGATATGCTATTTTATAGTATGAAAAAAGCATCAGAAGGCCAGCATGTGTTTAGTGAAAAAATATATCAACTGCTTATTACACGGCATCAATCTACTGACCCTTTATCAACACTAACTCGACGCGAATGTGAAATCATTCACAAAATGGCACTAGGCTTAAAAAATAGGGAAATAGCTAAATTGTTTTTTATTTCAGAGGAAACGGTGAAAGTTCACATACGCAATATTCTTAAGAAGCTACGTGTCCGCTCACGACTTGAAGCAAGCTTAATATATATGCGCTCAAAATAAATCTATATAATTTAATATTAACGCTCAGTTTAATTCATTTAATATTTATGAAATAAACTATATGCAAGCAAATAATAACCTTGATATCTATTTACCATTTTGGGGTAGATCCTCAATGCATTTTCCCGCATTATATAAGGTATATCGCTATTTTTTGAGGACCATTGTATGTCGAACACCCCTGCCGCTTCTCCTTATATTATGTACGGAATTAAAAATTGTGACACCATAAAAAAAGCTCGCCGATACTTAGAGGATAATGGGGTTGATTATCAGTTCCATGATTATCGGGTTGATGGAATTAGTGATGCATTACTTTCTACACTGATGGATAACATTGACTGGGAAATCCTCGTTAATAAGCGTGGTACTACATGGCGTAAATTGACTGATGATGAAAAAAATGCCGTTATCGACGCTAATAGCGCTAAAAAGGTATTACTTGCAGAGCCTGCGATGATCAAACGCCCTGTACTTGTTTCCGCTGATAACCGTTATCTAGTTGGGTTTAATGCGGATGAGTACCAAAACTTCATTAAATAATCAGGTGATTAAAATGGATTGTCCGGTTATTCAACTTGCCAAAGAACTTATTGCTCGCCCTTCAATCAGCCCTGATGACCAAGGCTGCCAAGCCTTACTTATTGAACGCCTAGACAAAATTGGCTTCATTATTGAGCCCATGCCCTTTGGGAATACATTAAATTTTTGGGCATTTCGTGGCGCAAAAGGCCCTACTTTAGCCTTCGCAGGTCACACTGATGTTGTCCCTGCGGGTAATAGTGCTCAGTGGCAAACACCACCATTTACACCTACGATTATAAATCAGCATCTTTATGGCCGTGGTGCTGCCGACATGAAGGGTTCAGTCGCAGCAATGGTCGTCGCTGCAGAGCGATTTGTTGAAAAACACCCCAACCATCAGGGTCGTTTAGCCTTTTTAATCACCTCAGATGAAGAGGCAGATGCGTTAGACGGTACTGTTAAAGTCGTTGAAACTTTAATGCAGCGCCAAGAACGCGTCGACTACTGTTTAGTCGGTGAGCCTTCTAGTCAAGCTCAATTAGGTGACATTGTTAAAAATGGCCGCAGAGGTTCAATCACAGCTAACCTCACTATCATCGGCGTACAAGGCCATGTCGCCTACCCACATTTAGCAACTAACCCAGTTCACCGCGCAAGTGCGTTTTTGCATGAGCTTACGACCACCACATGGGATACTGGTAATGATTTTTTCCCAGCAACGACGATGCAAATTGCTAACATCCATGCAGGGACAGGGGCAAGTAATGTGATCCCAGGAGAATTATCTGTCCAATTTAATTTCCGTTTTAGTACTGAGTTGACTGACACACAAATACGTGACAGGGTCACTGAAATGTTATCACGACATGGACTCGAGTATAAAATTGAATGGGTACTATCTGGGCAACCTTTTTTGACAGAAAAACGCGAATTAGTTACCGCTACATTACAAGCAATTCATGAATTAACGGGTCAAAACGCTGAACTTTCAACCAGTGGTGGTACGTCGGATGGCCGTTTTATCGCTCAAATGGGCACTCAAGTGATTGAACTAGGCCCACTAAATGCAACAATTCATAAAGTTGATGAATGCGTAAAAGTGGATGACCTACAACAATTAGCTTTAATCTATGAGAGGATCATGGAGTTGTTAATACTATGACCACCAATAATATGCTCACTATTGAAATGCTAACTGGCCGCTCAACAGACCATTTAGTTACGCTTGGCGGGTCACATCGCTTGCAATTTAATGCAACAAAAGCGTTTCTTGCAATGCAACAAACCGCGACTAAAGCGGGCTTTAAATTACAGTCAGCAAGCGCTTTTCGTGATTTTTCACGTCAACAACTTATTTGGAATGAAAAATTTACCGGCCTGCGCCCTGTTCTTGATACTCATAGTCAACCATTAGATATCAGCCAACTTTCTGAAGGGGAACTATGTGAAGCTATTCTGCATTGGTCCGCATTACCCGGAGCCAGTCGCCATCACTGGGGCACAGAGATTGATGTTTATGACCCTTTGCGTATCCCTACAGGGCAAACATTGCAGTTAGAACCATGGGAATATGAGGCTGGGGGCTACCTTGCAGAGCTAAATGATTGGCTTACTGAAAATATGTCAACATTCGATTTTTATCGCCCGTTCACAGCAATTGATGCTGGTGTCGCATACGAACCGTGGCATATTAGTTATTGGCCTTTAGCGCATGAAGCTGAGCAATTATTAACACCTGAAGTGATTAAACAAGTGTTACAGCAAGAAGAGATCTATGGTAAAAATTGGCTAATCAACAACTTAAATTATGTATTTGAGCGTTATATTCGCCTAGATGTATAAGACTAGCTAAGACATTTCCCCCTATTATATTGCGTTTCATAGATTGGAATTCCCCGTCTATGAAACCTTCTTATTTTTCCCTGAAATTTGTTCATCAACCACTGGAAGCCTATACATAAACATTAACAACCAACATAACAGTACCAATAAGCTTATTTTTAACCAAAGGTAACTAACAACCCAAATAGAAAATGAAAATGTTAATAAGATTAAAATAATAGCCTTAGGTTTAGCCCCCTTTGGTAACCCTTTATGTTTTTGCCAATGACGAATATAACTACCGAACCACGAACGATATAGCAACCAGTGATGGAAACGCGGTGATGAGCGAGAGAAGCACCAAGCAGCTAATAATAAAAAAGGGGTTGTTGGCAAAACGGGAAGCACCACACCAGCAAAAGCCAGTACAACAGCTAACCATCCAATGGTAATGAGGAACAATTTTTTCAAAACTCCTCCTCCTTTATAAAGAATAAGAAATAAGCAGATACTAAGGTAAAATACCTTACAAAATCTGTGGTAACTCATAGTAATATCAATGATATACTGTAATGGTAAATAGGCGTAATGAAAAGTCGATTTTGCCGATTGAAATGATTATGATTACCTTTATTTTAGCGTGCTGAAGGTATTGTCCGATTTTAACGGGTATAGCTATATTTTTATCATGCCGTTTAATTTCTAATAAAGGTGATAGGAAACTCGCCTAGTCACATACCCCCGTATGTAACTAGGGTAACTGAGCGAAATCAACGCACAGACAGCTCAAAGAATGACTGTTCCATACCCATTCTAAATTATTTGAGTTGTATGAAGGCGATAAGAGAAGGCATCCCTAGGAGCATACACCCGTATGTGACTAGGGTAACTGAGCGAAATCAACGCACAGACAGCTCAAAGAATGACGAATGGAAGGTGAATATGCAATGGCTAGCTGACTACTGGTGGATAATTTTACTCTTACTAGTCGGTATTATTTGGAACTCAGTAAAAGAAATGCTGAGACTTGACCCCAAAAAATACCTAGATGATAAACCTGAACTCCCTCCTCATAAAGATAATAACCACTTATGGGACGATGAGGATGACTGGCCTAATGACAAAAAGAAATAATCTTTTGTTTTATTTTGCTAAGCAAATCGGGTTGGTATTTTTTTACTTGTGTACCAACCTCTTTTCTCGCTAATTGTAGCCATTGTTTTTTCCCTGTTAATGCCATATCAGCGCAAATTTGAGTTATCGGCTCTAATGATTGCAAATGCCTACTTAACAAAGGTAGTTCATTTGAAGTTACAGTTAACAAACGCATAATGGCACTTTTACTTGCTGCTAGAGGGCGTTTAAACTCACTAAAACCGACTAGTTCTAACCAATCTTCATCCATTAACTGCTGTTGGTCACTTACTAGTAAATTAAACGCTGATAAATCCTCACGCCAGGCTACATCCCGCTGTAACAACAATTCACCTTGCTCACAAAATTGAAATGCGCGGCTAGAAATCGGTAATATTGCCATCGCAGTAAAACACCCGCTACTCGCTTCTTTATGGTCCCCTATGCGAATTAACCGAAAACCTGCTTTTTGCCAAAATGCGAGTAAATCAGGGGTTAACCCAAAACTGACTGATAAAAAATCCAAACCCTGTTGTTTCGCAATAACCTGTTGCTTTTCTAATAATGTTAAACCAACTTGTTTTCTTCGATAATGGCTCTCAACGGCAATACGCATTACCCTACGTGATTTCCATTGAGCAACATTCGGAAAATAACTGTGTGCGGCTAATGACTGTACAACTAAATTCCCTCTAGGCCGGCGTAAACCAGCCCAAATTTGCCAGCCTAGCGCTTCAGTTAATTGCCCCTCATCTACCATCCATACAGCACCAATGAAAGTGCTTTCATGGCCGACAGCTTTTGCCGCCATAAAATGTTGTTGCTTTGCGTCCAATAAACGCCTTAAATCTAAAGGAGATGTTCGATAATGCGCACTCATCAATAAGCCATAAAAAGCGCTAAGTTGGGTATAGTTAGCCGCCAATTCCATTTGAGTTATCCCTAAATACTCAATGGCATCAACCTTATTTTTCTGACATTCTGGTTCTTGTAACAGGAGTGCTTGGTTAAGCCATAGCTCTAAAGGGTCATTTCGAGCAAAACGCATCGGCTCATCAAGCTGAAGTTCTGTGAAATTTTGCAAACTAGCACAAAATTTCAACATAAAACCACGCCCAGTTCCCTCATAACCATCAACGGTCGTCGTCAATAAAACTCGAGGAAAGTATTCTACTAATTCACGCAAAATATAGCTTGGGATGGCTGAAGCTTCATCAATAATTAACCAATCTGCAGTAATGTTTTTTTTCTGGCGACAAAACGACAAAAGATTATCTGGGGACCAAAACGTAATTGGCTTACCTGCCCGTTGTGTTAACACTTCTGTCGCCACTTTCGCTGGAGCACAACACCAGCACTCCCCAGGCCATTGTTGTATTAGCATCCCCGCAAGGGTCGATTTCCCCCGCCCTCTAGGTGCTATTACCCCCCAAATACCACCTTGAGCATGTAATAGTTGGCTAATAATTTTTTGTTGTTGTTTGGTTGGTTGACCTGTTGCTGGCAACCATTTGGTTTTATTTTCCAACAATGAAAAACTGGGGGTATTCCCCTGCTGGTAAAATAATACGGTATCCGATAAGTGAATTGTGTGTTGTAAGTGCGATACAAAATTAGGAGTGGGAATAATACCGTGTTGCTCATTCCAGCGTAGGCTATCCACATCTTCACTGGCTGCCCATCTCGACGGCTCTTTGGTACATAAAACCAACAGACTGCCAGCCTTCAATGCCCCAGATAATATTGCCAATGCTTCACTATGTAGGCCTTTACGCGCGTCAAAAATACCGTGTAAAAACTCCCGACCTAACAACAAGTGTGCATTTTCAGGTAGAACCGCCCTCGGTAAGCTAGAGGATAGCGTTAACCAATCCCCCTTTAGTGTTTCTTGTAAGTTTATCAGTTGTTGCTCGACCCAAGCATCGTCTCCTGAAAGGAGCAAAAGACGCCGCATGCCCAGAAAACGAAGCTGTTCTACAATGGGAGATAATAGTTCAACCATAGTAATGTTATGATTTCCCAATTAATAACGACAAGATCCCAGCCGCAATTAACGGCCCTACAGGAACGCCGCGGAACAAAGCGACACCAATAACTGTCCCGACTAATAACCCTGCGACTGTAGAAGGTTGATGTGACATTAAAGTCACCCCACGGCTACCTAGCCAAGAGACGGCAATACCAATCACGATGGCAAGGATTGATTTCCAATTTAAAAATGAGCTCAGGACTTCGTTCGCTGTTATTTTGCCACTTGCGATAGGAGCCATCACCCCAATAGTGAGAATAAGAATGCCGATTGTTAACCCATATTTTTCAATCCATGGGAAATAATTATTCAATGGCGTGATCCTAACCACCAATAAAAATAACATCGCAAGAGTGACCGTCATATTATGACTTATGATCCCTAACCCAGCTAATACCAGTAGGATGATTAATGTTGGATCAACATGACTCATAGATTTATCCCTGTAGAACGCGTAATTATTATTTTACGAACAGCTAAAATGATTGGTTTCAAAACATGTTATTGGCTCATCATCAAAGAAGCAAATATATACATGCTCTATTTTGTTTTTGCTAACCTATTATTATAATGAATAATAAAACTGACTGTCTCCTTCCATCATATTAACTTAGTAATTACACTTGTATTACTTATTAATATCAATTGATGCTGTTTAATATTTTTAGCTTTATTCTAACTAAAGGCATGTATGAATACGAATATTGCCCATCTAGCATACTGAACTATCCCCAAAGCTATACCATCCGAGGATGGTTTAAACGGGAATAGTAGACATTTCCCTTAGCAATTTATCCATATTAAAGAAAACACTCGCTAGCATAAACCATGGTTATCCGTTTATCGCGCTCAGAAAAACACCGTTAAGTTTAAATCCACCTGTAAGCAATAAAACTTAAGCTAAATATTCGGGATATTCATGACTCTTTATTTTTTTATTTCTTCATTTTTCCCATATTCATCACCATAAACACCAACTTACAGTGCGTTTTACTAAAGATGCACTCAAACACCTTTGTTCCCAGACAATTGGTAATTATTGAGTATAATATCCATCAGTTATTAATATAAAAAGTCATAAACCAAGATAATTGATAATTTACTAAATTGTGTGGCACTTATTACTAGCACAATAATTAGGATTAATGATATGACCCACCCTTTACCCCTTTATTCCAACGCTCGTTTTATTGCTATCCGCTTAGTACCCGATGAAGATGTGATTTTATCCTTACGCCAACAAATTGCACATCATCGTCTGCAAGCTGCGTTTATTGCTGGGAGTGTTGGCAGCTTAACCAATGTTGCTCTACGTTTCGCTGGGCAGGATATAACGCATCATACAACAGGTAAATTTGAGATTGTCTCTTTAATCGGTACGTTGGATGCCCAAGGTGAACACCTTCATCTGGCGGTTGCTGACGAAACTGGCAAAGTGCTTGGTGGCCATATGATGCCCGGTTGCACAGTGAGAACCACATTAGAACTGGTGATTGGTGAACTTGAAAAAACCAATTTCACACGTGAACCGTGTCCTCTTTCAGGTTACGAAGAACTTATTATCACCTCTCGTTAATTTATTATTCCATCATAGCAAGGAATACGTTGTCATGAGCAAAACGTCGATTATTTCTAGTCGCACACTGACTTTAATTGTTTTTTCGATCGCGATTAATATGATTATTGGGCAATTAAGCTCTATGTTAAAACTGCCTATTTTTCTCGATTCTATTGGAACGCTAATTTGTGCGTTATTAGCAGGCCCTTGGGTCGCCTTGTTTAGTGGCTTATTAACCAATTTATTGTGGGGATTACTCAGCGGGCCTATCGCCGCAGCATTTGCCCCCGTAGCCATGATGATCGGCCTCAGTGCTGGGTTGTTAGCCCGTGCCGGCTGTTTTCGCACCTTACCTAGAGTTATTTTATCCGGGGTCATTATTACCTTTGCATTAATGCTCGTTGCTGTCCCTATTCGCACTTACTTATTTGCAGGGACGACGGGTAGTGGAGCTGATTTTTTCGTTGCCTATTTCCATGCCGTTGGAGATAACTTACTTGAATCAGTCGCGATTACCGTTCTAGGTGCCAACATCGCAGATAAAGTTATTTCCGCTATTGTTGCTTGGCTGCTGGTTCGCCAATTGCCGGAGCGAGTGCAACGCAACTACCCCAATATGGCTAAGGTAAGTTAAATGCACCCGTTTACCTCGCTGACGCTTTGGCTCTGGCTGAGTGCGAGTTCACTATTTTTGCCTTTGGGGTGGCCTTTAGCTCTGCTAGGTTGTAGTACTTTTATGGTATTACTATTATGGCAACCCGCTCGTCATCGTTGGCGTGTTGTCGCGTGGATTATGATACCCATGGCGGCAGGTCTCTGGCTTATCCATAGTGGTTGGTTAGCCCAGATACTCACAGGGGATACGTTGAAAAATAGCCGCCCAGATTTTGCCATGGCATTATGGTTTAGGTTATTAACTATTATTAGTGGCTCCCAACTTTGGTTGCAATTTGTCCCGACGGAGCGGTTTATTCGAGCCCTATTTGCTAGCAGGTTGCCCGCAAGCTTTGCCTATTTATTGGCAGGTCCACTATTACTCGTTGAACAACTACGCCAACAGTTGATAACTATCCGTGAAGCTCAAATTGCTCGCGGAGTTCCCTTAAATGGCGGGATTTGGCAGCGCATCACATCATTGCCGGCCTTATTATTTCCACTAGCCAGTAATACACTCAATGAGTTGAGTATCCGCAGTGCCGCGCTGGATATGCGTGGCTTTCGATACAGCTCTAACCGTACGACCCTTAACCCTCCCGCTGACAGTTTATGGCAAATATCCTTACGCTACGGGTTAGTCATATTTATTTTTATTGAAGGTGGTTTAGCTCTGTGGTGGTGAATTTGCAACAAATGTGCTTTATTCCACAAGGAACAGAGCAAATTTTATTAGGGCCGATAGATTTACATCTCGATCCAGGCCAGTGGCTATGTGTATACGGGGGCAATGGCAGTGGTAAAAGTACATTAGCCCAACTACTTGCGGGCTGGCATGATGATTTAATCCGTGGGAAAATTGAAGGTGTCGCCAATGTTTTACAGGGAACATTGACAACAGACTCATTAATTCAAGCTTCAACTAGCCGGCAACTCATTCAACAATCCCCACATTTACAGCTATCAGGCTGTGCTTTTACCGTCGAGCAAGAAATAGCCTTTGGGCCTGAAAATTTAGGGTTAGCACCAGAAGAGATAGATAGGCGGGTTGAACAAGCAATCCGTTTAACCTTCTGTGAGCCGTTACGTACTCGGCACCCTTCAACCTTATCGGGTGGTGAAGCTCAGCGTGTCGTCTTAGCCAGCGCTTTAGCAATGCAACCGAAATTACTGCTACTCGATGAGGCATTTAGTCGGTTAACGCCTAGTGCGACACAGCATATTTTAATTCAACTCAAGCAATACACCGAACAAACTGGTTGTAGCTTAATGTTATTTGAGCGCAATTTATTACCCGCAACCCATTTTTGCAGTACTTTTTTGCTATTAAGTTCTGGTAAAGCATTTTTAGAAGCAGGAAAAATGCAAGCCGTCGGCAGCTTGAATGATATTTTTCTTGCTGCACTTGAAACTATTAATATGCCAGACGCATGGCGAGCCGTGGGAGAGCTAGTCAAACAAGGTCTTTGGGTTGGTAATATCCCCCATAATGAAAGCCAACTGGTGCAAGCATTTAAGGAGCGGTATGCTGCAACTCGATAAGCTAACTTACCGTTGGCCAAGTTCTAGTCATGATAATATTAAGAGCTTATCTGTCTCCATATACTCTGGAGAATGGGTAGCTTTAGTGGGGGATAATGGCGCGGGGAAATCAACATTATTGCGACTTTTAGCGGGTTTATTGCAACCCACCAGCGGTCATATACACCTCGACAATCAAAAGCTCAGTGCCATTACTGCACCCCATAGAGCAAACCAGATCGGTATTTTATTTCAAGAAGCTGAAAAACAAATTTTTCATAGTCGAGTCAAAGACGAAATCGCCTTTGGTTTAAAGCGGCAAAAATACGCTAAAGCTGAAATTCAAACGCGTACATTACATGCGCTAAAGACTTGCGGCCTCACTGATGTTGCAGATAAACACCCTTTAGATTTGCATGCAGGCCAACGAAGAATGGTTGCTGTTGCCTGTTTAGAGGCTATCTCTCCTAAATTATTATTACTCGATGAGCCTAGCCGTGATTTCGATGCATGTTGGATGCGCCGATTCGAGCATTGGCTAACATTGCAACGTGAAAAAGGGGTTACGGTGGTCACCATTAGCCATGACCTTGACTTTGTAGCACGCCATTTCCAGCGGACCTTACATTTATCAAATGGGGAGCTCATCGCTGATGGGCCGCCATTATCTATATTATGCCATCCTAAACTGCAAGTTGAGTCGTCTCTTCCGGCCCCAACACTGATTTCACTTAGCCAACAGTTACAACTGGAACAACTGGAACAACTGGAACAACTGGAACAACCTTATATCACCCCATCGTCTTGGGTAACCAATTTTCTGAACCAATCGTCCCTTAAGTAACATAACTCTTCGTCAAAATCAGCCTGAATAGCAGGCTGATCCATACCTAAAATAATGGAAAATTGATTAATCTAGCGGTACACCAATACGACGAGCAACTTCTTCATAAGCCTCAATCAAGCCGCCAAGGCTTTGACGGAAACGGTCTTTATCCATTTTATTAAGGGTTGCTTTATCCCATAAACGGCTACCATCTGGAGAGAATTCATCCCCTAGTACCACTTGGCCTTTATATAAACCAAACTCTAGTTTGAAATCGACTAAAATGAGCCCAGCATCGGCAAAAATTTTGCTCAGAACCTCATTTGCTTTGTAGCTCAGTTCACGCATTGTTGCCAGATTGTCTTTGCTAACCCAACCAAAGGTTTCACAATAAGACTCATTGACCATTGGGTCATGCTTCACATCATCTTTTAAGAATAAGTCAAATAAAGGCGGGTTCAATACCATACCTTCTTCAACACCTAAGCGCTTAACAAGTGAACCCGCTGCGCGGTTACGAATAACACATTCAACTGGAACCATATCTAGTTTTTTGACTAGTGCTTCAGTGTCAGAAAGCAGTGCCTCCATTTGTGTTGGAATACCCGCCGCTTCTAATTTGCTCATAATAAAATGGTTAAATTTATTATTAACCATGCCTTTACGATCAAATTGTTCGATACGCTCACCATCGAGTGCTGATGTATCATTACGGAATTCCAGAACCAGCAGATCAGGATCCTCTGTGGTATAGACAGTTTTTGCCTTACCACGATACAACTCAGCTTTCTTTTGCATCTTACACACTCCAGAGATGTGATTAATCTATATAAAAAATGATATGGGAATTCTGTCATCATTCTGTCTTTACAGAAAAGATAATTAACAGAAGAAAAACCATTTAAAAATACGGTTCACTGTTAATTTTCTACTCTGTTTCAGCTAGTTATATGCCAATGTAAAAGCTTATGCTAACCCACTGATATACAATATTTTATATTTTAGCGCTAATTATGATAATAAAATTCTCAGGCGGACGCAAACGATTACTTCAGCATAAACACTGATTTTTTGTCCATTCGTTTTATGGCATCTCATATTGGCAAGATAGCAATAATATTTAAAATGATTATCTATCTATAAACTTATGATGAGCTAACTCATCCCTTTTCCCCAATTTGAACACACCCAATTTGGCTAAAATTCCCCATAAAAAAACCGCGACTTGTATTGCAAGCCACGGTTTTTATTTGTTTTACCAAAATGAAATATAATTATTTATTCGTTGGAACTTTACTAAACGCCGCTTTTAATGCCGCGACCATTTCATCATTTTGTTTCTGTGTTAATGCGACACCTTTAGTGGTGATAAATTGCAGCGTACTACGGTTGTTTAAGTCACCAACCTGCAATTTATAATCCGCTTCAGGGATAGATGGGTCATCAACCCCCAGAGCTTGCCATTCTGAGCTACTTAAGCCTTTGTAAGTTACCGTGACAGAGCCACTAGAGCGAGAACGGTCGCCAACTTTCATGCCTACACTTTCTAGTGCATGAGGTAACCTTTCCCAAACCGCATCAAATGGCGCACGGACAACGACTAAAGGAAGGCCTGTATCGTCACTACCTGTTTGAACATCTATGATCCCATAGGCACTTTGGATACTGTTTTTATTTGAAGTATCACGCAACGTATATAAATTATCAGTTAATTCGTTTAACAATAATTTGTTATAACGTTGAACTTCAATAGTATCAGTAATAGTTTCATCACCTTGGCGTAACCCTAAACTGGTGACTGTTAATGCCATCATGCCGTTTTCAGGTTTAACCGTAATTTTATGACGGCTTTCAATAGGCACGTTTTCGTCAGCACGATCCCACTTGACCCAATTGGTTTCAATTGAGCGAGAGCCATCATCTTTCGATGAAACTGGGATGCCTCTTTGTTCTAGGATCATGGTGACTTGTGACCAAAGAGCACTATTTTCAGGTGTATTTTCTAGCAACAAACGACTTGCTTGCGCGCTATCTTCCGTGCGTGAACCCGCTAATTGCGAAATTGTCAGTACAGGGGGACGAATATCTAAAGCTTTCCCTACTGCGCCTGTTGATGTGGCTTTAGGGATATCATACTCACCATTTGCTTCTGGTAATGTAAGCCCTTGTGGCACATTTAACACTTTCAATGGCGCAGCATTGAGGTATTCCTCATCACCGCTGACCTGACGTTTATAGCGCTGATCGCTGGAGCAGGCTGCCAGTAACACGACAAGTGACAGGCCAGCAACCTTCATAACCTTCGATTTTTGCAATAATGTTGCCATTAAAATTCCCTAAATTTTACAGTAACCCAGCGAGTTTCAAGGCTTCTTCCACTTTTTGCTGGCCTGAGCTGGTTAGCGGTGTCATAGGTAACCGCAATGTACCATCTGTAATCAAGCCTAAGCGATGACAGCCCCATTTCGCTGGAATTGGATTTGGTTCAACAAACAACTGAAGATGTAACCCCATCAGTTTTTTGTTTAATTCGCGCGCTTCAGTATATTTGCCTGCAAGCGCTAAGTCACACATTTTTACCATCTGCGGTGCAGCAACGTTAGAAGTTACTGAAATAACGCCCTTTCCACCGAGTTGCATGAAATCGAGTGCTGTCGCGTCATCACCGGTTAACAGTACAAAATCATCATCAACCAGTTCTTTGATTTGATGAACCCTAGCTAAGTTCCCTGTCGCTTCTTTAATTGCGACAATATTCGCCAATTTCGCTAAACGCCCTACGGTTTCAGGTAACATATCGCAGCCTGTCCGTGATGGTACATTATAAAGAATCTGTGGCAAGCTAGTGTTCTCTGAAATTGCTTTAAAATGTTGATATAGCCCTTCCTGAGAAGGCCTATTATAATAAGGTGTTACCGTCAGGCAAGCAACTACCCCACTATTTTCAAATTCATTGGTTAAAGAGATAGCTTCCGCTGTCGCATTTGCACCTGCACCAGCAATAATTGGGATACGCCCATCAGCAAGCTCTAAGGTGGCTTTCACTACATCCACATGTTCTTTGTGAGTTAAGGTTGCTGATTCGCCTGTTGTACCAACAGAAACAATGGCAGATGTTCCGCTTTCAACATGGTAATCCACCAGTTTTTTCAGACTGGCTTTATCTAAACGCCCCGCTGAGTCCATCGGTGTTATAACTGCAACAATGCTTCCCATTAAAAAATCTTTATAATTTGCGTTTCCATTAGCCATGACGATACCCCCTTAATAATTGAACCCCCATGTTACTTTTTCATTTCCAAGAAGAAAACCACCCAACAGCAAGATTTTAATGAATTTTGTTAATGCCAGAGACATTAACTTAAATAGAAGTAATAATTCGCTGATATTTCTCGCAAGAGTGTGTGCTTTCTCTTGGCAGATGCCATTTTTTATGGTTTCCTTACCTGCATCTGGCGTCAGTTTTATGACAACTGTATTTACTGCTATATTCTAATTAAGTGTTTAACTGACATAATCAAAAACATTAAGGGACAGACTTTGCCTAAGACTGAACAGCAATTTCTTGTGATTACTGCGCTGGGAACAGATCGTCCGGGCATTGTGAACACGATTACTCGCCTCGTTAGTGAGTGTGACTGTAATATTGAAGATAGTCGTTTAGCGATGTTTGGCAAGGAGTTTACGTTTATTATGATGTTATCCGGCAGTTGGAATGCCATCACTCTATTAGAGGCGACATTGCCTCCTAAAGGGGCGGAACTTGACTTGCTGATTGTCATGAAAAGAACTCAAAGTGTTCAAACAACCTATTACCCATCGACAGTAACGGTGAACGTGGTTGTCGACGATGCACCACGGATTGTCGAGCAATTCACAAATTTATTCACAACTTCGCAATGTAATATTGCAGAGCTTGTTTCTAAGACTCAACCAGCCAATAATGATATGCCCGCTCAACTGGAAATTCAGATTACTGCACACGACCCGTTGGACGATAACGGCATAATTATAAAAAACAAATTTCAACAACTATGTACAATGCTAAATGCTAAAGGCAACATAAGCATTATCAACAACCCCAATATGCAGAGTTAACGGAGATATATGTAATGAACCCATTGAAAGCCGGTGATAAGGCGCCTCAATTTAGCCTTCCTGACCAAGATGGTGAGATCATCAATCTTTCTGATTATCAGGGTCAGCGCGTATTAGTTTACTTTTATCCTAAAGCGATGACTCCAGGTTGTACCGTTCAAGCGTGTGGTTTGCGTGATGAAATGGACACACTAAAAGCGAAAGGTGTCGAGGTTTTAGGGATTAGCACAGACAAACCAGAGAAACTTTCTCGTTTCGTTGAAAAAGAAATGTTGAACTTCACTTTATTATCAGACGAAGAGCACCAAGTATGTGAGCAATTTGGGGTTTGGGGTGAAAAACAATTTATGGGGAAAACCTATGATGGTATTCATCGTATCAGTTTCCTCATTGACCCAACAGGGAAAATAGAACACGTATTTGACAATTTCAAAACCAGCAATCACCACGAAATCGTCCTCGAATACATTACCGCGAACGCTTAATTTTTAGTCTTTATATAGTGCTGTATGGGCCATACAGCACTATTTTCTAAACTTATTTTACTAATTCGTTGGTGTCTTCAGGCCACACATGAATAACCGCTTTAATAAGCGTTGCCAGTGGGATTGCAAAAAATACCCCCCACACTCCCCATAAACCACCAAAAACGACAACAGATAAAATAATCACTAGTGGATGTAGATTGACGGCTTCTGAAAACAACAAAGGCACCACAACATTGCTATCCAGCCCTTGGATCACTAAATAAGCCAGCATCAAGTACCAAAACTCACTACCAATACCAAATTGAAATAACCCAACAATAACGACAGGAATTGTTGCTGCTACCGCACCAATATACGGGATCAAAACAGCAACCCCTACCAACACTGATAATAATACTGAGTACCGCAGGTCAAAATACGCAAAACATAAATAAGTGACGACACCCACAATCACCATTTCTGTTACCTTGCCACGTAGATAGTTGGTAATTTGCTCGTTCATTTCTACCCAGACTTTACCTACTAATAAACGGTTTTTAGGTAATAGCTTTAAAAAACTTTGGCTAATACGTTCTTTATCTTTTAATAGGAAAAATGTCATCAGTGGAACTAAAACCAAATAAACAGCTAAAGTAAAAATGCCAATTAGTGATGCCACAGACGCTTTTACGACAGAGTCTGCAATACCTGACATGCGACTGCGTAAATTATCAGCCATCATATCAATAATGCCAACATCAACCAATGCAGGGTATTGCTCAGGGAGTTTCTGTGCAAATTCATTGAAACGGTTAACCATATTCGGTAGATCGGCCATCAAATTAATACCTTGCTGCCAAGCTGTCGGCGCAATAATTAAAATCACCATGGCACTTATTCCCGCAAATAGGGTCAAAATGATACTCACAGCAAAAGAGCGTGATAACCCCGCACGTTGTAGTAAATGCGTCGGCCACTCGAGTAAATAAGCTAAAGCAATTGCTGCCAATAACGGAGCTAGTATACTGCTGAAAAAGAAAATGATCACAAAACCAGAAACCAGTAGTGTAAAAAGTGCAACGGCTTGTGGGTCAGCAAAACGCCGACGATACCACTGTAAAAACAATTCCAGCATTTGTAGCTCCTGGGGAAATAACACAAAGGACAGTTCTTAAATTATCGAAAATTATACCGAAGAACAGATTTAACGATAGCTTTTGCTATCATATGTTTTAAACTTTTCGAGTTATTTGCTGCCTTACCCTATATACACTCGAAATAAAGTCGGTACTTACCCTAAATTTTAAATGTTGTATGGGATACTCACGTTTCATGAAGAAAAAATTCAAACACCCATTATTGGCTTTCATGATCGCCGCACTGATGAACGGTGCAGTTTTACCTGCTTATAGTGCCATAGAAGACACCTTACCTGATATTGGCACCACAGCTGGGGGCACACTGAGCATTAACCAAGAAATTATTATGGGTGATGCTATTACACGCCAAATCCGTGCTAGTACACCACTCATTTACGACCCATTGTTGACTCAATATGTTAACAAACTTGGTATGCGGTTAGTAAAGAATGCCGATTCAGTTAAAACACCGTTTAAGTTTTATCTCGTTAATAACCCTAATATTAATGCTTACGCCTATTTTGGCGGTAATGTCGTATTACACTCCGCGCTATTTCGTTACAGCCAAAATGAGAGCCAACTCGCTTCGGTGATGGCCCACGAAATTTCACACGTCACCCAACGGCATCTTGCCAGGATGATGGAGGATCAAAAAAGTACCACCCCTCTTGCGATTGCGGGGACGATTGGTTCTTTATTATTAGTGATGGCAAATCCGCAAGCAGGTTTTGCCGCACTGACAAGCACGATGGCCGGTGTGCAACAAGGCATGATCAGCTTTACACAAGCGAATGAACAAGAAGCTGACCGTATTGGTTTACAAACACTAAGGCGTTCTGGTTTTGACCCCCATGCAATGGCTGATTTTATGCAAACGATGTCAGACCAAACACGCTATATGTCTAAACCCCCTGAAATTTTGCTAACGCACCCCTTACCAGATAGCCGCTTAGCGGATGCTCGAAACCGTTCAAATCAATACGCTAAAGTCAGCGTGCCATCTTCACTGGATTTTATGTTAGCCAGAGTCCGTATATTGGCAATGTATAGTTCAGACCAAAAACATGCATTAGACCAGATTATTGAAAATTATGGGAAAGGCTCTGCACAAGAACAAATAGCCGCACAGTATGGTAAAGCCTTGATTCTGTCGCAAGATAAAAAATACGCAGATGCAGGTAAAATCATGGCTGAATTATTAGCTAAACAGCCTGATAACCCTTGGTTTATCGATACCATGACGGATATTGATATTGAGCAAAAGCGTGTATCAAAAGCCGTTACGCGCTTGCAAAATGCCTTGAAGAAATCCCCTCAAAATACGGTGTTTATTGTTAATCTTGCGAATGCATTAATTAATGACCATCAATATAAAGAAGCCAGAACATTGCTGAATAAATACACTTTCGATTATCCAGATGACCCCATCGGTTGGGATCTACTGGCAGAGGCGTCTGCTAAACAAGGTAACCGTACTGAAGAGTTAGCAGCTTATGCTGAAGGTATGGCACTGCGCGGAAATTATGATACTGCGATTAATTATCTCACTGATGCTAGCCGTAAGAGCAAATTAGGCAGTTATGAACAACAGCGCTATGATGCGCGAATCGATGCACTGATAAAACTGCAATTACGTGATAAAAATGCAAAACCGTAAGGAGTTAATATAATGACGGATTCGATTAAGATTTACCACAACCCTCGTTGCTCTAAAAGCCGTGAAACCTTAGCCCTGTTAGAGCAAAAAGGCATTGTTCCCACTGTGGTTGAATACTTAAAAACACCCCCAACAACGGGTGAAATCAAAAAACTGCTCAAGATGTTAGGGTTTAAAGATGCTCGTCAGTTAATGCGCACCAAAGAAGATTTATATAAAGAATTGAATTTAAGTGATGACGGCTTAACACAGGATCAACTAATTAAAGCGATGCATGAAAACCCGAAGCTGATTGAGCGCCCTATTGTGGTTAACGGCGATAAAGCACGTTTAGGCCGGCCACCTGAGCAGGTACTTGAAATTTTATAAAAACTGTTTGGTGATAAAAGTCGTACTCAATATATTATTGAGTTTGACTTAAGTTACTTCTTCTCTTCCAAACATTGTTTAAAAGGCGATATGCATGAGTCTATCGCCTTTAGTTTTATATATTGATTTAATCAATAATATTGACTAGAGCTTTAAGATATCTTTGACAAATGGAATGGTGAGTTTTCGCTGTGCAACAATCGAGGCATGGTCAAGTTTATTGAGAATATCGAACAATGTCCCCATTTTTCTATCAAGACGTTTTAACACAAACCGGCAGACGTCTTCAGGAAGCTCAAAACCACGGATACGTGCACGTAATTGAAGAGCCCATATTTTATCTTCATCGCTAAGTGGATGCAGCTTGTAGATTTGCCCCCAATCAAGGCGAGAGGCCAAATCCGGTAATTTCAACTCAATCTGCCGTGGGGGTCTATCACCCGTAATTAACAGGCAAGTACGGCCAATTTCTAAAATACGGTTATATAAATTGAAAATAGCCATTTCCCATTCTTCATCACCCGCTATACATTGGATGTTATCGATACAAACCAATGATAAATGTTCCATGCCATCTAATACTTCAGGAACAAAATATGCACGTTTATCGAGTGGTACATAGCCTACAGCAACACCCTGTTCAGAAAGCTCAGCACATGCAGCATGCAATAAATGGCTTTTCCCACCACCTTCACGCGACCAATAATAGATATAGCTACCATGTGGTTGAATAATTGCAGACTGAATAGCAGACAACAACGCCCCATTCTCCCCGGCATAGAAGCTAGCAAAGGTTTCATCATCTGGAAGATATAGTGGTAATGAAAGCTGTGATGGTGTGTTCAGAAGCGCCTCTGGCTGTACAAATCAATTTTCATCTCCCAGTTTACCATAAAAAACGAGGAGAGATGAATAAGAACGGTTTCCAATTGCCGCCCAATATTTTGAGCGGCGTATTGAAAACAATGTGAATTATTTTTTATGACTATTAAGCTCTTGCACTTCTGATGTCACAAACTGTTTCTCAGGCCGGACAAAGGTAATAAAGCGGAATAACAATGCCATACAAATACCAACAATCGTAGCCAGTGCCATACCTTTAAGTTCTGCTTGACCAATATGGATCACCGCCCCACTGACACCAATAATTAAAATCACTGACGTCAAAATCAAGTTTTGCGGTTTGTTGTAATCCACTTTCGAATCAATTAGAACACGGATACCCGATGCACCAATTACCCCGTATAATAAGAGTGATACCCCACCCATCACCGGTACCGGCACTAATTGGATCGCCGCAGCTAACTTACCAATGCAAGAAAGTAATATCGCTATTACCGCTGCACCACCAATAACCCAAGTACTGTATACCTTAGTAATGGCCATAACACCGATATTTTCGCCATATGTCGTATTCGGCGTGGAACCAAAAAAACCAGAAATTACAGTAGAAAAACCGTTTGCAAACATAGAACGATGTAAGCCCGGTGTTTTCATCAAATCCCGTTCAACAATATTTGCAGTCACAACTAGGTGGCCAACATGTTCTGCAATTACCACTAATGCAGCAGGCAAAATGGTTAAGATAGCAAACCATTCAAAGCGTGGCGTATAAAAAGTTGGAATTGCAAACCAAGGTGCTTCGATTACGGGTGTAAAATCGACAATGCCCATAAAGTAAGAAAGTGCATAACCAACTAAAAAACCAATTAGAATCGGAATGATAGATAAAAAACCACGAAAAACAACCGCACAAAGGATAGTTACAGATAATGTCGTCAGGGAAATGATTAGTGTATTGCTATCGACTGTGGCGCCATCTTTAGGCAATAAGCCAGCCATACTTGCTGCTGTTTGAGCTAATTCTAAACCGATAACGGCAACAATCGCCCCCATAGCCGCGGGTGGGAACATCACGTTAATCCACCCCCTTCCCGCAACTTTAACAATCAATGCAACAAGACAAAACAATACACCACAAATAATAAAGCCACCCAGTGCCAATTCATAACCGAGTGGCAATAAAATCAATACCGGCGAAATAAAAGCAAAACTAGACCCTAAATAAGCAGGAATTTGCCCTTTACAGATAAATAAATACAACAGGGTGCCTATCCCGTTAAACAATAATATTGTTGCTGGGTTTACGCCAAACAGAATCGGTACGACAACGGTTGCGCCAAACATAGCAAATAAATGCTGGAAGCTCAGTGGTATGGTTTGGAGTAATGGCGGTCTTTCTTCAACACTGATGGTGCGACGTGTCATTTTATTTTATCCCCTTTTAGCAATTTTTTACTGAATTGGCTTATCACTTTAAATACAGTGGTTCTCTACGAATAAATCAAAAAAAAGCCGACTTCTCAGTCGGCTTATCATTATTTTGTACCAAATATCTTATCACCCGCGTCACCCAGACCCGGAACGATATAACCATCTTCATTAAGACGCTCATCTATGGAAGCGGTATATAATTCAACATCAGGATGTACGGCTTCTAAAGCTTTAATACCTTCAGGAGCAGCCACAAGCACAAGTATCTTAATTGACGTACAACCTGCATTTTTTAACAAGTCGATAGTCGCAATCATTGAACCACCCGTTGCTAGCATTGGGTCAACAACGAGTGCCATACGCTCTTCAATGTTGGAGGCGAGTTTTTGAAAATAGGGAACTGGTTGTAGTGTTTCTTCATCACGATAAACACCAACCACACTGATACGTGCACTTGGAATACTGTCTAACACACCATTCATCATACCAATACCTGCACGGAGAATTGGTACTACAGTGATTTTCTTACCTTTAATTTGTTCTATTTCTACAGGACCACACCAACCATCGATAGTCACTTTTTCAGTTTCAAGGTCAGCGGTTGCTTCATAAGTCAGTAGGCTACCAACCTCTGAGGCCAGTTCACGAAAGCGTTTAGTGCTTATATCATGATCTCGCATCAGGCCGAGTTTATGTTTAACGAGAGGGTGGTTTACCTCAACGATCTTCATGGTTTTCTCCTACTATTTAAGACGTCGGCGGACAAAAAAATCGCCGGATTATACCTCTTTTAGCTACGATTGCCACTAGATTACCCTTGACTTTGGTCAAAACAACAACAATTAGACCCATTTTTTTCATATTATAGCTTATCTCAGCTAAGTTGATATTTGATAAACAGCAATCACCATCTCCGTGACCTCATTTCTTTTGGCTGATGTTTATTTACTGAATATTGTCATTTCTTTTCCCCTGACAATGACAAAAATTTTCATTGATAAAGCTATCGCAAACGTTTGCCTAGCCTGTTAGAATAATGCTAATGAAGTTAATTTTCTCAAAATGTAATTGCCTTGGGGGCCGTAGTGACTGATAAAACCTCTCTTAGCTATAAAGATGCCGGTGTCGATATTGATGCAGGTAACGCCTTGGTTGAACGTATTAAAGGTGTGGTGAAGGAAACTCGCCGTCCAGAAGTCATGGGCGGGCTTGGGGGGTTCGGCGCATTATGTTCCCTGCCTCAAAAATATCGTGAACCTGTACTCGTATCAGGTACTGACGGTGTAGGCACAAAATTACGTCTAGCAATGGATTTAAAACGCCATAATACTATTGGTATTGACTTGGTTGCGATGTGTGTCAATGACCTAATCGTTCAAGGTGCTGAGCCACTGTTTTTCCTCGATTATTATGCAACCGGTAAACTTGATGTCGACACTGCGGCAAGCGTTATCACTGGTATCGCAGAAGGCTGTAAACAATCAGGCTGTGCATTAGTTGGCGGCGAAACAGCAGAAATGCCCGGCATGTACCATGGGGAAGATTACGACGTTGCAGGTTTCTGTGTCGGTGTCGTCGAACGCTCCGAGATCATCGATGGCAGCAAAGTCAGTGCAGGGGATGCATTAATTGCCTTAGCCTCAAGTGGTCCTCATTCAAATGGTTATTCTTTGGTACGTAAAATTTTAGACGTTAGCCAAACTAATCCGGAAACCACACAATTAGACGGTAAACCTTTAGCTGACCATTTATTAGAACCAACCCGTATTTATGTTAAAAACGTATTAGAACTGATTGCTAACCGTGATATTCATGCAATCGCACATATCACAGGGGGTGGTTTCTGGGAAAATATTCCTCGTGTATTACCTGATAACACCCAAGCAATTATTGATGGAAATAGCTGGCAATGGCCTGCTGTCTTTGACTGGCTACAACAAGCTGGTGATGTTAGTACCCACGAAATGTACCGCACTTTTAACTGCGGTGTGGGCATCATCGTCGCCTTACCACCAAGTGAAGTTGAAGCTGCTTTAGCATTATTAACCCAACTTGGTGAAAAAGCTTGGCAAATTGGTACTATTGGTGAGCTTCCTGTGGGGGAAGAGCAGGTTGTGATCCGCTAATGAAGAAAATTGTTGTTCTCATTTCAGGCAGTGGTAGTAATTTGCAGTCATTAATTGATAGCTGCCATTCAGGGGAAATTGATGCTCAAATTGCCGCGGTTGTGAGCAACCAAGGCAACGCTTATGGTCTTGTCCGTGCACAGAAGGCTGGGATACCCGCCTTCTACCTTGATGCGACACAATATACCGACCGCCAAGCTTATGACACCGCCCTGTTAGAATATATTGAACAATACCAGCCAGATTTAATTGTTCTAGCTGGTTTTATGCGGGTTTTAACTGCACCTTTCGTTAATCACTTTACGGGGAAATTGCTCAATATCCACCCTTCTTTATTGCCCAAATACCCTGGGTTACACACTCATCGGAAGGCGCTGGAAAATGGCGATAAAGAACATGGTACATCCGTACATTTTGTTACAGAACAGCTTGACGGTGGGCCTGTAATTTTACAAGCCAAAGTACCTATTTTCACTGGTGATACCGAAGAACTTCTTATTGAGCGCGTAAAAACGCAAGAACATACCATTTACCCAATCGTTGTTGAATGGTTTATTAGTGGCCGTTTGTCGATGCACGATGGTAACGCGTTATTAGACAACCAAATTTTACCACCGAATGGTTATTCTATTGCATCATCAACGCTATAATTTATATTGTTAGCTAAGGGCGGAGTTTCCGCCCTTTTCTCTTTTATTTTTAGCGGTTAATCAAATCCCTCTGCATAAAGTGAACTATTCTTCAACAAGGAGTAGATCTGTCTGTGCTGTGTCATTATTTTATCGAAAAACCATGTTATCCTAGACGCAACGTTTTTATAAATAACATTTTACTCACTAACTTAGAGGTGTTTTATGACTACCGGGCAAGTTCATCCGTTTAGGTTGCGCCCACTTGAACGTGAAGATTTAGCATTTATTCATCAACTTGATAATAATGCCAGTGTTATGCGCTACTGGTTTGAAGAGCCTTATGAGGCCTTTGTTGAGCTAAGCGATCTTTACGATAAACATATTCATGACCAATCCGAACGGCGCTTTATTGTTGAGAATGATAGCGAAAAAGTGGGTTTAGTTGAGCTTGTTGAAATTGACTATATTCACCGTCGCTCTGAATTCCAAATTATTATTGCACCAAACCATCAAGGTCGTGGCCACGCAAGTCGTGCAGCAAAGCTTGCAATGGACTATGCTTTCTCTGTATTAAATTTATATAAACTTTACCTAATTGTTGATAAAGAAAATATCAAAGCTATCCATATTTATAATAAACTAGGCTTTCATACTGAAGGTGAGTTGATTGACGAATTTTTCGTAAATGGGCGCTACCACACGGCTATCCGCATGTGTATTTTCCAGCATCAATATTTTGCGATGAAACAACAGTCTGCTAACCCAGAAAGTGTTGTTGCTCAAGATAAAGCGATTAAACAACATATTTAGTTAGCTGGCTGAAATCAAAGCCTTAAAAAGTAACAAGCGTCTAATACGGAGTTATAATGTCCCAAGAACGTCTCTATCATGAAAAAGAGTTAAGCTGGCTATCTTTTAACGAGCGCGTTTTACAAGAAGCAGCCGATAAGCGTAACCCTCTTATTGAGCGTATGCGTTTTTTGGGCATTTACTCCAATAACTTAGATGAGTTTTATAAAGTTCGTTTTGCTGATGTGAAACGCCGAATTTTAATCAATGAAGAACGCGGCTCAGCAAGTGGTGCCCGTCACTTATTAAAGCGCATCCAATCTAAAGTTGCCAAACAGGAACAAGAGTTTGACGTTCTGTATAATGATTTGTTGCTTGAGATGGCTCGTAACCAAATATTTTTAATCAATGAACGGCAAATTTCCCCACGTCAGCAGATTTGGTTACGTCAGTATTTCCGGCAAAATCTACGCCAGCACATCACCCCCATTTTAATCAATCCAGATACTGATTTAGTCGAGTTTCTGAAAGACGATTACACCTATCTTGCGATAGAAATCATTAATGGTAACCACATTCAATACGCCTTATTAGAAATTCCATCTGATAAAGTTCCAAGGTTTGTTAACTTACCACCAGAAAAGCCGAAAAGACGTAAATCAATGATATTAATTGATAATATCTTACGTTATACCCTCGATGAAATTTTTAAAGGTTTTTTCGATTATGATGAGCTCAACGCCTATTCGATGAAAATGACCCGTGATGCCGAATATGACATCGCCTCAGAAATGGAATCGAGCTTGCTTGAGATTATGTCTTCAACGTTAAAGCAACGTTTAACCGCAGAGCCAGTTCGTTTTGTGTATCAACGTGATATGCCTGATGAAATGGTTGCTTTGTTACGTGAAAAATTGGGGTTATCTAATGACGACTCGGTCATTGCAGGTGGGCGCTATCATAACTTTAAAGACTTTATTAACTTCCCTAATGAAGGGAATAAAAACTTATTAAACAAACCTCTACCAAGGTTACGTCACCGCTGGTTTGATAATTTCCGCAATGGCTTTGATGCTATTCGGGAACGTGATGTACTGCTGTATTACCCTTATTATACCTTTGAGCATACTTTAGAATTACTGCGTCAGGCTTCCTTTGACCCTAATGTATTGTCGATAAAAATCAATATTTACCGTGTTGCGAAAGACTCTCGCATCATTGATTCCGTGATCCACGCCGCCCATAACGGTAAAAAGGTCACCGTAGTCGTTGAACTGCAAGCACGTTTCGATGAAGCCGCTAATATACATTGGGCTAAAAGACTAACCGAAGCGGGTGTCCATGTTATTTTCTCTGCCCCTGGCCTGAAAATTCATGCGAAATTATTTATCATTTCACGTATGGAAGAAGGCCAAATTATCCGCTATGCCCATATTGGGACAGGTAATTTTAATGAAAAAACCGCTCGGTTATATACCGACTATTCATTACTCACCGCTAACGAACAAATCACTAATGAAGTGCGCCGAGTATTTAGTTTTATTGAAAACCCGTACCGCCCAGTCACCTTTGACAACTTAATGGTCTCACCACAAAATACTCGCATTAAATTAATGGCTTTAATTGACCAAGAAATAGCCAATGCACTTTCGGGGCTTCCAAGCGGCATTACATTAAAAATTAATAATTTAGTTGATAAAGAACTCACTGATAAACTGTATGATGCCTCTAATGCAGGGGTTAAAATTCGTTTATTAGTCCGTGGCATGTGTTCTTTAGTGGCAGGTCAATCGGGGTACAGCGAAAATATTCAAGTCACCAGCATCGTTGACCGCTTTCTTGAACATGACCGCGTCTATGTTTTCACTAATGCAGGGGACGAAAAAGTGTTTATTTCATCAGCGGATTGGATGACTCGTAACATAGACTATCGTATTGAAGTTGCAGTGAGTTTAGTTGATCCTCATTTAAAACAACGTGTTTTAGATATTCTTGAATTGCAATTTAGCGATACAGTAAAAGCCCGTTATGTTGACAAAGATTTGAGTAATCATTATGTTCCTCGCGGAAATAAGCGAAAAATACGTTCTCAACTTGCTGTTTATGAATATTTAAAATCACTTGAAACACCAGATACCAGAGCTTGATACTATGCCAATAACTTCAACATCATCACCAAGGCCACAAGAAATTGCGGCAATAGATTTAGGCTCAAACAGTTTTCATATGGTCATCGCACGTGTTGTCAATGGGGCATTACAAGTGCTCACCCGCCTTAAAAAGCGTGTCCACCTTGCTGATGGGCTGAGTGATACCAACGAACTCAGTGAAGAAGCAATGGAACGAGGGCTTTCTTGTTTAGCTTTATTTGCAGAGCGTTTGCAGGGTTTTTCGCCTGATAATGTTTGTATTGTTGGCACCCACTCATTACGCGTTGCAACCAATGTGAAGCAGTTTTTGCAACGCGCCAAAGAAATTATCCCCTATCCCATTGAAATTATTTCAGGCCAAGAAGAAGCAAGGCTAATTTTTATGGGAGTTGAGCACACCCAGCCGGAGAAAGGTCGCAAGCTTGTTCTTGATATCGGGGGCGGCTCTACGGAAATCGTTATCGGTGAAAAATTTGAGCCACTACTCATTGAAAGCCGCAGAATGGGTTGCGTCAGTTTTGCTCGCACTTACTTTCCAAACGAAACCATTTCCCCTGATTTTTTTAATCGTGCTTATCTTTGCGCCTGTTTAAAATTAGAAAGTACGGCTATTTTATTTAAAAAATACACATGGGATGTTGCAATGGGGGCTTCTGGCACAATTAAAGCAACACATAGTGTATTACAAGAACTTGGCTATAAAGACGGTATTATTACTCGAGAACGACTGGCTGAAATTAAACAAATGGCGTTGAAATATAAGTCATTTAGCGCATTAAACATTCCCGGCTTGTCCAACGAGCGTAAGCAGGTTTTCGTTCCAGGACTGGCTATTTTATTGGCTGTATTTGATTCATTAGATATTAAAGAATTACGGTTATCCGATGGTGCTTTACGTGAAGGGGTTCTGTATGAAATGGAAGGCCGTTTTCGCCACCAAGATATCCGTCAACGCACTGCATTAAGCCTTGCCGAGCACTATAATATTGATAGAGAACAAGCAAAGCGCGTTCTAAAAACCATGGAAGAGCTGTATTACCAGTGGGGTCAGCAAAACCCCAAACAGCTTAATCCTCAATTAGAATCTATTTTGATTTGGGCAGTTATGCTGCATGAAGTCGGGTTAAGTATTAATCATAGTGGCATGCACCGCCATTCTGCCTATATTTTACAAAACACTAACCTACCCGGTTTTAATCAAGAGCAGCAATTATTATTAGCCACGCTAGTCCGTAATCACCGTCGAGCCATAAAATATGACGATATTCCCAAATTTAATCTGTTTAAAAGAAAACAATTTATGCCGCTAATTCAAATCTTGCGGCTTGCCATATTATTAAATAACCAACGCCAATCAACAACAACCCCGACTTCATTACGAATAGAAACAGATGAAGGCCACTGGGCACTCTATTTACCAGAGGAATATCTCGTGCAGAATGCCTTGATGGCCCTGGATTTAGAAAAAGAAAGTGATTATTGGGAGGATGTTCCTGGTTGGTCATTACGTATTAGTGCGGAAACCAAGTAACTTACGCCATTATTGTAGTGATTTCTTCTGATTTTATTGGTTGATTACTGTGAAATCACTGCCTATTTAATTCAACTGTTTGAAATATTATTTAAATGGGCGACAATAATGATAATAAATTTCGTCCCCTCGTAGGCGAATTAATATAAAGCGCTGTGCGCTGTTATTGCTTTAAGGATTAAAATGTCACAACCTGCTTTCTCAATCGATGCGGTACCAACAGTAAACCCGCACTCACAAAAACTGGCGCATATCCGCCAGCAAATTCTGACGTTATTTTTAGACGACGAAGAGTTCGTCCATGCACTTGTTGAAAATGATCAACACGTCAGTATTGATGACAAAGCAATTAGTGAAAAAATCAATACTGTAAAAGAGTTACTTCTTGACCTGCACACCGCTGATATCGCGGATATTTTAGAGATGCTCCCATACGATGAGCGTCTCGCACTATGGCGCCTTGTTGATAATAACGAACGCGGTGAAGTGCTAGTTGAAGCCTCTGTTTCTGTCTGGGACAGTCTAATCAAGGATATGTCAGATAGAGAACTTCTGCGCGCAGTTGCTAACCTGCATGTTGATGAGCAAGCTTATATCGCGGAACACTTACCCCGCGATACGATGCGTAGATTGCTCACCTATTTAGAACCCAGCTTACGTAGCCGCATCCGAGAAGTCTTGCAATACGCAAAAGATAGCGTTGGGCAAATGATGGACTTTGAGTTCGTCACCGTCCGTCCAAATGTGGCATTAAAAACGGTTCAACGTTATCTACGGCAACGAGGCAAAATCCCAGAAGCAACGGATAAAATTTTCGTTGTAGATAACAATAATTATCTACAAGGTGAATTACCATTAACCACGATTTTAACACAATCACCCGATAAAATCGTTGCTGAGGTCATGCGAACAGACACCGTCACCTTCTTACCCGATGAAAAAGGCGAAGATGCAGCAAGCGCGTTCGAACGCTATGACTTAATTTCCGCCGCTGTCGTAGACAGCAATGGCTTGTTAATGGGCCGTCTCACCGTTGAAGATATCGTTGATAACATCAGCGAAGAAAATGATAACAGTATTCGTCGTATGGGGGGGTTAAGCCCTGAAGAAGATGTCTTTGCTCCCGTAGGCCAAGCAGTCAAAACCCGTTGGACATGGCTTGCTATCAATTTATGTACCGCCTTTGTCGCTTCCCGAGTTATCGGGGTGTTCGAAGATACGATTTCCCAATTAGTTGCCCTCGCCACTTTAATGCCTATCGTCGCTGGTATTGGCGGTAATACAGGTAACCAAACTATCACTATGATTGTCCGTGCTATAGCGCTTCACCAGATTCAAAGCGGTAGTTTCTCTTTCTTAATGCTCAGGGAGCTTGGCGTTGCCTTTATTAATGGTATTGTTTGGGGAGGTATAATGGGTGTCGTTACCTACTTCCTCTATGGCGATATTGCGATGGGAGCAGTCATGACACTGGCTATGGTTCTAAACTTATTAATGGCCGCGATTATGGGTGTGCTTATCCCGCTAATCATGATAAAACTAGGTAAAGACCCTGCTATTGGCTCCAGTGTGATGATCACTGCAATTACAGATACAGGCGGTTTCTTTATTTTCCTAGGCTTAGCCACCCTTTTCTTAGTTTAGCTGTCTCTATGCATGTCCAGTTACCTTTCTGGGCATGCGTCTTTATCACTAGTAATCCCTTTCTTTAATACATTTCAAATTGTTAACTTTTAGTCACTGTCGGCTCTTTAGTCATGTTCATTTTTGCTAAAGATGTTTAGTTAGAATAATGACTATTTAGGATCACAGTATTTCCCTAGCAACTCTTATAATATTTTTTGTTATTCAAAAACGTAAGAAATTATTAAATTAATATTAATTAGCTAAATAAAACCCTGTTTTCGATATACGATATTCTGCAAATTTCATAATATTAACATCATATAAGGCTATTCACTGCCAGAGTGGGCGCTTAATTTAACTAATAGCAACTAACCAGAATATGATTCTGGTTTTTGGTGCCGAGGTTTACAAAATATAGAATTTCCTGCTATAAATAGCATATGCAAAAAGATACTGTGTATTAAACTAAGTTATACCCATCCAACGTTTATGCCTCTTATCTGCACCCAATAAATATGATTAACTCATTATTTTGAGCAACTGCTTGTTATCTTGAATTTATCCTATACTGATATTTCAAGTATTTTAGAAGGAAAGTGTTATGACATCGCAACCAGCCAGCCAACCCTCGGCGCGGCCCTTGGGTAAAGAAGATTATAAAACATTAGGTTTATCCTCTTTAGGGGGTACGCTTGAGTTTTATGATTTTGTTATTTTCGTTTTTTACGCAAAAATTATTTCTCAGCTATTTTTTCCTGGGGATAACGAATTCCTTGCGTTAATGGCTACTTTAGGGTTGTTTGCTGCTGGTTACCTTGCTCGCCCACTTGGTGGGATTATTATGGCCCATTTTGGGGATAAAATTGGTCGTAAGAAAATGTTCACCTTAAGTATTTTCTTAATGGCATTCCCTACCTTTGTAATCGGTTTCCTGCCAACCTTTGAAACAATTGGTGCAGCAGCACCGTTATTACTATTATTGATGCGCATTATGCAAGGTGCTGCCATTGGTGGGGAAATGCCTGGGGCTTGGGTGTTTATTGCCGAACATACCCCTAAACAACGTTATGGCTTAGGGGTTGGGACATTAACGTCAGGTATTACAGGTGGTATTTTACTTGGTTCTATCGTGGCCATTATTATTGAGCGTTCTTATACCACTACTGAAGTCCACGACTTTGCATGGCGTATACCGTTTATTCTCGGGGGTATTTTTGGCTTTATCTCCGTTTATTTGCGCCGTTTTTTACAAGAAACCCCTATATTTAAAGAGCTAGCCGCGAAAAAAGCATTATCTCAAGAGTTACCCGTCAAAACGGTCATTAAATCACACAAACAAGCTTGTATGATTACCGCCGCGCTAACTTGGTCCTTATCAACAGCGATTGTTGTCACTATTTTGATGACCCCAGATGTCGTTTTAAAAGGGATCTACAATATTGACCGCAATATTGCATTGCAAGCCAACTGTGCTGCGACATTGACCTTAACTTTAGGCTGTATTTTCTGGGGATGGTTAGGCGATAAAACAGGGACTCGGACATCCATGACATTGTCTTGGGGTGGTTTAGCTGTTACCGCGATTTATTTCTATTCATCGTTATCTTCAGATATTTCAGCAACTAGCTTAATTTTTAACTATGGCTTAATGGGCTTCTTTGTAGGTGCGATTGCAACAACGCCTATTATCAGCACGCGTGCATTCCCACCTGAAATCCGTTATTCAGGGCTGTCATTTGCTTACAATGTTGCTTATGCAATTTTTGGTGGTTTGACCCCAATTCTGACGGGGGCATGGTTACAACAGTCCCATATGGCACCTGCATACTATGTTGCTGGTGTATCGCTATTAGCTGTAGCGGTCGCATTTTTACCTCTTTCATGGAAAGGCTGGACGGCAAACAACCAAGATAATGAAAGCCATTCAACAGTTTTAAATACGAGTACGACACCGTAATTAAATCGTTAACTTTCAAACGGTCTGATGTACGTATCTTGGCGTCAGACCGTTTCTATTTATTGCATCTTACTATATATCTAGACCAATAGTTTGATCTAGTTTAACACCCTGTATCAAACCTGCATTAACGCTACTCGATTCTAAATGATTACTACTTGATGAACCATCTTCCTTAAAAGCGCTTATATATGAAGCCATGATTTGTTCGCATTCTTTAGATTCTTCAGCTGTCATTGCCCCTATCTCGGGATAGTTAAATTTATTTCTTACAATCAACTCTTTAATATTTTTTTCTGTTTTTGCTATTTGTTGTTTAAGGTCTCTTTTTTTTCCAGATAACGATAGGATTTTATCCATTAGCTCATCATTCTTAGCTCCACTCGGTATATATTTTAATATTACCATTTTCACTATTATATCTATCTCTACTTTTTTAAAATCATCATTCAACATTTTATATTTGAAAAGCTCATCCCCGAAGTAGTCAACACCGCTATAGCTGCCCTCCTCCTCAAGTTTTACAATATCCTTTTTTTCTGCTAGTAACGTGTTAATTAGCCAAACTTCTTTATCATTAAGATTCTGTTCAGTATTTAATATTTCCAATGTTAAAGATTTAATTTCTGGGAATTGCACTGCTGCCTTACTATGATATTCACGCATATTTTTCACCCTATCATCATAATATTTTTGGGTGTCAACTTTAAAATCAAAGGGGTTTGATACTATTTCATTTGGGAAGTGATGGTCACTATCACTGCAGCAGAGTTGCTTTTGGGTTATCATAATAACATCATTTATATAATGCTTTATATTATAGGTGTTCTCTACGAATTGTACTTTATTTTTATAGCTATACTTAATATCTTCCAAATAGCTTGCCATTCTTGGAGCGTATATATCCTTCTTTGTAGGTATATTAGCGAAATTTTTTATAGTTTCGTTTATATATTCCTCAAAGTGCATAGGTGTTTTTGATATGATTTTTATAAAACCGTTCATATTCTTCTTATTAGACTGAGACATTTTTTGTATAACATCTGTAATTTTTTCTATATAGCCATTGTATGTTTTGATATATTCTTCTATTAATGCTTCACTTTTTTTCTCTAGCTTTAGTTGAAGAGCATCTAGTTTAGATTTTATATCAATTCGTCTATTTATCTTTCTATGTAACAGTTCAAGATCAATTGTTTTTTCATCCTGGTTCACTGGTTTTTTTAACTGTTCTGTTCTAATTTTAACTAAATTCATATATTCTCCCTATAGATAAATAATTAAATGGTCCCTAATTTAATTTGACATTAATTTTAGGGACCATTTTGTTAATACTAACTACAGCGTTGCAATAGGTAATTCAAGTGCATAATGAATATATTTAAATCCACTATCTTGATTTACAGAGATGACTTCATCTTGCAAAAGACTATTTGATGCAGAAACCAAAGCATCGCTTTGTACAGAGGTTTCAATATCTAATAAATTAACCTTACCAAGCATAGCCAATATTTCTTGTGCTTCAGAACCTATTATTTCCACTTCAGGAGTATTAACTTTATAATTCTCGGTATGGTTAGACTCCACATTTTTATTTACTTGTGTTGATACATTTAAATTTTGAACCTGAGAGAATATTCCTTTCACTTCTGAAGTAAGCATTTCTACCTCTTCTGTGCCGGAAACTTGTGCTGCAAAAGTTTTAGTGTCATAAATGATATCTGATAAAATTGAATTATTGTATAAAACCATTGATTAATTCCTTTTAATATATACAGTTATTAAATTTCTAGACTCTTTTCAAAGAGTGAGCAAACGTTATTATTTTTATATTAATTAAACTAATTTTTAATTAATATAAAAATAATTAATTCATTTACAGATCAAACTTGTAAGTTTTATTAGATTGATTTTTAATGTTTTTTTGGGGTTTTGTTGTTTTTGGAGAATGTCCTAAAATTGTTCTATGCTTAACAATTAATCACTATATGCAGCAAAGCAAACATAAATTGACACTTATTCATATTTCCTCCATTTTTCTTTGTACCTATCACGTTAAACTATTAATATGCCTAACTAACTCTTTTCAGTTAGTTTTTTTGCTCTAAAAACTCACTGAGCTTCCTTTTTTGTATTGAGCGACCAACCCAAAATGAATAAACAAAATCGCCGTAAAACATTGACTCGTTCTACTATTTTCGTTGCTATCCTTGTTGCAGCCGGAGCCTCTTGGTATTTTTATCAACAATCACAACAATCTGAAGCGCCTAATGCCAGTAACGTGGCAAAACCTAATTCACAACGCAGCGCCATGGGACGTCCACCTAGGGTACTCGCCCCTGTCCAATTTGCACTGGCAGAGCAAAAAGAGGTACCACGTTTTCTATCGGGGCTCGGTACAGTTCAAGCCGCTAATGTTGTCACCGTCACTAGCCGCGTTGAAGGCCAACTGATGCAGCTTTATTTTACTGAAGGTCAACATGTCAATGCCGGTGATTTACTGGCTCAAATAGACCCTCGTCCATTTGAAGTTCAGCTTTCACAGGCGCAAGGACAACTTGCTAAAGACAAAGCAACGTTAGCCAATGCACAGCTAGATTTGACTCGCTATCAAAAACTTGCTGGCAGTAACGTTATTTCACAACAAGAATTAGACAACCAAAAAGCGGCCGTTTTGCAAGCTCAAGGGAGTATTAAAGTCGATCAAGCCGCGGTGGATAATGCAAAATTACAATTAGCTTACAGTAAAATCACAGCGCCAATTTCTGGACGAGTTGGCCTAAAACTTGTTGATGTCGGTAATTTTATTCCCTCAGGAACTTCAACTCCGATTGTTGTGATCACTCAAACGCAACCCGCTGATGTGCTCTTCGCTTTACCAGAAGGGGATATTCCTGCTATCCAACAAGCTCAATCTTCAGGTCAAAAAGTTTTAATCGAAGCTTGGGATAGAAATAATATTGCCCTGATCGCTAGTGGTGAATTATTAAGTACCGATAACCAAATTGATGCCGCCACCGGAACATTAAAAATTAAAGCCCGCTTCACGAATGAAGATGAAACATTATTTCCTAATCAATTTGTTAATATAAAAATGCAAGTCGAAACCTTGCAAGATGCCGTGGTCATCCCAACTGCCGCACTACAAATGGGTAACGATGGCCATTATGTCTGGGTTTTAAGTGACGATAATAAAGTCAGTAAACACGCTGTCACTGTTGGGATGCAAGATAGCCAGCAAGTGGTTATCGAAAGTGGGCTAGCCGCAAATACCAAAGTGATTACGGATGGTGTTGATAAACTGACTGATGGCACCACCGTAGAAGTCGTTAACCCTGAGAGCATTGCAAAAAAAGCCCAAACGCCTCGTAAAGATAAACCAAATAGCGCGGAGAAAGCGTAATGCAGCCTGAAATGCCAAAAGGCGGTGGTCCTTCTCGCTTATTTATTTTACGCCCTGTCGCCACGACATTATTCATGGTGGCTATTTTACTCGCAGGGATCATTGGCTATCGTTTTTTACCTGTTTCGGCGCTTCCAGAAGTCGATTACCCAACAATTCAAGTCGTTACACTCTACCCAGGCGCCAGCCCAGACGTGATGACCTCTGCGGTCACCGCCCCTCTGGAAACTCAGTTTGGCCAGATGTCAGGCTTAAAACAGATGTCATCGCAAAGTTCAGGCGGTGCATCGGTAATCACGTTAATGTTCCAACTCACCTTACCTTTAGAGGTTGCGGAGCAAGAAGTTCAAGCCGCGATAAACTCAGCGAGTAGCCTATTACCTTCTGATCTGCCTTATCCACCAATTTATAATAAGGTTAACCCAGCTGATCCACCGGTTTTAACCTTAGCGGTTACCTCTGATGCGATGCCGTTAACACAAGTTCAAGATATTATCGAAACACGTATTGCACAGAAAATTTCCCAAGTTAATGGTGTAGGTTTAGTGACACTAGCCGGTGGTCAACGCCCTGCGGTACGGGTAAATTTAAACCCACAAGCCATGGCAGCAAAAGGCTTAGATAGCGAAACTATTCGCCTAGCAATTAATAACGCGAATGTTAACTCTGCAAAAGGGAGTTTTGATGGCCCGACCCGTGCAGTCACTTTGTCTGCTAATGACCAAATGAAATCCCTTGATGATTACCGCAAACTTATTGTGGCTTTTCAAAATGGTGCTCCTGTCCGACTTGGTGATATTGCGACCATAGTACAAGGTGCTGAAAATGCCTATTTAGGTGCTTGGGCTAACAATCAACAAGCTATTGTTATTAATGTACAGCGCCAACCCGGTGCTAACGTTATTGAAACGACAGATACTATCCGTGCCTTATTGCCTGAGTTAATTGAAAGTTTACCTAAATCAGTGAATGTCGATATTCTAACGGATAGAACCAGCACTATCCGTGCCTCGGTCAGTGATGTTCAGTTTGAGTTAATGTTGGCAATCGCCCTTGTTGTAATGGTAATTTACCTGTTTTTGCGCAATGGGATAGCCACATTGATCCCAGGAATTGCGGTGCCACTTTCCTTAGTTGGTACTTTCGCAGTGATGTATTTCTGCGGTTTCTCTGTCAATAACCTCACGCTGATGGCCCTGACTATTGCGACAGGGTTTGTCGTCGATGATGCAATTGTGGTAATCGAAAATATTTCCCGTTACCTTGAACAAGGGGATAAACCCTTAGTGGCGGCATTAAAAGGCGCAGGGGAAATCGGTTTTACCATTATCTCCCTCACCTTTTCATTAGTGGCTGTGTTAATTCCATTATTATTTATGGGGGATATTGTTGGTCGACTATTCCGCGAATTTGCCATTACCCTTGCCGTCGCAATTTTAATTTCTGCGGTGGTTTCTCTGACTTTAACACCGATGATGTGTGCTCGCTTATTAAAACCTGAATCGCAACATAAACATAACCGTTTTGAATTAGCCTGTGAGCGTTTTTTTGACCGTATGGTGGCCGGTTATGCGATTTGGCTAAAACGTATTCTAAATCACCAATGGTTAACCCTGTCAGTTGCTGTGGGCACCATGGTATTGACCGTATTGCTTTATATGTGGATACCGAAAGGTTTTTTCCCATTGCAAGACAGTGGAATTATCCAAGGTTCAATTGAAAGCCGCCAATCTATCTCGTTTGCGGCAATGGCACAAAAACAACAAGAGGTCGTCTCTAAACTATTAGCCGACCCTGCCGTTGATAATGTCACCACCTATGTCGGCGTCGATGGCACCAATGCAACGCTTAATAATGCACGTATTCAGATTACGTTAAAACCACTAGATGACCGAGCAGATCGTGTCGTGGCAATTATTGACCGATTGCAACAATCAGCAGACAAAATTTCTGGCATCAATTTATATTTACAACCCATGCAAGACTTGACCATTGATACACAAGTGGCACGTACTCAATATCAATTTACCTTGCAAGCCGGTTCTTTAGATGAATTAGCAACTTGGGTGCCTCAGTTATTAACCGCGTTAGAGCAACAACCTGAGTTAGCCGATGTCAGTAGCGATTGGCAAAATAAAGGGTTAGTCGCTTATGTTAATGTTAATCGCGATACTGCCAGCCGTTTTGGTATCACTATGTCTGCAATTGACAATGCCTTATATAATGCATTTGGCCAACGCATGATCTCGACCATTTATACCCAATCTAATCAATATCGCGTCATTTTAGAGCATGATACCCAAACCCGTCAGGGGATGGATGCACTAAACGATGTTCGGTTAAAAGGGACTGATGGCGCGATGGTCCCATTAAGCACACTAGTCAATATTCAAGAAGGTACTGGCCCATTAGCGATTAATCACCTAGACCAGTTCCCTGCGGTTACCTTCTCATTTAACGTTGCCGAGGGTGCATCCCTTGAAGCCGCTGTTAATGCTGTCAAATACGCCGAATCGCAGATTGCCATGCCTAAATCCATTACCACACAATTCCAAGGCGCTACATTGGCTTTTGAAGCTGCATTAAGTAGTACTATTTGGTTAATTGCCGCAGCTATTATTGCGATGTATATCGTGTTAGGGATTTTGTATGAAAGCTTTATTCACCCTATTACCATTTTATCTACACTACCAACCGCTGGTGTTGGTGCACTACTCGCACTGATGATGGCGGGAAAAGACCTCGATGTCATTGCCGTTATTGGTATTATCTTATTGATTGGTATTGTTAAAAAGAATGCCATCATGATGATTGATTTTGCCCTTGCGGCAGAACGTGAAAAAGGGATGTCCCCTTATGATGCGATTTACCAAGCTTGTTTACTGCGTTTTCGCCCAATATTAATGACCACAATGGCTGCCTTGTTAGGTGCACTGCCATTAATGCTGAGCACGGGTGTCGGAGCGGAATTACGTCAGCCTTTAGGGATCAGTATGGTTGGTGGGCTTATCATGAGCCAAATTTTAACCCTATTTACTACCCCTGTGATTTATTTATTGTTTGACCGTCTTTCTCATTATTTTAAGCGACGCCGTCAAACCAATAAGGCGCAGGTGTCATAATGAAGCGCTTTTTTGCCCTGTTTGTCAGTCGCCCTGTCGCGACCACACTTATCAGCGTCGCCATAACCTTATGTGGCGCTTTAAGTTTTCTATTTTTACCTGTTTCCCCGTTACCCCAAGTAGATTACCCCGTGATAAACGTGACAGCGTCACTTCCTGGGGCTTCACCAGAAACAATGGCATCCTCCGTGGCTACTCCCCTTGAACGCTCTTTGGGGAGTATTGCAGGGATCAGCGAAATGACATCCAGTAGTGCTCTAGGGCGAACAACAATCACCCTTGAGTTCAACCTAGATAAAGATATCAATAATGCAGCGCGTGAAGTACAAGCTGCTATTAATGCTGCACAAACACTACTGCCCAGCGGTATGCCAAGTCGCCCACGCTATTATAAATCCAACCCATCTGATGCTCCGATTATGATCCTAACGATGACATCAGAAACGATGAGCACTGGTGAAATTTATGATATTGCTTCAACACGCCTCGCTCAGCGTATCGCACAAATCGAAGGAGTCAGTGAAGTGTCCGTTGGGGGCGGTTCACTCCCTGCTGTTCGTGTTGAATTAAACCCAACCGCCTTATTTAACCAAGGTGTCTCTTTAGATGCCGTCCGGTCTGCGATTAGCAGCGCCAATGTTCGTCAACCTCAAGGGTATATTAATGATGATGAAAAACGCTATCAGGTACAGACGAACGATGAACTAAAAAAAGCGGCAGACTATCGCCCTATTATTGTTCACTACCGTGATGGTAATGCCGTCCAATTGAGTGATGTTGCTAACGTTAAAGATTCTATTGAAAACATTCGTGCGGCGGGTATGGCTGATGGCAAACCCGCTATTTTAATTGTTATACGCCGTGAAGCGGGTGCCAATATTATTGAGACAGTTAACCGCATACGCGCTGAATTGCCTGAATTCAATGACATGATCCCCGCCGCTATTGACTTAAAAGTCGCACAAGATAGAACGCCGACTATCCGTGCATCTTTAGCAGAAGTCGAACGCGCTTTATTGATTGCCGTTGCCTTAGTTATTTTAGTTGTTCTGCTGTTCTTACGCTCAGGTAGAGCGACTTTGATCCCTGCGGTTGCCGTGCCCGTTTCGCTGATCGGGACTTTCACTGCTATGTATTTATGCGGGTTTAGCCTTAACAACTTATCATTAATGGCACTGACAGTGGCAACTGGTTTTGTGGTTGATGATGCCATTGTGGTGTTAGAAAATATCTCTCGCCATATTGAAAATGGAACTAAACCCTTTATCGCCGCAATACGAGGCGTCCACGAAGTTGGATTTACCGTTGTCTCTATGAGTATTTCCCTGGTAGCTGTTTTTATTCCGCTACTGTTAATGGACGGTTTGGTCGGCCGCTTATTCCGCGAGTTTGCAATTACACTTGCCACCGCAATTGGGATTTCACTGGTTATCTCTTTAACACTGACGCCAATGATGTGCGCTTATTTGCTGAAGAAACGCAGTAGTAATATCAAAGCAAAGCATCGGGGATTTGGTCGAGTATTACTACGCCTACAAGAAAGTTACGCAGCGGCTTTAAACTGGGTATTAAATCATCGTCGTAGTGTTCTCGCGGTATTATTCGCGACTATTGGGCTCAATGTTTACTTATATATTACCGTGCCAAAAACCTTTTTCCCTGAACAAGATACTGGCCGCATTATGGGCTTTGTCCGCGCTGACCAAAGTATTTCTTTCCAATCCATGAAAGAAAAAATGACCCGCTTTATGCAACAAGTGAAAGATGACCCCGCTACCGATAATGTCACTGGTTTTACGGGTGGCAGCCGTGTGAACAGTGGTTTTATGTATATTTCATTAAAACCCCTTAGCGAACGCACTGAAAGCTCGGCTCAAGTAATCAACCGGTTAAGATTGAAACTCGCCAATGAGCCTGGGGCTAATTTATTTATGATGCCCGTTCAAGATATCCGTGTCGGTGGTCGACAAGCCAATGCCAGTTACCAATTTACCCTTCTTGCCGATGAGCTATCTGCTTTACGCGATTGGGAGCCTGCTATCCGTAAGGCATTAGGCGATTTGCCCCAATTAACCGATGTTAACTCAGACAAAGAAGACAAAGGCGCTGAAATGGCCATTACCTATGATAGGGATTTAATGGCGCAGTTAGGTATTGATGTTCGTGAGGCCAATAGTTTACTGAATAATGCCTTTGGCCAACGTCAAATTTCTACCATTTATGAAGCAATGAACCAATATAAAGTCGTGATGGAGGTCGCTCCTGAATACACCCAAGATGTCAGTTCCCTCGACAAAATGTTTGTGATTAATAATCAGGGACAAGCGATCCCCCTTTCCTACTTTGCGCGTTGGCAACCCGCCAATGCTCCATTAAGTGTTAACCACCAAGGGCTATCCGCTTCATCGACCATTGCATTTAACGTAGCCGATGGTTACACCTTGGATGACGCAATGGTCGAAATTGAAAAAACAATGACCGCCCTTGGCGTTCCTTCAACAGTCAGGGGGAGTTTTGCGGGTACCGCACAAATATTCCAAGAAACGCTAAAATCACAATTATTCCTCATTTTAGCCGCAATTGTTACGGTGTATTTAGTTCTGGGAATTTTGTATGAGAGTTATATTCACCCACTGACCATTTTATCAACACTGCCATCAGCAGGTGTAGGTGCATTATTAGCCCTAGAATTATTTGACACCCCATTTAGTTTAATCGCCTTAATTGGCATTATGTTGTTAATCGGTATTGTGAAGAAAAATGCCATCATCATGGTCGACTTTGCTATTCAAGCACAAAGAACCGCGGGACTTACCGCTCGTGAAGCCATATTCCGTGCTAGTTTGTTACGTTTTCGCCCAATACTCATGACAACATTAGCCGCAATTTTCGGTGCACTTCCACTGATGTTAGGTAGCGGTGACGGTGCTGAATTGCGCCAACCCCTTGGTATCACAATCGTCGGAGGGCTCATTATGAGTCAGCTACTGACTTTATTTACCACCCCCGTTGTATACCTAAGTTTTGATAGTTTAAGACAATACTGGCAACGTAAAAGAACAATTCCAACGGCAGTTAGTGGAGAGTAATCATGAAAATCAGGCTTAATAGTGTAAGTACCCGACTTTTTGTGGCTATTTTTGCAACCTGCCTGTTGTTAGTGGTGATCATGCACCAAGGTGTGCGTATGAGTTTCCAACATGGCTTTATTGATTATATTAAAGAAAACGATCAACAACGCCTCGAACTCGTCTCTGCGGCACTCGCTGATCAGTATGAAGAAACGGGTAACTGGCGCTTTCTCCTTAGTGATGAAAGGACATTCTTTCGCATTTTGAGATCGGTTGAACACCAACAGCATCGTGGACCCATGCGCCAACGTTGGCGCACCATATTTTGGGTCTATGACACGCAAGATACTCTGATCTTTGGTCGGGACACCCCCTTACCGAACAAGGTACTCCGTGAGCCTATCATCATTAATAACGGTAATACTGTTGGCTGGTTAGTGGCGAGTTATGAAGATGGCATTAGCAGTGCACTGGACCGACGGTTTGATAGTAAACAAATGTATACTAGTTGGGTTATCGCTGGCTTATCACTATTTGTCGCACTGATAGCCACTATCTTTCTTGCCCGCAGCTTTTTAAAGCCTATCAAGCGCTTGTTAGAAGGTACCAACCAACTTGCCAATGGGGATTTTACCACTCGAGTACCTGATACAGGCCGTGATGAACTCGGCCAATTAGCAAAAGATTTTAACCATCTCGCTTCGACTCTTGAAAAAAACGAGCAAATGCGCCGTGATTATATGGCGGATATTTCCCATGAATTGCGCACACCGTTATCGGTGCTTCGTGGGGAACTTGAGGCCGTACAAGATGGCGTACGCCAAGCGACACCTGAAACCATTAATTCATTACTAAATGAAACTCAAACTTTAATTAAGTTAGTCAATGACCTGCACCAACTTTCCCTATCGGATAGGGGTTCGTTAGTTTACCGCAAGCAATCAACCGATATTATTCCATTGATTGAAATGGCTATTGGGCAAGCTCGCTGGCGCTTAGAAACAAGGCAATTAACCGTTGAAAAGCAATTAAGCGAACAAGCAATTATGTTTGCAGATCCAGACCGCATAACCCAATTGTTTTATAATTTAATGGAAAATAGCCTGCGTTATACCGACCCTCAAGGAAAAATAGTCATTAAGGTGACACAAGGCCCACATCAACTTTGTATTGTTTGGCAAGATAGTGCCCCCGGCTTAACCACTGAACAATGCCAGCACTTGTTTGAGCGTTTTTATCGTGCAGAAGGCTCACGAAATCGCGCAAGTGGTGGCTCCGGTTTAGGGCTTGCCATTTGCTATAATATTGTTGAAGCCCATAATGGGGAAATTACTGCCACCCCTTCTTCATTAGGCGGTGTAAAAATAACCATTAATTTACCTATTCAATCAAAGGATAAAGGCCGTGACCATGGTGGAAAATAGCAATTTGACCGTATTGATAGTGGAAGATGAACCTAAACTTGGGCAACTCCTTTATGATTACTTACAAGCTGCTAATTACCAGCCCGCGTTACTTTCGCGTGGTGATGAAGTGCTCCCTTACGTACAACAACATCAGCCCGCGCTCATTTTATTAGACCTGATGCTACCCGGCTTAGATGGTATTTCAATTTGCCGCGAATTACGTAAATTCAGTGATATCCCTATTATTATGGTCACCGCCAAAACAGAAGAAATAGACCGTTTATTAGGGCTAGAAATTGGCGCTGACGACTATATTTGTAAACCATTTAGCCCACGCGAAGTCGTTGCTCGTGTTAAAACGATTTTACGTCGCTGCCAACCTAACATTGTTCCGCCGCAACACCAAACCAAACTGATTATTGATGAAAATGCATTTCAAGTTCGTTATGGCTCCCAGTTACTTGAGTTAACTCCTGCTGAATTTAGGTTACTGAAATTTATGTCTGATAATGCGGGAACGGTTTTTTCGCGCGACCAATTACTTGATATTTTGTATGACGATCACCGTGTTGTTACTGACCGTACTATCGATAGCCATGTAAAAAACTTACGCCGCAAATTAGAATCTCTTGATAGCGAAAAAACTTTTATACGTTCAATCTATGGTCTTGGTTATCGGTGGGATGAATACTAACCAATAGACATACTATTTTTGTGGGATATTTGGATTTTGACTGAAATAGAGTTAAAATCGCCATCCCTTAAAAACACTATCTCTCCCGAGTTAGTGCTGACTTGACATCAGATAGAGAATAACCATGTTTACACCAGAGCTTTTATCCCCTGCCGGTTCATTGAAGAACATGCGCTATGCCTTTGCTTATGGCGCAGATGCAGTATATGCAGGACAACCTCGTTATAGCTTACGCGTACGTAACAACGAGTTTAATCACGAAAACTTAGCCAAAGGTATCCAAGAAGCTCATGAGCTTGGTAAGAAGTTTTATGTGGTCGTTAATATCGCCCCACATAATGCTAAATTAAAAACCTTTATTCGTGATTTAACCCCAGTCATTGAAATGGGCCCCGATGCGTTAATTATGTCAGACCCGGGTCTTATCATGATGGTACGCGAAGCCTTCCCTGCAATGGATATTCATTTATCCGTACAGGCCAATGCGGTTAACTGGGCATCGGTGAAATTTTGGCAACAAATGGGCTTAACACGCGTTATTTTATCCCGTGAATTATCACTCGAAGAAATTGCAGAAATCCGCCAGCAAGTCCCTGAAATCGAGCTTGAGGTTTTTGTCCACGGTGCATTATGCATGGCTTATTCTGGTCGTTGTTTGTTGTCTGGTTATATTAATAAGCGTGACCCAAATCAAGGCACATGCACTAATGCTTGCCGCTGGGAATATAAAGTTCAAGAAGGCAAAGAAGACGATGTCGGTAACATTGTTCATATCCATGAGCCGATCCCTGTCCAGAATGTCGCACCAACGCTGGGTGCTGGCGCACCAACCGATAAAGTCTTCATGATTGAAGAAGCTAAGCGCCCTGGGGAGTACATGACTGCCTTTGAGGATGAGCATGGTACTTATATCATGAACTCTAAAGACTTACGGGCGATTGAGCATGTTGAAAACCTCACTAAAATGGGTGTTCACTCGCTTAAAATTGAAGGTAGGACTAAGTCATTCTATTATTGTGCTCGAACAGCACAAGTTTATCGCCGTGCGATAGATGATGCTGTTGCCGGTAAACCTTTTGACCCGACTTTGCTCTCCACTTTAGAAGGGTTAGCACATCGCGGTTACACCGAAGGGTTCTTACGTCGCCATACTCATGACGCCTATCAAACCTACGAATATGGCTATTCCGTCTCCGACACCCAACAGTTTGTGGGTGAATTTACCGGTAAACGTGTTAATGGGTTAGCAGAAGTCGACGTTAAAAATAAATTTAGTGTCGGTGATAGCCTAGAAATAATGACACCTGCTGGCAATATTGTCTTTACCTTAGAAGCACTAACAAACCGCAAAGGTGACGCTGTTGAAGTCGCTCCGGGTAATGGTCATATTGTTTATCTACCAATTCCTGAAGATATCGACGTCAATTTTGGTTTATTGATCCGCAACCTTGCTGGTGCGACAACGCGAGACCCACATCAAACTCAGTCAGAAAACCACCTTGCGGGTTAGTTAGATAAAGATAGGCTTACTAAAGTATCCTATAATATACAAGCTAAGAATTTGAAGGTTATTTATTCAAATTCTTAGCTTTTTTTGCTAATAATACCGTTGTTCATTTCACTTTACATGCTCTTCTCATTTGATAATCATTCTCGTCATTGACATTTTCATTAAAAAGTGCACCTAATATCCAATTTTATGCAACAGATCACATCAATTGGCTATTCAATATCGTATAGTCACTCTCGAAAACGAAGAACTAGAAAGTCATAAAATAAGACTAGGAACCACCTCCTTGGCTGGCTCAATCTCCCTTGAGCTAGCCATTTCTTTTTTGTTATTTTTTCTCTTTCTCCTATAATGCTCTTGCTTTCTCTTTTTCTGTAACAAAATAAGCAAAACTCTTTTATACTTATTTTAAATATTAGCCGCATGGATAAATATTTATGAGTAAATATCAATCAGCTATGCTTATTCTTAATGGTAAACAATCTAATAACCCCGAATTACGCAAAGCAATTGCTCACCTACGCGAAGAAGGCCATCAAATACAAGTGCGTATTCCGTGGGAAAAAACTGACACTCGCCAGTTTATCGCCCAAGGGATAGAAAACGGTGTTGACACCATTATCGCGGCTGGAGGTGATGGCACCATTAATGCGGTTGCAAGCACGTTGATGCAATTCCCCTCAGAGACACGCCCTACTTTGGGTATACTCCCCATGGGGACGGCAAATGACTTTGCCACCAGCGCAAATATTCCTTTAGATGTTGAGGCCGCATTAGCACTTGCGATAAAAGGCAGGTCGGTCGCCATTGATATCATACGGGTTAATGAAAAGTATTATTTTCTTAACATGGCAACAGGCGGTTTTGGTACGCGGATCACCACAGAAACTCCCGAAGCGCTAAAATCTGCATTAGGCGGTGCGGCTTATGTCATTAATGGCCTATTTCGCCCTGACACTCTAAAAACAGATATTTGCCATATTGAAGGCAACAACTTTAGCTGGGAAGGCGAAACTTTAGTTATCGCTATTGGTAATGGCAAACAAGCTGGTGGAGGGCAACAACTTACCCCTCAAGCATTAATTAACGATGGTGCCCTTAATTTATTGATTATCCCTGCCAGAGACGTGATCCCCGCATTTTTCACCAATTTATTTTCAACCGATAAGAATGAGCATCTTATTGAAAAGAAACTATCATGGATTAAAATTTCCTCTCCCCATGACATGATACTAAACTTAGACGGTGAACCCCTTTCAGGGGATACATTTACGTTTAAAGTACAAGCTGGTGCAATACAATGCCGATTACCGCCGCAATGTAACTTATTAGCTTAATACAATGAATTAGCCCTTGAAGAAGGGCTTAGCAATCACCACCATGCATGGAAATGGTGTACAGGGCCGATCCCTGTTCCAACTTCCAAACTATCCGCTTTTTCTAACGCGGCCTGCAAATAGGCCTTTGCTTCTGTGACAGTCGTCTGCCAATCTGCATAACGAGGTCGTAATGCAGCCAATGCGGCGGACAATGTACAACCAGTACCATGGGTATTTTTCGTGTTAACACGAACAGAAGTAAACCGCCACTCACCTTCTGGGGTAATCAACCAGTCAGGGCTTTCTGCATCGCTTAAATGCCCGCCTTTCATTAATACCGCTTGGCAACCTTTTTGAAGTAACTTATAACCTTGAGCTAGCATTTGGCTTTCATTTTGCGCTATTTTTTCATCGAGCAATACAGCCGCTTCTGGCAAATTTGGTGTGATGAGTGAAACTAACGGAATTAACTGTTGCCTCAGTGAGTCAACCGCATCAGGTAGCAGTAATGGATCGCCACTTTTGGCTACCATTACAGTATCCAAAACAACATATGGAATATTATACTGTTTCAGAGCCTCAGCCACTACGGTGATGTTACGTTGATTAAACAACATACCAATCTTAGCGCTATCGATCCGGACATCACTAAGTACAGACTCTAACTGCGCTGCAACAAACTCAGCAGGCAAATCCTGTACTGATTGGACGCCTTTCGTATTCTGAGCCACTAATGCCGTCATCACACTGGTACCGTAGGCCTCTAATGCTGAGAAGGTTTTTAAATCGGCTTGAATACCTGCCCCACCAGATGGGTCTGTCCCAGCGATGGTTAATGCGTTGATCCTCATGAGTGCCCTCCTTTTTATGTGAAAGCGTATGAATGCAACAATCACATTCACGCTAGAAATCTATTAGCCGTTATCAGTTACTGGAAATGTGCTTAAAACCAGACAATAAATTGCCATGATTGTCTCATATCATTTAACAAATACCAGCAATTAGTGTGTGAAATTGAATGACTTAGATTTAAAAAAGGTATATCTCACATAAAAAGGATTAATTCATCTTATAAATATACGTTAGGTAAATAAATATTCCTAACACCACGGCGCTGAAGTTGCTGGGCAAAATCGTCTACTTGCACTTTGGTTGCTGACGGCCAATTAGCCGCTTCATTTTTTACACCATGTTGCTGAAATGCATTAATTTTTACCCGTGTATCCGTAGGAAGCCTAGTTAAAAAATTCGCTAATTCATCAATATGATGTAAATAATCTGTTTGCTGCGGAATAAATAATAGGCGCAATTCATACAATTTATTTGCTTCAGCCAGCAATTGAATACTTTGAAATACCCGTTGGTTATCTCTACCCGTTAACCGCAATGCACATTCATCACTCCATGCTTTCAGGTCTATCATTACACCATCCGTATATTCGATAACTTTGCGCCAGCCTGTAGAAGCAAGATGCCCATTACTGTCAATAAAGCAGGTTAAATGATTCAGTTCAGGTGAGTTTTTAATGGTTTTAAACAAATCAATAATAAAAGGCAACTGAGTGGTCGCCTCCCCGCCACTGACCGTGACCCCATTGAGGAAGGCAACATTTCTCGATAGGCTATTTATAGCATCATGAACACTAAGAACCGTGGTCATTGGGCTCGCGTTTTTACTGCAAGTCTGCAAACACGTATCGCAAAGCTGGCAAGCTACGTTATCCCAAACGACTTGACCATCAATGAGTGATAAAGCACCGTGGGGGCAAGTTACAACGCAGTCCCCACAGTGATCACAAATAGCCATGGTATAGGGGTTATGGCAGTTTAAGCACCGTAAATTACACCCTTGCAAAAATATGACTTGCCGATTACCGGGGCCATCCACGCAAGAAAAAGGAATAACCTTATTCAGTATAGCGCATCGATTGCTCATGGCTAATCACTCGTTGCTGACGGGCGGTAATATTACAATTCTTAGTCGCTTCTTCCCCTAACCACGTTGTATTACTTCTAGAGCCTTCCGTTTTATACTTTTCAATATCAGATAAACGCACCATGTACCCGGTGACACGGACTAAATCATTACTTGCTACGTTTGCGGTAAATTCACGCATTCCGCAGCTAAATGCCCCTTTGCATAGTTGTAATAGTGCTTGTGGATTTTGTTTGATAGTTTCATCGATAGTCAAAATATCGCTGATGCCAGATAAATAGTATTTGTGATGAGGTGCCACCGTTTGGATATGTGAAACTGGGTCTGGCTCTTCCCCATATGGAATACGCGCCCCAGGTGTGGTTCCAGTATCAGAGCTAATCCCTGATTGCGCATGCAGCATTGCTCGATTTTTATAACCATATTTTACGGGGGTCGTTTCAACGAAATCCGCCAGTTGCTCACTAATTTGATAAGCTAGCGGTAATGCAGGGGAATCTGGTGCGTAATGCCCTTGAATACCGTCTTTTTCCATCAAAATATTAACGGCTTCTGCTAATCCATAAATCCCAAACATCGGGGTAAAACGCTGCGGTTCAATTAACCCTTCATGCACAAGAAAACTGGTTTGGAAGAAATTAGATCCTTCAAATAAAAATGCACTACGCGTTTCGATTAACTCCATTTGCAATTCACAGTACTTTTTCAACTGGACAGTTAAAAAATCTGCCGCATTTTGGCTACGTAATGCAACTTCCCGTAAATTTAGCCGTACTAAAGTGCTACCACCACCCGCTACCGGTAGTGAGTTATAACAACTGACAATACCATAACCTAGGCCATCAAATGCCGCACTATGAATAATATCATTCGCAATATGTGGCTTACTACATTCACAAATATTTTCAATTACTTGAAGGAAAAGTGGTTCAGGGGTGCGCTGCGGGTGGTACACAAATGTTAAGTTCGGTGCAACTTGTTTTAACTCTGCGTCAATACGTAGAATCAAACGACAAATTAGGTTGTCATCTGGGCCAATATTCGCATGCATAAACGCATCCGGCAAAGTCCGGTCTAGCTGTATCCAAAATCGTTTTAATTTTGGATACAGCTGTTCCTCAGTAAGCTCGCCAACATAAGGCATCAATAGTTGGTCTAAATACCCAAGAAATACAGGGAAATTTGTTACCGACGGGACGTGATGATACACAATCATCAAGTGGTTTAATGCATCATCAAAATCCGCAGCAGGAGGAAGCTCTAAATAATCGGAACCTTGCTTAAGGTACTTAGCGTAATCAGGTAATACATAGCGAGGTTTATACGGCGCATTCCCTTCATACATATCGCAAATCACACCATTTTCTAATGCATCAGTTAAGGCTTGGCTGGTTGCTAGGTAAGGAATATGGCTATCCGCTTCTATCGCTAAAAAATTCGATTTTTGTTTAGGTGATAATATTTTATCCGTCGTAATCGCCAAACATTTGGCTTGATATTCAGTAAGTTGTTTCTGGCGCTTCATCATAGTGATGGTCCTCATTATTTAAGGCACTGATGGTTTTCCCTGCTACGTTCCAGAAATGATTACCACTAAAATGGTTAAAAATTACTATTTTATGAGACTCATCATCTGAAAAATCAAAGGAAAATCAAAGGAAAATCAAAGGAAAATCAGCCCTATCATCATTCACCTATTTGGCAGTTTGTATTTCCTATTTATAACTTCCATTTCATCCCATTGCGCCTACTGATTATTTGACATTCATCATGCTTTTTTGATTTGTTTACATCGTTTTTTCTATAAATGTCTACGCCATCTACATTATTAGCTGTATTCACTTATTTTCTTGAGATTACAAGTTGTTACTCACTCGCATTACGGGTGTCTCCTGCATTTTTTATCCCGTTTTCTACCACTTCTATCACTTGATACTTCGTCAATAGAATATCTATACTTAGTATTGATGCTTTTTTTAGGAAAATTGGACTCTTGGAATGGTTGTTTTATAAGCTAGAATTATACTTCATGTTAAATACCTATGGTTTTGGACCTTCAAAATTAAACCGTTTTGATATGGCTATTGAGTTATTCCCCTTAACAAGGCAATAAATACTATGATATTGCGTATATCTTAATTAAAATAATTAGGCTCAAAATTATTATAATAATGCTAGTTTTATGATTATTAGCGAGCTAATTGTCATTATTATATTTGCGATACAAAACTGGATTTACAATGAGAGTTTATAAAAATATACAATTTATGGTAAGCGCATCATTCGTTATAGGCGCTGCAATCAGCATACCATCGCCCGCGATTGCCGACGGTCAATCAACAAACTTATGGAACAAGTTTACCAACAACGTGAGTAACACATGGGACTCCGATAAATATGAACTCTATGTTCCTGCTGTCACGTGGCATAACCGTGCAATGTATGACAAAAAGAAAACAGACGAATACAACGAAAGGCCTTGGGGGTTTGGTCTGGGTAAGTATCGTTATGATGAGGATAATGATTGGCATGCTCTCTACGCAATGGCATTCAAAGATTCACATAATGACTGGGAACCGATTGCTGGATATGCATTTCAAAAAATGTGGGTTCCTGGAGACATAGATGGTTTTCGCATGGGGGCTGGTTTTACCTTGAGTGTCACGGCGCGTCGGGACATGTTTTATATTCCCATCCCAGCGCCACTTCCCTTAGTGTCAGTGGAATATGACAGGCTCTCACTGCAAGCTACTTATATCCCAGGGACCTATAATAACGGGAACGTCTTATTTGCTTGGTTACGTTGGCAATGGTGATTAACCCTTTTTAGTGACCTGATGAGATACCATAAAAAATGGCCGGAGATTTTTATCTGCCGGCCATTTATATATAAATCAATTAACTAAGCTTGCTCTGTTTGTTGTTTTTTAGCAAGCCCCTGCTTTTTAGCCCCAGAGAATTGGTAACCGACCCATAGAACGGCTATCCACAACGGAATAATTAATACCGAAATACGTAAGCCATCCATCGTCAAAATAATCCCTAGAATCAACAACAAAAAGGCTAGGCACAGGTAATTACCAAATGGATACCAAATACTTTTGAACTTCGTTTCAATGCCCTGTTTATTCATTGCAGCTCTAAACTTCAAGTTTGACACACAAATCATAATCCAGTTAAGAACCAATGTGGTTACCACCAGAGACATCAATAATTCAAAAGCCTTACCTTCCATCAGAAAGTTAATTAAGATCCCACCTGAAGTTGCAATACCAGAAACAAGTAGAGCCATAACAGGGACACCACCCTTATTCACTTTTGAAAGGAATTTTGGCGCATTGTTTTGCTGCGCTAAGCCATACAACATACGGCTAGTCGCATATGCTCCACTGTTATACACGGAGAGTGCAGCTATTAAAATAACGACATTCAACGAGTTTGCGACCAGTAAATCACCTAACTCGTGGAAAATTAACACAAATGGGCTAGTCTTTCCGTCAAGGTCAACCCAAGGGTATAACGCTAACAACACCGCTAATGATCCAATATAGAAAATCAATATACGGTAAACCACTTGATTGATCGCTTTGGGTATACTTTTATCTGGGTTTTCTGCTTCAGCAGCCGTAATACCCACCAATTCCAAGCCACCAAACGAAAACATGATAATCGCAAGAGCCATAATTAGCCCATTAAAGCCATTCGCGAAGAAACCACCGTACTCCCACAAGTTACTGACTTTCGCCTGTGGCCCACCATGACCGCTTAATAATAAATAACAACCAAAGATGATCATGGCAATAACAGCAATAACTTTAATTAACGCAAACCAGAACTCTGTTTCACCATAAGAACGCACATTCACTAAATTGATGGCATTTACTGCGATAAAAAATACCGCGGCTGACACCCAAATAGGTAATTCAGGCCACCAATGTTGCATATATTTCCCTGCGGCAGTCAGTTCAGTCATCCCAACGAGGATAAACATCACCCAATAATTCCACCCAGACAGAAAGCCTGCAAAACCGCCCCAATATTTAAATGCGAAATGACTAAATGAACCTGCCACAGGCTCCTGAACTATCATTTCGCCCAACTGACGCATAATGAGAAAAGCAATAAACCCACATAATGCATAACCAAGTAAAACAGATGGCCCTGCCATTTGAATTGTTGTTGCAATCCCGAGGAATAACCCTGTACCAACAGCGCCCCCCAAAGCAATCAACTGGATATGCCTATTTTTTAATCCCCGCTTTAGCGTCTGTTGCTGTTGCGCCATAACTTTACCCTTTCGTCCTATTACTTGCTTTTTATCGTCCAAAATTATGATAATCGTACAAGTTTATTTGAATTTTCTTATTAACACTACATTCTTCTGGCTCTGTTTCACATTAATACAGCCCATCAGGAGGTGTTATTAGTTGTTTTTATTTTTCATCGTATTACATAACGATACTGGCAGAAAATTATCCCGACTCAATATCAAGTATTGTGCATTAAAAAGCAAATTCAAAATGGTAACAAGTCAGTTACACCGCAAATACCAAAAATAAAGTTTTCTCCCCCTTGATCGCAAAGGCTGTCCATCGCTAAAAGATAGAGAAAAAGGCAACTTAAGATGACGATAATAGCAATAAATATTTTACGACCAAACACCTAACATTCCTTCAAATATCAATGATGATTTTATTTTTCAAATGATTACAATGGTAAGGCGCGGTCGCTTTATCATTGACTGTGCTAATTACATTAGCTGCAATACATTCGCAGAATGAATACTACTCTAATTTGCGGTCACAAATTTGAGGAAAATAAGCAATTAACCTGTTTTTACAAAAATCTTGCTCATTTTAAGTACTATTGCCCGTTAACTTATTCTGATTGTGCTTTTTTTGCCCAAAAAATGAGAAATACCGCACAAGCAGCCTTTGTCATGGTGAAATGAAGTTGTGTATACTTCTGCTACCGTAAAACTAGAAATAATATAAGATGCCACAAGATAACCACTTAGCTCTTGTTTATGCTTTGAGTAAATGGATAGAAGAACACTTAGGACGCGTGATCCACTTAGAAGAACTCGCGGCTTACTCTGGCTATTCACTTTGGCATATGCAAAAAATTTTCAAAGAAGTCACCGGGATTTCACTAGGTAAATACATACGCCAACGCCGCCTTGCTGGTGCGGTTAACTTACTGCGTAACAGCAACCAATCAATCTTCGATATCGCTTTGGATTTCGGTTTTGGTTCACAATCCCATTTTACATACATGTTCCGTAAAGAGTATGGCATTACGCCGTTTGATTTCAGGCAAAATGAACAAATTCAGCTTGATGTCAAACAACCGTTGCACTTAACTGGTGATTATGAGTGAGTATGTTTTTATCGCATTAATTAAAAGCTTATTACTATTTTTAGTTTTAATGCCATAAAACATTGTCATTTCAATCGGTTTTCTGAACAGTCGCATTGTCTTGTGTTCTGTTCGCCAGTATCTTCTTGCGGTCTTATACTCTTTATCACACCTGTTACATCGAGTTAGGTAATTTACATTCTAAATAATTGGAGTAAGGTACTGGGAGAAAAGTACTAATTTTAGGAGGCATTGGATGTCAATCAAACTGGTCGCCATTGATTTAGATGGCACGTTACTTAATTCCCAGCACCAAATATCTCCCGCAGTAAAAGACGCTATCAAGCAAGCACAACAAAAGGGTGTTCATATTGTCTTAGCATCAGGCCGCCCTTTCTCTGGCATATTCCCATACTTAAAAGAATTAGGTTTAAATAGCTCTGACAATTATTGTATTAGTAATAATGGTAGTGTTATCCATCAAGCAAATGATGGCAGCCACCTCATTGAAAACCTGCTAGATTTTGATGACTTCCAATATTTTGAAGAGCTGGCTAGAAATATCGGCGTTCACATGCATGCCCTCGCAGATAACTGTATGTTTACCACAAACCGTCATATTAGCCATTACACTGTTGCCGATGCTTATTTAACCAACACACCGCTGATATATAGCCCTGTTAATGAGATGGATAACTCGCTCGCTTTTACCAAGTTTATGATCATCGACCACCCAGAAAAACTGGAAGTCGGCATTAGCTATATCCCTGAGAATGTGTTTGATAGTTATTCATTAATCCGAACCAGCCCTTACTTTCTTGAAATATCGACAAAAACCTCAAGTAAAGGTGCCGCCTTACAATGTATTTGCGAAAAATTAGGAATCACACCCGACAAAGTGATGAGTATTGGCGATCAAAATAATGATATCCAAATGCTACAATATGCAAGTGTTTCAGTTGCGATGGCTAATGCTTTAGAGCCTATCCAGAAAATGGCAAAATTTGTCACAAATACAAATGATGAAGACGGTGTTGCTATCGCTATTAATAAGTTTATTAATGTCTAACTAGCTTAGAATTCATTGGCTTTACCAGCGCTCGCACGTCGCAAGCGCTGCGGTCTGCTGCTCCTATACGCGCTTTTGTCGGGTCGCCCAAAAACAGACAATCGAACCAACTGTGACCATAAAAACACCCTGCCAAAAACTGAATGTCAATGCAGTACTCAATAATACTGAAGCGAAAGCTGTTGAAATAACAGGAGTAAAGTAAGAAAGTGTTCCTAAAAATGCCACATTGCCTTTAATCACAGCCAGTGTCCACAAGGCATTGGCTCCCCCTGTTGCAATAGCGGCAACGACTAAAAGCGAAATACTTTGGCTAGTAATAATAAATGGTGTTGGTGAGCTAAAAAAATAAAGCACCCATAAGCCGACTGAGGTCAAAATAAAAAATAGCACCATGCCATTATTGCCCCCCGAAATGCGCTTAGTCACATTACTATAAAAAGACCAAATAATCGCCCCGCTAAAGGCTAAAAAGTAACAAAGGGGGTTACTTTGAATATTTGCAAGAACAGCATTAATTGAAAGCGGTTGGTCCCCTGAAATAACCCAAACAAGCCCCATACAGGCTAAAATTAGCCCAATCGCTAATAATAGAGTGAAACGTTGCCGATTAAAAAAAACTGCGAGAGCAATTGTAAAACTTGGCCATAAATAATTCACCATACCCAGCTCAATCGCTTGTTGTCGACTGTTTGCTAACCCCAACGCTAAAACAAAACAAAGCTCATAGCATACAAATAGTATCGTTCCCCAAAATAAGTAGCGTTTAGGGTACTGCTTTATTTTTGGTACCCCCATTACAAGAACTAACACTATTGAGCCAATCGTATAAACGAGTGCAACACCACCAACAGGACCAAAGTTTTCACTTACACTGCGGATCAGCCCAACCATCGTACTCCATAATAAGATAGAAATGACCCCGTAAAACGTTGCAGCATACTGATTTAACTTCATAATATTCCCAGCTATTTAGTTCTAAAAATGTTTTATACCAAAAATGGTGGCGCTTAATATTTTAAAAAACCTTATAGCTCAAAGAATTATAATGCAAGATCTTTTACTGGTATTACGTTCTAATCGTACATAAAAAAATTCTTAGGTTTCTCACCTAAGAATTTCATAATGAAGCTTTAACCACTAACGCGAAGATTCTTTTTCAACCCATTTATCAACCTGTTCTTTTTCCCAAATTCCTTCTTCAAATTGTTTTTTCAACTCAGGGTGCTGATTAATGTCAAAAGTGGGTATTTTCCCCGCCGCTAATTGCTGCTTATAATCTTTTGCTAATTTAAATGCGATACCCGATAACAAAAGAATAGCGATCAAATTTGTGATTGCCATCAGCCCCATTGACAAATCGGCTAATTTCCAAATAAATGGCATTTCTGCAAGAGCACCAAACATCACCATCCCCAATGCCGCCAAACGGAAAATAAACAAACCAGCCGTATGGTTATTCTCTAGAAAAATCATGTTACTTTCTGCATAAGCATAATTTGCAATTATCGAAGTAAAGGCGAAAAAGAAGATAGCAATCGCGATAAATGTGCTTCCCCAACTCCCGACTGCTGAAGATAGCGCTAACTGTGTCAATTCGATGCCATTAATTTTTTCGACACCACCATCGAGAACCCCTGAAGAAAGGATAATAATCGCAGTCGCGCTGCAAATCACTATCGTATCCATGAAAACACCGAGCATCTGTACATAGCCCTGCGAAGCAGGATGAGGGGGATAAGGTGACGCCGATGCAGCTGCATTTGGTGCTGACCCCATCCCTGCCTCATTCGAAAATAACCCACGTTGAATACCTTGAGTCATAGCCTGAGCAACACCATACCCAATCGCCCCACCAGCCGCCTCTTGTAGACCAAATGCATTTCTAATAATCAACATAAATACTTCAGGTAACCGCTCTATGTGGTGCCCCACAACCCAAAATGCCAATAATAAATAAGCTGTAGCCATAACAGGAACAACTAATTCAGCGACCTTAGCAATAGATTTTAACCCACCAAAAATAATAACGCCGCTTAATAAAACTAAACCAATTCCGACATAAACAGGATTAAAATCGAAAGCAACAGCCGTTGCTTGTGCAATAGAATTGGCTTGGACTGCATTAAAAACTAAACCAAATGCAATAATGAGGAAAATTGAAAACAATACCCCCATCCAACGCTGATTTAGCCCTTTTTGCATGTAATAAGAAGGCCCCCCACGGTAATTACCTTGGTCATCTTTAGTTTTATATAGTTGAGCTAAAGTACATTCAACAAATGAAGTTGCCATCCCCAGCAATGCGACAACCCACATCCAAAAAATAGCGCCTGGTCCACCAGCGGTTAGCGCGATTGCTACTCCAGTTAAATTGCCCGTTCCGACTCTGGCTGCTAGGCTGGTACACAATGCTTGAAATGATGAAATACCTGCACTATCCGTCTGTTTACTATTTTTTAACACCCCAAACATATGCCTAAAATGCCTAATTTGGATAAAACCTGAGCGAATAGTAAAGTACAACCCTGCTCCCAACAGTAAATAAATGAGTAAATAACCCCAAATAAAATTAGTTAATGTGTTTATATGTTCTATCAAATCGCTCTCCTTTTTATTAAATTAACTAATAAAGAATTAGCTGCTAATTAGCACGCATCTACTCTTTATAATTATTAAAGAATAGAAAACAAAAAATAAAATAAAATATTTCTTTTTGTTTTTTGAAATTATATTTTT
>RWZD01000007.1_pt1 | contig 168386 bp, 175 predicted proteins | sample 2187771 | NCBI WGS metagenome assembly RWZD01 (sample SAMN10531866, study PRJNA481165) | viral metagenome | isolation source: viral particles purified by filtration and ultracentrifugation from about... | place: USA: Tennessee
GAATCCGAGCGACTGTTTTACAAACAGTCTAATAGTGTGGCCAATATTAGTTGACCACTTCATTCCATTGATCATATCTTGTCGCAGCGAGTAGGGCAGAGACTTCTTTAGGTGACAATGGGTCAACAATATAACTGCTTTCATTGTTACTGTTATTTGATTGATATCTTGAAGCGGATACAAGGCTTACAGGGTTAATTGATACTATCCCATCGGTAATGGCTTCATCTAGCGAGCTACGTAAGAAAGAGAGCTGATTACGGATGGTTTTTAATACTGTAGTTTGCTTTTGTATCCAATTTTTTAGGATCGCGGGTGTGAGTGATGAAACATGTAATTGGTGCAAATCAGACAGGGCGCTTTTGCATTTTTTATAACCGCCAATGGTTGAGGGCGATAAATTTCGAGTTTCGCAAATAACTAAATATTCCTCTAAATAATCAATCACTCTTTTCTCGCGATTATTAATGCCAAAAAGCATTAATTTTTTAGAGTTAGGAAAATATTTAGCATAATTAAACGTGCCTTTTTCAATGTTATTTTGAATTTCAGCGAGTAGCCTTTCAGCATATTTAATGTTTTTGTTATCGACGGTTAGTCTAGAGAGAGGCTCTCTACAGAGCGCCCCTCTATAAGTAAACGTGATAACAATAGTTTGGCTGGTTTTGTTGTTACGAACCGTCACCCCTCTTGGTAGTGTGTAGCCTGTTTGTTTTTTCGCGCCCACTTATTCACCTCAGCAATATCAATCCAACGTTCTTTTGAACCTTCAACTTTTAAAACATGTACACCGACTATCCAATATTGCCGTTGTATGCGCTTATTAATGGACTCTGGTGTTTCTCCGTACATATTGCAGTACGCGGAAATAGGCAAACATTCATATAACATAACTTCCTCCTATATCCGCTTGCTTAATGTCGCGGGGAAATAAATCATAGCCTTCTGTGATATTTTGTCTCATCTTGGTCTTGCCTCATCATAGATAAAATAAGCTGGTCAGCAATGTCGCAGGCATGCTTGATATCAGATTCAGTGCATGGTCTGTTTTTTACACTGGCAGCTAACTTGCCTAACTTAATATCAAACTCAGTTAATAACTGCTCCTCGGGTACCCAAGGGGTTAATTGAGGTTGTTTCATGGTGGTTATCCATTGGTTTTGAATAAACCACCACAGTAAGAAAAAATGCAGAATAAAACTGATTATGCTTAATCAATTAGATTGCCAATCCCCCTTTGTTGTGCGGTTACTGTAGGCTGTATTTCAATTTTGACATGCGCCGGAAAGTCATAAGAAACCTTGCAACGTCTATCTGTTGAGATAAAACCGTACGATCCATCAGGTAGGGTGATTTTTACTTTCTGGTCTTTTTGATGTTCGTGTCTTAGCATTGGCCTTGCCTCTATTTGGTCTTTTTAGTTCGGCTAGAAATAGCTAATTTAATTCTGGCCAGTTGAACAGTTGCTTGTTTATATTCCGCGGTAGCTCCTGAATAATGTCGATTAATAATTGCATGCTCTTTCATTGTGATAATCATTAAGTTATCGATATCACAATTCTGCTTATCATCATCAATGAATTTAATAACGTGGTCTTGTGGAACAGGACCGTTATGTTCCTCCCACACAAGCCGGTGTTTTAACTCCCATTTATTTGGCTCGGCAATTTTCACTTTTATATAGCCATCTTTAGTCAGCGCCTCAGCCCCAATCTGTTGATGATTATGTGGTTTGTGTCCTTTTTGAAAAGAGCCGCTATTTCCAGAAATTAGTCCCTTTTTACCTTTGTTAAAAGGAACATTACCCTTAGAAAATTTACCAGAACGACCAACGCGGAGCCTTAATCTTTTGCGAAAGCCATTAATTGCTTCGCGCGAACGTTCAGTTTTAAATTTGTGATTAAAAGCGTCCGTGAGGAGGTCTAGGCGTAACATATAATTCAGTCGCATCCAATCACGCATTTTCTCGCTATAAACAAAGCACTTCATTACTTTACCTCTAAATACTTTGGTGGTTTCTGTACGATATCGTTATAAGTTAAACGCTGAACATTAATGGCCAATTGCCCATTGCTAATTATTTGTGACGCAACTGCTGATAATGCTTTAGCACGATTTATTTCGTCTTTAAGTTCGTTATCTTTCAGGTCTTCATCGGATAAGCGTTCTAACTGAGCAAACAAGTGGTTGTGTAAATCTTCTAAATTATTTTTCATCATCAATATTCCGTGACATGTCACGCTAATGCATGACGGTGTTAACAGGGCAGTCAAACTGGATCATTACTGCTTTTTGTATTTGAGTCAGGGTTTGTTTTTCTTGTTGAGTCACGTTCTCGGTTGCGGCCGTTGACCATTCAACGCTGCATTTATTGTTAGTTTCATCGTGAGTAATGATGACTTCTAATTTCATGGCCATAAAGATATCTCCTGATAATGCGCCCATTACTGGGCGCATTATTGATTAACGAACCATTAATGAACGGTCACCGACTTCTAGGTGAGCACCAGGTATTTCAATACCGTTTTCAATCGCTTCTTTAATGCGTTTCTTGTCAGGGGCGGTAATGGTCTGAACATCTACCAATTCATCGGGCAAAGCAGCCTCATTATCGATGATGACACGCACAACACCGGCGCGAGCAGTAAAAGTATTTTTAGTGGTTTTTAACTTGTCTTTGCCTGATGTTAATAAGCAATCCAATGCATATTTTTTCAGGTTCTTAACCTGATTTTCGAATGACTTTTTACGGTCAGCCAAACGTTTTGATTCTTCATCCAGTGTTTTGGCTTGCCCCTCTAAATTACGGGCATGGAGCATAATTGCATCCAGTTTATCGCCTAGTTCACACTCGATGCCCTCTAAGGTATCGGCAACATCTTCTGCGGTGAATTCACCTGTTTCGACGAGTTGTTGTAATTTGCTGTAGTCAGCAGCCATTGCAATAGCAGTTGTCTTGGTCATTAGATTGCCTCTTCTTTTTGTTTCAGTTGGTCTAAACACTCTTTTTCAATTTCATTTAGCCGGCGCAAGCGGCCGTTTAAATATTTTTCATATTCACTGTCGCCACGTTGTTTGGCCAACTTGGCATGCGTTGAAATTTCACGGGTGAGGGTGGACGTGATACCCCGTAATTCGTTTGGCGTCACCGCACTGCGCATCGTTTCAGTGTGTCGCGTGAACTTCTCGTCTAACTCTTTGCGAATGCGGGTAGCATCTTCCGCGTTATCGCTGGCGGCTTTGATTTCGTACTCGAGCTTATTACTCGCCACATATTCAGGGTTATCATGCATTCCCATATAGACGTCAGCGCTAAAGCCCAGCATGGAAAGTGCTTTTTTGATGGCATCCGTCAGTGATTTTTTAAATACTTCACCGTCAACTTTAATGCCATAGGTGGTTTGATAGCGGTAAGGTGTTGCACCGTAGCTTTCAAATTCACCTCGCGTTTCACATTCTATGGTGTACCAAAAGCGGATCTTGATTGAGTGGTTCTGTTCGCAGAATAAAGAACCGTCCCCATCTCGTAAAAAACGCGTTGCGACTTGTTTGTTACGTTCATCAAGAACCGGTTCAGCAAGAGGCTTACCATTCACGAATTTCTCTTCAACGATTTCATAACCCCAGCCTTCACCAATAGGGCCGAATATTTCAGTCGCACGCATAAACATGTAAGTGCTGTTAATACTGGTTCCGGTATAACCAACCCCATCAAGCGGTTTGGTAAATCGAGCATCAGTACGCTGAACTCGTTTCCAAATATTGAGGTGGTCATTATTACTATCGATCACTTCATCAATTACTACTGCGCGTTGTTGAAAGTCATCTTGTTCACTGGCAATTGGCGTAGAAATAACAGGTGTTTCAATCACAACCGGCTCAGGTACTTTTTCTACTTTAGCCGGTGTTTCTTTTTTCTTGCTGGTGCGTTTCGGTTTTTCTGATTTAGCCGGTTGTTCAGGTGTTTCATCATTAGCCGGCTTCACATCTAAATTATCAACTGCAAAACGGCCACTCCCGAGTGAGGTTACTTTAGGAGTATTGGTACTAAGTTTTGAATCGATAAATGCTTTACGTGCATTCGCGTCATCAAATAGTTCAGGTTTTTCATGAGCTTCGGTCACTAGTGCAAAGATACTTTCCCGAGGGATATCTAGAACGCTAGGAAATGTGCGTAAATCCATAGATAAGCGTTTCCATGCCTTATCTTCAGCGTTGATGAGTTCTTTTGCTTTGCGAATATCTGCACTTTTTGCATCGCTTGGTTTAATGTCCAAGAGTGCGAGGGCAATTTCGAGATCAAGTGCGGCATAATCACGTTTAAGGACAGGTTCGTCTTCAATGGGAGGAAGTTTAGGTTCCTCGGTTAACCAACTTTCACCTAGTGCCTTAGCATCTTCGATAGTGACTTTATCGTCGGCATGCTCATAAACCGCCTGTGCAATTTCCATCGTGGCTTCAGCATCCATCAATGAAACTTTGGTAATTTCAGCAAGGCCGGTAGCGATATTACGGATTTTAGGTTCTGCTTCTTCGCTTAGTACCTTTAATGTAAAAGTGTATTCCTTATCAGTAATTTGAGTTTTACTAAATAGCAATAAAGCAGCTATGCGAGGTTTAGTGGCCAGCTTTTTAAATTCTTTATATTTAATTGGTTGCCATTTTTCTCCGTCGAACTCATTTTCAAGTGCAAAAGTTTCATTGAACTGATCGAGTGCAGGGCGCGGAGAGCCGACTGAGTCTTCACAGATAATCGGCTCATCAATATTAAAGTTATCCATTGAGTCAGGATAAGCTTCTGATAGCTTAATCATTGCCGTTGCTGCAGCAATTTTGGTATTGGCCGCATTGAAAGCGATGGTTAAAGGTACAGCGCCATTGGTTCGAGCCTCGGTCGTAGGCTCAAATACACAGATAAAAGTTGTCATTGGTCTTGCCTCTTAATAAGGGATTTGTTCGTCAGTTTTAGAAATGGGTTTGCCTTCCAAGCAGAGCAGCATCTGGATCTGGTCTTCCAGTAAATTTGATTTCACCTGCGCATCAGCAAGAATTTTGTTCTGCTCGGCTTTGAGTGCATTGATTTCTAACTGAACAAGTTCTGCATTGGTTGGTTCTGTAAAAGGAATTTCAGTAATGTGTTCAGCAATAACGAAGCCTAGACCTGCTTTAACATCAGACTTAAATGCATATACGTTATATTGGTATGAACCATCAGGTTGCTTCTGTGCATGAATGTAAAGGGTGACTCTTAGGGTTTTAGGTTGTGCTTTCATAGCAGCTCCTTTAAAATAACTGTGATCAGTGATTTATCATTGGTCTTGCCTCTTCTAGCGTTTGGTCGCGCTAGTAGAACTCTCGGTTAGCTTTGGTCGGCGACCCGAGGTAAAGGAACCCACTTCGGTGGGTTTTTTTACGTCTGTAATATGTTGCCCGTCTTTCCGAGCTGTCTGGTCTTGCCTCTGGCTTTGGTCTAACTGTTTCCCTGGTGTGGGCTAATTTTTAAGTCTGAACACTTATCTAAACATTTGCTGTGTTGTTTGTCTTGATGGTTATAATATAACTTGCGGTGTTTTTTGTGTCAACACCGCAGGTGATAATAATATTATTGGCGGTGATATCTGGTTGAATTCAGACAGCATTTAGTTTCAAAAATTACTCAGCTTGCGAAGAAAGTCACACTGGGCGAAGTTAGAATATACAAAAAAGCCCTCCTTAAGAGGGCTCAAATTTGCAAAAAGATGTGATTATGCGAAGTCACGTAGAGAATACTTTGTTTTACCGTCACCAACAGTGGTACATAAAAACTTAGCAAGAACTGGTTTTTCTAGAAATCCATTTATAGTCTCAGGTGATTTTATATAACTGCTAATCGTAGCCACTTCAACGGATTGTTGGTCATTATCAGAAACAATCTTAAACTCGCATCTTCTTTTATTTGGTAGAACACCTAAGAAAATAACATTTAACTCTCTTATTTCTTCTTTAATGTTATCAACACTTAGCTTATAGCTAATAGTTTCGAGTTGCTGGGGATTCCTAACAATTAAAGAAAAATCGCTATTTTTGATAGTGAAAATTGTTTTCTCTTTTACGAGTATATCAATGAATTCCCTAAGTTTTTTTATGGCGTTTTCATCAAGATCTTCTAATTCAGCAGACAACATATCATCATCACTACTTATTGCTGACTTTAATACTCTGTATGTTTTTTCAAGTGAAGATGCTGTTATAGATTTTTCATCAAAGTCTAAAATGCCTTCGCGAGAAGGTTCTTCTAAAATAAATCCAAAAGATCCCTTGGCTGTACCTGTAATAACCATAGGTTCTACTTTTTGGGCGCCAAGGATTGGCAACAATGATGTCGAAACATTTGTTATTGCCGAATTAAATGCCTTTAATATTTTTGCTCCGAATGTTGATGATATTCCTACAGTACCAAAAACAGGATCACCTTTAAATGTTATAATAGCTTTAGCTGGTGAGTGTCTATTTATGTTGGAATTTTTTAATTCATCATCAATTTTTGATAGTCTATATTCTAGGCTCATCCTGCTGATAACATCAGTTTCATCCATTGATTCAAGCATGGATATTATTTGGCTACGTTCACTAAGAACATAGATGTATTCATCTTTATTCATCGAAGCCCCCTGATATCAAATTTTGCAGTAGAGTATTGGCTTGTAGGTCGTTTTCTTCAGATAGAGGGATTTGTAAGAAACCTTTCCATGACATATCTCTTTTATGAGCCCACATACTGTACCAATATACAGTCATTTCTACTAGAGTTATTGGATCACTGTTGAGAATCTGCCAGTAAGAATCGACAAGATAGAGGTCTTTCATTTTACTAGTGAATAACTCTAAATCTTTATTAACTAAGGAAGTTTGGGTTTCGTTTTGTGGGATGTGAAAAAATGTCACCAAGTCAATGTCATTTGGCTTTCTTGATTCAGTCAACTCAACATTTTCAGTAAAGCTACCATCAACCCATTGAAAACCAGTTGTTAGACCAATGCTGTATAATCTAGCTCTAAACTTCAAAAATCCAATTAAAATGTTAGCTCTTTTTTTATTAAAAGCATAACGTTCAACCAATTCTATAGAAGTTGTTTTATATGGTGAACGATTAAAACCTACGGAAGATGACTCTCCTATAGGGGGGATAATTCCCGATTCATTCCATTCAGGTATAGTATTATTCATAGTGTTCTATATAAATATACTCATTTTGTACACCCTAAAACGTGTCATCAGGCCACTGGGACTTTACTACTTTGCCGATAATCTGACAGTTTCCGTTGATAGGTATAAGATCGAACCTAGGGTTTAACGGTTCTAAATAATCTTGTCCTGATTCTCTAATCAATCGTTTAAATGTGAACTCGTCCCCATATAGTCGGGCTATACAAAAATCACCAAATTCAACATCCTGTTCTGGATCAATAAGAATCAATATACCTTCTGGAAAGCTAGGGCGACCACCTTGTGGGGCTGTCATTGAATGCCCTTCTACTTCTAGCCAAAATGCGCGTTCACTTGCTTTCTTGGCTGTTGGTATCCATGAAATGGCATCCTTTTCTGTGTATGCACTACTATTTTCTGTAAATGCGCCAGCTTGAACCTTGGTAAGCAATGGATATTCATACCTATCACCATTAGAAATTAATTTCTGTTCAGAGACAGAGTTGAACATTTTTCTAATTTCTTTAGCTAATGACGGGCTGAAATCATCCACTGGAACGGCTAAGGCTTCGGCTAATTTTGCTGCATTCTCAACATTGATTGCATTTACGCCATTCAATAATTGTGCAACTGCACTTTGTCCCATACCAATAGCATTGCCTAGAGACTCTTGGGATAAACCAAGCTCTTTCTTTTTAGCCTCAAAAATAGACTTGAGTCTATTCGCGTCAGCTTTTTGTTCTTTAGTAATGGGTTTCTTTTTCATAGTTGGATTTTATTACCAAATGGAATATTTAACAAACACCGCAGGTGTTGACTAAAATATAACTTGCGGTGATAATGCGTGAAAAAGGAGGTAGTATGAAAAGAATCCCATTAACTGCGTTTGCCACTGAGATAGGCCAAAACAAGGCGGCCGAAATGCTTGGTGTCAGACAAAGCGCTATTAGCAAAGCAATTTTAAAAAAACGAAATATCTATGTCATACAAAAAAGCGATGGAACTATTGAGGCTGAGGAGATTAAATCATTCCCAGCCACCAAAAACGAGTAGAGCCATTTTCCTTTAAACAAATTAAATATACATGTTTGATACTTGAAAAATTGATTAACCATAATCAACTCTGCGACAGGAGACGCAAAATGAGTTTTGATATCGATATTGTCCGCTCTGAAATTGAGAGCTGGGCTGCAGAACATGGTCAAGAGCACGTAGCGATTGAGATAAGTCGTGCGTATTTGCAGATCACGCGAGACAAATCACAGAGTCGATTACATGTGATTGAAGATGAACGAGGGCAAGCGGATTGGAAAGCGATTAACAATAACCGACAGCAAATATTTCGTTGGTTGCGAGGCGATTCGAATGCATCAATGAAAAAATTAGCAGAGCTGATGCCTGCGATTGAAATGGCTTTGCCAGCCTCGAGGTTAGCTCGAGTACGAGGCGACACTAAAAACTATTTAGCATCAGTGGCCATACAGCGATTTGCAGAAGCTATGACCGAAATTTTATTAGAGGGGCGTGACATGTCACGGAACATCAATAGCGCTATTACCGCACTAAATGCAATATCACGCCCGACCAGCGTGCACTAATTCAAGAGGCAAGACCAATGCTAAGAACGACTGAATTGATTACCTACTGCAATGGTTTTTTATTGAATGGAAAGCCGGCAGACAGAAAACAAATCGAAGATATTTTCGAGGGAAGAAGGGCGATAGCGCTCAATATTGGCATGCAGTACGAACAACAAAAACAAAAGCTACTTTTAAAGAAATTGTCACCTGAACAGTACCAGAACGCTTGTCGCGATATCGCTAAAGCGCTGGGGGTGTGAAATGAGACCATCAGACTTGTTGCTTGATTTTGGGCGACCAGTGGCTTACTACCCTGGTTTAGTTAAACGCTTTGGTAGCGTCAATGCGGTAATATTTTTTAGCCAGATATTTTATTGGCAGGATAAAACGGATTCTGAATTAGGGGTCTATAAGTCATCTGAGGATATTACGGCCGAAACGGGGTTAAGCTATCGCGAACAACTCACCGCCAGAAAGCACCTCGTTAAACGTGGGATTTTAATTGAAACGGATAGGCGTTTAGAACACAAAATATATTACCGTATAGATTGTGACCAACTTGACCAAATTATGACGCAACCCATTGATAATCTCCCAAATGCGCAAAGCGCAATCGGGGAAAGTCACAATGGGGATTTGGCGAAACAACAAAATGAACAGTCGCCACAAGACAAATTCGACGGTGGCGGTGAAACAAATCCGCAGTTCGATCCTACAGAGATTACAACAGAGATTACTACAGAGAATATAAACCCTTCTTGTCCGGTTATTTCACAACCCGACCAAAACACGAATGATAATTCGTTTGTGGCTCGTCACCCTGATGCCGTTGTGTTCAGTGCAAAGAAACGGCAATGGGGAACATCGGATGATTTGCTTTGTGCGCAGTGGATATCCAAACGGGTGACTGAGCTTTACGAACATGCATCCGAATCTGATGATGACATCAATCCACCAAAAGAACCAAACTGGGCGTTATGGGCGAATAACTCTAAATCTTTATTAACTAAGGAAGTTTGGGTTTCGTTTTGTGGGATGTGAAAAAATGTCACCAAGTCAATGTCATTTGGCTTTCTTGATTCAGTCAACTCAACATTTTCAGTAAAGCTACCATCAACCCATTGAAAACCAGTTGTTAGACCAATGCTGTATAATCTAGCTCTAAACTTCAAAAATCCAATTAAAATGTTAGCTCTTTTTTTATTAAAAGCATAACGTTCAACCAATTCTATAGAAGTTGTTTTATATGGTGAACGATTAAAACCTACGGAAGATGACTCTCCTATAGGGGGGATAATTCCCGATTCATTCCATTCAGGTATAGTATTATTCATAGTGTTCTATATAAATATACTCATTTTGTACACCCTAAAACGTGTCATCAGGCCACTGGGACTTTACTACTTTGCCGATAATCTGACAGTTTCCGTTGATAGGTATAAGATCGAACCTAGGGTTTAACGGTTCTAAATAATCTTGTCCTGATTCTCTAATCAATCGTTTAAATGTGAACTCGTCCCCATATAGTCGGGCTATACAAAAATCACCAAATTCAACATCCTGTTCTGGATCAATAAGAATCAATATACCTTCTGGAAAGCTAGGGCGACCACCTTGTGGGGCTGTCATTGAATGCCCTTCTACTTCTAGCCAAAATGCGCGTTCACTTGCTTTCTTGGCTGTTGGTATCCATGAAATGGCATCCTTTTCTGTGTATGCACTACTATTTTCTGTAAATGCGCCAGCTTGAACCTTGGTAAGCAATGGATATTCATACCTATCACCATTAGAAATTAATTTCTGTTCAGAGACAGAGTTGAACATTTTTCTAATTTCTTTAGCTAATGACGGGCTGAAATCATCCACTGGAACGGCTAAGGCTTCGGCTAATTTTGCTGCATTCTCAACATTGATTGCATTTACGCCATTCAATAATTGTGCAACTGCACTTTGTCCCATACCAATAGCATTGCCTAGAGACTCTTGGGATAAACCAAGCTCTTTCTTTTTAGCCTCAAAAATAGACTTGAGTCTATTCGCGTCAGCTTTTTGTTCTTTAGTAATGGGTTTCTTTTTCATAGTTGGATTTTATTACCAAATGGAATATTTAACAAACACCGCAGGTGTTGACTAAAATATAACTTGCGGTGATAATGCGTGAAAAAGGAGGTAGTATGAAAAGAATCCCATTAACTGCGTTTGCCACTGAGATAGGCCAAAACAAGGCGGCCGAAATGCTTGGTGTCAGACAAAGCGCTATTAGCAAAGCAATTTTAAAAAAACGAAATATCTATGTCATACAAAAAAGCGATGGAACTATTGAGGCTGAGGAGATTAAATCATTCCCAGCCACCAAAAACGAGTAGAGCCATTTTCCTTTAAACAAATTAAATATACATGTTTGATACTTGAAAAATTGATTAACCATAATCAACTCTGCGACAGGAGACGCAAAATGAGTTTTGATATCGATATTGTCCGCTCTGAAATTGAGAGCTGGGCTGCAGAACATGGTCAAGAGCACGTAGCGATTGAGATAAGTCGTGCGTATTTGCAGATCACGCGAGACAAATCACAGAGTCGATTACATGTGATTGAAGATGAACGAGGGCAAGCGGATTGGAAAGCGATTAACAATAACCGACAGCAAATATTTCGTTGGTTGCGAGGCGATTCGAATGCATCAATGAAAAAATTAGCAGAGCTGATGCCTGCGATTGAAATGGCTTTGCCAGCCTCGAGGTTAGCTCGAGTACGAGGCGACACTAAAAACTATTTAGCATCAGTGGCCATACAGCGATTTGCAGAAGCTATGACCGAAATTTTATTAGAGGGGCGTGACATGTCACGGAACATCAATAGCGCTATTACCGCACTAAATGCAATATCACGCCCGACCAGCGTGCACTAATTCAAGAGGCAAGACCAATGCTAAGAACGACTGAATTGATTACCTACTGCAATGGTTTTTTATTGAATGGAAAGCCGGCAGACAGAAAACAAATCGAAGATATTTTCGAGGGAAGAAGGGCGATAGCGCTCAATATTGGCATGCAGTACGAACAACAAAAACAAAAGCTACTTTTAAAGAAATTGTCACCTGAACAGTACCAGAACGCTTGTCGCGATATCGCTAAAGCGCTGGGGGTGTGAAATGAGACCATCAGACTTGTTGCTTGATTTTGGGCGACCAGTGGCTTACTACCCTGGTTTAGTTAAACGCTTTGGTAGCGTCAATGCGGTAATATTTTTTAGCCAGATATTTTATTGGCAGGATAAAACGGATTCTGAATTAGGGGTCTATAAGTCATCTGAGGATATTACGGCCGAAACGGGGTTAAGCTATCGCGAACAACTCACCGCCAGAAAGCACCTCGTTAAACGTGGGATTTTAATTGAAACGGATAGGCGTTTAGAACACAAAATATATTACCGTATAGATTGTGACCAACTTGACCAAATTATGACGCAACCCATTGATAATCTCCCAAATGCGCAAAGCGCAATCGGGGAAAGTCACAATGGGGATTTGGCGAAACAACAAAATGAACAGTCGCCACAAGACAAATTCGACGGTGGCGGTGAAACAAATCCGCAGTTCGATCCTACAGAGATTACAACAGAGATTACTACAGAGAATATAAACCCTTCTTGTCCGGTTATTTCACAACCCGACCAAAACACGAATGATAATTCGTTTGTGGCTCGTCACCCTGATGCCGTTGTGTTCAGTGCAAAGAAACGGCAATGGGGAACATCGGATGATTTGCTTTGTGCGCAGTGGATATCCAAACGGGTGACTGAGCTTTACGAACATGCATCCGAATCTGATGATGACATCAATCCACCAAAAGAACCAAACTGGGCGTTATGGGCCAATGATGTACGGTTAATGCGCACCATTGACGGCAGAACGCACAGGCAGATTTGTCGGTTGTTTGATAGGGCAAATAAGGACCCATTTTGGTGCAAAAATATTCTTAGTCCAAGCACACTTCGAAAACAGTGGGACAAACTGGTACTAAAATTTGCTGAAATTCCACAAGGTGAAGATTGTTTGCCTGCACAAGCTCATTGGAATAGCCCTGAAGCATGGGAGAACACACTATGAAAAGTCTTCTCTCCGCAATTGAAACCAGAGATGGCAAAAAATTATCGAGCCTAGTTCTGCCAATCAATAAACCCGTTGGCATCAATGAGCACGCAGAAAAGCTGGTTGATATGTTATTTGATAACTTAGTGCAAATTTTCCCTGCGGCAAAGCATACCGTATTTTCAAACCAAGACGATATTTCAGCAACCAAACGGCAATGGGTACTGGCGTTTATCGAGAATGGCATAACATCCGTTGAGCAATTGAAAGCGGGAATGAGTGTGGCTAGGCAGCAAGAGTCTGATTTTTTCCCATCCTGCGGAAAGTTCATCAGTTGGTGCCGCGAGGGAATGATGCAAGCTATGGGCCTACCTTCAGTTTGTGAGGTCATGGCTGAAATGAAACGCTATAGCAACATGGAGTGGCGATATCCATCTGTTGAGTCATTCCCTTGGAAATCAGCGGTGATGTATTGGATTGTGCCAGAAGCAAGGCGACGAATGACGCAGTATAACTTGTCCGATAAAGAGATTAGAGAATCTATCAAAAAGCAGCTGATAGCCTATTACAACCAGATACAGGAAGGTAAGCCAATTCCACCAATCAAGCCGTTAATAGGACAAACTAAAAGAGAGGTTTCTACGTCAGAGTTAATTGATAAAGAGGGTAAATATCGACTGATAGGGCAGCAAGCGTTGAAGGAAATTAGAGCTAAAATTTTATATCGGGATAGAAGATGAACTGTTTTTCTCTTTTTTTACCTTTCATTTTTTATTTGGAATTTATTGATTAAAAATCAATAAGTTAATTAATGTGGGAATATAGAAGGTATTTCTCATAAAATCAGGTGTAATTTATTGTTGAATATGGTTTTTTTCATGATAAGTTATAGTTTACTGCCACAAAAGCAGCTTAGAAATAAAGGGTGGTGGTCAGGCGACGCCAACAAGTGTTTACTGCCACAAAAGCAGCTTAGAAACTGATAAACGCGAAGCCGGTATTCGTTTTGATGTTTACTGCCACAAAGGCAGCTTAGAAAGCTGATAGTCAACTGGTTAGCTCGGAAGAAGCGTTTACTGCCACAAAGGCAGCTTAGAAACACGAATCATCAAGCCAAATACTTTCGATAATGTTTACTGCCATATAGGCAGTTTAGAAATCTAATTGCTTTGCTTTGAAGTTGTCTAGTGAGTTTACTGCCATATAGGCAGCTTAGAAAGTAATGTTTGATGATATTAACTGGTTATATAACCATGATTACAGTATAATTCACTCATTGGTCTGAACACCCAATCTTAACACTTGCTGTGTCTACTGAGAGAAAAAAGTATGGCACAGCATAGCTTTATCAAAATGTCTAACGACACTCTTGTACCGGCTAATCCAGCGGCAAGGGATTTTTTGCATTCAAAAATCAAGTGCGGTGATGTGCTTTCAGCTGATTTCAAGAAAGCTCGTAACCCACGTTTTCACCGTAAATATTTCGCTTTACTCAATCTAGGGTATGAATACTGGGAACCAACCGGCGGTACTATTTCGCCTGAAGAAAAGGAGTTGGTACGTGGTTACGTTAAATTCCTCTCTTACTACACCGATAACGACGATGCCCTCCAGTCAGCTGCAGATGTTTACCTCGATGAAATAGCACAGAAACGCGCTCACAATATATCAGCGACCAAATCCTTTGATGCTTTTCGTTATTGGGTTGTAGAGCAGTCTGGCTATTATGAAACCTTTGAAATGCCAGACGGAAGCTTACGCCGCGTCGCTAAATCAATTAGCTTTGCCAAAATGGATGATTTAGCTTTCAGTGAACTCTACAAAGCCACACTCGATGTGCTTTGGAACTTCATTCTATTCCGTAAATTCCCCACCCAGGAAGCTGCTGAAAATGCGGCGGCTCAGCTATTAGATTTTACCTAGAGGCAAGACCAATGACCAAAAAATCAAAGATCAAAGAAGATAAACAGTGGCTATCAGATGTAGCCGCACTTGGCTGTATTTGCTGTCGCAATATGGGGTATGGACCATCACCGGCAGAAATCCATCATATACGAGCAGGGCAGGGAATGGCGCAGCGGGCTAGCCATAAAGATGTTTTACCGTTATGCCCACCTCATCATAGGCCTAGTTATGACACTGGTTTTCATGCAGCGCCTAAAACATGGCAGGAAATTCACGGTACCGAAATCGAGTTACTCGAGCAAACCAAAAGAGAAGTCATGGAGCTGCGCGCATGTCGAGTATAAAAAGTATTTCTGATGGACTTGTACTCGATGCAGAGCAAGAAGCTTGGTTGCAAGGTTGGCTATCCAAATTCGGCGCTTGGGTTTACAGTGGTAGATTAGAGAAACGCCAAAGCAGTATCATCGCTGAATTTATGGCTACTGTGGAAAAGCGTGATTATCCAGAAAGGGAAATGTGTAATGACGATGATGGAATGTTAATCACCAAAGTGGTTGATAAAATTTATCATATAGACCGAGTCGCATTTACGTTATTGTTATTACGCTATGCCTTTGTGAGTTCTGACCGTGCCATTGCTCGTTATTACTATGGTATTGCACAGCCACGCCAGATGGTTCGCAGAAATCGCACGCTTGAATATCGAAAGCCCTCGATGGCAACGTGTCGTCGTGAGGTAAAAGAAATCATCCGTTTTGCCGAGTATTTAATTTACCCACATCTCTATAATGCATTTAAAATACGCGATAATGAGTGGAAAAAGAAAAATAATAGTAAGAACGTGTTGACTTCTTTGAACCAATGAGCCACTATTTCAAGGTAAGTTGCCGTTTTAGTAACTGTGACTAACTAACCCAGCCAATGCGCTGGGTTTTTTGTTTTCTAAACCAAGTGAAAATTGCCGTTACCTTTATGGGTTACATGTCATCTACATGACCATTCATAGCAGCTCTAGTTCTAAATGTACGAATAGAAGTTGCTAGTTCGACGGATTCATTCCCTGATAGTACAACCCTACCTGCTGAGGTTGAAAGGTATAGCGTTGAAGAACCATCACTATTTACTGAAAATCCATGGTTACTTAGATATCCAACATACTCTTCTAGAACCACTGTGGCTAGTCTGGACCTACCAGTAGCATTCTTTATTTCATCATAGGTAATGATGAAATTGGCTTCATAGTTTGGTCCAAAGTCGCTTACTAATTGAAATAATGCAATTTTAAAGTTTCGAATGGAGCCATTAATAAAGAAAAGGTCTTGTGGTGACATGCCGCTTTCTCCTTTTAGGATATTTATAAATTCATACATCAACCGTGTATCGGTATTGTTAGGTTGCTGGATTGAAAAGTCAATGATTATATTTTATTTTTGAAATTAATATTAGGCACTCCGTAGGGGGTGAAATCATGCGTATGGATAAATATAGCAACGCAGCCTACGGTAGTGCTGGGCTAACAGCATTTTTCGCAAGCTTATCACTTTATGAGTGGGGCTTTATTATTGGGATGGCGTTTAGCATCATCCTTGGTCTTGCTACTTTCTTTATGAATCGACGAGAGCAACGAAAGCGAACACGTTTATTTGAAGAACTCGTTAATAAAACTGACCCTCTAAACCCCTCTGCTACTGCACGAAAAGCCGCCGAACTTATGGCGAAAGCACCTAAGGATATCTAATGTCACTCAAACAAAAATTAACTGTGCTTGTTGGTGCAGGGGCTTCGGCTATCGCTTTAACGGTGATTGCGTATTTTGAAGGTGTTAGATATGAGCCTTATGAAGATGTGGGTGGGGTATTAACGGTCTGTTATGGTCATACGGGGAAAGACATTGTTCCCAATAAAATTTACACCAAAGAAGAATGCAACGAGCTGTTAGAGCTGGATTTTATGAGAACTAAACTACAGGTAGATCGCTTGGTTAAAGTTCCTGTTGATGAACATACAAAAGCCGCTCTTTATTCATTTGCATTTAATGTTGGTACTGGGGCATTTGCTAAGTCGACAATGCTTAAAAAGCTTAATGCAGGTGACCAATACGGTGCTTGTGAAGAACTTAAAAAATGGGTTTACGCTGGTGGAAAGGTATGGCGTGGCCTCGTTAATCGCAGAGAAGCGGAGGCGGCAATATGCCATGGAAATCTATAGTGGTTGTAATTTGCTTTATGCTACTCACGATATCAATTATTGCTTTTGGCGCTTACCGTTTGACAGATAACACATGCGGCATTGATAAGGTCAGTTTAGAAAAACGCTGCCAAAAAGCTATCGATCACTATAAAGGTCGGCAAGTTAATTTTTAATCTTCTATATGGTAACCGCCATGAATAAAGTCAGAGCATTATTATTTATCGCTGCATGGGTAGCCATATGGGGAATGTGGATACAACACGAAAGGATAGGTGAGCTAAACACCAAGAATGCCGAACTACTCGTTGAGCTTACAGAGCAAGTCAAAATTAATGAAGATTACCAAGAACGTATCCAATCCCTTCATCAACTCGATACTAAACATACTCAGGAATTAGCTAATGCAAAGATTGAAATTGATAAGCTGCGTATTGCTGCTGAGCGTAATCCTGAACGGGTGTACATCAAAGCCAGTTGTAAAAAAGCCGAAAGCCTTACCCCCTCCGGCATGGATGATGCAATCTCCGCCAGACCTACTGACTCCGCTATCCGAAATTATTGGTTACTCAGAGAGCGAATTGTAAAATTAACACGAATGGTATTAGGGCTGCAAGATTATATTAGAACGGAGTGTTCACAGTGACTTACTCTGAGTTGATTAAAGATGCCTATTTAGAGATAGCCAAGAAAGCAATACGGGAAATTGAACAGCAACGACAGGTGATCAAATAAAAAAAGCCTACACAGCGGTAGGCTAAAAGATGTTGCTTTATACAATTGAATATCTCTTTAAACATAGTCGGTATTTCAAAGTATGCAAAATTATTTCTAAGTATTTTAAATTGATAGTCGATTAAGTGAACAATGAGCCTCCATTTGGGGGCTTTTTAGTAGCCAGATATTGAATAAATCTCTCATCAGCCTTTAATTTGGTATGACCAGCCATTAATAATTTGAAATCTCTGTGTTTACATCTACCCTTTAAATACCCATTATTAGTGTAATTAGCTATACTAAAGTAGTATGAAAAATAGAAACCAACAATTACTAAATGATTCAGCACTCTTAGATTTAAGAATTAGATATTTAGTCAAATTTATACGTAGTAGAGTGTTTAATAAACTACCAGACAGTGAAAAAGGATTATTTGAGTCGCAACTTTATTCAATGAAGACGCTATCATCAATATTAAAAATGAGAGTAGATATAGTAAATGATGGAAAATAATAATACATAATAGCCAGCCTATACGAGTTTTTATAAGGGAGGTATGAGAAAATACGCAGTAAAAACAAAGAAAAGCCCCAGTTTAGGGGCGAAATAAAACGAAGCAATAATTTGAATACACTATCAGCATAGATGATTAGCAAAGTTTTCACATGAATTAAGTGTAAGCAAATACGGAAAAGAAAATACAGAATTGAGTGTCGTTAAATGTCCAGAGAAACACTAGAAGAATAAATATAACCTCTAGTGTTTTAGGCATGAGAGTAGATTTCTTACTGAGCTGCTCTTTGTATTGCCTCTCCGCCAGCCTCTATGTCTTCACCAACACCTTTAGTGGTGTTACAGGCAGTTAATGTGAAAACAACAGCTAATGAGCAGATGAGGAAACTGGTTTTTTTCAACATATTTTCTTCCTTTTAGTGTGAAGTTATAAGTTACAAAAGATCATTTTTAATTATAGCAGAACAATTTGACTACCATTTTTATCTGCATAGAGCTGTAATATTAGTATTAACCCATGGTATCTGTATGGGGTTGGTATGGTTAGGGATGCCTGACAAATGAAAATGAGCTGCTATATTTTAGGTGTTAATACTTATTTTGGTAATTAATCACATTAGCAATAAAGGGTACACTCTATGATATTAAAAGAGCTATTTATCCGTATGCTTTATGTTTTCCAATACTTAGTAGTTGGTTTTCTCTTATTATTAACATCAATAGCCATACCAAACTGGTTAGGCAAGGCATCAGTCTTTTTTGTAGGGTAGAATCTAGTAAATGAGTAGCATTTAGGGAGGCTGTCATGGCAGGTAGTGAAGAGGACGATATTAAGTATTTACCATGGACAGGCGCTGCTTTGAAAGTAGCATTGGTGATGACAGTCGAAGCTATGAAGTTAACGCATGAAGAGGCAGAAAGGAAAAACATTACTGTTGTAGTTGGTCCGTATGTTCGCCCATATAAGGAAGTAATGGCCATAGCTGAAGAATATGGTGAAAAAGAAATTCCTAAATCAATGCCCAACATGCCATCAGATATTAAATAGATAACAAGAATTCACCATGAGCCTCGCAATAGCGGGGCTTTTTAATGGCTTCTTCGCAATTAAGTGAGGTCCATATCTTGCTGACGGGTAAGCCGTAAGTGACAAAAGTAACGTAGTGATACGTGATGATGGTTGCAAAAAATAAACCCAATAAAATCAGTAAATAAAAATAGGTACTCATATTGGGGGCAACCTCAATCCGTGCGTACCGATTGCTTATCTCTATTCAAAGCGTATCTCACACGCAAACATCACAACCCCGAGACCATTCACAAAAGCGACTTCAGAGGACAGCCTGTTATAGGTGTGCTCGGGTCAGGCTTGTTCTGTGAGAACTGAGGTCTCTTTTTTGAAAGGTAATACATCATGAGTTATCCAAGAGTAAGTGTTAATGGAGTATCCGTCAGAGTTGATAATGAAGGCAGATATAGCTTGAACGATTTGCATGCCTCAGCAGTAATTAATGGGGAAGCAAGAGAAAATCAAAACCCTAGCCAGTTCTTGAGAAGTAAGCAGATAAAGGCATTTGTTGATAAATTAAGCGCAATGCAAAATTGCACTGCGGTTAAAGTTATCAATGGTGGGCTAAATCATGGAGTATGGGCTTTAGAGTTAGTTGTCATTAGATATGCTGCTTGGTTAAAGCCTGAGTTTGAAATTCTCGTTTACAACACATTCAAAGATGCAGCAAGGAAAGGTTTGGATGTTATGGCTAAGCTTAATAAGTTAGATCACGTCATCAACACTGAAACCAAAAATGTAAGTAGCTGTGCAAGAACAATGGCTAACTGGGGAGTTGGTGGTAGGAAGCAATTACTACTAACCGCAAGAGAGCGAGTAGTGAAAGAAGCTCAGATGTACTTACCGAATATTGAATAGGTCGCTCAGCAGCCTTTTTTATGCGAAAGTATCTCATCAGCGAATTCTGAGTGAGATTACAATGCAGATAAAGTCCACATTAATGTTTTTAAGTATGCTGCTACTTAACGGTTGCAGTGTTAAAGTGCCAAAGGATATTTCACCTGTTAAGAATTTTGATTTGTCTCGTTATCTTGGGGAGTGGTATGAGGTAGCTAGAATCGATAATCGATTTGAAAAAGGATTAAGTAAGGTCTCTGCTAATTATTCCCTTCGTGATGATGGAGGCGTAAAAGTAGTAAACAAAGGATGGGATTCGGAGAATAAAAAATGGAAAGAAAGTATCGGAAAAGCTTACTTTGTTGAATCTTCTGATGTAGGGGCTTTGAAGGTTTCATTCTTCGGTCCTTTTTATGGCGGTTATAATATTATTAAGCTCGATGATAACTATCAATATTCATTAGTTGTTGGCCCTAACAAAGATTATCTGTGGGTACTATCGCGTACTCCAACTATGCCACCAGAGTTATTAAAGGAATACCTTAGTTTTGCAAGTAGCTATGGTTTTGATAGGCAAAGAATATTGATATTTCAATAGTATTTATTCCTTGTGAAAACTTAATAAATCAATGCATGACCCGTCAAGTGCGGGTTTTTTATTGAGGGAAATAGCTAATCAGAAAGTTTATTCCTACAAGTAGACTTTCTAATGGGCTAAGGAGATAAAGACGATGGCTAAACTGGATTGGGGGACGCTACAGCAACAGTTCCTCACCGAACACGCTAAATCAGGAATATCCCCTAAAGAGTGGTGTGAAGACCAGGGACTTAATTACGCAACAGCAAGGCGATATATTAAAAGGCCGGCTGCGCAATCTGCGCAAAAAACTGCGCACAAAAAATTGCGCACTGCGCACGAAAAAGAATGCGCAAAAGAGCCTATATGTAACAGCGCAATACCAACTGCGCAGAGTAGAGAACAATATGGTGCGCACAATGATGAAAGTACGTTTAACCTGTGCAACTACAAGCTTACAGACCTACAATTTCGTTTCGTCAATGAGTATCTTATCGACTTAAATCGAACGGCTGCATATAAAAGAGCAGGTGGTAAATGTGATGGCCAAAATGCCTATGCTAGCGCAAGTCAGATATATAGAAATATTGAGGTCAATCAAGCAATCAGAGACGCGCTAGCTGAACGAGAACGCAGAACCGAAATCACCCAAGATGCCGTATTAAAAATGTGGTGGGATATTGCGACTGCAGACGTTAATGAGCTGACAGAATATCGTCGATTGTGTTGCCGTCATTGTTGGGGCTTTGGTTTTAATTATCAGTGGCGTGATGCGGTCGAATATGAAGATGCTGTGAAAAAAGCCATGGCAGCAAGTAAACCACCTCCGCAAGATGTTGGCGGTTACGGTTACGATGACACATTAGACCCTAACCCTGATTGTCCTCGATGTAATGGTGCTGGTATTGGCCGTGCACATTTTCACGATACACGTGATTTAACTGGCGCGGCTCGTCGTTTGTTTGCTGGTGTGAAAGAGGGCAAGTTTGGTGTTGAGGTGATTACTCGTAATCAAGATGATGCGCTTAAAATGGTTGCACAGCATTTAGGGATGGTTAAGAACAAGACTGAGATAACGGGGGCTGATGGTGGGCCTATTCAATCGACAGGGTTTGACCTTAGTCATTTGAGTTTTGAACAACTTATGAAGTTGAGAAAAAGTCAGAAAACTGAATGATTCTTATCAATTCGACTTAAATGCATAATATAAGGCACTTCATCAAGCTATTGATAGTTAAATACCAAATTATTATATACCTGCATTATTAACTATTTTTATATGTAATTTTCAGGTGTATCTAATGAATAGAATTAAAGTTTTGTTGTTATCGGTATTAATTTCGGGATGTGCTGTTCCTGGCTTAACAAGCCATACTGACCACCCATTAGAAATAAAAGATATTAGTATTGGGGATAGTATTACGTGCAATAGCTTGCAAGGTGAAGTTTTTGGAGATGTTAGGTTATGTCATCTTGATATTAAGAGCTATGGTGGTATAGAGGTTAAATCAAATACAGTTGCCTTGTTGAATGAAAAAGTATCAGTTGTACGATTATCTCTATCTCAAATAACAGGTTTTAGCCAAGCCGGTGTGCTTAGTGCTATGACAAAGAAATTTGGCCCTCCTGCCCGAGGCGCTCGCCCAAAAGTGTATATCTGGACAAATAATGGTAATACTTTATTTCTTGATGAAATCAAAGGAACTGTTGTTTTATATGGAAAAGATTTGAACCGTGTCCAAAGTATAATTTCCTCTTTAGATGCGAATGATCTCTAATATTATTTTTTAAATTGAGTGTGTTTTTCATGGCTGTTTGATTCAACTAAAACGGTTAGTTCTTGGGAGCGGTTATTTTTAAAAAAAGTGGTTATTTAACATAATGGCTCTTACATGCCCTGCGACTTTTCAACTCAATTAAAATGTCACCCTAAACCGATAAAAGCCTAAATCTTCTCTTTGAATTTAGGCTTTTTATTTGTTGCTAATTTGTTATCAAAAACTCATTTTCCGTTTCACTGTCATTTTGAGGTGAAAGGGCTATTTCTTACATTTTAGGTGTAGCTATGGATATCGATTTCAACTTATTTGATGAAGAGATCGAAAGGGAGATAGCACGCCGTAGTTTGCATGAATTTATTCAGTATATAAACCCTGAATACATCACAAGCCATTTTTCTCAAACGGTGTGTGATGCGCTAGACCAGTTCTTGGTTGATATGATGGACGGGAAGCGCCCTAAGTTAATATTAGGTGCACCGCCACAACATGGTAAGTCTGATATTGTTTCCCGCTATCTTCCTGCTTATTTCTTTGGAAAATACCCGAACATGCGAGTTGGGGCGCTGTCGTATTCGTCTGATTTAGCCGGTGATATGAATACCGATGTTCAGCGAATTATGATGTCGGTTGAATATCGTGTGTTATTCCCTAAGAGCTGGTTAGGTAACAAGCCTGAGAATGGTATCGCCGTTAAGCGTAACTCTGACGAGTTCGGCATTGCCAATCACAAAGGCAGCTATGTGTGTGCGGGGGTGGGTGGACCATTAACGGGCAAGAAAGTTGACCTCGGGATTATTGATGACCCGATAAAGAACTCGAAAGAAGCACTTAGCCCGACGGTTAAAAAGTCGATTTGGAACTGGTACGTTTCGACCTTTAAGACCCGTTTATCAAAAAACAGCGGCGAAATCATCATGGCCACTCGTTGGGCGACCGATGACTTATCTGGCCAATTAAAAGAAAAAGCCCCTGAAACCAAGGTGCTTGCATTCCCTGCCATTAATGAGCAAGGGGAAGCGCTGGTACCAGAACTTCACCCAATCGACAAACTGCTTGAAACTAAAGCAATACTGGGTGATTACTTCTGGTCTGCCATGTATCAACAATCACCGAAACCGGGTGATGGTCAAATCTTCCACGAAGAGTTTGTACGCTATTACTTACCTAAAGACCTACCTGATAAATTCGACAAGGTTATTCATAGTTGGGATATGACCTTTAAAGACAGTGACGGTACCGACTATGTGGTTGGGCAGGTATGGGGCAAGAAAGATGCCAATGCCTATTTACTCTATCAAATCCGAAAACGCATGAGCTTCACCCAAACTAAAGATGCTGTGAAGCTACTTGCGGAAAAATTTCCTGAAGGGCGGCGTAAGCTGGTGGAAGATAAAGCCAATGGCCCTGCAGTTATCGACTCTCTTAAATCATCGGTATCAGGCTTAATTCCTGTTGAGCCTGACGGCAGTAAAATCGCACGTGCTCACGCCTGCACCGCTGAGTGGGAGGCGGGCAATGTGTGGTTACCGCACAAAGACATTGCACCGTGGATAGTGGAAACCGTGGAGGAAATTACCACGTTCCCGTTTGCAGGCCATGACGACACGGTGGATGCAATGACGCAGGCGCTGCGTGATTTATACCAGAAGAAAAAAGGCGGTTTCTTTACAACCAAGAGGTAATTCTATGTGGCCGTTTAAAAGGCGAAAAATTGCAGAGCAGATTGCACCGCCGAAGCGGTCAGCGTTTACCACGGATTTGTACCCTGCATTAGCAAAAGAAAATGGGTTTAACGGGTTAGTTCTACCGCAGCCGATGATTAACGGTGTAGGGATGGACAGTATTGATACTTCTGTTCCTTCATTCAAAGGTGAGCAAGTTTATGGTGTACCCGAATCGCAAGCGGCTTGGTATGCGAGCCAAATGTTTATTGGCAACAATATGTGCGCCATCATTGCGAAACATTGGCTGGTGGATAAGGCCTGTAATATGCCAGCCCGTGATGCTATTCGCCAAGGGTATGATATTGATTGCGATAATGACGATGACAGCGCTATCAGTAAAAAGCTACGCAAGCGCGATAAAAAGTACAATATACAACATCATTTGAAGGAGCTTATTCACTTTGGGCGAGTGTATGGCGGCCGACTAGCGCTATTTGTGGTGGAAACCTCAAACCCTAAAGAGTGGTATGAAAACCCGTTTAATCTCGATGGTGTGACCAAAGGAATGTACAAGGGGATTAAGCAAATTGACCCACAATGGGTGACGCCTGATTTAACTGATTCCAATATCCAAGACCCTGCCAGCATGGATTTTTACGACCCAACCTATTATGTGATTGCGGGTCGCAAATACCATAAATCGCACTTTATTAAGTTTGTCCCGTTCCCCGTGCCTAACGTGCTAAAGCCGCTTTATAACTATTTCGGTGTATCAGTGCCAGAGCGTATTTATGAGCGTGTCTATGCTTCAGAACGGACAGCTAATGAAGCGCCACAACTGGCGATGACCAAACGGTTATTAACCATCGGCATGGCAGACCCTGAAGGTGCGGATAAAAACACCATTCAGGAAAACATGCTTTATTTTATGGAGATGCGCGATAACTATGGCGTGCAAGTGATGGGGAAAGAGGACGTTGCACAGCAGTTCGACACCTCGTTAGCGGATTTAGACGCCACCATTATGACGCAATACCAGTTAGTCGCAGCGGCGGCAAACGTGCCTGCAACTAAGTTACTCGGTACCACGCCGAAGGGCTTTAATGCGACGGGTGAGTATGAAGAGTCGAACTATCGTGAAGAGCTGGAAAGCGTCCAATCAAATGACTTAGAAGAACTTTTGCAGCGTCATTACGACATGTTGATGCGTAGCGAAGAATTACCGCTGACTGAAATATCGGTTACTTGGGCGCCACTCGACAGCCCAACGGCGGCAGAGAGTGCCGATATTGAGTTGAAATCAGCCCAGACGGACGCGGCTCTAGCGGCTACGGGCGCAATTGATGGGTTAGATATCCGTAAAAAACTGGCAGCTGATAAAGAGTCGAGCTATTACGGCATTGATGTGAACGAGAGTGACTATGTCGAGACGAATACGAGTCCGAACGAAAAAGGCGAAGTGGGCAACCTCCCGCCAAGCGGTATTGAAGGGCAAGCCCCTACAGTATTCAGCAGCGCCATCTAGCCGTTATCAACGTGACATGTCACGATTGATTAGTTCGATGATTAAAGACTATGAAAACGTATTTAGTGAATTGAAGGAGGATTTTGACGGCGCCACGATGGATGCCAGTATCGCGATTCAAACGCGTATTTGGCTCAACCGGTTAAAACGCAAGTGGGATAAAATCTTTAATACGCAGTCTAGCGCCATGGCCGATAAGTTTGTTTCCCAAGTCGATATCGGTGCGCAGCGTAATTTAGACGACTCCCTTAAACAGCTTTCTGGTGGTATCGCCATCAAAACCCCTGCAATGCCAGAGGCGTTAAAAGACCGAATGATAGCCGCCACGGCTGAAAATGTTTCCCTGATTAAATCCATCCCTAGCCAATTTCACCAGCGTATCGAAAGTGCAGCGTTACGCTCTATTTCCCAAGGAGGCGAGGGTGCGAAAACCTTATTAGATGAAATCAGGCACACAGGCAGCGTGACAGAGAGCCGAGCGAATTTTATCGCCGTTGACCAAACGCGAAAAATAACGACTGCGGCAAACTATGAGCGCATGAAATCAGCGGGTATTCGTAAAGCGGTCTGGCACCACTCAGGGGGAAGTGCAGAGCCGAGAGAGTGGCATTTACAGCTAGATGGTGAAGTGTTTGATTTAGACAACCCGCCAATTATTGACCCCAAAACGGGTGAGCGTGGATTGCCTGGTCAATTACCTAACTGCAAATGCTTTTGGACGCCTGTTATCGATTTTAGTGGGGAAGAAAGCGGCGAGGAGACATGACAAAACGAACCTATGACAACAACGGCTGGCTCGAAGTGACAGATAACCCCATCTCTAAAGTTGGGGTTTTTGATTATTTGGGGGCAGAGATTGGTGCGCCGGTACCCGATAAAATCTATCGCGTATTGCGGCCACCGGAAGAACTGGCCAGCGAAGCGACGATTAACTCTTTCAAACTCACCCCGTTCATTATTGAACATGAAATGTTAGGCAAACACGCGACCCCAGCGGAGAAAAAAGGCATCCAAGGGGTGATTGGTGAGAACGTGTATTTTGACCCTCCGTATCTTAGAGCCAATATCAAAATCTTTTCAGATGTGGCGCTTAGCAATATCGACAGTGGCAAAATCGACCTCTCCCCTGGTTATCGCAGTAAATATGAATTCACCTCTGGCATTTATGAAGGCCAACACTATGACGTCATTCAGCGTCACCTACGTGGAAATCACCTCGCATTAGTGGATGAAGGGCGAACTGGCCCTGACGTCGCTGTGCAAGATCACCTCGTTATCACTATCGACACAAAGGAACTTATTCGCATGAACGAAGAAGAAAACAAAGAGAAGCAAACCGCTGATGAAGGTGCGTTTACAGCGGAGCAAGTCACTGCGCTGAAAAGCATTATTGCAGAGGTGATTGCACAAACTAAGCCTTCAACCGATGAAGAGCCGAAAGAAGAAATGAAATCCACTGATGCTGATCCCGAAGAAGAGCAAAAAGCGGAAGAAGCCGTGTCAGCTGCCGAAGTTGCAGCGGAAGAAGCCACAACCGGTACACCTGAAGCCGTAGAAGCTGCTGAGGTGGCAATTGAGACAGCTGTCGAAGCCATCGAAGAAGCTAAGGAGCATCTCGACCAAGCGACCACGGATAGCTTAAATCGTCGACTCAAACGCTTGAAAAACGGCATCGGTACGATGGATGAGATTGCATCCTTAAAACGCAAGATTAAGCGTTTGGAAGCATCAAAGCCCACCATGGACACTGGATTGCTGCTAAAGCAAATCGGCGAGCGTGATTCGTTAGCCCATAAGCTGACCCCATTCCTTGGCGTATTTGACCATGCCGCCATGACCAAGCAACAAGTGGCGGAGTATGGAGTTGATAAGCTTGGTATTCAATGCGGTAAAGGTAATGAAGCCATTGCACTCGATGCGTGGATGCAAGGGCGGGTACCAGATTCACAGAAAGCCACAGTGACGATGGACTCTGCGGTTAGCAATCAATCAATTATGGATAAATGGGGAGCGAAATAATGGCAATTCCTAAATCAGTGGCGCATGGCTTAACGTCTGGCGTAGTGGGTGAAATCAGCCATGCAGGGCCTATTCGTGCCGTTGCCGCCATTCTCAGCTCAGCGGATGAAAAACAAAATATCTTCGGTCGGGCTTACACCTACAAAGATGATTCTGTTGAATCTGTGCAAGTGGGTGGCAAGGGCGCATTTGCGGGGATCATGATTAACCCGAAAGCGTATCGTATTGAAGTGAACTATGCACGCAATGGTACTCAAGGTGAGTTTTTAGCGATGGGCGAAGTCTATGTCGAACTCGAAGAGGGGGTAGGTAAGATCAATGCGCCAGTTGTCTTTGATGAAACGGACGGCTCACTTTCCTCCAAGCTTGTTCCTGCTGCTGGCGACCGCGTGATTGGTTTTGTTAGTCGTCACGTTGAATCTAGTGAATCAGCCCATTTGAGCGTTATTCGCTTAACCGAAATCCCATACCCAGCGGCAGTAAAGGAAGGTGAATAATGCCAGTTAGCAAGCAAAAATTTTATATGTCTGGCCGCGATATTCGTAAGCATGGCCAACTTAATATCCTACCTAACCAACAGTGGACGTATCGCGAACTTGAACAAATTGGTTTTGGTGGCTTGGCGTCGATGGACTCCGCGATCACGGGTGCTGCTGTTCAAGGCGGTTTAATTCAGCGTGAAATGTTGCAACACGTTCTCCCTGGTCTCATTCGCACCGCAACCCGTGTTCGTGTGCTCGATGAAATCACCGGTGTATTGAATGCGGGCGAATGGCACGATGAGGAAATCATTCTGAACGTGGCAACACCAACCGGTAAAGCCGAGCTTTACGGCGATCATACCAACGTGCCGTTAGCGTCTTACATTCAAGACCAAGAACGCCGCGGTATCGTGCGTTTTGAACAAGGTTTTCAAGTCGGTAAGTTAGAGGAAGCGCGCCAGTCTGCAGCTGGGTTTGAAGCCGCTGCGGAAAAACGTAATTCAGCGACTGAATCTTTAGAACAAGGGCGTGAGCGGATTGGTTACTATGGGTTTAATAGCCCTGAAACCCGCGTGTTTGGCTTGATGAATGAACCGAATCTACCCGCTTATGAAACCGCATCGAAAAAATGGAAGGGCGGCACGTTTGCCGATATCACCCAAGATATTACCGATATGTTCTCGCGCATTGAAATGAGTTCAGGCGGGATCATCAAAGACGATATCGCGATCACATTGACGTTACCGTTAGGTTACCGTTCAACACTAAACGTTGCTAACCCTGTGGCGCGTGGTGAAACGGTGTATCAATGGGTGAAAGAGAACTATCCAAACCTGCGCTTTGTGTTCTCACCTGAATTTGTCGGGGCAAATGGTGGTGCGGATGTGGCGTATATGTTCGCGGATACCATTGATGATGGCTCAACCGCAACCAGCGCGACTATCTTACAAGTGGTGCCTGTTAAGTACCAATTACTGGGCTCGCAAGCGCAAATCAAAGGGTATTTAGAGGATGCGACCAACGCGACAGCGGGTGTCTTTGTCACGCGCCCTTGGGCTATCACCCGCCTAACTGGCATTTAACCTGACCACTTCCTTTTTTACGCCCTCAAATGAGGGCTTTTTTATTGGAGAAAACCATGTCTCTCTATGTCTATTGCACGCTATCGAATGACCAAAACTATTCGGTCACCGATGGCAAAGTGTTTATTGCTGGTCAAGCCAATATCATGACCAAGCATATGTATACCCCGCGCGGGCGTGTCACGGAAATCAGTGATGAGCAATATGCCCAGCTTAAAGATAACCATGTTTTTCAACTGCATAAAGAAAACGGGTTTATCAGCGTTGAAAACCGCAAGGAAGATCCTGAAAAAGTGGCCACTAATATGGAGGCTAGCGATAAGTCAGCGCCGGATACCGTGGAATCATTGGAAGCAGAAAAACAAGCAGTCCCGAAAACCAACAAAAAGGGTAAATAATGATGGAGGCGAGCACATTTCCCCTAACGTCATTTCGTGTGCTCTATCCGTTGTTTAATGGTGTGAGTGATGATGACATTTATATTATTGCTCAATCTGCCCTGAACTATTTTTCGCCTTGTCGCGGCGTTTGCACTAACGAACTGTGGATGTTGGTTGTTGCTCATATGCTATCACTGCGAAAGTGGATTGCGGATGATGAATCCCCAACCGGTGTTGTGACTAGTGTGACCATCGATAAAGTCAGCGTGTCATTCTCTGCGCCCCCTGCGGGTTCTGATTGGTCACACTGGTTCAAAATGACCACCTATGGCCAGCAGTTCTTAGCACTGATAAAACGCTGTAGTGTGCCGCAATACATCGGTGGAGCTGGTGAACGCTCGGCATTTCGCGGTGTGGGTGGGCGATTTACGCGCGGGGGGCGATTACGTTAATGACAAAATTAGCGCAGTTAAAAGCGGTTTACGATGAGTTAGCCAAGAAACAACTGAAAGTGGGTTTCTTTGAGCATTCGAAGTATCCCGATGGCACGCCCATTGCCTATATTGCGGCTATTCAAGAATTGGGTTACCCCGCAGGTGGCATTCCTCCCCGTTCGTTTTTTCGCCCAACAATGAGCGATAAAAAAACAGAGTATGGCCAGTTAATTTTCCGTGTGGCCAAAGCAGCGGCCGTTGGCAATATCTCTGTTACTGATGGGCTAACCCAAGTGGGAGCAAAAGCGGCTGGGGATGTGAAACTGGCTATTAAAGCGGTAACCACGCCTGCCTTGGATGATTCAACGGTAAAGGCCAGAGCAAGACGTCACAGCAAAGGGAAATCCACCAATAAGCCCTTAGTGGATACGGGGCAGATGTTACAGGCCGTCAATTTTGCCGTGGAGGATAAATAATGTTTGGAAATTTACACCGTATCGCTTCCCGCTATATTCCTCAGCAAACCGCCCAGTGGTTTCGTTTTAAAGACCGAACACCGGATGAGCGAGGGCATGATCACAATCAGTACCAGAAGCCGGTCGAAATTCGCGGGAGCTGGCAAGCGGTCGATACCCAAGATGCTCAATCAATGGGCTTTGATTCAAATACGGTTTATCGCCGTTTTTATACCTCCCATGATATCAAGGGCATTCAACGCGGTACGTCTCCTGATTTCCTTGTTATTAATGGCAAGAAATACGATGTGATGGGGGATGCGGATTGGTACGAGCAGGACGGCTGGAAATCGGTGATTTGCATTGAGGTAGGGGTCTATGACGGATAATGACGTTGATATTGCGATCCGCAAACAGTTATTACGGCAGCTGGCCGAAGTCGGTATTGATATCCCTGTGAAAGCGGGTTTTCAATCCACCAAGCAAGGTCGTGAAGACAATATGGTGATGTTCTTTTCCATCAATGAAAGTGGGCATGGTTGGCAAGGTCGCAATTACAATGTCCAAGGCAACAATGCTAATCACCAAGAAAACCAATTATCGGAAAAAACGTACCAAGTTCAGGCATTCATTACCCAATTAGGCCCATATACCGCTAATGATATTACCGCCATTGCTCGAATGGTTGTCAATTCACTGCCTTTTGTGACCACATTGAGAAAGCAAGGTATTGGTGTACAACGGGCAACATCCGTTCGCCAGCCTTACTTTATTAATGACCAGGGCAACTACGAACAGAACCCCTCGTTTGATTTTAATGTGACGTTTAAACGCTCTCTTTTCCCTGATACAGCTGCCATAAGCGCGCTCTATCCTGATATCCACCGCATATAAGGTTTTACTATGCCAATTAAACAAACTCGATACGTTGATATCGCATCGGCGGTTATTGGCGCGTCTGCTGTTCCGATGCGTAAATTAACCGGCCGCTTATTTTCCACTAACCCGAAAATTCCTGCAGGTAAAGTTTTAGAGTTCGCCAGTGGTCAGGTTGATGATTTACTGGGTGTTGATTCTCCCGAAGCTAACTTTGCACGACAATATTTTAGCTATGTTAGCCCTGCACCAGTGAGTAAGCCGAAGGAATTACAAATTGCTTCTTATGAGCCTGTGGGGCGAGCACCTACGCTATTTGGGACAAAAGCCGCCGCATTAGCAGATTTAAAAATTATTGCGGATGGGACGCTATCAGTCACGATTGGTACCGTCACTAAAAGCTACAAAGACATTGATTTGTCCGAAGCGAAGTCCTATGCGGATATTGCGTCCACTATTCAAGCAAAACTCAATGCAGAAAGAGAACCGCAATTTTCCAGTAGCTACTTGACGTTTAATTCACTCGATAGCGCCTTTGAGCTGAGTGGTGGTGTGCAAGAACGCGCATCCATTAGTGTTGAATATTCGGTGCTGGCCAATGCCATGGGGCTGTCTTCCGGTACCGCATCTGAAGGTAACCCTGCACAAACGCCACTAGAAGCCTTTATTGTGGCTGAGCAAGTCTCAGATTCTTTTGGCAGCGCAACATTTTTGGATGAGTTGACGTTAGAGCAAGCAGTGCCATTGGCGCAGTATGTGTCGGGTGAGAACGTCAAATACCAGTTGCACATTAGCGTGAGCGAAAAGCAGGTTGAAGATTTTAGCGCAGCATTGATGGGAACCGCTTCTGTGGGGTTAAACCTCAAAACGGATACCAACTATTTTATTCAAACCTTACCCATGGCCGTTATGGCGGCGACGGATTATGACCGAACCAACGCCACGACAAACTACATGTTCCGTCAGTTAGGTGTGACGTTCCCTGCGCAAGTGACCACGGATAAAGCCGCTGACCGATTCGATAAGCTGCGCGTGAACTATTACGGTGAAACCGCGATAGCTGGCTCACAAATTCGTTTTTATCAGCGAGGCTTCTTATGCGGTGGTGCGTCTAATCCGCTGGATATGAGTGTTCACGCTAATGAGCAATGGTTAAAAGCCTATATCGCTCAGCAGTGGTTTAACGTGTTATTGGCCACACGCGGTGTTCCTGCGAATAAGGACGGTGAAGCGCGTGCGTTGATGGTGATAGCGGGCGCGGTCACCAAAGCGATTAATAACGGCACAATTTTAGCCGGTAAAACGCTGAGCGACGTGCAAAAGCTTGCGATTGCGGATGCATCGGGTGATGACCTCGCGTGGTATGACGTACAGGATAAAGGCTATTGGTATAACGCGCAGATTGTTGAAAACACGGGCGAAAGCGACTTGCCTGAGTATGTCATGAAATACGTGCTGATTTACGGCAAAGGCGATTGGGTTCGCAAAGTCGAAGGCTCTCATAATTTAGTCTAGGAGTAGAACATGCATGATATCTCTGCAACCGGCTTGAGTTTTACCATTCAAGCTAGCAAAACCTTTCCCACTGGGATTTTGATTACCGCCTTTGCTGACGATGCTGACCCGCTGGATTTACCGGCTGTTGATATTGCACAAACCGGTATGGACATTAACGGCAACTTGGTGAGTTGGTCCACACCGACCCCACAAACCGTCACGATTAACGTATTGGCTGGCAGTGAAGAAGATCAAAACTTGTCGATTTTGCTCGAGGCGAATACCGCGAAAAAAGGGCGTCGACACGCAGGGGATATCATTACCTTTGTGGCGTCTTATGGCGATGGCTCAACGGTCACAGCGCGTAACGGCAAAATTACCAATGGTAGCCGTGGCAACTCTGCCGCCTCTGCAGGGCGTTTGAAATCCAAAGCCTATACCTTTGTGTTTCAGGATTTCGACAGTACGCGCGTCCGTTAATTCATTTCAATTTCTGGCGGGGTTTCCCGCCTTTTTATAGGTTCATATCATGTTAATTAAACCCAAAGAGGTCGCTATCAAAGACGTTGATGGCGTTGAAAAGCTATTTGTAATTAGTCGCCTACCGGCGACAGTCGGGCGTGAAATCCTAGCCAAATATCCGTTATCTAACGCCCCCAAAATTGGTGACTATGAGGTGAGCAAAGAGGCCATGCTGAAAATGATGGCCTATGTCTGCGTGGTTGTTGATGGTGACGAAGTCCCCCTAAAAACACAAACCTTAATTGATAACCACGTCCCCGATGGCGAATCGTTGATCCGCTTAGAGTTGGAAATGTTGAAGTACAACACCAGTTTTTTCGGGGGCGACGGGAACTCAGGCTTCCTCCATTACCTGCTCAGCAAGGTAAGCGGTTCACTCCCGTCGATTATAAAAACGCTGATGGGTTCTTTGCCGTCATCATCAGCGAACGACTCGCCACCTTCACCGAACTCAAAACCTCAATAGATTTAGAAGAAGCAATGGACCTGTGGGAAATTGCCATCACTAACCGTTATAACGAAGCCCTTGCGGCTTCAAAGGATCGCTAATGTCATTAATGGATACCTTTGTGCAGGTCTTTGAGTTTGATACAAGGCAAGCGGATGGGGCATTTAAAAAGGTGCAACGTTCGACCGATGACATTATTGATGGCATGAAACAAACCCAACAAGCGGCGCAGCAAAGTTCACTGACCATCGGGAGTGTAATGACAGAGCTTTGGCAATCACTGCAGGGGCTGTCGACCGAACATGCCATTTTGTTTACCACCAATGCCAGCGAGGTCAGTGCTGAGACAAGCCACATCGTGGATAGGTTAGATGCAGTGAGCTCATCATTAAGCGCACTGGATGAGCAACGGCAAAATGCAGACGTTGCTTGGGGCTCCGCGGGGGATGCGCTAGGGGATTGGGGGCAATCACTGCAAGCTAAAATCAGCCAACTGAAAAATGACCTCGGCTCGTTATCGGTGGGCGACCAAAAAACCGCATTAGAACAGATAAAAGGCTCGGTCAGTGAGTATGTTAACGAGCTGCAAAAAATCCCGACTACCACGGCCGATGGCGCAGCAGAAATTGAACGTGTGATGGTAGACTTACGGCAATCGGTGCAAGGCTTATCAGTTGAACATTCGATTGATTTTGTCACTAATGCAGATGAGGTTATTGCCCAAACAGGCTCGGTTAAAACACAGTTAGAGACAGTAACAGATTCGATGGCCAACCTTGAGGCACAGCGGTCAATATCTGATGCAGGCATGCAATCCACTCAGGGCGTTTTGAGTGAGCTCGATGCAAACTACCAGACACTACAACAAGACGTCATTCAACTTAATCAAGATGTCACGGACCTCACGTTAGCCGAACACCAAGGTATCACCGCAAAGCAATTGTCCAACGCCATTATTCAAGCACTGCAAGGTAATTACAGCGAGTTAATTCGTCTTGTGGACACGATGAAAGTGAAGGGAATTGAAGCGGCGACCAGTGAAATTAAAGCACAGCAATCAGTGCAAAAAGCCCTTGAGAATACCGAAACCAAATACCAGCAAGCTGGTAATACGGTCATGTCGTTTGCCAAAAAGGCATTAGGGGCGGTTGGTTTGCTGATGGGGGCGACTGCCTTGGTGGGGGAATCAATTTCACGTTCGGCGGATATTGAAACCCTCGATAAGTTGGGTAAAAAAATCAATGTGGCGACTGCTGATGTGGATGCTTTCGCAGGTTCAATGGCTGAACTGGGCGGTACGCGTGATGCGGCTCAAGCCGATTTATCTGCAATGGCCAAATCGTTTGGCTTTGCGAAAAACGCCATGGAAAAAGTGCTTCAGACTGCAGACAAAGTGCAGGGCATGAAGTTCGACAAAGCCAAGGCAACGCTTGCGGGGTTGGGCGTGACGGATGATAAAACCGTCGAACTGATGATGAAAGGGCGCAAAGAGCTCGAGCGCATGATGGGTATTCAAAAAGAATACTCAGGCATCAACAAAGAGAGTATTGAACAATCCATCAAATTCAACAAAGCCATGCAAGGCTTTAAGCAATCATCAGGCTTACTGAAAAACAGCTTCTTAGAAATGGTGATCCCGATTTTAACCAAAGGGCTAGAGTGGATTAACCGCTTTGTGAGCTTTTGCAAAGAAAACAAGTCGCTCATTGTGGGGTTCTTTATTGCGATAGGTTCGGCTATTGCGGTGTTTTATGTGCCTGCCATGTTATCGGCAGCGGCAGCGACTTTGGCAGCAACATGGCCCATCTTGGCGATTATCGCGGTTATTGCCTTACTGGCTGCGGCATTTGCCTTAGTCTATGACGATATCATGAACTTTATTGACGGCAATGATTCGATGATAGGGCGTATTTTGGATGAATATCCCAAGCTTAAAGCGGTCATTATTGCGTTGTGGGAAGCCTTTAAAGCCTTCTTTGATTTTGTCATAGCCTTGTCTCAGGTCGTTGCCGATGTGGCAGTGTCAGCTTTTAACTTTATTGTTGATGGTGGCAAGCAGTTATGGGCATGGCTCACGGGGTTTATTCGCGATTTAGCAGATTGGGGCAAGCAATTTGAAGGCGTCTTTACGGTGGCTTCTGATGCTGTTGTAGGGATTTTTAAGTGGCTATGGGCGCAAATTAAACAGTATTTAGGTTGGATTAATGACGGCTTAGATGCGATTAAAAATGGCTGGAGTACCGTTAAGGGGTGGTTCGGATTTGAGGATGCAGAAGTTACACAAACCGTGGAGCGAAAAATCTCTGCAGACGGCACCATTGAACACCAAATACCTGAATCCCCCAAGCTCTCAGAGGATGATACCGCGCTGTTAGTAAAAGGGCTGAGCCAACAAATTAATGGCATGTCAGCTAATCCAATCAACCCGATGACCAGCCAAGCTATCAGTAATCAATCCAGTACCACTAACGAAACCAATCTATCCATAGGGGAAATCAAAGTGGAAACCCAAGCGACGGATGCGCAAGGCATGGCCAGTGGCACGAAAGATGCGTTGCAATCCCAGCTACAAGATTTAGCCCATCAAACCAGTTCGGGGGTAAGCAAATGATCACTGAGGTGAAAATCTTCAATGTCGATAACTTTTCGACGTTATTTGAAACGGCCAATCCGATTCAAATTAACGTGCGTGACGAACACAAAGCAACACAGTTTACCGTTGAGTCGGGGGAAACACGCAGTGACCATGTGGTAGTTCAGCCCGTTGAAATTGGTATGGATTTAATTTTAGCTGGCGAAATGAAAAGCGCCTTTGAAACCCTGCAGCAAGCCTACGATAAACATCAGTTAGTGGGTATCCAAACGCGGGTGAAAACCTACCAACCGATGTTGTTAGTGAATCTCTATCACGATGAAATTCCTGAGATGGCCGATGCGATTAAACTCTCGCTGCGCTTTACGGAGTGGCGAACAGTTGAGCCAGAATACGGGGATTTACCTCCGCGCAAAGTTGCGAAAAAAGAACAGTCGAGCACAGTGAATCGCGGAAAAGTGCAAACGTCCACGGTACCGGACAAAAAGAAAAAATCGGCAGCAACCAAAATTGCTGACGGTGAATTTACGCTAGGGTGGTGACCCATGCAAGAGATCCCTTTAAATGCCGTACCTAATCAACGTTTGCGCGTGAGCCTTGGCGGTGATGAGTGGGAACTGACGATTAAAGCGGCGCGGACAACAATGTTTTGTGATATCAAGCGCAATGATGTGGTTCTATTGCAAGGCATTCGTGTGATGCCCAATCAACCGCTGATCCCCTACCGATATTTATCGGGTAACGGCAATTTTGCCTTTATCACTGAAAATGATGAGCTGCCGTGGTGGGAGCAGTTCGGACAATCACACAGTCTTGTTTGGTGGGGTGAAGATGATTGATTTACGCCGTATCCGATTAGGCATTGAAGTTAATGGTCGGCTGCAATGGTATGAGGGGCTGCGAATTCGAGCCAGTGGCACTAAATATGCCAATCCCCTGCAAAATGAATGCACGGTCAATATCGATGGCCTCAATGCCACAACGCGCAATATGTTGCTGACCGAAACCAGCCCTTACACCCAAGCGAAGAAACCGCACCGTTTAATAGTCGAAGCGGGACGCGCCAGTACGGGCGTATTTCGCATTTATGTGGGGGATATTGTTAGCGCAGAAATCGCCTCACCGCCAGATGTGACACTGACCTTAAAAGCGAAAACCAACAACACAACCGCGCGTGACATCGTTTCTTCATCGGGTAGTGCCATAAGCAAAATGAGCGAACTGGCCAAGAACATTGCACAGGATTGCGGGGTTAAATTGGACTTCCAAGCGACTGATAAAAATATCGCTAATTGGTATTTTTGTGGGCCGGCACTCAAACAAGTGGAACGCCTGCAAGATGCGGGCAATGTGAAAGCCTTTATCGACGATGACATGTTGTATGTGAAAGACCAGGACAAAGCTCTAAGTGGCCGCTTGCGTATCCTTAACCAAAAATCGGGCATGGTAGGGATACCGAAAGCCACTGAGAAGGGCGTCGATGTTACTTATTTAATTGATAGTGAGTCGTCATTGGGCGGCATGTTACGCCTTGAAAGTCAGTTTAATCCTGCCTTGAATGGCGACTACATTATCGAACAACTTAAATTTGATATTGCCTCTCACGACGATCCTTTCTTTTACCAAGCGACCTGCAAACGAGCGTAAACCATGAACCAACCCAACAGTGATATTGCTAGCGAAGGCAGCTTGGCAGGGCAGCTCTCGGCCGCATTTCGTAACTTTTTGATGAACATCGATGACATGCTTCCCTCTGTGGTGATGAGTTATAACGATAAAACTAATCGAGCCGTGATTAAGCCCTTAGTCATGATGGTATCGACGGAAGGCCAAAAAATCGCGCGAGCAGCGGTACCGAATATTCCCGTTTTTCGTTTTGGCGGCGGTGGCTTTTTTATTCGTATGCCGATCAAGGCGGGTGATTTCGGTTGGCTAAAAGCCAATGACCGCGATATCAGCTTGGTCTTTCAGCGAGGCGGTTTAGAAGATGAACCCAATACGGCTCGTTTACATACCTTTAGTGATGCCATGTTCTTTCCCGATACGCTTAAAGGCTGGCTGATTGATGGCAAAAATACGGATGCCTTGGTGATCCAGTCCATGGATGGCTCCGTATGTTTGTCGCTGCATGAGGGTAAAGCGGTTTTAGATTCACCCGTTCTTGAAGTCAATGTGCCTGAAACCACCTTTAACGGCAATGTTACGGTGAATGGTAATCAGGCTGTAAACGGTAACAGCGACTCAAACGGCGGAACGATGAAGCACAACGGTAAAGATATCGGCTCAACACATAAACACAGTGGCATTCAAAGTGGTAATAGCAATTCAGGAGTCCCCGTATGAAAACATTTAATGTCAACAGCAATAACGACATCCATCTTGGCAATGACGGAAACTTGTCGATTGTGAGTGGTGAACGGGCATCTAAAAACCGTTGTGAGCATTACGTCAAAGCACTCCGTGGTGAAATGCTGCATAAACTCGACATGGGTATTCCTTACTGGAAAACCACCTTTGGGCGGCAGGCGGACATTCCGTTATTTGAAGCGGCGTTTCGAGACAGAATACGTGAATTGGATGATGTGATATCGGTGGTGTCATTTTCGGCATTAATCGCGGATAACTCGCTGAACTATACCGCGGTGATCCAAACCATTTATGGGGAGATAACGCTTAATGGCTGATTATCAATATATTACGTCACAGGGTGTAATTGTGCCGGATACCAGCACCTTACGTGATGATGTCGAAAGCGAATATAGAAGTGTGTTTGGTCAGGATTTAGATGTTAATCCCGAAACCCCGCAAGGCGCATTGATCACCTTGGAGGTCGAAAATCGAGACGCCGTTGTGCGCAATAATGCAGAGTTGGCCAATCAAATTAACCCCGATTTAGCCGGTGGCATTTTCCTTGATGCTATATGGGCCTTAATGGGCGGGCAGCGTTTTGATGCCACACACTCCTTTTTATCACAGGTGAAATTCACGGGTATTGCCGAGACTATCATCCCTAAGGGGTCACAAGCGGCCACGCTGAATGGCGACTTATTCGAAACAACCAAAACCTTAATTATCGGTAAAGATGGCTCAGTCACTGGGAATATGCGTGCCATTGAAACAGGGGCGGTTGAGTGTGGCGTGGGTCAACTCAATAAAGTGGCTAGTTCGGTATTAGGCTGGGAAACCGTTCATAACCCCAGCAATGCGGTGTTGGGGCGAGATGCTGAATCAGACTTACAATCAAGGCGGCGACGTAAGCAGACGTTAGCTAAAAACACCGTGAGTGTGGGGGAGGCGATCACCTCTGCATTGTATGAACTTGAGGGCGTGCGCTCGTTGGCGTATCGGGAAAATTACACTGACCAACCGATGATTTTTGATGGGATCACGTTAGTGCCTCACAGTATTTATGTGTGTGTTGAGGGCGGTGATAAAGAGGCCATAGCACGTTCACTATTGCGCACAAAAACCCTCGGTGCCGCCTTTAATGGCAGTGAAGAAGTTGAGGTATTAGAAACTATCAGCGGACAAATCTACCCCGTTAAATTCGATAGAGCGATAGAAATTGTGTTGTTCTGCCGAGTAACAGTGAAAAAAGCCACTGTCGATGCACAAACCATTATTCCCGCCGCGGTTGAGTCATGGGCAAATGGGGATATCGATGGTGAGGGCGGTTTAGTGGTGGGGCGTGATGTATCACCTTTCGAAATATCAGCCGGTATCAATGCTGTTGAGCCTCGTTTATTTATTACACGTGTCGAGCTTTCAACCGATGGCAAAGCCTGGTCATCAAATAACTATGAAATCAAAATGAATGAGGTGGCAAGGCTTAAACGCAGTGCGGTACAGGTGGTGCTGGTATGAGCAAAATTCAATCCTTTGATTTTCATTCTGATTTATTAAAGGCGATCCTTTGGCAATATGAGGATGCGGCAAACCTCAAGGCGTTAGCTAAACACAAAGCAGACTATTTTGAACAATCCACAGTCCAGTTTTGGCGTGATTGGTACCGTGATGTGTTTAATATCGATACTGCGAACGAGTTTGGGCTAAATATTTGGGCGCGCATACTCGATGTGCCATTGGGAATTGATGTTCCCCCGAGTGATAAAACCAAAATCGGCTTTGGTTTCGGTAAAAAGAACGTTAATTTTAAAGCCAACTTTCGACGTAATGCCGATTACACCTTATCGCTGACTGTCGACCAAAAGCGCCTCATCGTGCGTATGCGCTATTTTAACCTTACGCAAAGCCCAACGGTCACCAATATTAACGAATTTCTTAAACGGTTCTTCTGGCAGGACGACAGCAAGGTATTTGTGCTTGATCCGCTGGATATGACCTATCTGTATTACGTGTTTAATTTCAACCCGGACGAACGTTTACGGGTCCTTCTTGAAAACTTCGACCTCATGCCTCGCCCATCAGGGGTAGGAGTTAAATATCGTATTGTGACTAAAAAAGCCTTTGGTCACGGTCAACATCGTAAAAATTTCCTTAGCAGTAATTTCGGAGCCTAAAATCCATGACAAAAATCTTTAAAATTCCCTTTGCAACACAAGGGGACAGGACTTCTATTCCCGATGATGTACAAGCCGATGGCGCAGTTTCATACACGCAAGGTTATAGCTATGATTATGAGCGTGACCAACAAACTGATCCGGCCGCCAAAGATATCGAACGTGAAAAGATGAATGGCATGTTTCACGATATTACGGAAGCAATAGGTGAGTTGCAGAGCTTTGGTTTACCTAAATGGGCGACAGAAGGTACGCCATACCCAATTCGCGCTATCGTTTATCATAAAAACAAAACGTGGCAGTCGAAGATTGAAAATAACAATGTTGAACCTGTCGCAGGTACAGCATGGCAGGAACTGAAAGCGGATTTAAGTGCCGGTGATATTAATGTTTATAACAAAACTGAATCCGACAAACGCTTTCAGCCATTAGGCAATTACCAAGCGGCAGGTTATAGCTATTCTAAAGCGGAGTCTGATACCAAATATCAACCCAAAGGCAACTATGCCCCCGCAGGCAATTACGCACTTAAAGGTGAAAGCTACACTAAAGTAGAGGGCGATGGGCGATATCAGCCGAAAGGCAGTTATCAGCCACCAGGGGACTATGCCTTAAAAGGAGATAGTTATACCAAGGCTGAAACCGATGGTAAATATCAACCTAAAGGCAGTTATCAAGCCGCGGGCTATAGCTATTCGAAAGCCGAGTCAGACACCAACTATCAACCTAAGGGCAACTATGCCCCTGCAGGGAATTATGCGCTTAAAGGTGACAGTTACACCAAAGCGGAAGGGGATACACGTTACCAAGCTAAGGGGAGTTATCAGCCGTCGGGGGATTATGCTTTAAAAGGAGATAGTTACACTAAAGCTGAAACCGATAATAAGTATCAGCCTAAAGGTAGTTATCAAGCCGCGGGTTATAGCTATTCAAAAGCGGAGTCTGATACCAACTATCAACCTAAGGGCAATTATGCCCCTGCAGGGAATTATGCACTCAAAGGCGAGAGTTATACCAAAGCAGAGGGAGATACACGGTACCAGCCGAAAGGCAGTTATCAACCATCGGGTAATTATGCATCAAAAGGGGATAGCTACACTAAAGCAGAAACTTATAGCAGGGCAGAAGTTGACAGTAGAGTTAATGCAAAAGGTGGGAAAAGTGCAGCATTAAAAGCGGCCAATGGATGGTGGAAATGTGCGGATACTGGGTTGATTATCCAGTGGGGGCTTGCAAGTCACGCGGCAAAAACTACTTTTCCAATCGCGTTCCCGAACGCATGCACACAAATAGTGCTGGGGTCTAATAGTTCGACAGCGTCATCTGGCTACTACTATAAAACCAACACCTCATTCGAAGTTAATACAGGCGGCAGAGGTTCTGCATCTTACTTGGCAATAGGATACTAAGATGAATTATTACTACAGTGCAACAATGAATACGTTTTATCCGGCACTGATGAAACAAAATTATATCGATGCTGGGTCATTCCCTGACGATGCAAAAGAGATCGAAGATGATATTTTTCATCAATTTTCAGCTTCCATACCCCCGGTGGGTAAAATGCGTATTGCAGGAGATGATGGTTTACCCGCATGGACAGATATCCCCTTCCCAACACAAGAAAATCTTATTCAACAAGCGGAGATCGAGAAACAAACCCGATTACAGGAAGCCAGCAAAGTAATTGCGCCTTTGCAAGATGCTAACGACTTAAATATCGCAACAGATAAAGAGCTTATGCAGTTAAATGCATGGAAACAGTATCGTGTTGATCTAAGCCGTATAGATACTGCAACCGCCCCTGATATTAAATGGCCAAAGAATCCGTAAGTTATAAAGTGAATATTATAGAGAAAAGGAACTTATGAATATTAAATTGCTTTTAGGTGTAAATACCTAGATAATAATTTGCATTAATTTTACTAATGTAAATTTGGCGTAATGCATAGAATCCATACAATCGACTATTTAAGAGGGCTGCTTGCACTATCGGTGGTCTTTTATCATTATACCAGTTGGACTACAGGTGATCCGTCAGCGGAAACAATATTAGGCCGCCTAGGAATATATGCAGTTTCCGCTTTTTTCGTTATTAGTGGTATATCGATATACTTGTCATATCATAATTGTAAGTGGAATAAAAAAACGACAAAAGGTTTTTTCGTTCGACGGTTCTTTAGATTAGCCCCCGTTTATTGGATTGCCTTATTTTTTATTATGTATTTGCAATGTGCATCACACGGGGAGTTAACATCAAGTGTTACCACATACTTTAATAACTTTTCTCTACTTTTTGGCTTTTATAGTAAAAGAAGCTATCTAGTCACTGGTGGTTGGTCGATAGGCGTAGAAGTCGTTTTTTATGCATTATTTCCATTAATGTTATTACTTTTTCAATCAATTAAACAAATTATATTATTAGTTTTTCTTGGTATATTGCTTTTTGTTATCTATGCTTTTGTCATCATTGATGATAGCGGCAGCCCATATGATGTGTGGAGATATTACATAAATCCATTCAATCAAATGTTGTTTTTTATTGCTGGGATGGTTATCGCTAAATATGCGGGGCAGCTTAAAAGTGTATTAAATAATCAATATTGTTATTTGATACTTTTAATATCTTTATTACTTTTTGCATTTATACCTGCAAATGGAACATGGGTATCTATAGCGACAGGATGGGAGCGACTAGCCTTTACAGTGATAACAATAGCCGTTGTCACCTCTACGCTTGCAATCAAAATAAAAGAAGATAATTTTATCACTAAGTTTTTACAATTCTTAGGAAACATATCTTACCCAGTGTATTTATTGCATGGTATTTTTTTTGATATGGCCTTTTTCTTTTTATCGGATAAGCTAGAATTTTTTACTGACACCGAAAGGAAAGCGATAGCCTTCTTTGTTCTAATTCCAATAGTTATGATTTTCTCTTATCTAGTGTTTGTGAAAGTTGAGAAGCCAATAATAAAAGTGGCTAAAAATAAAACTATTATAGATAGAATATAAAAATTTATAGAAATGGATGGTTAAGCTTGACTAGCTAGCAGATTGACCTTTTCATATACTTTTAGGTTTTTTAACTGCTTGGTGTTAACTGCTACTTCAGACTCCCCATATTCTTCAGAATAAAAAAATATATTTTTTTTAGCTATATTAGCTGTTAATACAGTTCGAGAACTCGGATTAAACCAGCTTTGATGCCGGTAATGTTCAAAAGCGAACTCTTTAGCAACACTTAATGATAAAGTCCATGACTGGCCAATGTTACCGTTAGTTAACTCATTAATGTCACAGCCACGATATATAGTAATATCAGGAGAAAGTTTATCTATATCATTGGGAGTTAAAATACTATTTAGAATAATTTTTGGATACCAACTCTCGTTAGCTTGTCGAATGAACAGCTCACGTAGACCTCCAGATGCATATATTTTAAATGAGTGCTGAAGATCATCAAAAACATCGAGGACTTCCAAGTGGTCATTGATTTTCATTTCATTGATTATAGTTTTAAAACTACACTCGATAAACTTAACCACATGATTTTTATGTGGGTATTTTGTTTCTCTATTAAATCCTGATTTTTCAAATTTATTGATTTCTTCAATATATTTTGAGATTTGACTAATAGCGGCATTTTTATAATCTTTGAAGAAGGGCTCACTTATTTTTGACTCAATAGATCCAACAATAATCTTCATGTTGTTAGACATGAAGTACTTATCTTCCTGAGTAAACATTTTTTTTCCTTATGATTTTTACATTCCAGTCGTTCATAAATATAAATTTGTTAATTAAATTCATATTTACCATAAAAAGCAAGTTGAAGCATATATATTTACTAAATTGAGACAGTAGTAATCATTGAACTTAGTAATTACAATTAAGTTAAATAGAGTGTTATTTAGTTAAATTATAAAAAAAATTTATGTATAATATGAGGATCTTAATAAGTGCTGTAATTAAATGGGAGTTTTTTTTCAATGGCAGTAAAAAATAATAAACCTGAAAATCAGGCAAATGAGCCAATTGATAGCTTACAAAAAAACGCATTAAATTTGTACCAATCAATGAGAATAACTATAGATTCTAGATTCCAATCTGGTAAACGGTTACAATCGCTTAACTCTTTTACCTTTATAGCATCCATAATTGTCTCTCTTGCTTTAATATTCCTACCTTTACTTCAATTTTCTGGTATTTATTTACACTATAGTGCTAATGTATTGAGTGCATTGCAAATTTTTTTCGCTGTCGCGATACTTGTATACTCAGTTTTAATCTCAACTGCTCAATATTCGATTAGAGCAAAGGAGATGACAACATGTGCAGATTTAATTAAAGACTTATCAAGAGAGCTAAAAGACTATATTGCTTCCTCTAAAGAAGTGAATTCAGATACTAAAATAACAAAAGAAGGCTTAGAGGAATTTAATCGAAGGTATCGGGATTGTTTAAGAAATAGTGAAAATCACACAGACCATGATTACTATGTTGTTAAAAATACATTAGAAATGAAGGATGTTGAAAAACAAAAAGAAGGATTAAATTGGTATAGAAAAAATATTTGGCATAGAGTTATTAGGCTTTGGTTGAGATTTACTGTATCTAAGCAGTACATATTTCCAACATTTTTAATGTTCTTTGTTTTGATTATTATTACCGATGTTTTAGGTTATACCACAATAATAGAACCTTTTTTAATAAAAGAGATATCGTAACTATTTGATTTTAGGTCTAGGGTCAGTAAAATTTGCCGACCCTATGGATTATGTGTGAAATAAAAAAGCCCACCGAAGTGGGCTTTTAGCAACTTTCAAATGCGCGTGCATTTCACGTGCACTTTCTAGTCTTAATGTTGCCAGTGTCTAGTCCAACTGATTTTGCTAACTTCCTGTTTTTAAACCTGTTGTCCTATCACTGACCCACCAAATTTGGTGGAGCTGGCGGGAGTTGAACCCGCGTCCGAAATTTCTACATCCTCGGTACTACATGCTTAGTCTAGTCTTTAAATTCATTTGCCAGCTGCGGACAGACACGCCACTAACAAACTATCCTGATTAAGTTTAACGCTGCAACCCCAGGCAAGGCATTCACGCGATCTCTTTTGGGTTTGACCTCTCTTGATCCCCGTCCTAAGAGCGGAGGCTAGGGAGAGAGGGCTCTAAGCAGGTTATTAAGCTGCTAGTGCGTAGTTTTCGTCGTTTGCGACTATTTTTTTGCGGCTTTTTACGAGGCCAACCGCCCCTCGGCATGCACCTTGGGTTTCGCAAATCCCGTCGAATCCAGAATCAGCCCCAAGTTGTTGAGCACAGTATAACAGAAAATTATCCTATAAAGCTAGAACTTAGCGATTAGAATGTTTCATTATACGTGCTTTATCGAGTTGCCATTCACGATCTTTGATATCAGAACGTTTATCATGGGCTTTTTTACCCCTTGCAACACCAATTTTGACTTTACACCATGCATTTTTCCAATAGAGGGAAAGTGCAATAACGGTATACCCTTCACGATTAACTTTGCCGTAAAGTGTGTCTAATTCACGTTGATTTAGAAGTAGTTTTCGGCTACGGGTTGGATCACATACTACATGGGATGATGCAACAGTAAGTGGTGTAAAGTTTGCACCAAATAAGTAGGCTTCACCGTCACGTAAAAGCACGTAGCTATCACCAATATTGGCTTTGCCAGCGCGTAGTGATTTAACTTCCCAACCTTGTAGGGACAAACCCGCCTCGAACTCCTCTTCGATAGAATATTCGTGGCGAGCACGCTTGTTCATAGCAATTGTTGCTGAACCGGGTTTATATGGTTTTTTCTTTGTCATAGTGCAATCATTATACTGTAAGCTGAGTTGAAAGAAATCTTTCTAAGCTGATATTTTTCTGATTGTGCAAATCTTGCCCTGTATGGGTTTTGTTTTTTGTTTAACCAGTCAATGATGGTATTATATGCTCAGTTTTTGGGGATAGGAATTGATATGCCACAGATTAGTCGCTCTGCGTTAGTCCCTTTCAGCGCAGAACAAATGTATAAACTCGTCAATGACGTTATTTCATACCCAAGTTTTTTGCCTGGGTGTGTAGGTAGCCGAATTATTAGCCACAGTTCTGATGAAATGACAGCTTCAGTTGAAGTGTCAAAAGCGGGGATCAGCAAAACCTTTATTACTAAAAATGTACTTGAGGATAACAAGTGTATTCACATGCAGTTGGTCGAAGGGCCATTTAGCAAGTTATCTGGAGGATGGAAATTTATTCCTTTAAGTGCTGATGCATGCAAAATCGAATTTCATCTTGACTTTGAATTTACTAATAAATTAATAGAGTTAGCATTCGGTAAAATTTTTAAGGAATTGGCGAACAACATGGTTCAAGCCTTTACTTTAAGAGCTAAGGATGTTTACAGTGTCTGAGCTTAGTATCGAAGTAACTTATGCATTGCCGGAAAAACAATTTTTGTTATCAGTGAAGGTTGCTGATGGTACAACAATTGAGGATGCAATAATTGCCTCTGGAATTCTTGCGTTGCGTGATGATATCGATTTAAAGAAAAATAAAGTGGGTATTTATAGCCGCCCTGCAAAGTTGACTGATAAAGTGCAAGATGGTGATCGGATTGAAATTTACCGGCCTTTAATTGCAGACCCGAAAGAATTACGTCGAAAGCGCGCTGAAAAATCTAAAGAAACAAAAAATAGTTGATAGAGCTAATATGATTTTGATGAACCGAGCGATAGCTCGGTTTTTTTGTTATGTAGACTTAATATCTTCAAATTGCTTTGGAAATAAGAGTGGTATAACAATGTTCATTCAAAATAACTACCTGTTCAAATATGTAGTTAATGATACAGGTAGATAGTTTTATAAAGCCCTAACTATATGATTAGTCAGCTGACTTGGTCTCGGATGCTTTAGTTTCAGCGGCTTCCATTGACTCTTGGGCTGCAAGGTTTTTCTCATTTTTGATATCAGTTAAAATACCATTGCGATCAAAAATTAGAGTTAAAGTCTCTTGCTGAACTGGGTCATGCCCGAGCTCTTGGCGGAAAACATAATACCAAGTCTGAGTACCAAACGGGTCGGATAACATTGGTGTGCCCAAAGTGTAAGCGACCTGTTGCTGTGTCATTCCTTTTTGGATCTTGGCAACATCTTTCGCTGTGAGGTAATTACCTTGGTTAATGTCAGGGTGATAGACAAGACGTTCCATCATTGAACAGCCCGTAGACATTAATGCGAGTGATAGTGCAGCAGCAGTTAACAATTTATAACGCATGGATATCTCATTCCTTTTGGAGTCAGAACATCAATGATAATCGACATTGATACATTTTAAAACCTTCCTTATCGACTCTAAGACCACATGAGCGTAAAAAAGTTGTCAAAAATTACGCTGCGAGTAATTCTTTTGCATTTGCCAGTGTGTTTTTTGTGACTTCTGAACCGGCAAGAAGTCGGGCAAGTTCTTGTAACCTTGATTTTTTGTCCAGTAATTGCATATGTGTTTCAGTTTCTACGCCATTGGTTTCTTTACTGACATAAAAATGATGATGACCACAACCAGCAACTTGCGGTAGATGGGTTACACACATAACCTGCGTCGACTCACCTAATTCACGTAATAATTTACCAACAATCGCTGCTGTTGGCCCACTGATACCGACATCGACTTCATCAAAAATTAAGGCTGGGGTGTCCATTTTTTTAGCGGTAATAACTTGGATAGCTAATGCTATGCGTGATAATTCACCGCCGGATGCAACTTTACTTAAAGCTTGATGAGGCTGACCGGGGTTAGTCGTAACATTGAATTCAATCTTACAAGCACCGTCGATTTGCAACTGTTCCGGAACAAATTTTACATCAATAGTAAACAGGCCGTGGGGCATAGATAGTTTGTGCATGCTATCGGTAATTAATGAACTTAACTCTTGGGCATAATGCAGGCGCATGTGGTGTAAGCGCTTAGCGCAAGCTAATGCTTTTTGGTGATCATTAATAACCTGAGCATTTAATGCTTCACAATCTTCATTTTGATTGGAAATTTGTTCTTGCTCACTTAGTAACTGTTGAAATAGTTCTGGTAGTGCTTCAGGAGTAACATGATGTTTACGCGCTAGGCTAATTTGTTTAGAAATGCGTTGTTCAAGTTCAAACAAGCGATTGGGGTCAAGTTCGTACTGATCGCAATAATGTTTTATTTCATCACAGACTTCACTGACTTGGATTGAAGCCTCTTCGAGCATATCCAGTAACCCTGAAAACTTAGGATTGAGAGTGACTAATTCAGATAACTCATTTTTTGCCATGCTCAACAGGCCCATCACGTTGGCTTCATCATTGTCTGATAATATTTGAGCCGCAGTTTGCCCAAGCGTTAAAAACTGACCATAATTTGCTAATTGTTTATATTCTTGGTCAATTTCTTCAAATTCCCCTTGGATGGGCATAAATTCATTTAATTCTTTCAAATGATATTCTAATAGCTGCTGACGAGCTTCATATTCTTGCATTTGTTTTTGAAAAATGGCCAATTGCTGGCAAGAGTTATGCCAAACCTGCCAAGCTTGTTTCATTTGCGAGAGCAGTTCTTGTTGATTTGCATAGGCATCTAGTAGTGATTTTTGGTGAGTATTATCAAGTAATAATTGATGAGCGTGCTGACCATGGATTTGGATTAGTAAAGCACCGAGTTCCCTAAGCTGCGAAAGAGGTACGGATACGCCATTAATAAAGCCACGGGAGCGGCCATCAGAAGATATTGTACGGCGTAATAGGCACTCATTTTGGTTATCAAGTTGATGTTCAGCTAACCAATTTGCGGCCATTTTTGCATCTGCAAGGGAGAAGCGGGCGCACAAATCTGCACGTTGAGTGCCAGAGCGTACCATATTGGCTTCACCACGTTCCCCTAAACACAGGCCGAGCGCATCAATAGCGATAGATTTACCCGCACCTGTTTCACCTGTGATGGTGGTCATGCCATTACGAAAATCAATTTCTAATTCACGAACGATAGCAAAATTATTGATGGTTAATTGAGTAAGCATCTGCGCTCTCCTGTAAAAATACACACCTGTGTTTTCATACAGTTTAAACTGTTTTTTTATACAGTAAAGAGGTAGCGCAAAAAAATTAAAAAGTTTTTTTAGCCCATCCTAATTTTGAACTTAACGTATTGAAATAGTTATAGTCTTGGGGGTGAACTAGGTTAAGGTTTTTATTACTGCGTTTAATTATAACCTCTTCACCATCTTGAATTGGCAGCATAATTTGGCTGTCACAACTGACTTCATAGTCGATATTTGTGCGTAAAAACTTTAAACGGATACTGCTATCACTACTAATAACGAGTGGCCGTGATGATAGGGTATGAGGGAACATAGGGACTAAGACAATGGCGTCTAAATTAGGCGTTAAAATAGGGCCTCCCGCAGAAAGTGAATAGGCGGTAGAGCCAGTTGGAGTTGCAATGATTAAGCCATCAGAGCGCTGAGAGAATGCGAACTTTTCATCAATATAGACTTCAAATTCGATCATATGAGCGACTTTACCTGGGTGCAGAACAATTTCGTTGATTGCAGTACTTTTCCGTGATTTTTGATTACTTTTGATAACCTGAGCTTCTAATAGAAAACGTTTTTCTTCGCGATATTCACCTTCAAGGACCCGAGAAAGCTGCTGTAAGGCATTATCAGGGTCGAGGTCAGTTAAAAAACCGAGGTTACCCCGGTTTACGCCGATAACTTTATTATTATAGCGGGATAAAATGCGAGCAGCACCCAGCATGTTGCCATCACCCCCAACGACGACGACGAGGTCTGCTTGTTGGCCGATATCGGTTAATGACCCTGTATTGGCATTAGCCAGCTTCAGATCTTTGGCAACTTGTTTATCAATAATTGCATGGTAATTTTTTGAAATTAGCCAATGATAAATTAATTCATGAGTTGCCAATGCTTCCGGATGCCTTGGGTGCCCGACAATGCCTATCGTTTTAAATTGTGATTGTGGTGTATTATTGCCCTTTCGCATACTTTTTTGGCCTCTCATTGTATGACTTCCCTTGAATCCCTGTATTAGATCCCCATAATACTCTCATATAGGGGATTAATGCTAAATACGCGGAGATATTCATGAGTAGTAAAGACCAAAACATGCATGATGAGCAAGCTTTTGAGCAAAATGAATCACAAAAAGTTCAACAAGAGCAAGAAGCTGAAGTTCAGCAAGCTGATGAAATTCAAGCAAACGAAGAAGCGTTAGCAGCGCGTATTGCTGAGCTTGAGCAACAGCTTGAAGCATCAAGAAAAACTGAGCGTGAAGCCATGTTGCGCGCACATGCTGAAATCGAAAACATTCGTCGTCGGACGGAACAAGATATCGAAAAGGCGCACAAATTTGCTCTTGAAAAATTTTCTAATGAACTATTACCAGTTATTGATAATTTAGAGCGTGCTATTGATGCGGCAGACCGTGACAATGAACAATCTAAAGCAATGGTAGAAGGGTTAGATTTAACGCTGAAAACATTCTTAGATGCAGTGGCGAAATTTGGCATTGAACCCGTAGGCGAAGCGAATGTACCGTTTAACCCTGAGGTTCATCAAGCAATGACAATGATAGAATCGCCTGATCATCAAGCAGGTCATGTTATTGATGTGATGCAAAAAGGCTACACGTTAAATAACCGTCTATTAAGACCAGCAATGGTCATCGTGTCGAAATAACGATAATGATAATTAAATGGGATGCACAGGCATCCCATTTAATTACTAGTATTATTGAAAATCAATTGTTTGATTTTATTGTTTTCTTGTTCTGCTTTTCTAGCCCATTACATCGTATTTTATTCGTTGATGACTGGGTTCCAGTCAATAGGTGTTTTGCCTTCCCGTTCTAAGATGGTATTTGTTTGGGAAAAATGTCCGCAACCTAAAAAACCACGGTGCGCTGAAAGTGGCGATGGATGTGGGGCTTTAAGGACGTGATGGCGCTTAGTATTAATTATTTTGCCTTTTTTCTGTGCGTGGGCGCCCCATAATAGAAAAATGACCCCCTGAGTATTTTCATTAATAGCTTCAATAACTTTATCTGTAAAGGTTTCCCAGCCTAGATGTGCATGGGAATGTGCATTACCTTGCTCTACCGTCAGTACGGTATTGAGTAATAAGACACCTTGCTTAGCCCAACTCAGTAGATAGCCATGATCAGGCCGTTGAAAACCAGCGATATCTTTCTCCAGTTCTTTATACATATTAACTAAAGAAGGTGGCGGTTTTACCCCTGGGAGTACTGAAAAAGATAGGCCATGGGCTTGACCAGGTCCGTGATAGGGGTCTTGACCTAAGATAACCACTTTGATGTCGGCAAGTTCTGTATAACGAAAAGCATTAAAAACATCATCTTGTGGTGGATAGATAACTTTACCTTTTTTGCGTTGATCAGCAACGTAAGCAAGTGTTTCCTTGAAGTAAGGCTTGGATTTTTCTGGGCCAATGACATCGTGCCATGTGATAGGTTCTGACATGAAGTATTCCATAATAATGAATCTATGACAGTCCAATTTATAACTGAACCAGTTGATACCCTAAGCTTACTGGTTCATAGGCAAGAGATAAAGCCCTGATATTGATTATAGTATTTAAAATATTTTTTAAAGTTTATGAAAAAAATTAAAAAACAAACGGATTAATTTTGATTTAAATCATAAAGTTGAACTGATCTGTTTAGTTACTGCGCGAAATAATTGATAAATATCAAAGAAACTCAGGGGTTCAACTGGTATAAAATGACTATATACATTGGTTAGACCAAATATCCAATTGCTAGTTTTTATAAGATTGATGGTTAATGCAGTTTCGGTTAATAAAAACCGATTGCAATCAAGTTCGAACGTGGAGGTCGACATGATTACTGGTATTCAAATTACTAAAACAGATAATGCAGCATTATTAAATTCTTTCTGGTTACTTGATAACGAGAAAAATGAGGCTCGTTGTGTTTGTGCAAAAGCGGATTATAACGAAGGCCAAATCGTCGCGAAAGACGAATTAGGTGCTTTTGAGTATCGTGAAGTCCCTTTGGAGATGAAGCCAACAGTTCGTGTCGAAGGTGGCCAGCACTTAAATGTGAATGTTTTAAGCCGTGAAACATTAGAAGATGCGGTTAAAAACCCAGAAAAATACCCACAATTAACCATCCGTGTATCAGGTTATGCAGTACGTTTTAACTCATTAACCCCTGAACAACAGCGTGATGTTATTACCCGTACTTTTACTGAAAGCTTATAATAAAATTTAGTATAACTACGTTAAATACTGTGTAATAAATTCTAAAGCCATTGTTATCAATGGCTTTTTATTTGCGACTAATAAAGTAGATTATTTCTCTCCTTGGCTATTTGTATTCCAATATTCTTCCAACACAATATATTTGTTAGGAGGAATTTATGCCTTTTTTAACGCCAGAAACGATATCCTCTAGAGATGAGCTTTCTCTTGCTCAAGAAAGTTTAGATATATATTTACAACATCAACATGTAGAAAATCAGTCTTGCGGGGGAAATTTGTGGCCCCAAAAAATATTAAAAAATGACTTTTTAGGTCGGGATGCACAGCCGAAAGACTATATATTAGCGTTACTTTCACAGGGGGCTTACAATAAAAATTGGCAGACAATACAAGAGATTGAAAGATTAGATGATAGTGAATTGAATAAACTGGGAATAAGTGCTGAATTATTAAGTGATAAGCAGACAGGGTTCCAAGCTAATATTTGTCGGTTTCATGATTTATATATTCTTTGTTTTAGTGGTAGCAATGATATCAGCGATTTTTATGCAAATATCCGCCAAGGAATTGGTTTGTATGAATCTCAATATTTTCAAGCCGTGAGTTTAATGAATGTTTTATCAAATGCAGTTAATGGAAATACAATCTGTACAGGGCATTCATTAGGTGGAGGGCTATCGTCTATTGCAGCATTGGCAAGCAATTCTCCTTGTATTGCATTTAGCCCAGCAGGGCTGTCTAAGAGCACTGTTAATAAAGTCGGCATAGATTACCACATGGCTGAAAAAGTGGCTCAGGAAGGACTAATACGTTTTTATACTGTGCAGTATGACTGGCTTGATTCATTACAAAATTCTTTACCAATCCCTTCTGCGTTGGGAAATTGTATTAAAATGCCTTATAGCGAACAGAGTTCTTGGAAAAATTGGCTACCACACCGTTTATTAACAAGAAGTTTTATTGCACATACAATGGTTAAAATTATTAAAATGATGTGCATGCATAAACCGTGGAATAATTGGAATGCCCTTACTGGAGAATATAATAAAATCCAAGAAATACCATTAACTGTATTCCCTAACCCTGAAGAACAACAAGTATTAAATTGGCAAGAAGGTTGTAAGAAAGCGATTAAAGCAGGGGATATTAATGAGTTTTCAGCTATTTTAGTTCGACATCATAAACCTAGCGATATTGACTTTTTAGCTCGGCAATCAGTTAGTGCAATGAATGGGCAATTTATGCAAGTTTTAATTGAATCTCAATATGGGCAATTAATTAAAAGTATGCAATCAAAAGAACAAAAAAGTATTTTGCATTTAGCTGCACAAAACGGCCAAGTCATGCAATCTCAAATCTTATTAAAGAATGGTGTAACGGTAAATATTAGGGATAGTTTAGGCAATACTCCCTTACATGATGCAGTGAATAGCCATGCACTTGAGGTGGCAGAGTTATTGTTAGCAAGTGGAGCTGATTGGCGAGTTAAAAATAACCAAGGCTTAGACTGCAAAGACATCCTCAATAATCATATTATTAAACCAGAATTGTTAACCCATGAGGGAAAATTTATGCGTGAAAAAGTGTTTAATATGATGAAATAATAAAAAAACGGGTCGAAACCCGTTTTTATTTACTTAGTTTGCTCAGGTGTTGTCGGTGCAATTGGAGCACGGCGTTTCCCAATATTTTTCTTATCGCGATGGCGTACTTTTTCTTTCTTTTTAGTTTGTTCTTCTTTTTTCTTTTCCTTGCGTTTTGCAAGGACTTTCTTCGACGGTTTAGGCTTATTCAGCATTGCCTCTGAAGGGGCTTTCGTGGTCGGACGCAAAGAGTCAACAACACGAATTTTAATTTGGTCTTCAATATAGCGAGTTATTTTACCCAGCAGTGGAAAGTCGTGAGCTTCAACTAAGGAAATTGCAACCCCTTTGCGGCCTGCGCGACCCGTACGACCAATTCGATGTAAATACACATCAGCTGTACGTGGTAAGTCAAAGTTGAACACATGGCTGACGTTATCGATATCTAAACCACGGGAAGCTACATCGGTTGCAACTAATACTTTAACTTGGCCATCAACTAAACGGCGAACAGCTTCGTTACGTTTAGTTTGCGGCATTTCACCTTCAAGGTAACATGGTTCAATACCTGCTTCACGCAGCCATTGAACGACTTCACGTAAGCGTTCGCGTTTACGAACAAACACAATCGCTTTTGTTACCTCTTCTTGTTTTAACAAGTGGCATAGTAAAGCTGTTTTATGTTCTAGTGTGTCGGCACGGTAATGAAATTGTTGAATTTTTTTGCGTTCGCGACGAGAAGGGTCTGCATCAATTTCAATGGGTTCTTCTAATAACCTTTCTGCAAAATCACGGATTGCTTCGCCTTCCAGAGTTGCAGAGAAGAGCATAGTTTGTTTGCGCCAGCGCGTTTCACCAGCAATGGTTTCGATATCATTCGCAAACCCCATATCTAACATGCGGTCTGCTTCATCAAGGATTAAAATTTCAACGGCCCGGCAGTCAAAGTTTTCTTCTTTAATATATTGGAGTAAGCGACCTGTTGTGGCGACAACGATATCTTGATTTTCGCTGAAAACCTCAGCATGGTTCATATAAGCGACACCACCAGTAATCGTTGCAATATCTAGGTGATTATGTGCGCATAATTCTTTTGCTTGTTCAGCAACTTGCATGGCTAATTCACGAGTTGGTGTAACAACCAGAACTCGAGGTGGCCCTGATTTTTTTCTTGGAAAATCAAGTAAATGTTGAATCGCAGGGATTAAAAATGCGGCGGTTTTACCTGTTCCAGTAGGGGCTGAACCTAAAACGTCTCGGCCATCCATTGCAGCAGGAATAGCCGCGGCTTGAATAGCCGTTGGGCGTTGATAGCCTTTATCCGAAAGCGCATTAATTAGGCTTTCGTCAAGTTCAAGTTCAGAAAAAGTGGATGCAGTCATGATATACCTCTATTTGGGGCGCTGATTATAAACAGGTTAGCAAAATTGTTCACCTGAAAAATCAGCTTTCCTCAATTGTAACTGTTTTTAAAGTAGACAGGGAGTGATATATCAATGAAAGTAGGTAGGGTTTAGGCTGGATAACACCATTGAAAAGGGAGGAGAACCCCCCTTTCGAAATGATTAGCTAAATATATTAATAAGCCAAGTATGGTAAGGTATCCCGACTAAATCAATGAGTACTGCACCACTCAATGGGACAATCATAAAGGCTTTCATGGAAACATGTTTATAACGCTCACAAACGGAAGACATGTTAGCCATTGCATTTGGCGTAGCTCCCAGCCCGTGGCCCATTAAACCAGCACACATCACGGCGGCATCGTAATTCTTACCTAGCAGCCTAAAAATAACAAAGACAACTAATAACGTTAATATAATAACTTGCGCTAATAGGATGGTAAATAATGGTAGTGCAACTGTTTTCAACTCCCAAATTTTTAATGACATCATCGCCATTGTTAAAAATAAGCCAAGGGAGACTTCTGATATCAGGTCAACCGATTTTTGGTTGATGCGGAATAATTCAATTTGGTCGTTAATATTGCGGATAACAATAGCGATGATCATTGCGCCTACATAACTCGGTAATGAAAATCCTGTTGCCTTAGTAAATTGTGCCGAGGCGAATTGACCAATTACCATGATCCCCAGTACTAACGCGAGCATTTTTAAAAAAGCATGGGCATCGATAGATTCGATTTTCCCTGCGATGGTTTCAGGTATTTGAACTCGTTCTACATTTTCATCAGCTTGAATGCGAACGTTAAATTTCTTGATCAAAAATGAAGCGACTGGCCCACCGAGTAGACTTCCCGTTATTAAACCGAAAGTTGCGGCGGCAATAGCGGCGACTGTCGCTGATTGCACCCCTAAGCTTTCTGCCATACCACCAAAAGCAGCCGCACCACCGTGCCCTCCTGTTAGAGAAACACCGCCAGCCATAATGCCGATAACAGGTTCAACACCTAATAAATGGGCAAGCCCTGCACCGAAAGTGTCTTGGAAGATAACCACAAACCAGCAGATGAAAAGATAGATAAATAGTAACCGACCACCACTTTTCAAAATACGGAAGCTACCGTCAATCCCAATAGTGGTAAAGAAGGCAACCATTAAAAAGGTTTGTAAGCTGGTATCAAAATTAATCTCGGCTAGATTGAATGATTTAAGTCCCCAGATAATCAAACTAACCAGAAAACCGCCAATAACAGGGGAGGGAATACAAAAACGTTGTAGCCAATCAATACGTTTTTTTAAGTGGATCCCCATCAATAGGCAGATTACTGTTAGAAATAGGGTGGAGAGCGTGTCTAGGTGTAGAATCATATTTTTCCCTTTTTAACTGTTGTCTTTCACGCTACAGAGTTGTTAGCCGCGCTCCGCTACCCTAGTCACATACTTTTGTATGCTCCTAGGGATAACGTCACTTGCCGCCTAGCTGTAACGCGAAATTCAATAGTTAAAAACCATTAAGATATTGCGCTACAGCTAATTTGATAATCAATTTCAAAGCTATTTTTATTGTGGTGCTCGAAAGTAAGTTATCTTAACAGCGTGAGAAACAGTGTATTTATCAGTCGAATTGTTGTGTTGTTTTATTAGAATAAATATTGGTAAATCAAATAAGCTGCGAGTTTGGCGGTATGGTTATCAATATCAAACTCAGGGTTACATTCTGCGATATCAAAAACGGCAATTTTTTGGCTACTTTTGATAATGGCAAATAGTTCATCAAAAATTTCAGTAGAAATACCTTTCGGTGCTGGTGCACTAACGCCTGGCGCAATGGCAGCAGAAAATACATCTAAATCGACGGTGACATATAAATAGTCGACATCGTTAATGAATTTTTTAATTTTTTCAATTGCTTGAGGTAGCTTGGTATAAGCTAATTCTTTATCGCGGATATATTGGCAACCTAACGTATCAGCGGTATCGAATAGGACTTTTGTATTGCCATGATCTGCGATGCCTAAGCATAAGTATTTGAAAGGACGTTGGTATTGCTGACATAACATGGCAGATTGCAAAAATGGCGTGCCGGAAGTGGCAATAGGGGCTTCGCGTAAATCGAAATGCGCATCAAAGTTAATAATACCAATTGTTTTACCCGCTTGATATTGTTCAACATAGTCAAACAGGCCTTGGAAGCTGGCAAATGCTACTTCGTGACCACCACCTAGGACGATAGGTTTTTGGTTAGCAGATAATATAGCTACTAATTCATCAGATAGACGGCGTTGTGCGGCTTCGAGATCACCGTCATCACAGCTAATTGTCCCGTTATCTTTGATGGCAAGTGGTTGATGAATTGGCAACCCTGCAAGTTGGCTGCGAATAGCATTTGGACCCGCTTTGGCCCCCTGACGGCCTTTATTACGTCTAACGCCTTCATCGGACGCAAAACCAATTAAGGCAAATTTAGCAGGAGCGTGTTGGTTAATGACCTGATGGATGCGCAAATGTTCTTGTGTTTCACCATCTGTGCGCCCTTGCCATTGGAAAGCTTGTGTCATAGTTACTCCAGGTTAATTAATTTAGTAATGTTATGGGCTGTTTGGCAAGTATGCGTAATAAATTCATCGACGCGATGAGTGGAACGGAATTCAGGCGCCATAACTGAAATTACAGCTAAAACATCATTTCCTTTGAAAATAGGGGCAGAAACCCCCAATACGCCCTCGTCAATTTCACTGATAGACACGCCATAGCCTTGTTTTTGTATCTGCAGTAGGTCTTGTTGTAATTTAAATTTACTTTGCTCATGTGCTAATTGTTTCGCGTGCGTTTCAAATACATGGGTTTGGTATTGTTCATGACGAAAGGCCAGTAACGTTTTTGCACTTGCTCCTTTTATTAAGGTATTACCACGACCAATAATAAAAGAGCAGCGTAAGGCCTGTTCACTTTCAATCATGTCTACACAAATAGTTTCCCGTAAGTTTGAAGTAATTATCGCCACGGTTTCTTGCGTTTTTTTCGCTAGCTTTTGTAGCTCTTGTTTAGAAGCTCCCATCAATAAACTGTGGTGATAGTATTTTTCTTGGTTTTTGATACTCTGCGAACCGACACAATAAGTGCCATATTGTTTTGCATAAGAGACAAATTCCCAATTTATGAGAATTGCCAGCAACCGATAAACTGTCGATAATGGGATGCCTAATGCAGATGAGATAGCCTGAGGCGTCACCGGAGATGCACTGGTTGTGATATATGACAAGATGTCTAGGGTTCGATTTATACTATTCATTGCATCTCCTTTTTTTGAACTTAGCAGTAAAAAAAATTCGTCTCAAATATTATTCTCATAATATAAGAATAATATTGTAGCGAATAGGTTAAATTATCATTTTTATTTGCTCAAAATGAGTACGATAGAATAAATATTGTCCAATTAGAGTGTTTGCATGTGTGAACTAAAACAAAATTACCGCAAAGGTGGGTTTACTTTTAAACAGTTTTTTGTCGCACATGACCGATGTGCAATGAAAGTGGGGACTGATGGCGTGTTGCTGGGGGCTTGGGCTCCCGTAAAAGGGGTTAGAGCAGCTTTAGATATTGGCAGTGGTAGTGGCTTGATAGCCCTGATGTTAGCCCAAAGAAACCCAACATTGCGTGTTGATGCCGTCGAATTAGACCATGAGGCAGCGGCGCAAGCACAAGAAAACTTTAATGAATCACCTTGGGCGGAACGCTTACATATAATTAACCAAGATATTATTACTTATAGCCAGCATTCGCTGACTCAGTATGACTTGATTGTGAGTAACCCGCCTTATTTTGAACCTGCGGTCGCATGCCGTGATAAAAAACGAGACCAAGCAAGGTATACATGTGCTTTAACCCATGATGTATTGCTAAAAAGTGCGAAGTCCTGTCTTGCTCCCCATGGGCTGTTTTGTTTAGTCTTACCATACGAAGTTGGGGAGAGATTGCAGGATATGGCAGGGAAATCTGGCTGGTTTACAGCTTTTCGCGTCGATATTAGCGATAAACCTAAAACTGGTTATCACCGTATGCTGCTGGGTATTCAATTACAGGAAGCATCGGTACAACAAACATCTTTAGCGCTAAAAAATGAAAATAATGAATATACCGAAGCATTTCGTAAACTTATTCAGCCATTTTATTTAAAGTATTAAGCTATATACCGTGAAGCTAGCTAAAGAAAAGCCGACACCAGTGCCGGCTTTGTGACCCTCTATTCAGGTATTAAAACGGTAGGCCCTGAATTGGGTGATGGGTCTGGATAATCAAGTGTATAGTGTAACCCACGGCTTTCTTTGCGCTCTAGCGCGCAACGTACCATTAATTCAGCAACTTGAACGAGGTTTCGTAATTCCAGTAAATTATTTGAAATACGGAAATTCGTATAGTAATCATGGATTTCTTGCTGTAATAGATGAATACGACGTAAGGCGCGCTCAAGGCGTTTGGTGGTTCTAACGATCCCCATGTAATCCCACATAAATAGGCGTAATTCATGCCAGTTATGTTGGATTACAACCTGTTCATCCGAATTATGTACTCGGCTTTCATCCCATTCAGGCAAATAAGGGATCTCATCGATCTGTTTTATGGTTTTATTGATGTTTTCTGCTGCTGACCAGCCATATACAAGGCATTCTAAGAGTGAATTTGAGGCCATACGGTTTGCACCGTGTAAACCGGTGTAACTCACTTCCCCTATAGCATATAAGTTGGTGATATCGGTCATACCCATTTTGTCCACAATGACGCCACCACAAGTATAATGAGCCGCAGGCACAATTGGGATTGGCTCTTTTGTGAGATCTAACCCTAGAGTCATTAGTTTCGCATAAATGGTTGGGAAGTGGTTTTTTATGAAATCATCAGGCTTATGGCTGATATCCAAATACATGCAATCAGCACCAAGGCGCTTCATTTCATGGTCAATTGCCCGAGCAACAATATCACGAGGTGCAAGTTCGTATCGCTCGTCATAATCTGGCATAAAACGACTACCATCAGGGCGTTTTAAATAAGCCCCTTCTCCGCGCAATGCTTCTGTTAGTAAAAAATTACGTGCTTGCGGGTGGAATAAACAGGTTGGGTGGAACTGGTTAAATTCAAGGTTAGCAACACGGCAACCGGCTCTCCATGCCATTGCAATGCCATCGCCAGAAGAAATATCAGGGTTTGTCGTGTATTGATAAACTTTAGCAGCACCTCCCGTAGCTAACACAACTGTTTTTGCTCGGATTGTTTCGACTTGTTCTTTTTGGCGGTTCCAGACGTAGGCACCTAAAATACGAGAAGAGTTGGCTGGATTAGAAAGGATAAGGTCAACGGCGTTATAGCGTTCTTTAATATGTATATTAGGGTGGGCAATGGCAAGATCGACTAAAGTTGTTTCAACTTCCTTACCTGTGGCATCCGCATGATGTAAGATCCGCCGATGGCTATGACCCCCTTCACGGGTTAAATGATATTGTGTTTCGCCGCTTTCGGTGATTTCGGTGTCAAATAAAACACCTTGGTCGATCAGCCACTGAACACAATGCTTAGCGTTTGAGGCAATAAATTCAACCGCTTCTTTTTGGCAAATACCCGCACCAGCGATGAGGGTATCTTCAACATGAGATTCAATACTGTCGGTATCATCAAAAACGGCGGCAATACCACCTTGTGCGTAGTAGGAAGCCCCTTCACTGAGGTTGCTTTTGCTGAGAATAGTCACTTGATGAAAGGGGGCGAGCCGTAAGGCAGCTGAAAGTCCTGCGACACCACTCCCAATGATTAAGATATCAGTGTAATGCTGTGTGGATGCGTTCATAAGTGTTTGCGTGTATATAATAGTATGTATTGAGTTTTTTATGTTAGCCTATTGGATTGTCTATTGCTATTGATGGATTGCTGTTTAGTAAACATGTATTGACCTAAGTCTATTTACATATTCAAATTGGTTTCGTGTGGTGGCAATAGTATTTATTTACAAAATTCGTATGCTGTATTCATGAGAGACGGAAATGTTATATACAGTTGTTTTAATGAAGATCTTTTAGGATCATCGAAACAGCAACGTTGGCCGTTTTGTAAATTATTGACTATTTTTTTAGATTTAATTGAACTTCAACTAGTTCTACTACTCAAAGTAGTGCTTGCTTTAGGAAGGGAGAACATGATCAAGTTAACATATTATCAGCCTGAATTCGGGAGATACTTCCTGGAATGAGCGAGCAATTAACTGACCAGATATTGGTTGAGAAGGTGCAAAAAGGCGATCAACAAGCTTTCAACTTACTGGTAATAAAATATCAGCATAAAGTTGCAAGTCTAGTCTCTCGCTATGTACCGCAGGCCGACGTCCCTGACGTGGCTCAGGAGTCATTTATAAAAGCGTATCGTGCCATCGGGTCATTTCGTGGTGATAGCGCATTTTACACTTGGCTTTATCGTATTGCGGTTAATACGGCTAAAAATTATTTAGTTGCTCAAGATAGACGCCCACCCGCGTCAGATCTCGAAGCGAGTGATGCAGAAAACTTTGAAACCGCTGGTGCTTTAAAAGAAATTTCGAACCCAGAGAACTTAATGTTGTCTGATGAATTAAAGAAAGTCGTTTTTAAAACCATCGAATCATTGCCAGAAGATTTAAGAATGGCAATTACGCTTCGCGAACTAGATGGTTTGAGCTATGAAGAAATCGCAGAAATTATGGATTGTCCTGTTGGCACTGTACGTTCGCGTATTTTTAGAGCAAGAGAAGCGATTGATAATAAAGTACAACCTCTGATTCAACAGTATTAGTATTGTTAAATCAGTCAATTAACTATAATTGTGATGCAATTAACTGAAGGTAATTGGGCATGCAAAGAGAGAAACTTTCCGCAATGATGGATGGCGAAGTTCTAGATTTAGAACTAGTAAACGCCATTTCACGTGATTCAACGTTAAAGCAACGTTGGGAGAGCTATCATCTTATTCGTGATACTCTACGTAACGAAACTAGCGAGGTCATGCATTTTGATATTGCTAGTAAAGTTGCGGCAGCACTAGAGAATGAAGCTGTGCGTATTAATCCTCAGGTAGTTGTTGAATCGCAGCCTGAACCTGCGACTTGGGGAAGTTTCCCATTCTGGGGCAAAATTCGTCCTTGGGCGAGCCAATTAACCCAAATTGGTGTGGCAGCTTGTGTTTCATTGGCTGTGATTGTTGGTGTTCAACAATATAATCAAAGTGATGCCGTTGATTCACCAGTTGATGAGCCTATGTTTAACACAATTCCAGTAGGAAGTGGTGCGCCAGTAAGCTTAAATATATCTGATAATCAACTGTTTGGTAACGAGCAACAACTGCAACAAGTTGAGCAGCAAAATCAACGTATTAATGCAATGTTGCAGCAGTATGAAATTGAAAGACGCTCAATGTTGAATCAGAATCAGCAATATCAAGAACCTGCACAAGCTGCGTCTTCAGCAGGAGTTAAATTGCAATAATGAATAAATGGTTATCCGTCATCTGCCTGACGGGCAGCCTGATTGTTTCTAATCAAGCTTCGGCATCTGAACAAGATGCCGATGTTCTTTTTAAAGAAATGGGAAATGCTGCCCAAGCTCTCTCTTATGAAATGTCATTTGTGACATTTAACCCTCAATCAATTACTCCTGTACGTTATCGCCATACTATTATTGATGGTAAGCCTGTTTCTCAGATGATCCAGATGGATTCGTCACGACGTGAAATTGTGCAAAAAGGTGACAGCATTAGCTATTTTGAGCCAGGGTTTGATGCATTTAGCTTAAATGGCAAAAATATTGTTGATAACTTACCTTCGGTAATTTTTGCTAATTATCAACAAATTAAACCGTATTATAATTTTATTGATGCAGGGCGCACTCATATTGGTGACCGACCTGCATTAGTGATCCGCATAATATCGAAAGACAATTCACGTTTTAACTATGTAGTATTGATCGATGAAGAAACGAAATTACCATTACGTATCGATCTTCTCGATAATAATAGTCAAACACTTGAACAATTTCGTGTGATCTCAACGGTACTCGATAGCAAAACAGTGAAAGATTCGTTGATTACCTTGAGCAAGGTAAATATGCCGCCTTTATTGATTTCGCCCAAAAATGGCAATCCCTCATTTAAGTGGCAAATCGGTATGTTGCCACCAGGCTTCGAAGAAATATCGCGCTCTTCACGTAAATTAGCTGAAGACGATATAGTCGAAACGGCGATGTTTAGTGATGGCCTATTTACCTTTTCTGTTAATGTGACAAAATCTGCAAAAGGCCCGTTGTTAGATCAACCCTTACAAAATGGGCGTCGGACAATTTATACGATGGCGCAAAAACAACATGTGGTCACTATCATCGGTGAATTACCGTTGGCAACCGCACAAGTCGTGGCGGGTAGTATTCAGTTCCGGGAGTAAGTTATGGTAAAAGAGTGGGCAACAGTAGTCCGTTGGCAAAACGGTAGGGCGTTATTGCGCTATGGTTCTTCATCTGGCTGTGGAAGTTGCGGTGCTCGTAAAACCTGTGGTTCTTACGCATTAAGTAAAATAGGGCCAAATACGGAACATGAATTAGAAATTGCGATTGAACAGCCACTGGTGGTAGGGCAAAAGATTGAGGTTGGTATTCCAGAAGGTAGCCTGATACGCTCTGCACTATTAGTTTATTTAACGCCTATTTTAGGGTTATTTATTTTTGCAGGTCTAGCGCAATCATTTAGCTTAGAACAGTTTTGGATAGCTATGTCTGGTGTGGCTGGTGGTGTAATTGGCTTTTTTATAGCACGTAAGTTGGCGTCAAAATGGCGTGATGACGAAGCTTTTCAACCTGTAGTTTTACAAATTGGGTTACCTCCGACAGAGCTTTCGATACAAGTTAATTGCTAAATTTCAATGGGTTGTATTCGAAATATAAATTGGTACTATCACTAAAAAGGGAAACATGTAGTTTCCCTTTTGCGGTTTAAAGCTTATTAATAAATGGATGATTAGCAATTCATTGGCTTTTTAGATTATTTCGAGCAGGAATGAAAATAGTATAAGCACGGTGGTATAAAACAGTATATTTTACAGGGGAGTTAGCGATAAATTACGATAACTAACTTATTAACCTTATACAGGTTTACAGTTGTTTTACATTGAATCTTTGTGTTAGTGGGTTCTTGTATGTAAAATGCTGCTAATTAACAATCTTGTGATAATCATAGCATTTTAGTTTTGTCGCGATATTTGCACAAAGCTGATTTTGTAAGGCAATTTAAAAGAAGATATTACCTTGAAAATCAATAACATAAGAAACTTTTCTATCATTGCTCATATCGACCATGGTAAGTCTACCTTATCAGATCGTATTATTCAGATTTGTGGTGGTTTAACAGATCGTGAAATGGCGGCGCAGGTTTTAGACTCAATGGATTTAGAACGTGAGCGTGGGATCACCATTAAAGCACAGAGTGTTACACTCGATTATACCGCTGCGGATGGTGAAACATACCAATTAAATTTCATTGACACACCTGGCCACGTTGACTTCTCTTATGAAGTATCACGCTCATTAGCAGCATGTGAAGGTGCCCTGTTAGTGGTTGATGCAGGGCAGGGGGTTGAAGCTCAAACACTTGCAAACTGTTATACCGCTATTGAGATGGACCTAGAAGTTGTTCCTGTTTTGAACAAAATCGACTTGCCTGCGGCAGACCCTGAGCGTGTTGCGGATGAAATAGAAGATATCGTGGGGCTCGATGCACATGATGCTGTTCGCTGTTCAGCAAAAACAGGGATTGGCGTTCAAGATGTGATTGAGCGTCTGGTTAAAGAGATCCCCCCACCAGAAGGTGATGCGGATGCGCCTTTGCAAGCCTTAATCATTGACTCATGGTTTGATAACTATTTAGGTGTTGTTTCATTGATCCGTATTAAAAACGGCTCCTTGAAAAAAGGCGATAAAATCAAAGTCATGAGTACAGGTCAAGTGTATAACGCTGACCGCCTTGGTATTTTTACACCGAAGCGAATTGACCGCGATGTATTAAATTGTGGTGAAGTAGGCTGGTTAGTATGTGCGATTAAGGATATCACTGGGGCACCAGTAGGTGATACTTTAACAGGTGCTCGTAATCCTGCTGAAAAAGCGCTGCCTGGCTTTAAAAAAGTAAAACCACAGGTTTATGCAGGTTTATTCCCTGTAAGCTCTGATGACTATGAAGCTTTCCGTGACGCCCTTGGTAAACTTAGCCTGAATGATGCATCATTATTCTATGAGCCAGAAACGTCTACGGCACTCGGTTTTGGTTTCCGTTGTGGTTTCCTTGGCTTATTACACATGGAAATCATCCAAGAGCGTTTAGAGCGTGAATACGACCTTGACCTGATTACTACTGCACCAACGGTAGTGTATGAAGTAAAACAAACCAACGGTGAAATTGTGTATGTAGATAGCCCTTCGAAGCTACCTGCATTGAATAATATTGAAGAACTGCGTGAGCCAATTGCAGAATGTCACATGCTGATGCCTAAAGAGTATTTAGGTAATGTGATTACATTGTGTGTTGAGAAACGTGGTGTTCAGACCAATATGGTCTATCATGGTAATCAAGTATCGCTTACTTATGATATTCCAATGTCTGAAGTTGTTCTGGACTTCTTCGATCGTTTGAAATCAACCTCTCGTGGTTATGCATCGTTGGACTACGCATTTAAACGTTTCCAACCATCGGATATGGTGCGGGTCGATGTTCTTATTAACAACGAACGTGTTGATGCCCTCGCCTTGATTACTCACCGCGGAAATTCACAACATCGTGGGCGTGAACTTGTCGAAAAAATGAAAGAACTAATACCTCGCCAACAATTTGATATTGCGATTCAGGCGGCGATTGGTAACCATATTATTGCTCGTTCTACAGTTAAACAACTACGTAAAAACGTGCTTGCCAAGTGTTATGGCGGTGACGTTAGCCGTAAGAAGAAACTGTTACAGAAGCAAAAGGATGGTAAGAAGCGGATGAAACAAGTAGGTAATGTTGAATTACCACAAGAAGCGTTTCTTGCTATATTGCATGTTGGTAAAGACAACTAAGTTTACAAGGAGACTCAATGGCTAACACCTTTGCCTTGATCCTAACACTGGCAACATTAATCACAGGGATTATATGGTGTTTAGACAAGTTTAAATTTGCACCTGCTCGTAAAGCGAAGCTAAAGCAATTACAGGATGCGACTAACGGTGCAGTGAGTGAAGCGGATGTTGCGAATGCAGTTCGCCGTCCTTCATGGCTTGAAACAGGGTCATCTATTTTCCCTGTGTTAGCTATTGTGCTGGTTGTCCGCTCATTTATTTATGAGCCATTCCAAATACCTTCAGGGTCAATGATGCCAACTTTATTAGTTGGCGACTTTATGTTGGTTGAGAAATTTGCTTATGGGCTAAAAGACCCAATTACGCAGACGACATTAATCGAAACTGGTAAACCTAAACGTGGTGATATTGCGGTATTTAAATACCCGAAAGATCCAAATGTTGATTTTGTAAAACGTGTGATTGGTATGCCTGGGGATAAAATCGTTTATAACCCAGATGCGAAAGAACTGACTATTTACCCAAATTGTGCTGATAACAAGTGCACGGAAAAACTCCCTATTACTTATGGTCCATTGGCACCGAGTGAATGGACGATGTTTTTTGATGTTGATTCTGTTGTTGACAGCCAAAAGGGTAATTATGAAATCCCATTGGACGAAGCATTACCTAGAAATGCACTGCGCCAGTATGAGCGTAGCGAAAAATTAGGCACCGTTGAGCATCAAATCCTAATTATTCGCCAAGCTATTACTGAAGCAAGGTATTTGCAACCGGGTATGCCAAAGAATGAATGGATTGTGCCTGAAAAGCATTATTTTATGATGGGTGACAATAGGGACAACAGTTCAGATAGCCGTATGTGGGGCTTTGTTCCTGAAGAAAACCTAGTTGGTCGAGCTGTGTTTATTTGGTTAAGTTTGGATAAACAAGAAAACGAATGGCCTACAGGTATTCGCTTTAGCCGAATTGGTCCACTATAATCTTATTAATTGGATCTGCCAAACGGTGGTTGTGCGGGTTTTCATTTGAAAATCCGCATAATCCGAAGCATTATTATTTTACCCAGTGTACAATATAGTTTAATTAATATTATTGGCTCTCCAATTATTAACCCTCCTTTATAATGCATGGTAACTAATGGTATTTTATAATTAGTTCTACTGAGCTGTATAAAATGTGGGTTGACTCGGGAGTCAGTGCAAACGCAACAGTTTTGTAAAATGGCTTATTTTACAGGTCTGTTGCGTGTGCTTTTTTATCAAATAAAAATGGTTGGGCGCACATGAACCCCTCTTTACTAGAAAGATTACAGCGTAAGCTTGGTTATCAATTCAATCAAAATGAGTTATTAATCCAAGCCTTAACACATAGAAGCGCAAGCAGCAAACACAATGAGCGCCTAGAATTTCTAGGGGACTCAATATTAAGTTTTGTTATTGCAAATGACTTATATCATCGTTTCCCTAAAGTGGATGAAGGTGATATGAGCCGAATGCGAGCAACACTTGTGCGTGGAAATACATTAGCGGAAATTGCCCGTGAATTTGAACTCGGTGAATGCTTGCGTTTAGGGCCGGGGGAATTAAAAAGCGGTGGGTTTCGTCGCGAATCTATCCTTGCTGATACTGTTGAAGCACTGATCGGTGGTATTTTTTTAGATAGTGATATTCAAACGATCGAAAGAATTATTTTAGATTGGTATCAAAGTAGACTGGATGAAATCAGTCCGGGTGATAAACAAAAAGACCCGAAAACAAGGTTACAAGAATATCTGCAAGGGCGTCATTTACCATTACCTAACTATCTAGTTGTTCAGGTAAAAGGTGAAGCTCACGATCAAGAATTTACGATCCACTGTCAAGTCAGCGGTATTGAACAGCCTATTAATGGGGTTGGGTCAAGTCGCCGTAAAGCAGAGCAAGCCGCCGCAGAGCAAGCATTGAAAATTTTGGAGCTTGAATGAGTGAATTACAATCCCACTGTGGCTTTGTGGCTATAGTTGGGCGGCCAAATGTTGGTAAATCAACATTATTAAATCAATTACTGGGGCAAAAAGTTTCGATTACATCGAGAAAGCCTCAGACGACTCGCCATCGTATTATGGGGATCCATACAGAAGATAATTACCAAATTATTTATGTAGATACTCCAGGGTTACATATTGAAGAAAAACGAGCTATTAACCGTTTAATGAATCGAGCCGCATCGAGCTCAATTGGTGACGTGGAATTAGTTATTTTTGTGGTTGAAGGCACTAATTGGACGCCTGATGATGAAATGGTACTGACTAAGTTATCTAGCTTACGTTGCCCTGTTATTTTAGCGATCAATAAAATTGATAATGTGGTCGATAAAACGATATTGTTGCCGCATATCGGTATGATTAGCCAGAAAATGAACTTTTTGGATGTTGTTCCTATCAGTGCGGAGAAAGGCACGGGTGTAGATACAATTGCTAAGATTGTGAAGCAACATATACCTGAAGCGACTCACCATTTCCCTGAGGACTATATCACCGACCGTTCCCAGCGTTTTATGGCATCGGAAATCATCCGTGAAAAGCTAATGCGTTTTCTTGGGGATGAATTGCCATACTCAGTGACTGTAGAAATTGAACAATTTAAAGTGACGGATTCGGGTATATATCATATCAATGGGTTGATTCTGGTTGAGCGAGAAGGCCAGAAGAAAATGGTGATTGGTAACAAAGGTAGCAAACTGAAAACCATTGGTACTGAAGCACGTATTGATATGGAAAGAATGTTTGATAATAAAGTACACCTTGAGCTTTGGGTTAAAGTTAAATCTGGTTGGGCTGATGACGAAAGAGCATTGCGCAGCCTTGGTTATGTCGACGACCTCAAATAATTGGTGGCAGAATGAGTGGTTGGCAACGTGCGTTTGTACTCCATTCAAGGCCTTACAGTGAAACAAGCTTATTACTTGATTTTTTCACTGAAGGTGAAGGGAAAATTCGCTTGCTTGCGAAAGGTGCTCGCCGTAACCGCTCACCATTAAGAGGCTGTTTACAGCCTTTCACACCTTTGCTGATCCGTTGGGGAGGCAAAGGTGAAATCAAAACACTCATTAATGCTGACCCTGTTTCCTTGGCTTTACCTTTAACGGGGACGGTTTTATATAGCGGTTTATACCTTAATGAATTAACCGCTCGAGTATTAGAATTTGGCACTCCTTATTCAGCCTTATTTTTTGATTACCTTTCCTGTTTGCAAATACTCGCAGCAAGTGAACAGACCCCAGAATTTGCTTTACGCCAATTTGAATTGGCACTGCTTTCCTACCTTGGTTATGGGGTGGATTTTCTACACTGTGCAGGTAGTGGAGAGCCAGTTTCCGATACTATGACTTACCGTTACCGTGAAGAAAAAGGTTTTATTGGTAGTTTAATTGTTGACCAGCTCAGTTTCACAGGTAAGCAACTTAAAGCACTGGCTAGTAGAGAATTCCCAGATGCTGATACATTGAAAGCAGCCAAACGCTTCACTCGCATTGCCCTTAAACCCTACTTAGGTGGAAAGCCCTTAAAAAGCCGCGAGCTATTTCGGCAATTTACCTACTCGCCTAAAGTGCAGAATAAGCCCAATTAAATATATTGATTATGGTTATTCGCCCCTTTTTTATTATTTTTACTGAAAGTCTTCGCTTTGAACAACGTGAATTTATCATTTCAATAAAATTCTACGAAGCGCTTCGCAAAATAAAAGTGTAACCATTGAAATAGGGCAATTAAGCTGGAATTCACCTCGAATGATGAGAGATTTATTCCCTCAAGACGGCAAATTACAGTAGGATAGAAGGGAGAGTTGTTTGTTATCGTTTATTTATTGGGAGAAAAAAATGGCTGAGCTTTTGTTAGGTGTAAATATTGACCACATTGCAACTGTTAGGAATGCAAGAGGCACTCAATATCCCGACCCTGTACAAGCTGCTTTTGTCGCTGAGCAAGCAGGGGCTGATGGCATCACGGTGCATTTACGTGAAGATCGTCGCCATATTACCGATAGAGATGTCGCCCTTTTAAATGAAACCATTCAAACTCGAATGAATCTTGAAATGGCAGTAACGGATGAAATGGTTGAGATAGCCTGCCGTATTAAACCTGCATTTTGTTGCTTAGTCCCTGAAAAACGTGAAGAAGTCACCACTGAAGGTGGCTTGGATGTCGCAGGTCAAAAACAAAAAATAGCTGATGCCGTTAAGCGCCTTTCTGAAGCGGGTATTTTAGTTTCATTATTTATTGATGCAGATCACGAGCAAATCGATGCGGCACAAGAGTGTGGGGCACCATTTATTGAGATCCATACTGGGGCTTATGCAGATGCGAAAACAGAACAAGAGCAAGAGTTAGAATTTCGTCGTATTCGTGATGGTGTGGTATATGCCGCAGGTAAAGGTATTAAAGTGAATGCAGGTCACGGGTTGACTTACCATAATGTTCAGCGTATTGCCCAATTACCGGAAATTTATGAGCTAAATATTGGTCATGCAATCATTGGTCGTGCTTTATTTAGCGGGTTAGCACAAGCCGTTGCTGATATGAAAAAAATATTATTAGAAGCGCGTAAATAATGGCGATTGTAGGGTTAGGTACAGATATTGTTGAAATAGCACGCATTGAGTCTGCAATTGAACGCACAGGTGACAGCCTAGCGAACAGGATACTGACAGAAAGCGAGTTCGTTCAATACCAAAAACAATCAAAGCCAGCGCGTTTTTTGGCAAAACGTTTTGCAGTCAAAGAGGCTGCTGCAAAAGCATTAGGCACAGGAATACGCAATGGTTTAGCATTTACCCAATTCGAAGTGACAAATGATAAATTGGGTAAGCCATTACTTAACTTAAATGGCGCTGCGCTGGAACTTGCAGGTAGCTTAAAAGCAACACATTTCCATGTTTCGATTACAGACGAACGCCACTATGCCGCTGCTACAGTCATTATTGAAAGTAATCTTTAAATAATGCTATGCCTAGCTGCCAGAAAATCTACTGGCAGCTTTCTAAGCATTAAAGCTCAATAGCGAGGGGAGGTTAATTGGGGTTAAATTTTATCAGCGTGGTGAATTGCAACAAATTTGTCCCATAACTGTTCTTCAGTTTCAATATGTTGAGGGTCGGTGATGATTGTGTTTGTTATCGGGCAGACAGATTGACACGTAGGTTTGTCATAATGGCCTACGCATTCAGTACACAGGCTGGAGTCAATTTCATAAATTTCATCGCCCATAAAAATTGCATCATTTGGGCATTCTGGCTCACACATATCGCAGTTGATACATTTTTTAGTAATTAATAATGACATATCAATAATTTACACTTAAATAAGTTAATAATTAGCAACTTATACCTTGCACTTATTCGTTACTTTCGTCTGGTATTTGTGATTTTATACAGTATATTTCATATTGAAAAATCTAAATTCGTAACACAAAACTCAACGCATCCCTTTTTATAGCTTAGAAAATACCTAGTAAGTGCACTTAAAGTAGAGTGCTTTGTTATATAGGGGCATTTCAATGTCAGTAATGTCGGATAAAGCAATACAAAACTTAAAATCACCATCAGTTGATGAATATTTAGGTGCTTTACTGCGCTAGGAGCCATGCAAGCCCACTTATACAAGTACACACATGAGGTTTGTATTACTGCCGCTAAAATCATTTTAAATCATCTTAACAAGCTACGTCGATCTAAATACGAAGAATCACACTATCTATGCATTGATTTCAGTAAAGCAGGTAAGGTTACTATATATGCGGAGCTTCTGAAACAGATGAATTTAAAAGGTAGTAAGTTAGGCGAGTCTCTGTCAATTGTGTGAGAAAAAACAAAACTAATCAGAATAATGTTGGCAAGACTAAAAGATAAAGTGAACCTGCTTTGGCAGGTTTTTGTTGCCCAAGCCATAGATGATCTAGCTAGCTTGAGCAATAAATTATTTATTCGATTCTATTTTCTTATCCTGCTCATATAACTTAGCGCCTTTAGCTCGAAGTTCTCCATCGACAATTTCGATAGAATCAGCTTCTACAATAATTTTTTCCTGTGGTTCATTGCTAGATTGCTTCCCGTTTAATTTGATAGTGATTTCAGGAGCATTGATAACACCCTCTTTGACTTCTACCGATTCAGATGAAGTTTGTATGGAATTGGCCATAGCGAACGTAGATAGTGTGACTGAAATTACAGCTAAAGGTGCAATATATTTGCGCATAAAAAAACACTCCATTGTGATGTATAAAACGGGATGCTATCAAATGAAGGTTAAATGGGTTACAAGTTATGTAAAGGTAGTTAGTTTAAGTGTGTCTAGCGAAACTCGGCAGGTTTGCTTCAATTTGCATTTCCTCTACGCTAACATCACTGAAATTAATTAATGGGATGGTGTGAGATGAAAAGGATACTAGCAGTTGTGTTGTTCATATGTTTTCAATCGTCTGTAATGGCGACTACCTACAGCTTGGATGAACTACAGGCGATGTTAGATAACAATAAAAAGCCAGAAGTAGTAAGCCCTTATAAGCAACTCATAAAAGTTAAAGGGCTAGGTGATTTTAAATCTTGCAAAGAGTGGCAAAAAGAACAATTAATACCTTATGCTGTGTATCCACAGAAAATAGGGGCTTCAATGGAGAAGTTATATTCTATTAGGGTGTTGATGGAGGATAGAACACTAACATTCAATTGTATTGATCTGGACAATGTGTCCGGTACTATAAATGAAGCAATGTACAAGTAATTTACCCCTTACCTGTTGTCAGGTATTTCACTCAAATTTGAGGGACTGCTTACTCATAATCTATGCTCCTTTATCTGACGAAGTGGCTAAAGTTATTAATTATGAGGAACGACCTCCCCTAAATAACTTGTTATGCATGAAGTAGTTATTGATATATCGCCGATTAAATTGCTGATAAAAATTGAGTTGAATTATTAACCTTGAATGTAAAAGAAAATTAAGTGATTAATATTTACCGATAACATTCACTTGAATAAATATTTTCAGATAACAAAAGTTATGGTAGTAATAATAAAAAATTATTAGGGTATGGCTATGTTTGAAAACCTAGGTGTATTGAATTTTTGGACGTATTTGGCAGGGTTAATATTAATTATCATTGTACCGGGGCCAAACTCGCTTTATGTATTAAAAACAAGTACATCACATGGTACTCGAGCAGGGTACCGCGCTGCAATAGGGGTATTTACTGGGGATGCAATCCTGATTTTCCTTTCTTTTATTGGTGTCGCATCACTGATTAAAGCATCACCGACTCTATTCACCATTGTTCGTTACTTAGGGGCTGCTTATTTATTGTATTTAGGCTGCAAAATTTTGTATGCCACTTTTTTACAAAAGAAATCAATGTCTTCTGAACAAAGTACGATAGAAATTAAAGCTGAGAAATATTTCACTCGGGCTTTAGTACTCAGTTTAACTAACCCTAAGGCCATTTTATTTTATATTTCATTTTTTATTCAGTTTATAGATTTTAATTATTCTCATGCATGGGTACCTTACTTGGTATTAGCCACCATTTTGGAAGCTGTTAGCTTTTTATATCTGAGCTTACTGATTTTTAGTGGTTACTTAATTGCGCGTTTTTTACGTGAAAAACAAGTGCTGGCAAAGTTAGGAAACTGTACGGTTGGGGCGTTCTTCATGGGGTTTGCCGCAAAATTAGCTATTTTTAGCAATTAGCTGAAGATGATACGGGTGTCGACTATTTCAAATTGCAGTCACTCTAACATTTCGGGATAATCAATACATAAAATGTATTGAACAGAGGTAAGAGTGACGCAAATAGAAATTGATGAGTTTTGGATGCAACAAGCCCTAGAGCTAGCGTTGAAAGCGCAAGAGATAGGCGAAATCCCGGTGGGGGCGTTACTTGTTAAAGATAATCAACTAATTGCTTCAGGCTGGAATCGTTCCATTATTGACCACAACCCGACAGCTCATGCTGAAATTATTGCTTTGCAACAAGCAGGGCAAGCTCTGAGCAATTACCGTTTATTAGATACCACATTATATGTCACATTAGAGCCTTGCATCATGTGTGCAGGGGCGATAATTCACAGCCGAATTGGTCGTGTCGTGTATGGCGCTAAAGATTTTAAAACAGGGGCTTGTGGTTCATATATTAATATTATGGGGCAAGCTGGGTTAAATCATTATGTGGATGTGACTGGCGGAGTCTTAGCCGAAAAGTGTTCTTCAATGCTTAGTGCTTTTTTTAAAATGCGCAGAGAGCAGAAAAAAGCACAAAAGCGTCAACAGAGTTAACGGTGTTATTTCACTATCCGATTTGCTATTAATTCGTAGGTTTAAAGCGGGTTATCTGGGGATTTAAGTGGTGGAACTGGCACTGGGTTATCAGTCTCTGTTTCATCTTGTAGTGAATAAGGCGAAATCAAATAATGGCCTAAGGATAGCTTTTCCATGTTATGGATTTTAGGTGTTTGGTTAGAGGAGCTCATCGCCCCCAGGTTTTTAAGGCTAACTTTTTCTGTAATAGGTGACTGATTTTCAGTTGGGTTAGCCCCTGTAGTTTTTAAGTTATCAGGCGAAATCAAGTAAGTTAATGACTTTTGAGCAATATCAAGCGTATGTTGTTTTCTTTCTCGGCTTTGCAAATAACCGACTAGGCTTTGATGATATCGACGAATATTTTCAACATAGCGATAAGCCTCATGCCCACGAGCATAGCCATAGGTTAGCTGTGAATAATATTTCTTTTGGGTCAGTAATGGTAACCGTGCTTTAACATCAAACCACCGATTTGGGTCCCCACCTAGCATTTCCGTTAGTTTACGCACATCCTGCATATGGCCATATCCCATATTATAAGCTGAAAGAGCGAACCAAATTCGGTCATCTTCTGCGATGGTTTCGGGTAACCGGTCCATTATATAAGCAATATAAGCAGCACCGCCTTTAATACTTTCTTCTGCGTCTAACCTATCGGCAATTCCCATCGTTGCTGCCGTTGGTTTTGTTAACATCATTAAGCCACGAACCCCGGTAGGAGAAGTTGCAAGGGGGTCCCAGTGAGATTCTTGCCATGCAATTGCTGCGAGTAGTTTCCAATCTATCTGTTGGGCATATTTTTCAAATAAAGGTTGGTAGTCAGGTAGTTTATTATCGATAGCTTTAATAAATGCCATGGTATCAAAGTAATCGAATGACTCTACGTGGCTAAAATACTTTTCATTTAACCGTGCTAATAATTCACTTTCATTGCTGAGATTGAAAAAGTCCAGTAATGCGGCATCTAAGCTATTTTCTTGACTACGTCGCATATACCAGGTAACAGCATGGTCATCTAATAGGTCAAAAGCGACAGCAATTTGAGGATGGATGCGCTGCTGTAAAGCGATGGCGATAGAATCTTCTAGTGTATAATCGATTTCACCATCAGCTAGCATCTCAAGTATTTGATTTGTAGTATATTGAGATGTTTCTTCCCATTTTAGATTTGGGTATTCCTTAGCAAGTTCCTTTAGCGTGCTAGCATGTGCGGTACCAGAGGTGACCAGTAGTTTGCCATCAATATCATTGAAAGATTTTGGCCTCGTGGTTCCCTTTCTATATACGAGTTGCTGGGTGACATTAAGGTAACTTGGCCCAGTTTTAGTTTTTGCTAATCTTTCTTTATTATAAAGTAGCCCAGCGACAGCGATATCTGCATCCCCATTTTCAAGATCATCAAAAATCTGCTCAAAATTTGGGCGAATGGTGATTTTTAGTTTAACACCAAGATATGAGGCAAACCCTTGGGCGAGTTCATAGTCAAATCCGCGCAACTGTTTTTGCTCATCTATATAGATAAGTGGTGAGCTAACAGCACTAATACGTAATTCACCTTGAGATATAATTCTATTAATTTGTGAATCTTGTGTATTTGGCCAACGGACGTTAAAACCAATGACCATTGTAGCCAGTAGCGTGATAACTAGGATGATTAGATAGTTAACTTTTAAGTTATTCAAATAATAGTTTCTCGTGCATTAACTGGTGCTGGTATACCTAAAAAGAGTATGGCTAAGTAATGGTTATAATTCCAGTGGTTGGCTATTTTGCTCAACAATCAAGATCGGTGCAACCTATATTATCGTATTTAGCACATAATAATATTTAACTAACCGCTTCATTTTTAATCACGCAAACGGTTTCGTATTGATGAACATTGCTCTATAATGTCCTTCGGTTTCCCTGCTTTCATGTTCAGGGCTGGCGTTTAAAAGAGAGAAATTAAGACTATGGAAATTTTGCGTGGTTCACCTGCTCTATCAGCATTTCGTATTACCCGCCTTTTGGCGCTGTTCGCAGAAAAACAGCTCCCTGTTACGGATATTTATGCTGAATATATGCACTTTGCTGAGCTGTCAGCGCCGTTAAGTGAAAGTGAGCAAGGCAAACTGAGCAGTTTGTTAAAGTATGGTCCTTCTCTGGCGGAGCATGACCCATTCGGTAAGCTGATTCTAGTGACCCCACGTCCGGGGACGATTTCTCCATGGTCTTCTAAAGCAACGGATATCGCGCATAACTGCGGTCTTACTCAAGTGAAACGTATTGAACGCGGAATTGCTTACTATGTTCAAGGGGACAACTTAACCCAAGAACAATGGCATGATGTAATCACTATTTTGCATGACCGCATGATGGAAACTATTTTTTCTTCTTTTGAACAAGCCAGTGCGTTGTTTGCGCAGCAACAACCAGCTCCCATGAAAGTGGTTGATATTATTGCTGGTGGACGCCTTGCATTAGAAACAGCAAATAAAGAAATGGGGTTAGCATTGGCTGATGATGAAATAGATTATCTGCTAAATGCTTTTACAGGCTTGAAGCGTAACCCAACAGACGTTGAATTATATATGTTTGCACAAGCAAACTCAGAACACTGCCGCCATAAAATTTTTAACGCAGATTGGGTTATTGACGGTGAAGAACAGCCGAAATCGCTGTTTAAAATGATTAAAAATACCTTTGAGAAAACACCTGATCACGTTTTATCTGCATATAAAGATAATGCTGCGGTAATGGAAGGCTCATCAGTTGGCCGCTTCTTCCCTGATCCAGAAGGGCGCACTTATCGTTATCATCAAGAAGATGCACATATTTTAATGAAAGTAGAGACACACAACCACCCAACGGCAATCTCTCCGTGGCCTGGTGCTGCAACAGGGTCTGGTGGTGAAATTCGTGATGAAGGGGCCACAGGTCGTGGTGCAAAACCAAAAGCAGGCTTAGTTGGTTTTTCTGTTTCTAACTTACGAATTCCGGGCTTTGAACAGCCATGGGAAGAGGATTTCGGTAAACCTGAGCGGATTGTTACTGCGCTGGACATTATGATGGAAGGGCCTCTTGGGGGGGCGGCATTTAATAATGAGTTTGGCCGTCCTGCGTTATTGGGTTACTTCCGTACCTATGAAGAAAAAGTTAACAGCCATAATGGTGAAGAATTACGAGGCTACCACAAACCAATTATGCTAGCGGGCGGTATTGGTAATATCCGAGCGGACCATGTTCAAAAAGGTGAGATCACCGTAGGTGCTAAATTAGTAGTACTTGGCGGCCCTTCCATGAATATTGGTTTAGGGGGAGGTGCTGCATCATCTATGGCGTCAGGTCAATCCGATGCTGATTTAGATTTTGCCTCCGTGCAACGTGATAATGCAGAGATGGAGCGTCGCTGCCAAGAGGTTATCGATAGGTGTTGGCAGCTTGGTGATGATAACCCAATCTTATTTATTCATGATGTGGGCGCTGGTGGTCTGTCAAATGCTATGCCTGAGCTAGTCAGTGATGGGGGCCGTGGAGGTCGCTTTGAACTGCGTAAAATCCTCAATGATGAGCCGGGAATGAGCCCATTAGAAGTGTGGTGTAATGAGTCACAAGAACGCTATGTTATGGCGGTTTCACCAGAACAGCTTCCTGTATTTACGGCAATTTGTGAGCGTGAGCGTGCGCCATTTGCAGTGATTGGTGAAGCAACAGAAGAACGCCATTTAACGCTAAATGACCAGCATTTTAATAATCAACCTATTGATATGCCGTTGGATGTGCTACTGGGTAAAACGCCGAAAATGCTTAGGGATGTGAAAACCCTGAAAGCAGAAGCCGATGCATTAGATAGAACAACGATTAACCTAAATGAAGCGGTTAAACGTGTACTTCATTTACCTGCGGTGGCTGAGAAAACGTTCTTAATTACGATTGGTGACCGTACCGTTACCGGGATGGTCGCTCGCGACCAAATGGTCGGGCCATGGCAGATCCCTGTTGCAGATTGCGCAGTAACAACAGCAAGCTTAGATAGCTACTATGGTGAGTCGATGTCTATCGGCGAAAGAACGCCGGTAGCACTATTAGATTTCGCGGCCTCTGCACGTATGGCTGTCGGTGAAGCGTTAACAAATATCGCCTGTTCTTACGTTCAAGATTTAAAACGCGTCAAATTGTCAGCAAACTGGATGGCGGCAGCAGGGCATCCAGGGGAAGATGCTGGGTTATATGAAGCGGTTAAAGCCGTCGGTGAAGAGCTTTGCCCTGCATTAGGGTTAACCATCCCTGTTGGTAAAGACTCAATGTCAATGAAAACACGTTGGCAGCATGAGGGTGAGGAACGTGAAATGACGTCACCACTCTCATTGGTGATCACTGCATTTGGGCGTGTAGAAGATGTGCGTTTAACAGTGACTCCTGAATTAAAAACATCGACAGATAACGCATTATTATTGATTGACCTTGGTCAAGGCCACAATGCATTAGGTGGTTCTGCACTCGCACAGGTTTATCGCCAATTAGGCAACAAAGCCCCTGATGTACGCAGCCCTGAGTTGCTGCTCGGCTTCTTTAATACTGTGCAGAAATTATTATCAGAGCAAAAATTACTCGCTTATCACGACCGTTCAGATGGCGGTTTGTTTGTCACATTAGCGGAAATGGCTTTTGCAGGGCACTGTGGGATCAATGTTGATATTAGCTCATTCGATGAAGACACTCTTGCCGCGTTATTCAATGAAGAACTTGGAGCTGTGATCCAAATTAATGGCGCGGATAAATCTTATGTAGAAGAATGCTTTGCTCAGGCTGGCTTGGCCTCTTGTGTTCATTATTTGGGGACGGCGACGCAAGATGATGCGGTGATAATTAATAGTCGCGATACGGTGGTTTATCATGGCTCTCGTAGCCAACTGCGCCAATGGTGGGCTGAAACAACATGGCAAATGCAACGTCTGCGTGATAACGAAGTGTGTGCTGATGAAGAGCACGCGATGAAACAAGATGACCAAGACCCTGGTTTACATGCTCATCTGACTTTTGATATTGAAGATGACGTCGCCGCGCCATATATTTTATCAGGTGTACGTCCAAAAGTGGCGGTATTGCGCGAACAAGGTGTTAACTCTCATGTTGAAATGGCAGCCGCTTTTGACCGTGCAGGTTTTGATGCGGTTGATGTTCATATGAGTGACTTGTTAGCGGGGAATTTATCCCTGAGTCAATTCCAAACACTGGTAGCTTGTGGCGGCTTCTCTTATGGTGATGTATTAGGGGCGGGGGAAGGTTGGGCAAAATCAATTTTGTTCAATAATAAAGTTCGTGATGAGTTTGCGGCATTCTTTAATCGTCCTGATACCTTATCCTTAGGGGTCTGTAATGGTTGCCAAATGATGTCAAACTTACATGAGCTGATCCCAGGAGCAGAGTACTGGCCACGTTTTGTTCGTAACCGTTCAGAACGTTTTGAAGCCCGCTTTAGTTTAGTTGAAATTGCGAATAGCCCGTCATTATTGCTGCAAAATATGGCTGGCTCTCGCATGGCGATAGCGGTTTCTCATGGCGAGGGGCAGGTAGAGGCTCGTGGTGCGGCACATTTACAGCAGTTAGAAGACAATGGGCTAGTAGCCATGCGTTTTGTGAATAATTATGGTCAAGTGACTGAGCAGTATCCAGCTAACCCGAATGGGTCAGTTAACGGGATCACTTCGGTTACCACAAAAGATGGGCGAGCCACTATTATGATGCCTCACCCAGAGCGTGTTTTCCGTACGGTGAGTAACTCATGGCACCCTGAAAACTGGGGAGAAGATAGCCCATGGATGCGAATTTTCCGTAATGCACGTAAACAATTAGGTTAATAGTTAATTAAGGTTGTTTATCAGGCCAGTTGATTTTTCTTCTGGCCTGTTTTTTTAGCGAGTGGGGGCGAAAACACTATTTCCAAAAGCGATTGATTTGTTCACGCAATGCTTCTGCGGTCTGCTTCCCTGTTTCACCAACTAAGGCTCTCCCAGCGATAAACGCTTTCGCTTTGATGCCATTGAATAAGTGGATATCCTCAGGAACGATACCGCCAGTGATAGACAGTTCTAGCCCAAGGTCAGAAAGCTGACGCATTTTTTCGATATCTTCGTTAGTCCAACCAATACCAGCGAGTTCAGCATCACGAGACCGGTGGTATATGGCTTGTGAGATACCAAGTTCAACCCAGTTTTTAGCATCTTCAAATGTCCAATTACCATAGATTTCGATTTGGATTTCCCGGTTAAATTCATCGGCGACTTTTTTACAGGCGGCGATAGTGGCGATATGAGCCGCCGCGGAAACGGTGATCCAATCTGCACCAGCCTCAAAGGCCATACGGGAAAGAATGGCACCGCCATCGGTAGTTTTCATATCACAAACAATAATATGGTTTGGGTATTGTTTGCGTAACGTGGCAACGGCATTCATTCCTTCCGCAAAGGCTAAAATTGTTCCTACTTCAATAATATCGACAAAGGAGTGCACATTTTCAGCGACGTTTAAAGCGGATTGTAAGTCAGTTTGGTCTAATGCAATTTGGATCAAAGGTTTGGTCATTATGATTGTCCTAGAATATTTTCACGTATCAAACGCGCAAGGCCATCACCATTGTTATCTGTAGCACAAACGACATCTGCGTGGGATTTCACGGTATCATCGGCATTCTTCATTGCAACTCCTAAGCCCGCTAGCTCAATCATGGAGATATCGTTGTGATTATCGCCGACAGCGATAACTTGGTTTGGTTGATACCCCAGAGAGTTAAGGTGTTCAGCTAAACGTATTCCTTTATTATTGCCTTTAGCGGCGAAATCGAAACGGTTTGACCATGACTTTTCTGCATTAAAAGTTTGTTTTATCCAAGGGGAATTCAAGAAACGTTGTAATGTAGCGGGTTCACCTTCGACAACAAACTTCCAAATATAGTCAGCGTGCTGGACTTGTTCTTCAAATGAATCAATACGATAAATTTTGGGTGGATGGGCCATTGTTGGGTCGTTAGCCCATTGCTCCATTGCATTCATGTAATCGATAGGATCGACTTTTGAATACACCATGGCATCAGTGATATACATCACCATTTTCAGCTTGTCTTGTTGCGCGAGTTCGATAAAAGTGAGTGCATTTTGTTTGGTGAGTGCATTGTGCGTGATAACTTTTTCGTTTTGGTAATCATAGATATAAGTACCATTGCAACAAATAATAGGCGTGGTTAGCCCTAGCTCATCATAATAAGGGCGAGCAGCGGTATGATGGCGTCCCGTTACAATCATAACGTGACATTGCTTTGTTGCTGCCTGAATGGCTTGTCTGACTTCAGGGTGAATTGTGTGATCCTGAGTGAGTACGGTGCCATCCAAATCAAGTGCTAATACTTTATACATAGTGGATTACCTCTATAGCTAATTAGTGATTTTCTTTTGTTATCATTAAATTAGCATAATGCTTGATCAATAACCTGATAAACATCATCAATCGTTCGACAGCGGCGCAATTTATTGAGGTCAACGCCTGTTTCACTGTCTTCATCATCAAGAACGCGAGTGACTTCCATTAAGCCTTCCATGTGTTCATCTGATGAACTGCCAGCAAGAGTGATCAGCACATCGACGGGTTCCTCTTCCCCATCAAAAATAATGGGGCTTTCTAATGTGACAAGGGCAAAAGCCGTGCGGATCACACCATCTTCAGGCCTAGCATGGGGAAGTGCGAGATTGGGCGCGATACAAATGTAAGGACCGAGTTTTTCGACGCTACTGATAATCGCATCATGGTAGGCGGGTTTGATTGCGCCAGAAGCGACCAGCATATCCGTACCGATTTTAATGGCATCACGCCAGTTGGTTGCGGATGCTTGTAGCTGGATTGAATTATTATCAATTAATGACTGTTTAAACCCCATCATTGTCTTCCTTTTAATATTAAATGAACATTTAAGGTCATAATTCCTCAGTGATGCTATTTATTTGCTAGAAAATTAGTATGAATAATACTGAGCAGTTCATCACCAAACGAATGTGGATTGAGCATATTTTGTACGCCTAAAACAAACTTGCCTTCACCTGGGTCCATCTCAGCACTTAGGTGTTTTGAAGAAACGATAATATCTGTTGCCGTTAATTTTGACTTATAGTCAGATACTGCGCAGGAGTCCATTACATGGGGAATGCCTTTTTTCTCAAGGTATTGACCAATTTTCATTTTCATCATCATTGATGAACCTTGTCCATTACCGCAAACGGCTAAAATCCTAACGGGTTTAACACTGGGGTTTTCAAATGTAGCTTCGGGTGGTTCTTCAGTTTCTTCTAGCTCAGTAATAGGCCCTAAAGCGGCTTGTGCATCTTCCTCTGCGCGTAGTTTTTTAGCCGCAAAATACATATAGACAACGGCTAACGCCACGACAACAAAGAAAAACATTTTTGAAAATGATAACCCTTGCATAATAACAGGGAAGGCTAATGCCCAGTCGGCCATACCCATCCAGCCGCTGAAATCAGTGCCTTGGCGGTTAATCAAATCAATCGCCCATGCCGAGCCTAATATTTCTATGACTCCCATGACAAAACATACTTTCATCACGGCTTTCCAGCCCCCAAAGTGGTTAGCGAAAATACCGATAGTGGCGTTTGAGAAAAACATCGGGATAAAGCCTGGGATAATCATAATAGGGGAGCTAAATGCCAGCATACCGAGTACGGCAACAAATTGGCCAATTGCCCCCCACATAAAGCCAAATACCATTGCATTTGGTGAAAAGGCGTAGATAGCCGCACAGTCAATCGCGAGCACTGCATTTGGGATCACTCGTTCTGAAATACCTTTAAAAGCTTCCGATAATTCAGCCACAAACATACGCACGCCGGTTACAATAATTTGAATGGCTACCGCAAATTTTAGCCCAGTCTCAATAATATAGATGGTCCAGTGTGTTGTGCCTGCCATTGATTGTAGGTTTGGAATGCCGAAGGAAATCAGGATAACCCCAAAGAACAAGGTCATCACAATCGCTGTTGCAGAAATACTATCGTGGAAGATGTGTAACCATTTTGGTAAGTTTAAATTATCTACGCTGTCTTTTTTATCTCCTAATTTTGGTGCGACTTTAGTGGCTATCCATGAGGCAAATTGTTGCTGGTGGCCAATTGAGAAACCAGCCCCACCAGTGACTTCCTGCGTAGGTTTAAACATAATATTGGAGGAAATCCCCCAATATAACGCCATTAAAACCGCAGAGTAGATAATGGTTTCCCACATACTTGCGCCAAGTACAAAATAGAAAACAGCAATCAACCCTGCTTGCTGGAACATGATATGTCCCGTCAGCATGATGGTGCGGATACCGGTAATACGGCGAAAGAGTACCAGTAGGATGTTAAGTGCAAGTGCTAACAATACCGTATAACCCACCCATGAATAGTCATCCCCCATGGTTTCCATAGTGGCCATCATGGAGGTATAAGGGTCAATGACTGAACCGGTGAGGCCATGATATTCAGACATTTTTTCAATCACGGGTTTGAAGCTGGAGACCAGAGTACTGGCACCAACACTGACTAACATAAAGCCGACAATGGTTTTGATTGTTCCTTTAAGAATTGTGGTACCGTCACGCTTCAAAAGCCAGTAACCAATAAAAGTGACTAAGCCTAATAATAGAGGCGCTTTTGTCATTACCTGGCTGTAAAAAATATAGAAAGCGTCGTATAAAAAATCCATATTTTTACCTCTAATCAAATTGTTTTTGTAATTTATATGGGGTAGAGATTAATCATATTGATCGTATCTGGTGTTCTTGCGATATAATCATTTTAAACCTATAAAATGTCGTTAAAAAACCAAAAGTAATCATATGTAATCACCGTCTGATCTTTTATGATTGTTTGCATTTGTCTGTTTTTTTACCAGCAAAAAAATAAATAAATGGCGACTTGATCACGTAAAATTTAAAAATACCAATAAAATCAATATTGTTTTTTTATTCATAGTAAATATTTGTTTTTTGTTGCGACAAAGGTTGACAACTAATAGCGAGATAAATAGAATCAAAACCAATCACAAGTAATCAAACTTAATCATAGGGTGATTACTTATTAATAGGACGATAGTTATGAATGAAGTGCAAAGACACAATGAAATATTGTCTTTATTAGAAACAAATAGGGTGATCAACGTTTCTCATATTACCGATCACTTTAATGTGTCTCCTGCAACGGCTCGTCGCGATATTTCTAAGTTAGATGAGCAAGGTAAGTTACGAAAAGTCCGTAATGGTGCAGAAAGAATTGAAAATAAAAAGCGTAAGTGGACACCGTTAAATATTAACAGTACTGACCACTACGAGGAAAAATCACAAATAGCGGTTAAGGCGGCAGAAATCTGTTTACCCGGTGAGAGCGCGGTAATTAACTGCGGTTCAACAGCGTTCCTTCTTGGGCAGCAATTGTGCGGGAAAAACGTACAGATAGTGACCAATTATTTTCCGCTAGCAAGCTATTTAATAGACCAAGACCACGACGATGTTATTTTAATTGGTGGCCAGTACAACAAGGCACAAAATATTTTTTTAAACCCAGCTCTGAACAGCTTAATGGGTTATGCAGGTAACTGGATGTTTACATCGGGCAAAGGCTTAACAGAGGCCGGCTTGTATAAAGCGGATATGTTAACGGCGGTGGCTGAACAACAGATGCTTGACCAAATCGATAAGCTCGTGGTGGTGGTTGACAGTTCTAAGGTGGGGCATCGAACAGGAATGCTCTTTTGCCCAGCAAATAAAATTGATGTTTTAATTACTGGAAAAAACGCTAACCCTGAAGTTATTAAAGCCATTGAAGCACAGGGAACACGGGTCATACTGGTCTAATTCCTTCATATATTTGGTTTATTGCATTTAATCCTATCTTGCTAAGTGCCTTAATGCTCTATTAAGGCGCCAAGCTCCCTACATTCAAAATTCTGGAAAAAGGTATTAATACTATGAGTAAAGTAAATGAAATCACACGTGAATCTTGGATTTTAAGTACGTTTCCTGAGTGGGGAACTTGGTTGAATGAAGAAATTGAAAAAACGGCTGTTGAGCCAAACACATTCTCAATGTGGTGGTTAGGCTGTACAGGAATTTGGCTGAAAAGTGCAGGTAATACCAATATTTCTATCGATTTTTGGTGTGGGACAGGTAAAAAAACGCAGAAAAATCCGTTGATGAATAAGCAACACCAAATGATGCGCATGGGAGGGGTAGAAGCATTACAGCCTAACCTAAGAACCTCTATTTTTCCTCTCGACCCATTTGCAATTAAACAAATTGATGCGGTATTAGCCTCCCATGACCATGCCGACCATATTGATGTCAATGTCGCAGCCGCAGTATTACAAAATTGCGGTGAACACGTTAAATTTATTGGCCCGCAAGCTTGTGTTGATTTATGGACCAAATGGGGCGTTCCTACAGAGCGTTGTGTTGTGGCAAAGGTGGGGGATGTGATTGAAGTCGGAGACATGAAAATTCGTGTACTCGATTCTTTCGACCGTACAGCACTGGTTACGCTACCGCAAGGCGTGTCTTCTTATGATAAAGAAATCCTAGATGGTATGGATTACCGTGCGGTGAATTATTTAATTGAAACAACAGGTGGTTCTATTTATCACTCAGGTGATTCTCACTATTCAAATTATTACGCAGCACATGGTAACCGTTATAATATTGACGTGGCATTGCTTTCTTTTGGAGAGAACCCCCGTGGAGTCACGGACAAAATGACTTCATCTGATATTTTGCGTGCTGCGGAGTCACTTGATTGCGAGCGAGTTATTCCATTCCACCATGATATTTGGGCCAACTTCCAAAATGACCCACGTGAAATAGAAGTTTTATGGAATATGAAAAAAGAGCGTTTACAATACAAATTTGCGCCGTTTTTCTGGCAGGTAGGTGGTAAGTATACTTACCCAACAGATAAAGACCGCATACATTATCAGCATTTCCGTGGCTTTAATGATATTTTTAAAAATGAACCTGAACTGCCATATAAAGCATTCTTATAATTAATCCTGCTATTAAAAACCAGCGTTTAAGGAGACTTAAGCGCTGGTTTTTTTATGAGGTTTAAAATAGCATGCATATATTTAAATAATATGAATTATCAGTATTTTTTATTGTTATATGGTTAGTTTTTTTGTTTCTCTATTGATATTGACTGTCTTAATTTAATCATTTTTAATCTTAATGTTATCAATGTGGATAATATTTAATTAAAATTACATTTATTCTAGGTGAAAATATGGAAAATGAAATAATATTACATGATTTAACTGAGCGTATATCTTCAATTAGCGAAGAAATTGCGATGTATAATGAAGATGAAGAAGTTATATTAGAGTCGTAAAGATTGAAAAAATGCCGTCCACGGCGGCATTTTAATGGAGGTGTGAATATGTATAACGGAATAACAAAACCAATGATAAAGCGTTCTCATCATGTTATTGAATCTGATAATGGGAATATTTGTATTGGTGAGATCCCTAGTAAGGCTAAAATAATTAAGTCCCCCCCTGAATGGGTAAAAGTCGTATTGTCTAAATTAGATGGAGAACATACATTACCTAGAATAATAAAGGAACTGTTAAATAGAAACTTAAATGTTGAAGAATATGAAGTCATAGATTTTATTCAAAAAATGATATCATGTGGTTTAGTTGAAGATAATATTATTTCATCCGAATTACTTTCTTCTAGAGAGATTGAATTGTACGATCGTCAATTATTACAATTTTCTTTAGTCGATAATGATAATTTATCATCGATAAGATATCAGGAACGTTTGAAAAAAAGCAGAGTTTTAGTGCTGGGAATGGGTGGATGGGGAACATGGTGCTCATTACAACTTGCATTAATGGGGGTTGGAACGTTAAGGATTGTTGATGGTGATATTGTCGAATTATCAAACCTAAATAGACAAGTCTTATATACAGAGGAGGATATCGGAAAAAGAAAAGTTGACTCAGCTGAAAATGGAATATATAAGCATAATAAACACACTAAAATAGAAAAGTTTTTTGAATTTTTAACGCCAAATGAAAATAGAATTAATGATTTACTTAATAATGTTGATATGATTTTACTTGCATGGGCAAGTTTAGGCTACTACAAAAAAAATACGGTAGAGGAGGTAATACACAAAGTTGCTATTGATAAATCGATACCTATCATTGAACTTGGTGGGGACCCACATGAAATATCCATAGGACCTATTTATTTAAATAATCAAATAGGGAAAACATACTTTGATGTTAAACATCAAATTAAAAAAACATTCTATAGTGATGACCCGACAGTGAAAGAGTTTCAAGAAGCAAGAATGAAGCAACAGTTTTTAAATGGGGTGAGAACTGTTAATGCTTGGCAAAGCTCACCATCACTAGCTGTAATGTCAGGGTTAGTGGTTGACCAAGTAATTAAAGTTATTACTAAATATGATGCTATCTCATTGGAAGGAAGGAAAGTTACAATCTCACTTAGGGACTTGAGTTTTTCAGAGGAGAATCTGTTTAATGGGGATAAGTAAGCATAACAAAGAATTTTTAAGTAATGGGTATACTAGTTTTTCAATAAAAGATTTTTTTCCTGAATTTGAAGTTAATTTAAATTTAATTAATAATATTGAAGAGGATAAATGGAGTTTTATTATAAAAAATAGGCGAGGGGTAAGCGATTTTTATCTTTCTGACACTGATATAGAGAGTATCAATTATGAAAAAACAATAGCATTTGAGGATAGAGATAATGGCGAGTTTTCATTTTCATTTAGAAGAATATGCCTTGATGAAATTAAAATAATTTTAGTTGATTTAATTACGGTTGTTGATGATGTTAAATTTAAAGATTTTTTATGGAGTATAACTGGAAAGAAAGTAAACATGATATCAAACATATATTTAAGCAAGTTTGATAAAAATGATTTTTTAACTACACATTGTGACTCCGATGATGGTATAGGCATCGTGATTAACTTAACAAAGAAATGGGAAGCGAACTATGGAGGGTTAACGATGATATTAGATAACGAAAAAAAAGAAATTTTAGAAACATTTATCCCATCATATCTAAACATTTTAATTTTTGACACAAAAAAAAGAAAAATCCCACATTTTGTTTCTACAGTAACATCTAATAAAATAAGCAAAAGAATGGCATTAGTTGTGAGGTATAATGAAAAAAATTAAAGTGCTTCTTTGTGCTACTTTAATGTCATTAATATGGGGGAGTGCATTTCCTATATCAAAACTGGCAATTGACCAAGTAGGTGTTTGGGGTTTTAGAATCTATTCATTAGTTATTTCAGTTGTTTTTTTGTGTTTTGTATTTTTCATTATTGGTCGATATCGGTTTAATATTCAATACTTTTTAAAAAGTATCCCACTTGGTTTTTTGAATGTTTTTTTGGTTCCTATATTAAATAGTTTGGCGTTAAAGTATACTGAAGCGGTAAAGGCGTCTGTACTTGTTTATACAATGCCAGTAATGGCAACACTCTTGCTGAGCATAATGAATAAACACATTGAATTTCGTTCAATAATTGTGTCTTTATTATGTATTAGTGGTATTTTTATATTTATAGCGCCATCTGGCATAAGTATTGGCGAAGCGATAATTCTATTAAGTGCACTCATGTGGGCGATAGGAACCATTTTATCTGAAAAAATCGTCTTAAAAATAAACCTAACTTCAAAAGTATTTTACCAAAATATAGTCTCATTGATTTTTCTTGTATTGTTAATGCCATTTTTAGATGTTGATGTAAACATATTGAGTAATATACATCCTGAATTTCTTTGGACTGTATATATTCCAATTATCTATATGGGGCTGGCTAATGGGGTGATTGTTTATATTCTTTGGTATTACATGATAGGGCACGGCGGTGTTAAACTGTCATCATACTCAATTCTTATTTCACCAATCATTAGTGTCATGATCTCATCTTATCTTTTAGATGAGTCTATGACAATTTCAATGATAATCGGTATGTTATTTATTCTTTTAAGTATGTTAATTATTTTTTTAGAAAAAAATAAAGTTTGATATTCAAATAACGGCTTACATGCTTTTAGTGATTAAACTTCCTATCGGTGCTGCGTATTCCTCCACCCTAAAGGGCGGAGGGGCGACGAGTTATTCACAAATGCCAAGTTATTCTGTTGTTAGCTAAGCTAGTCTTTAATGCTCCTTAACGTGGTTACTTCCTTGTACTTTACTCTGGTATTTCATTTACCTGTTGCCTAACCACATTAAGCATTATTTAAAGAGTGTAACATTACTCAAGAATAAACATGCCATAGGGGTGGATCTGTAAATAAAGGTTTTCCCCTACTGTTGGCTGCAATTGTGTGGCATTAATTTGCAACAACATGGATTGACCATGCCAATCAACAGTGACCTCATATTGAGGCCCCATATAAGCCACATGAGTGACAGTACAGCGTTGGCTATCGTCACCTTGTAAGCTGAGCGTGATAGCTTCAGGGCGTACACCGACAGTGATTTCCGTATTATCCGTTGCTAGTTGTGCTGGGCGAGGTAAGTGATAATTAAAAATATTTACTGAATCATGAGTCAGTGTGGCAGGGAAAATATTCGCATCTCCCATAAAGCTGGCCATAAACCTTGAGGCAGGCTGACGGTACAGTTCTTGTGGAGAACCTAATTGCATGATTTTCCCTTTGTTCATCACCAAAACCATATCGGAAACGGCGAAGGCTTCACTTTGGTCATGGGTCACGTATAACGAGGTGATGTTAAACTGTTGCTGTAATTCACGGATTTTTTCACGCATGCTACGGCGTAAATTGGCATCTAAGTTACTTAATGGCTCATCAAATAACAACACTTTAGGTTTGAGGATCAATGCACGAGCTAAAGCAACACGCTGTTGCTGGCCACCAGAAATTTGGTCAACAAAACGGTCAGCAAAGCCAGCTAAATCAACCAATTCTAGTGCTTCGTCAACACGTTTTCTGATTTCAGCTTTAGGTAAGCCTAACATTTTCAAACCATAACCGACGTTGTCCCCTAACGACATATGAGGGAATAGGGCATATGATTGGAAAACCATACAAATATCACGTTGTTGGATTGAACGATCGGTAACATCCTCACCATCTATAAACATCCGTCCTTCTGTGGGTTTTTCTAACCCTGCGACTAAACGTAATACCGTGGTTTTACCACAGCCAGAGGGACCTAATAAGGTCACCATACTGCCTTGTGGAATAGAAAGACTTAAATCGTCGATGACCGTATTGGTACCAAAGCGTTTAGTCACATTTTTTAATTCAACAAAATTATGTTGTGTCATGTCAGTTACTCCATGATTACTGTGCATTTTTGGCTTTGGAACGTGAAACACGGGCTTCGCCAATTAAATAGTCAAATAAGAAAATAATGGCCAACATGACGACAATCAGTATTGAACCATAAGCAATTGCCACGCCGTATTCACCATCCTCAACACGATTAAGAATGTAGGCAGTTGCTACGCGAGTATCGGGGGTTACCAAGAATACAATGGCACTTACTGTCGTGATCGCTCGCACGAAGCTATAAATCAAAGCCGATAAAATCGCAGGGCGTAGTAATGGCAACAGAATAAAGAAAATGGTGCGCATGGAGCCTGCCCGTAAGCTGAGTGAGGCTTCATCTAACGATTTATCAATTTGTCCTAAGCCCGCAATACCGGCACGGATACCGACCGGAACATTACGCATGGTCATCGATATAATGACGATAGCTGCGGTACCAGTTAAGTAAAATGGCGAGTCATTAAAGGCTAAAATGTATGACACACCAGCCACTGTTCCCGGTACGGCAAAGCACAGCATGGTGGTAAATTCGATGGTTTTTTTACCACGAAAATCTTGGCGAACGACGATATAAGCAATTAACAAGCCGAGTATGGCGGTGATTGGTGCAGCAATACCCGCGTACAGAAGGGTATCTAATAAGGATGGCCATGCGCCGTCACTCATACCTTGACCGAATAACTTAATAAAGTTATCGAAGGTTAATGTGTAATCAACGCCCCAGTTTACCGTGAAGCTACCATAGAAAATACTACCGTATAACAATACGTTAAAGGCAACCCAAATAGCTAAGAAGGTAGTTACAGTAGCAATTAATGACACAGGTAATGGTTGTACATCACCGCGATACGATTTGCCCGAAACAGTGACATAGGAACGCTTACCTATCCACATATATTGAACGCAGAACACTAATAGTGAGAAAACTAATAGTGATGCACCTAAGGTACTTGCTGCTTGATAATCGAGCTGAGAACCTGTGATATAAAAATAAATTTGTGTTGCTAGAACATCGAAGTTACCGCCTAACACTAATGGGTTACTAAAATCGGCTAATGACTGAACGATGACAATTAAGAATGCGTTAGCCAGTGCAGGTTTCAGTAATGGCATAAACACATTAAAAAAGGTTTGGTAGCGGTTAGCTCGTAAGGTATACGAAGCTTCTTCTAATGATGGATGAATAGTTTTAATTGCCCCATCCAAAATCATAAATGACATAGGGGTAAAGGCGAGGACTTGAGCTAGCCAAATACCAGTAAAACCGTATAACCAGTTGGTATTTTCTAACCCCATATAGGCCGCGAGAAATTCGGTGATATACCCAGAACGCCCCATCATCAACGTAACACCCAAACCGACAACGAATGGCGGAGTTACGATGGGTAATATTGAGAAAATACGGCCAATAATTGCGGAGCGTTTCGCAATACGAGTGGTGTAAATAGCTAAAATTAAACCAAAGAAGGTACAGCCAGCACCAACCGCCAATGATAAAAAGATTGAGTTAATAATGACTTGAACAATATGTGATTGTGTCAAAATCGCTACAAACGCAAAGGGAGCAAAATCGCCATTACCATCGGTGAACATGGGAATAAAAATAGCCACGCTCGGAAAAACAATAAACAGCGCAATCAGGGTGACAACAGTGATGAGTGAACCAATAACAAACTGGTCGCCACCAAGCCATTCAAGGCGTGTTAGTGCGAGAGTCATCACCATGCCAAGGGCGATAAATAACACTATCGAAGAGTAGCCTAAGCCTTTTCCTTCAAGATAAGAGGTCAAAATGACTACAGCAACCGTTGCTACTGCAATGCCAATATCCAAATAATGGCGAGTTTTATGATAGCGATCCGCAGGTGTTAACGGGCGAATAAATAAAATAGAAGGCAATAAATACCAAAGCCAACTAATGTTTAAACTGCTCCAACCATACGCGGCAAGGATTTCATCTTGCGTAGAATCAAGTAAGCCATAATCAAGGCTCCAAGAAGGTAGCAAAGCAAAACCAATCCAAGCTAATAACAACCAGAAAAAGGTGCTATCTCGCTTTTTAGGTGGTGTCAGTGTTAGGGTTTGAGACATAGATCCCCCTAAGCTCATTATATTTTGTGTAAGCAGGGTGTTTAGCCATGACACAAACTATTTTGAGCTTAATTAAATTAATTTTTATTTTAGTTAAGTAAGTGCTCAATGCGGCGTATTAACGCCGCACCAAATTGTTATTTGCTCATTTTTACTTCAGTAACCCATTTATTGATCAGATTTTTACGGACATCTGCATCCCCGTATTTATCCATATCATAGTTAATTAGGTTTAAGTCATTGAGTTTTAATGAAACTGGGGAAGACTCCGCAGTGGTATTGGTTAAAATCTGGTAAGATTTACCTTCTTTCCAACTAAGTTCTTGCGCTTCTTTAGAGAGGACAAAATCAACGAATAGTTTGGCGTTATCCATATTGCGCGCATTTTTAAGGATACTGATACCGCCAATTTCATAGCCTGTACCTTCACAAGGTGCAATAAGCTCTAATGGTGCGCCATTTTCGACTTCTAATGAATAATCATGTAAGAACCCGATACCAATAGCAGACTCACCTCGAGCCGCATTACGTGCCGGTGCAATCCCTGACTTGGTGTATTGTGAAATATTCGCATTCAGTTTTTTCAGATAATCAAAAGCTTGTTCATTTCCCCATAGCTGGTCAAAAGTGGCCAGTGCGGTATAAGCTGTCCCTGAGCTTTGTGGGTCAGCAATTTGAATTTCGCCTTTATATTCAGGTTTAGTCAGGTCTTTCCAGCAAGTTGGGATAGGTAAACCTTTTTCTTTTAAGCGGTCTTTATTTACGCCAAAGCCTAAAATACCAATGTAAACCGCGGAAGAATAGTTCCCTTTACGTTTCGCAGGGTCTTGGAACTGAGGCATGATTTCAGATAATTTTGGCGATTTATAGGGTTCGAGTAAATCCATTTCCCCCGCCTGTGAATGAGGGTCTAATGTACCGCCATACCATACATCAGCTTGTGGATTGCGTTTTTCTGCTTCAATTTTAGCTAAAGTACTGCCAGAACCGTTACGAACAAATGTGGTTTTGACATCGTATTTTTTCGCGAAAGCTTGGGTTTCTGTTTCGCACATGGCATTAGTTGCGCTACAGTAAACCACCAGACGGCCTGCGGCATTTGCAGTGGTAGTGATTGCTGCAAGTGACAAACCCGCAGCGATAAGCGTAGAGAGAGTTTTCAGTTTCATTGTCAGTCCTTTTTTCAGGTTTTATTATCAGAGGGTGAAACAGTGCCTGCTAAGTGCTCCCGTTTGCTGACATTGGCAATCAAAAGAGGCATTAGCAGTAGCCCCATCAGAGCCGCTGCACTGGCGAGCAAGGTAAACATCCCTGACCAACCATAACGTGCAATGACCTGAGAGAGTGGCCATCCAGCAATTGCGGCACCTAAATAGGCGTACAAGCCAAGATAGCCTGTTACCGCTCCAGCTGCTTTTTTATGACAATATTCTGTTGCAGCTAGACCGATTAACATTTGTGGTCCAAAAACAAAAAAGCCGATAGCAAAAAAACATACAGCCAATAATGCATAATGATGAATTGGCGTTAACCATAAGGCGCTAACTGAAACACACAGGCCCAATGAAAACAGTAAAATCATAGGTGCGCGTTGGCCGCGAAACAAAAGATCTGAACCCCAGCCAGAACAAAGTGCCCCTAATAAGCCACCTAATTCAAATAACGATAATGTTGCGTTAGCACTCAGTAAGTTGGTACCGTGTGTTTCCGTTAACCATAGGTTTCCCCAATCATTTATTGCCATGCGGATCAAATAAACTAAGATATAAGAGAAACCTAATAACCAAATCATGCGGTTAAAAACGATGCTCTCTTTTAAAATCAAGAGCATTGGCATTGGCGGAGACAAACGCTCTTGGCGTAATTCCAGCACATCTTTTCGCCATTGGCCCACGCTAGGAAGATGCTCTTCTTGTGGTGTTCCTCGTAACTGACTACATAGCCATAAACCAACAACCACGCCAATTACCCCAGGAACAATTAAAGCCATCTGCCAGCTATATTGGGTGGCTAATAGCGCTGTCAATAAAGGCAGCAGCATTCCACCAAGGTTTATCGAGATATTCCATAACCCCCACCAAAAGCCACGTTCATTGCGTGAATACCAATGGGTTAAGATACGTGCGCAAGGAGGCCATCCCCAACCTTGGAAAAAACCATTTAATGTCCACACCACTAATAAAGCAGGGAACGATAAGCAATAGGCGAATACGATATTTAGCAACCCAGTCATCACTAGGCCTGCCCCCATAAACCAGCGATATCCTGTAATATCGTGAAAAATACCCGATAAAAACTTTGAAATACCGTAGGTAAGGTAAAACGCAGTGGCTATCCAGCCGATATCGCTTTTATCGAGAAACAATTCACTTTGCATAACTGGCATCACGAAATTAAAGCTTTTTCGTGTAAGGTAAAAAGTGGCATAACCAATAATCATTGATAGCATTAAGCGGCGACGCCAAAAACGATAAGTGTTATCCAGACTCAACGTGTCATTACCTGTCATGGTGTTGTTTCTCTTGTTTGGCAAATGTAATCAAGTTTTTAACAAAAAGGATGAGAGAAGGTATTAGAGGGGTAGGAATAATTCCTAGTTTTGCGATGTTTTATCTCAAAATGTGGGCAAGTTAACACTTATTTTCGTTCCATTTTGGGTGGTTAACGTCCAATCACCGCCTAAGGCTCTGACTCGTTCTTCAATACCACGTAAACCAAAGCCGCTGGTTCGTTTACTAAAAGGAATACCAACGCCATTATCATCAACGATAAGCTGGATCTGGTCATTTACTTGTTCAAGTGATATATGGATTTGAGTGGCTTTTGCATGCTTACTGATATTGTTAAGTAACTCTTGGACTAGCCGATATAGTGTAAATAAAACCGTTTCGTTTATTGGTGTTTCTTGTAAACCGTAATGAAAATGGCATTGAATATTCCTTTCAGGGAAGGAAAACTCAGCAATTAAGTGTTTAAGCGCTTTTTCCAAGGACATTTCTTCTAGCACGGGCGGGCGTAACTGGCGCAACAATTGCCGTGTAGACTGGTGAATTTGCTGCGCGAGTTCATTAATTTGGCTCGCTGCTTGCTGGCCAAGTGGATCAGCGGCAGTTTTTTTGACTAACATTGATTGAATTTGGATGGCGGTAATATTTTGGCCGATTTCATCGTGTAACTCACGGGCAATCGCTTTTTTAATATCTTCTTCGGTATGGACTAATTGGCGCATTAAATCACGACGAGCTTTTAGCTCTTGTTCTAAACGTTGGCGGTAACGTTGTAAATTGCTAGCAAGTTGTTTTTGACGGCTAATGGCAATCCCTAATCCAATACCAATAAGGGCTTGGGTACTTAAGAACATCTCTAGCTCTTCTAAATCAGCGAAGGCACCGTGGAATTGCCGAGCAAAAGTAATAATTAAACTCCCTAATAGAGCGGAAAGTACTCCACCTTGCCAGCCATAGCGATAGGCCATAAAAACATTAGGAATAAATACCAGTAGGACAATTAAACGCTCTATTTCAGGCGCAAAAAAGACTTGAGCGCTTAAACCGACAACACAAAACAAAAAGCACCAGACAATCAATGAAGTACGTAATTGCTTATCAGGAGTCCCATAGTCAAGTAACATTTGGTAGTGCTGTTCGTGTAGATATTCATAAATTAGGTAAACAAATGGGGATAGCAAAATTCCGCCAGTAAATGTCGTTAAAAATAACTGGCTAACGGAATAGGGGGATAACCAACCAAATAATAACGCATGCAGAATGCTATTTGCAGCCACACCGGCGAGCAACAGTAATAAACGTTGCCAATATAAAGTGTATCGCCACCAGATATCTTGAATAATAAAAGCGACTCCAAGGCTGAGCAATGGAGAGAGTAATAAAATAGGTTGAAACAGTAATTGTTCTTCTGATAGCCAAAGATTGAGTATTCCTTCACTGAGTAGCAGTGTTGGCCAATAGCGTCGCCAAAGGATGATCATTAAAGCGAGTCTTAACCCTTGAGGAAGAAATAATGTTGCTTGAAAACTATTTTGGCTCAAATAAAAACCGATGATCCACAACCCAACCCACAATAATGAATAGGTAAAAAGTAGAAAGGTGGATTGCAGTGTTAATCGCAGGCTTTTATTCATCATAAATTATCGAGAAATCAGGTTGTGTTCTAATGCATAATGAACCAGATCGATGGTATTTTCACACTGTAATTTACCGAGTACATTAGCACGGTGCACATGAACAGTTTTATGGCTCAATTCGAGTTGTTCAGCTATGACCTTAACGCTTAACCCTGATACTAATAAATCAAATACTTCGCGTTCACGAGGGGTAAGCTCTTGAATTCCTTTTTGTTGCTGCGGTGAATGGCGTAAAGCTCTCATGGCATCTGAACATAGGTAGCAACCTCCCTGATGGACAGAACGAACAGCTTGGACTAATTCTTCTGGTCCGCAGCGTTTCGTTAAATAAGCGCTAGCCCCCGCATCTAACGCACTTTGAACAAAAGCCGGCGTGTCATAAATACTTAAAATAATTGTACGGAAGTCGGGCTTTTTCTGGCGTAGACGCGTGAGTAATTGCAAGCCGTTTTCATCAGGCATAGAAATGTCCATAATGGCCACATCTATATCAAGGTTAATTAGGTTTGGCCAAGCTTCTTGGGCATTTGCATATTGCCCAACCACTGAAATATCACTTTCTAAGGTAAGCAATTGAGCGAACCCAGACCGTACAACAATATGGTCATCAATTAAGGCGATTTTTATCATTTGGCTTTATTATTTTAATGTGTAGTGTGTTACTCAGTCTTATATCAAGATGGGAAAGGATAATCTATAAACATCATTTATAATTCTGATATTCATCAGAAAAGCAGAGTATAAAAGGAGGAGGGAAGGCGAGCCCACAATAGGCAATGACTTAATCGTACAAGGTAATAAAACTAAGGCTTAATGCTTTATTACCTGAAGAGTTAGCCCTTACTTAGATGATTAAACAGGCAATACTTCAATGATATAAACGTGGGTATCCGTGTCGATGATTCGGTTAAGTTTTAACCCAGACTTGGCAAATAGCGCTTCAAACTCTGCTTTTGTATGCCCGCCGCCATCCGCGGAAAGGTTGATACAGAGTAAATCCAATTCTTTGCCAAAATAGGGTTTGTCATCATCACCAATAACACAATCGATCAAGAGTAATTTAGATGATTGCTTCATGGCACGGCGGATAGTTTTTAGGATCTCAACAACTTTGTCATCTGGCCAGTCATGACTGATATACTTAAGTAAAAATATATCGGCTTCTGGGCATTTTTCAAAGAAAGAACCGGGGCAAGTTTCCCAACGAGAGTCATCTTCTAATAAGTGTAAGATATTATTTTCTAAAACATGTTCCCTATCAAATAGAATACCTTGAACTGTTGGGTTGTTTTTCAGTACTTCGAGAAGTAAACCACCAAAGCCACCCGCAATATCAGCTACAACAATATTTTCATTGAAATCATAATGCCTAACTACAGAGTTATTTTCTATCGCTGAAAATGATGACATACCATTATGGAAGTTATCGGGTAAGTTGGCATTTTTCTCCCAATATTCAAAGAAACTACCGCCAAATAAATCTTCAAATACCGGTTTTTTTAATGCGATATCACTTAATTGATAAGACGGCATCCAAAATGTTTGGTCTGTTACCATGAGTATCGCTTGGCGTAATGAAAATGGATGATCAGCCTTTAGAAATTCGGCTTCAGGGTTTAAGGCAAAACGCGAGTCACCTAGAGAGGTAAAAATCCGGTGGCTGGCAAGCAGGCGCAGTATTTGGCGAATTGTTCTTTCTCTGCAACCGAGTTCTTGTGCTAGCTGCTCTGACGTTTTGGGGCCACTCTCTAAGTGTTCAGCTAAATTAAGTTTTGCAGCTGCACGTAATGCAGCTTGAAACATGAAACCAATTGTTTGCTGTAAAACGTATACGCCAGCACTGAGGTCATCTGGTTTGTTAGTTACCGTTGAAGAGTCTTTCATTTGACATCCTATTATTTTATTGTTTAAAAAAAGGTCAATTGATTTGTTCTTTTTAAGTATTATATTGCTTTGCGGAAAAAGCAAACCATATAAAAAGAAAATGCTATAATTTCTTATCTTAATGTATTATAAGTAATTATTTTTTTGATTGTCTGCTTTGTTATGGATTGTCAAATTAGCGTTAATATTTTATTTCACACATAAAATATAAATATATTTAATGTAACTTAACTGAAATATCAATAGGGTTAACTAGGTTTTTCCCCCTTTAATACGGGGTGTATAAAATAAACGACAAACCAGTATTGTCACTGTCGCCAAATGGAGACATTTATCTTTTTGATATTTAAGGTTATTTTATTTTTGGTGCTAGAGTGTCTTAAATTAGCGACAATACGATGAATGGAGAACACTATTTTTGTGTACTTAAATCCCGTAAAAGAATGGTTGAATATATTTTTTGTTATTATTCAAAGTGATGAGTGTTTTCTTGAAAAGTTGGCATGGCTTGTGCATAATAATACTCAGTTGCTCATTCAATTTATTATGTAGGTCCATAATTAGTTGGGTACATACCACATAAAGCAAGAATGACGCCAAAGTAAGGTGCCTACCGTCCAACAGCACAGATACTCGCCTTCGGGCCTTATCAAACACAGGGCGACACGTTGAGTGAGGCACCACCTATATGATTATCTTTATTGTAAAGACATAGTCATATAAAAGAAGTAACCCATCGCTGGCGGGGTAGAGTCCAATACTCTATCCCGCCTTCCTGTTTATCTCCCCCATTCTTTCGAACCGCTGCGTTGCTATCTCAGTGTAGTTTCCCCAAAGATCATCTTAAGTGATTGGTTGTTGAAATGCGCTTTTGCTATTTATTTATCAATAGATATGCGTGGCTAAAAAGCCCCGACCTTTATTTAGAGAGGTTGGCATGTTGATTGCTATCACATTATACACTTAGTCTGATTTCAACATTGCGGTATACAGAATTGTGATTCAACTACCCGTCCTACAAAGAGTTCTGTTACCATTAAAAAACGTTTAATGAGTATGAGATGAATGCATTGAGTAAATGGCGTTTTTTCCCGCGCTCCTTGCGCCAATTGGTTGTTATGGCATTCTGGTTGGTATTATTACCACTCTTAGTGTTAGCTTATCAGGCTTACCAAAGCTTAGAGCAACTGAGTAATCAAGCAGCCGATATCAATAAGACCACATTGCTTGACGCAAGGCGCAGTGAGGTCATGAGTAGTCTCGCCTTGGAAATGGAGCGTAGTTATCGGCAATATTGTGTTTTACAAGATGCGACACTACAGACACAGTATCAAAAGCAATTTGTTGACTATGAACAGATGCTTGAGCGCCAAAAGACGATTTTACCGAAAGACTCAGATACCTCTAACCTGTCTAAAATATTAGGGCAACTTAAAGCAGTTACTTGTGAAAATAACGAACCAACCCAGAAAGTTGTTCAAGCATTGGAACAATTTTCCGCTGAAAATGCACTTTTAATTCAAGAAACAAGAAATGTGATTTTTAGTCGTGGAGAGCAATTACAAAAAGCAATTGCCAATAAAGGGCAATTATTTGGTTGGCAAAGTTTAATCCTCTTTTTATTGAGCGCATTACTGGTCACTTTATTCACAAGGATGATTATTGGTCCGGTGAAGGTTATTGAGCGAATGATTAACCGCCTCGGTACTGGTCGAACCTTGGCGAGCAATATAGAACGCTTTAAAGGCCCTCGAGAGCTGCGTACTATTGCTCAGCGGATCATCTGGTTGAGCGAACGTTTGGCATGGCTTGAGTCTCAACGCCATGAATTTTTGCGTCATATTTCACATGAATTAAAAACGCCTTTAGCCAGTATGCGTGAGGGAACAGAGCTTCTTGCGGATGAGGTTGCTGGGCCATTAACGGTCTCCCAAAGGGAAGTTGTCGAAATCTTAGATCATAGCAGTAAGCACCTTCAGCAACTTATTGAACAACTTCTTGATTATAATCGTAAATTGGTAGATAACCCACCTGAAGCACAATTAGTCGATTTGCAAAAGCTGATTGACGATATTGTAAATGCACATAATTTACCGGCGAGAGCGAAAAATATTAAAACGGACGTGCGTCTAAAAGTTGAAAGTTGCTTAGCAGAACCGACACTTCTTGGGCGTGTAATCGATAATATCTACTCCAATGCGGTGCACTATGGCAGCGAATCAGGTAATATTTGGGTTTCTAGTCGTAGGATAGACAATAAACTTCTGATTGAAGTTGCTAATACAGGTACTCCAATCCCAGATTCTGAAAAAAGCATGATATTTGAGCCTTTTTATCAAGGTTCATTACAAAGAAAAGGTGCTGTTAAAGGAAGTGGATTAGGGCTAAGTATTGCACAGGATTGCATCAAACAAATGGGGGGAGAGCTCTCCTTGGTGCCTCATAAATCAGCAGATGTTTGTTTTAGAATTGAACTGCCTCTAACAGCAGAGAATGAATAATGGTAAATCGGTCTACAGAACTTTTAACCGTACTTTGTAATAAAGTCGCGTTTAATAAACAAAAGCAGGTGGTTAGTTACGTGATGAGACGTACAACTACACATATTGGGGTGGTTTTATTTGGCCTTTTTTTAACAGGTTGTGTTACGAAAGATGGGCAATCCCCCCTTGAAACACTGTCACAAGTTGTTGTACCTGAAGTTAAAGTGACTGACTATCGCTATGCATCTTGTGAAACTATTTGGGATAATGACCAGCTAGCAGCTCGTGAAAACGCCTTGTTTTGGTTACGTATGATGGATTGTGCTGATAGGGTTGATATGACTCAGGCTCGAACTGATGCTAATCAAATAACGGTGACGGATTGGTCGACGGCATTTCAACAAAATATCTTATTAAATTCAGCAGACCCCAGCATTGCTGAAAGGCGAAAAATGCTTGATAGCATTAATACCTATAGTTTGAGTTTTCCAACAGGGGTACGCCCCTTATTGCAGCTATGGCGTGAACAACAAGTGCAAATTATTAATCTTTCTGATGCAGGTTCGCGTTATAAGCGTTTGCAGCAAGAAATGGACAGTAAACTCGACCGCCTAAAGGAAGACAATGCCAAGCTGGCTTTTGAATTGAACACGACTGCGCGAAAATTAGAAAACTTAACGGATATTGAACGCCAACTTTCTTCACGCAAAAAAAGTACTAATGAAACAGAAAAAGAAGTCGAGAATGCAGTAGAAGGGGAAAAACCTACATCTTCAGAGAGCCAGCAGCCAAGTAACACATCGGGCTCATCTGTAGAACAGCCTTCATCGGAGAATGAACCTAATGACAAACCGTAAATCGGCAAATTTACTGTTAGTGGATGACGACCCAAGTCTACTTAAACTACTCGGAATGCGTTTAAGTAGTGAAGGTTTTAAAGTCATTACGGCAGAAAGCGGGCCTGAAGCACTAAAAATATTACAAAAAGAAAAATTAGATTTAGTGATCAGCGATTTACGAATGGATGAAATGGATGGCATGGCGTTATTTGATGAAATTCAAAAAGCCCATCCGAATATGCCCGTTATTATATTAACGGCACACGGCTCTATTCCTGATGCTGTTGCAGCTACACAACGAGGGGTATTTAGTTTCTTAACTAAACCTGTTGATAAAGATGCACTATATAAAGCCATCGACGAAGCTCTTGCGCTTTCATCAACCCCAATAAGTGATGAGGAATGGAGCTCTGGTATTGTGACTCGCAGCCCTTTAATGATCCGTTTACTAGAGCAAGCCCATATGGTTGCTCAGTCAGATGTAAGCGTATTAATTAATGGGCAAAGTGGTACAGGTAAAGAAGTATTGGCTCAAGCAATCCATAAAGCAAGCCCTCGTGCTCGTAAGCCATTTATTGCGATTAACTGTGGCGCATTACCTGAGCAATTATTAGAGTCTGAACTTTTTGGCCATGCTAAAGGTGCATTTACAGGCGCGGTGAGTAATCGTGAGGGGTTATTTTTCGCTGCTAGTGGTGGGACCTTATTTTTGGATGAAATTGGTGATATGCCAATGCCATTGCAAGTCAAATTATTGCGAGTGTTGCAAGAGCGCAAAGTACGCCCCTTAGGAAGTAACCGTGATTTAGATATTGATGTACGAATTTTATCTGCCACTCATCGTGACTTACCGAAAGCGATGGAAAAAAATGAGTTTAGAGAAGACCTTTATTACCGCTTGAATGTAGTTAATCTACGTATTCCTGCGTTGAATGAACGCTCTGAAGATATCCCATTATTAGCTAATCATTTATTACGTGAGTCAGCATCTCGCCATAAACCGTTTGTACGCAGTTTTTCCAGTGATGCGATGAAATGCCTTATTACCGCGAGTTGGCCAGGAAATGTGCGTCAGCTAGTCAACGTCATTGAACAATGTGTTGCACTCACCACGTCTCCTGTTATTAGTGAAGCGCTTGTCAGTCAGGCTCTGCAAGGGGAAAATACGGCCCTCCCGACTTTTGTTGAAGCGCGTAATCAGTTTGAACTAAATTACTTGCGTAAGTTATTACAAATGACGAAGGGGAATGTGACTCAAGCTGCTAGAATGGCAGGGAGAAATCGTACAGAATTTTATAAATTACTTGGTCGTCATGATTTAGAAGCCAATGATTTTAAAGAATAAATGAAAATTATTGACCGCATGAATTTTATCGAACAAATTATGTGCAATAGAGCAATCCATATTCATGCTTCGGGAGAAAAAACACCTTATGAGCCGTAAGCTTAACATTTCGCTAGCACAACTTAACTGGCTAGTCGGTGATATTGAAGGCAATTGTGAACGCATGCTGCAAGTTGTAAAAGAACAAGCAGGTCACACTGATATCGTTATGTTTTCAGAGTTATCACTGACTGGGTATCCTCCGGAGGATTTGATTTTCCGTGGTGATTTTGAAGACCGTTGCCTCGTACAACTTGAACGCCTACAAAAAGCCAGTTCTGCTACAGCAATTATCGTCGGTCACCCATGGTATGAAAACGATGAAATCTATAATGCGTTATCATTTTTTTACCAAGGCAAATTACACGCACGTTATTTTAAACAAGAACTGCCAAATTATGGTGTATTTGATGAGCCTCGTTATTTCACGGCTGATGAAAAAACCTGCGTAGTCGAATTTAAAGGTTATCGCATTGGGTTATTGATTTGTGAAGATATTTGGTATGACGAGCCAGTGGATGCTGTTAAAGGCGCCGGTGCTGAGTTATTACTCACGATAAATGCTTCACCTTATGACATTCACAAAGAACATATTCGTAGTGACTTGCTGGTCGATCATTGCCAACGTACTAATATGCCTATCGTCTATCTCAACCAAGTCGGTGGTCAAGATGAACTAGTATTCGATGGCGGTTCTAAGGTATTGGCGAATAAAGGTAAACAAGTATACCAGTTGGCTGAGTTTGAAGAACAAGTAGCGACAGTCCATTTTGAAGATTTGGTATTGGTGACTGATGGTGGGGCTCAAGAAGAAACGAACTCAGTGGCTCAAGTTTACCAAGCGTTGGTATTGGCAACACGTGATTACATCACTAAAAATGGCTTCAACGGTGCTATTTTAGGGTTGTCTGGGGGGATAGACTCAGGGCTGACTGTTGCTATTGCCGTAGATGCAATAGGTAAAGAGCATGTACAGGCAGTGATGATGCCTTTCCGCTATACTTCTGAAATGAGCATCCATGATGCCAAAGAACAAGCTGAGCTGCTCGGAGTTGAATTTGATATTGTTTCTATTGAGCCAATGTTTGATGCATTCATGGCACAATTAGCACCTATGTTTGAAGGTACAGCAGCTGATACAACAGAAGAAAACCTACAAGCACGTTGCCGAGCTGTTATTCTAATGGCAATGTCTAATAAACGCCGTCGGTTAGTGTTGACCACAAGTAACAAAAGTGAATCGGCCGTGGGCTATTCAACATTATATGGCGATATGGCTGGGGGATTTGATGTATTAAAAGATGTGCCTAAAACCCTCGTCTTTGAGTTAGCTAAATATCGTAATACAATATCGCCAGCTATCCCTCAACGTGTCATTGATAGGCCTCCTTCTGCGGAACTTGCTCCAGGCCAGTTAGACCAAGACAGCCTACCGCCTTATGACGTTTTGGATGCGATACTTGAAGGTTATGTCGAAAAAGATCTCTCCGTTAATGATTTAATTAAGTTAGGTTTTGATAAAGACATGGTGCGTAAAGTTGTACGCCTTGTTGATATTAACGAATATAAACGCCGTCAAGCTCCTATTGGGCCGCGTATTACCATGCGTAATTTTGGGAAAGATCGCCGTTATCCGATCACCTCAGGTTTTGGCCGTAAAAACTGGTCATAACAGGGACTATTTATGAAAAAAATTGATGCAATTATAAAGCCATTTAAACTTGATGATGTTCGTGAAGCTCTGGCTGAAGTAGGAATAACTGGGATGACTGTTACTGAAGTGAAAGGCTTTGGTCGCCAAAAAGGGCATACCGAGCTGTATCGCGGTGCAGAATATATGGTCGATTTCCTCCCTAAAGTAAAAATTGAAATTGTAGTTCCGGACGATATAGTCGAAAACTGTGTCGAAACCATTATGCAAACCGCGCAAACCGGTAAAATTGGTGATGGTAAAATCTTTGTTTATGACGTTGCCCGGGTGATCCGCATCCGTACGGGTGAACAGGACGAAGAAGCGATTTAAACATAGAAGGAAAAAGCGGTAACGGAAAATACACAGGAATGGGATTAAAACAGTGTATTTGTTAGATGAACCCGTTACCGCTAAATTGCGAGAAAACTAAGCCGCTTGAGCTTTAAAACGTGATTAAAGCAATTTTAATGCGTTAATGCATCTCAAGAAATGCTCTTCTCACGAGAAGAGCATTTTTTTATCAATTAGTTGAGTGGCAGAACCTTATGTGGGCCAAAACATTCATAGTGAATAGCATTGGCATCAACCCCCATTGAAACTAACTGTTTACCAACATGTTGCATAAAACCGACTGGGCCGCAGAAGTAAAACTGCATGTTTGGTTGCTCAATCCATTCACGAACTTGCTCTAAGTCCATTAAACCTTGGAATTGATAATCAAAGCCAGCCCGATCAGTTGTACGAGGTTGATTAAACCAAATGGCAGATTGCCCCGCTTTTTGTTTTGCCATCAGTTGTTGTATTTCATGACTAAAAGCATGAACAGCCCCATTTTCAGCCGCATGTAACCAATTAACTTGTGCATCGTGCCCTTGTTCTGTGAGGTGGTTAAGCATACTTAACATCGGGGTTAAACCTACACCCGCAGAAATTAACGTGACAGGGGTTTGGTTATCAACATCGATAAAGAAATCACCACAAGGAGGGGCCAATAATACGCTATCACCTTCATTTAATTGCTGGTGTAAGAAATTAGAAACAGCGCCTTGGTCTTCGCGTTTTACGGCGATACGATAGCTATGACCATTAGGTGCAGTAGTTAATGAATATTGGCGAATTTCTTGGTTTTCAAAATCATCACTATTTACATAGATTGTAATATATTGCCCTGCGCGGTAATTTGCGACGGGTTTGCCATCGACAGGGACAAATTCAAAACTGGTGATGACATCACTTTGTGGCTGTTTTTGTTTTAGTTTAAATTCCCGTAGGCCTTCCCATCCCCCCGTTTTATCTGAGTTTTCTTGGTAAATTGCGGCTTCACGACCAATGAAAATATCCGCTAATACACCATAAGCTCTTCCCCATGCATCAAGCACTTCTTGACCTGGGTTAAGTAATTCATCGATAGCTGCCAGTAAGTTTTCCCCAACAATTGGGTAGTGCTCCGGTTTGATATTTAAACTCACGTGTTTTTGTGCGATTTTTTCCACGGCAGAAACCAGTGCTTCAGGTGTTTCAATATGGACGGCATAAGCGCAAATAGCATTGAATAGGGCTTCGCGTTGGTCACCATTCATTTGGTGAGTCATATTGAAAATATCTTTTAGTTCAGGATGTTGTTTAAACATTCTGTCATAAAAATGGGCGGTAAGTTTGGGGCCTGTCTCAGCAATGGCAGGGATAGTTGATTTAACAATGGCAATGGTTTGGCTATCTAACATACAGGTGCTCCTGAATTATTTTCATGTTCCCTTAGTGTTCATCGCGATGATGTATTTTTCAGCTACTTGAAAATATATTGCATATTTTCATTTAGATAGCGTTATTTCACCGTAATAAACGTACTTTTATTTGAGAGACACAAAGTTTATTTATAAACATGCATTTTAAATACAACTTATAATATTTAAGGTAACAAGTAAATACTCAAACGTGGAAAATATGACTGAAATAAACACATAATGAGAAGGGGCTTGCAAATTCAGCGATCTCTGCGTCAAAAAATAAAATTTGGGCTATTTTATAGTGAAGCCTTAAGAAGCAAATGAAGTGAAAAAAATTAATGCAATCGTTTGCGTATATTTTTTCTTTAGGGCTATCTCAACAGAGAAAAAGAGTTTACACTGTGTGTTATTGCGATGAATCGATTTTCAACCTATTGAATTGCTGAGGCAGGAGAAGCGAATGTTAAAGCGTGAAATGAATATTGCAGACTATGATCCAAAACTATGGGAAGCAATGGAGCAAGAAGTACAACGTCAAGAAGAACACATTGAATTAATTGCTTCTGAAAACTATACCAGTCCACGAGTCATGCAGGCTCAAGGTTCTCAGCTAACCAATAAATATGCAGAAGGCTACCCAGGTAAACGCTATTACGGCGGTTGTGAGTACGTTGACGTCGTTGAGCAATTAGCGATTGACCGTGCAAAAGAATTATTTGGTGCTGATTACGCAAACGTACAGCCGCATTCTGGTTCACAAGCAAACGCTGCTGTTTACATGGCTTTATTACAACCGGGCGATACAGTGTTAGGTATGAACCTTGCACACGGTGGGCATTTGACGCATGGTTCGCCAGTTAATTTCTCGGGTAAGTTATATAATATCGTTCCTTATGGTATTGATGAGAGCGGTAAAATTGACTACGACGATATCAAAGCACAAGCAGTAAAACATCAACCTAAAATGATTATCGGCGGTTTCTCTGCATATTCAGGTGTGGTTGATTGGGCTAAAATGCGTGAAATTGCAGATAGCATTGGTGCTTATCTGTTTGTTGATATGGCTCACGTTGCAGGTCTTATTGCAGCTGGTGTTTATCCAAACCCAGTTCCTCACGCTCATGTTGTCACAACAACGACCCATAAAACTTTAGCAGGCCCTCGCGGTGGTTTGATCCTTGCTAAAGGTGGCGACGAAGAGATGTACAAAAAAATCAACTCTGCGGTATTCCCAGGTTCTCAAGGTGGCCCTTTAATGCATGTGATTGCAGGTAAAGCGGTTGCGTTGAAAGAAGCTATGGAGCCAGAGTTCAAAGTTTACCAGCAGCAAGTGGCGAAAAATGCGAAAGCCATGGTCGACGTTTTCCAAAAACGTGGCTATAAAGTTGTGTCTGGTGGAACTGAAAACCACTTATTCTTAGTTGATTTAGTTGATAAAGGTATTACTGGTAAAGATGCTGATGCAGCTCTTGGCCGCGCTAATATCACTGTTAACAAAAACAGCGTACCAAACGACCCGAAAAGCCCATTCGTAACGTCTGGTGTACGTATTGGTTCTCCAGCAATTACACGTCGTGGTTTTAAAGAAGCGGAAGCAGGTGAGCTAGCTGGCTGGATGTGTGATATTCTAGACAACCTCAATGACGAAGCGACCATTGAAAGCGTGAAACAAAAAGTATTAACAATCTGCAAAAAATACCCAGTTTACGCATAATATAAACAATATTTAATTACCTCAACCCGCTTCTACATGTTTGTATGAGCGGGTTTTTTGCATTGAAAAAGGGAGGGGTGATGGTCATTCCATCAACACGTTGGTTAGCTATTGACTATTTTACCTATTTTTTTGCGTATAGTATTTTTTTACCATTTTGGTCTGTGTGGCTACAGGGCGAGGGTATTGATGCAGAAATGATAGGGGTTTTACTCGGTGTCGGGCTAACAGCTCGTTTCCTAGGTGCAATGTTTATTACTCCTTCCGTTAAAGAGCCCTCAAAACTCATCATGGCACTACGACTGCTAGCAGGTCTCTCATTAATTTTCTCTGTTGGTTTTGCTTTTGGTTCCCATTGGGCATGGTTATTATTTGTGATGATAGGGTTTAACTTGTTTTTTGCACCAATGGTTCCATTAGGGGATTCGTTGGCTGGCACTTGGCAAAAACAATTTTCATTCGATTATGGCAAAATCCGTGTTTGGGGCTCTATCGCATTTATTATCGGCTCATCTTTAATGGGCTATTTGGCGGGAGTCTGGGGTCATCAGTCCATTATGGTTGCTTTGATTATAAGTTGCTTAGCATTATTGCTAGGGTCAATGTTAAAACCCGCTATCATGCCGACTGGAGCTGCCAAAGTAGAGGGCGATGATAAGCTTTCCTTTAAGCAATTAATTGCAGATAAGAACATCGTGAAGTTTTTAGTTTGCGTAACGCTGCTGCAAGGTGCACATGCAGCTTATTATGGGTTTGCGTCCCTATTTTGGAAAGAAGCGGGCTATTCAGATTTAGTAATAGGTAATTTGTGGTCACTGGGTGTTGTCGCAGAAGTGATAGTTTTTATGTTGAGCCACCGTTTATTTAGGCGTTGGAGTGCTCGTAATCTATTACTCTTATCTGCATTTTGTGGGGTGATTCGCTGGGGCTTAATGGGGGCATTTACCAGTTTACCAGTATTAATCATTATACAAATACTGCACAGTGGTACCTTTACGGTTTGCCATTTAGCCGCGATGCGTTTTATTAGTGCGCGTAAAGAAAATGAAATCATTCCGTTACAAGGGGTGTATTCTGCCCTAGCCACCGGTGGTGGGTTAGCTGTGCTTACAATTATTGTTGGTTATATTTATGAGCGCGTTCCAGCCCATCATGGTGTGGTTTTCTATTTAATGGCTCTTCTTGCTATTCCTGCCATATTTATTCGACCCAAAATTGTTGCTCAGCCGTAATGGTGAATAGTTACGAGGGAGTCTGTTGTCAAGTAGTGAAGTGAATATGCGTATTCTTGCTGCATTTCATTTATATTAATTTAAATAAAAACACTTAATTAAAATGGGCAAGTAGCTTTCTGAGCTACTTGCCATCTAAAGTTAGTATTATTTTTATAAGCTTGGTAAGAATGTTGTAAATACAGGCATAAATGTCACTAGTAATAAAACAACAATTAATGCGAAGAATAACGGTAATACTTCACGAATAAAGTCAGCAATACGCACACCTGTGATAGACGTCGCGACAAACATCACTGTTCCCATTGGTGGCGTTAAACAACCAATAGCCAAATTCAATATCATCACAATACCAAAGTGGATTGGGTCGATACCGAGTAATTTGACCGTTGGCATTAATAGAGGAACGAGCACAATAATCGCGGCATTACCTTCAATGAACATGCCTAGAATTAACAGAACCGCATTGACTATCATTAAAAATACATAAGGATTGTCAGAAAAATTGGTCATCATTCGCGCGACATCTTGTGCCACTTGCTCATTCGTCAATACCCATGCTAATGCGGAACATGTCATGATGATTAGCATAATACTCGCGGTTGAACGAGCTGTTTCGAGAAACGAAGCGGCGATATCTTTTAACTTCATTTCGCGATAAAAGAAGGTACCAATAACGATGACATAAAGTACAGCAATTGCACCAGCTTCTGTTGGGGTAAAAATACCAAACCTAATTCCACCAATGATCACAAGAACCAACAAGAAAGCTGACATTGCGCCTTTACCGGTTTGGTATACCTCTGACCAAGTCGGTCCTTTTTCTCTTGCTGGTTTATAGCCACGTCTCTTGGCAATCAAATAAATAGTAACCATTAAGGCAAGGCAGCACATAAGGCCAGGAATAATTGCAGCCATAAACATTTTGCCAATGGAAACGTCAGCAACAAACCCATAAATAATAAGGGCTATCCCAGGGGGAATAATTGGGGTTATGAGTGAACCAGCGGCTGTCACAGCAGCAGAAAAACTCCTTCCATAGCCTAATTTCGTCATTTCAGGCACTAGCATTTTAGACAGCATTGCACAGTCTGCAAGGTTAGATGCTGATAGCCCACCCATCATGGTGCTTAACAATACGTTTGATTGAGCAAGACCTCCAGGGTAGTGGCCGGATAAAGTGCCAGTGAATTTTAGCATTCGACTGGTTATTCCAGTGTAATTTAATAAATTTCCTAATAAAATAAAAAAAGGAATAGCTAGTAAGGTTACGTTTTCCCCTGCACCAATAATTCTCTGTACGGCGATTAATGGAGAAATATCACCAACAGAAAAGAAATAAGTGAGTAAAGCGATTAATACACTTAAGAATATAGGGACGTTAATTAAAAAACAGAAAATTAATACAATACAGGCGATAACTACTGACATGGTTTATCCCCTTTAATTAATTTGCTCATATCTTCCAACAAATGTTGAATTGAAAATAACACCATGATGGATGCACCAATAGGAACAGAGAGGTCGATGTAATAATAAGAAACACCAATAATTGGGGTTATCTTATCTTCTGCAATAATAGACAGTTCGTATCCAAGGTAACCGAAAATTGATAAAGCAATGATAGCCATAATATGGGTGAATACTGCGATAACTAACTGTATTTTTTCAGGAAATAAAGAGGTGATGGCATCAATACTGACATGCATTCTTTTACCTGCGGCCGAAGCGGCACCGATCATGACAAGCCAGATGTAGCAAATAATTAAAACTTCTTCACTCCACATTAAAGGGTCATTAAGAAGCCAACGCATGAACACAGCAAGAATAGTGATCATCACAATCGCTGCGACGGCGAGTGATGATACAATATCACTTAATTTCCCCAGAAATTTAAACATAGAAGATCCTTGCAAGAATAATAGCTAACCTTATTATTGTGAAAAGACTGGCGGAATATACCGCCAATCATGATGGTTAATTATTAATAATATCTTGTGTTTGCTGGTATAAATTTGCAGACCACTCTGGGAATTCATTATAGAATGGCTTAGATTTTTCTTTGAAAAGCTCACGGTCAACTTCAACGACGGTAACCCCTTCATTCTTCATTTTTTCAATAATTTCTTTTTCTTCTTTTAGAACTAATTCAGTTAAATATTGGCCTGCTTCATTTCCTGATTCAACCAAAGCTTGTTGAATATTTTCAGGTAATTTACTGTAGGTTTTGCTTCCCATGACTAAGTTAGTGACGTTTTCTACATGGCCCGTTAGGATAAGAAATTTCGCTGCTTCATGGTGTTTTTGGCCATATAAAACAGGAATTGGGTTTTCTGCACCGTCAATAATTTTAAGGTTAAGTGCGGTATAAACTTCAGCTAAAGGTAATGGTGTTGGAGTTGCTCCCATCGCTTCTAAGCCTTTAATTTGGATCTTATTATTTGGTACACGGATTTTTAAACCTTTTAAGTCATCCGGCGTTTTTATCATTTTATTCGCGAGAATATGACGTGACCCATATAACCAATCTTTAGATACAACATGCAGGCCTTTTTTATCCAACTGCTGTTCTAAATTGCCATACCAAGGTGAAGCATTTAATTTAAAAATATCCTGATAGGAAAGGCCTAAATAAGGACCAAACATAATGCCGTAGTCAGGGACATAGTCAGAGAAGAAAGCGCCATCAGCGAGAGTAATTAATGGGCTACCTAATTTCATTTGTTCTATGACATCTTTCTTAGAACCTAATTGTGAACTTGGGTAAGGGATTAATTCACCTTCACCATTTGTTTTTTCATTGAATTTTTTTGCCCATTCATGGATTGCTAAGTCAAAAGGTTCGCCTGGATTATTTTCGTAGGCAACTTTTAATTTATATTTAGCATCAGCAAAAGCTGAACCAGCCATACTGCCCATTAAAATCATAGTGCTGAGTGTTAAGCTAAGAATTTTCTTCCCGTTCAATGTGCTCAGTTTCATAAAAGTATCTCCTGTAGGGGGATTTATTGTTTTAAATAGTTTTTTTATATCTTTCACGTAAAGTGGATTCAGTGCCATTATGCAGAATAGCATTTATTTTTTGGCAAACATCTTCCTGTAATTGTGGAATTTCATTGAGATTTAAGCCCCATAAATCAGACATTGCTAAGACATTTTGGGTTAACTGCCTTGTATCCGAATCATAGAGGCTATCCCATTCTTTAAAACGTTTGAGCAAATAATCATCATCATTCAATGGGATTGATAATTGATTAAACTGCCCGCGATAAAAAACAATCAATGCCGCGAGTGAGAATGCAATGCAATAAGGGATTTGATTGTATTGGTTAGAATAAGAGATTAATTGAGGTAATAGCCGAGTTTTAAACTTGGTTAATGAATTAAGAGCGATAGAGAGTAATTCATGCTCTATAAATGGGTTGTTAAAACGGTCGATAACTGCGGATGCGAAAGCATTTAACTCCGTAGGGTCTTGAGATAACACAGGGATCACTTCGTTACCGATTAAATCCTTGGTAAAGGATAATAAAATGGGGTTAGATGTGGCCTCACGTACAGTTTTAATTCCTGCTAAATAAGCGACAGGTACCATTGAGGTATGTGCGCCATTCAAGATAGCGACTTTACGCTCTTTGTAAGGTTTAATGTCATCGACAATCTTTATGTTTAATGGCAATTCATTTAATTTCAGTTTTTTCTCTAATTCTTTTGGTCCTTGAATAACAAATAGATAAAAATATTCAGCGGTAACTAAAAACTTATCTTTATAACCTAACTCTTTTTCTAATTTACCGATTTCATTTTTAGGATAACCTGTCACTATTCTATCAACTAACGTAGAGCAAAAGGTATTGTGGTTATTCAGCCACATGATGAAATCATTAGGTAGATTCCAGTCCTCTGCGTGTTTATTGATAAATTCTTTTAATTTTTCACCATTATAATCGATTAATTCACAAGGGATGATTATCAATCCTTTGCTTTTATCACCATTGAAATGCTGATAACGGTGGAAAAGAAATTGAGTCAATTTTGCAGGAAAACTACTTGCAGGCCTATCGTCCAAGCAAACATCTTGTTTATAAACAATACCCGCTTCGGTCGTATTGGAAAAAACCCACTGTAAGTCTGGGTTTTCCGCACAACTTAAAAATTTATCATATTCAGAATAAATAAGAATTTCGCGATTAACGGAATTGATGATCCTGACATTTGAAACACTTTGTTGTTGTTCGTTGATTCCCCTGGTGATGGCGGTATATAAACCATCTTGCTCATTGATTGACGGGTGTGTTGAATCAATCGGCCTGACAATTGTTATGCCGCTATTAAAGTCTGTTTTTTCATTCAGTTGATCAACCATCCAGTCAATAAATGCCCGTAAAAAGTTACCTTCCCCAAACTGAAGAATTTTTTCTGGGTACTGCTTATTAGCCATTGATTGCCGATTCAGGTAATTATCCATGACTATTCCTCGAGTTATTATGTGTATTATTCATCTGGTGTGGGTTCAGACTAGAAGTATTTTTTTTTACGGACTATTAATTGCATCAATTTTGTGGGGTCAATGGCTTTTTGGTGTTTTTAATGTGTTTTTTATCAATTAAAAACATGGTTTTTATCTTTGTTAAAATAGTGATTATTATTATTTTTTATATAATTATATGATAATTAAGAAGTATATTATTTTTTGGGTAAGTGAGGATGATTGGTTTTTTATGATTCTATTGTTTTTTTAGTGAAAAATTCAGGTTAAACGTGGAGGAGGGAATAATAATAGTAAGTCATAGGGCGCTCAATTAGTTTTTAATCAAGCGCTTGGATTGAATAGGGTTATTCATATGTCTGTTGTATCGAATTGATCATAGTCCGTTTAGCAGTATCTAAATGGTGACGAAGTTCATTCATCGCGACAATATCATTACGGCTAATTAAAGCACTTAAAATAGTCATGTGTTCTTCGATAGCAAGGACGTTTCTTTCTTTTAAGTCTGACTCATCCCACTGGTATTGGAAGTGGAATATAACAGTAATAATTTCAAGTGATTGGTTAAAAAAGGGATTGTTGGCTCCCGATAAAATAAGGCTATGTAATTCATAGTCTAACTGGGAAAAATCACGATAATTAATCGTGACTGTTTCGCGCAATGCCCTATGTTTAAGTAATAATTCTTTGGCTAAAATCCAACGGTGGTCATCCGCGGGTAAATTTAAAAAATGCGTAAGTGCATTTGTTTCAAGCAACTCCCTAAATTCAAAGAGTTTCTCTGCATATTCGCGAGAAAATTTCATCATGTGCCAGTTGCCTCTATGGGTATTTTTAATTAACCCATATCGAGAAAATTCAACCAAAAATTCCCTAACCACACTGGAGTTAACATGGCTTTTCTTGGCGAGTTGTAACTCTGTAAAAGTATCCCCAGGCATCAGTTCTTTGCGTTTAATCATTTGGTAAAACGCTTTTTCGAATAACACAATTTGCTGATCTGGCAGGCTTGATTCAACTGGGAAGAAATCAGTTTTGTTTGGGTATCGAATAACGTGATATTCATTACCTTGTTTTTCAACAATTTTTTTCTCTAGTAAATATTCAATCGTGTGCCTGACAGTTGTACGACTGATATTAAACATTTCCGCTAAGGAAGATTGAGAAGGAAAAGGCGAAGTTAACAAATTTTTATGAATAGCATCTAAAAATTCATTAATAGAAGCGTAGCGCAAATTTTTACTTCTCACCATTTTGAGGTCCCTCTAATTGATTTTTATTCTTAAAAAACCGATTTAAAACCGATTTTAAAACATTTAATCACAAAACCTGCTTGTTTAATATCTAGATTATGTTTTTTAAATTAAAAAAGACAGATAAATTGATGGAGGATGATATGAAGCAATTGATTTGTCAGGAACCTAAAAAGCTAGTCTATCAGCAAGTTGAAGAGCCAGTGGTCAAAGCCGGTCAGGTAAAAATTAAAATCCATGCTATTGGAATTTGTGGCACAGATATTCATGCATGGGGAGGAAATCAACCTTTTTTCCAATATCCTCGCGTATTAGGGCATGAGATTTCGGGGACCATTTGTGAAGTCGCTTCTGATGTAACTCAGTGGAAAGTAGGGCAACGTGTTGCGGTAATGCCTTATGTTGCTTGCTACGAATGTGGAGCTTGTAAAAGTGGTAAAACGAATTGCTGCGAAAAAATCTCAGTTATAGGTGTACATGAAGATGGGGGGTTTTGTGAGTATTTAAATGTCCCAGAGAATAATGTATTGGCAATCGCCGATACTGTTAGTGATATTGATGGGGCGTTAATTGAGCCATTTTCTATTAGTGCTCACGCGGTAAGGCGTGCGCAAGTGAAATCTCAAGATACGGTTTTGGTCGTGGGCGCAGGGCCAATTGGTTTAGGTGTTGCTGCTATTGCTAAAGCAGATGGTGCTAACGTGTTAGTTGCAGATACCAGTGCAGCAAGGCGCCAGCACGTAGAAAAGGTGCTGGGAGTCACAACCTGTGACCCAGCGGATGAAATGTATTTATCTGTCATTGAAGAAAATTTCCAAGGGCAGTTAGCGGAAAAAGTCATTGATGCGACGGGGAACCCGCATGCGATGAATAGCGCTGTTAATTTAATTCGCCACGGTGGGATAGTGGTATTTGTTGGCTTGTTTAAAGGCAATTTATCTTTTTCAGATCCCGATTTTCATAAGAAAGAAACCACAATGATGGGAAGCCGTAATGCAACGCTTGAAGATTTCAATAAAGTAGCGAAGTTGATGTCGGAAGGTAAGCTAACAAGTGAGATGATGTTAACTCATCAATTTGATTTTAATACCATTGGTAAGCGCTATGAGAAAGATGTTATTAATAATCGTGAGTTAATTAAAGGGGTTATTTTATTTTAAGTCACATTCGTTAAATTACATGCAAAAAAATGCCCACTTAAGACAGCTTGAACTGTAACTTGTTGTGGGCTTTTTTTCAAACGGGGGGTAATTAGCGTTTAAGGGCTTCTGATAATTCGTCTTTCATAACGGATAATATATCTTTAACCACTCGTGGGCTACCAGCAACCAAGTTACCTGAAGCTAAATAGTTATGGCCACCGACAAAATCAGTCACAATACCGCCTGCTTCACGCATGATCAGCTTGCCACCTAAGAAATCCCAAGGTTTTAAACCAATTTCGAAGAATGCATCAACACGGCCTGATGCGACATAGCATAAATCTAACGCTGCGGAGCCTGTGCGGCGAAAATCAGCACATTTATCAAACATAGCCGTCATAATTTTCATATAGGCAGGAGCATGTTGCTTTTGTTTGAAAGGGAAGCCTGTTGCGACAATAGCTCCGTCAAGGCCACGTTTTTCATCGATACGAATGCGGTAACCATTAAGTTGCGCGCCTTGACCACGAACTGCGCTGAACAGTTCATTACGCATTGGGTCATAAACAACGGCAACCTCAGTACGGCCTTTAACGCGCACAGCGATAGAAACAGAAAAATGGGGAAGGCGTTTTGTGAAGTTAGTCGTGCCATCCAGTGGATCGATTACCCATTGAATATCGTTATCTTTACCTAATAACTCACCGCTTTCTTCAGTGATAATAGTATGATCAGGATATGACTTACGGATGATTTCAATAATCAACTGCTCAGATTCTTGATCAACGTTAGTGACAAAATCGTTAGCGCCTTTTTGAGTCACTTTGATATTACTAGGCATTTCATAGTTTTTAGCTATGTGATTACCGGCCTTACGTGCGGCACGTATGGCGATGTTAAGCATCGGATGCATGGGCTTTTTCCACTGGAATGTTAAAGAACGAAAAACAAGAGAGCCGAATTATATAGATGTTCGTCACAATAAGCAATTTTGTGTTAAACTGTGCCGATAATTTTTTCATTAAACGTATAAATCATGTTAGATAATATCCGTATTGTTCTTGTTGAGACCTCACACACTGGTAATATGGGCTCGACTGCCCGTGCAATGAAAACCATGGGGCTTTCAAATCTTTATCTTGTTAATCCTCTTGTTGAGCCTGATTCACACTCAATCGCACTTTCCGCAGGGGCAAGTGATGTTATCGGTAATGCCACGATCGTCAAAACGCTCGATGAAGCCTTAGAAGGGTGTAAATTAGTCATTGGTACTAGTGCTCGCTCTCGTACATTGTCGTGGCCAATGGTTGAGCCTCGTGAGTGTGGTGTAAAATCAGTAAACCAATCAAAAGAGTCGCCAGTGGCGATTGTTTTTGGTCGTGAACGTGTTGGCTTGACTAACGAAGAGTTACAAAAATGCCAATATCACTTATATATTCCCACCAATCCTGAATATGGGTCATTAAATTTAGCGATGGCTGTTCAGTTGGTGAGTTATGAAATTCGTATGGCTTATCTGGCTATGGATGAAAAAAATGCGATAATATCGCCGGATGATGAGGTAGAATACCCGCCATCAGAAGATGTTGAGCGTTTTTATGTCCATCTTGAGAGTGTACTACATGAGTCAGGTTTTATTCGTAAGGCACATCCAGGCTTAATTATGAATAAATTACGTCGCTTGTTCACCCGTGCGCACATTGAAACTCAAGAGTTACATATCTTAAGGGGTATCCTAACGTCGATGGAAAAATGGGCGAAAAAGTGAGGCTAAACTCGTGGTAAAAGTAGGTGAATAATACTTGAGTAAAATAGTCAGGTAAATAGTTGACTAAATTAGTCAGGAATGTCACAATCTTGCTATAATTTACCACGGAGTAATATGTTATGAGACTCACTTCCAAAGGGCGTTACGCGGTAACAGCGATGTTAGATGTCGCGTTACATTCTCAGTCAGGTCCAGTACCTTTAGCTGATATCTCTGAACGTCAGGGAATTTCCCTCTCTTATCTTGAGCAACTTTTCTCTCGTTTACGCAAAAACGAGCTAGTTTCCAGCGTCCGCGGTCCGGGTGGTGGTTATTTGCTTGGCAGAGACGCAGACCAAATTTTTGTTGCTGAAGTCATTGCTGCGGTTGATGAATCTGTTGACGCGACTCGTTGTCAAGGTAATAAAGAAGGTTGCCAAAATGGTGACCGCTGCTTAACCCACGCATTGTGGCGTGACTTAAGCGATAGAATCACAAGTTTCCTTAGCAGCATTAGTCTTGACGAATTGGTTAAAAACCAAGAAGTCATGGTTGTTGCTGATAGACAAGATAATGAACAGCGTAAAACCATGCCAAATGGAATAACACCTGAATCTATTATCAATGTACGTGCTTAAAAAATATATTAAAAATTGCAGTCGGTACATTTTGGTGAGGTTTTAGACGAAGAGCTAGCACCCGCTATTTGTACCTTTAAAAATTAAAGGCAAGCAATATTGACCTTTGGAGTATGTGAGCAATGAAATTACCAATTTATCTTGACTATTCAGCAACAACACCCGTCGATCCACGTGTTGCTGAAAAAATGATGCAATGTTTAACAATGGATGGGAACTTCGGTAATCCAGCATCCCGTTCTCACCGTTTTGGCTGGCAAGCCGAGGAAGCGGTTGATATTGCTCGTAACCAAATAGCTGAATTAGTGGGTGCTGACCCACGTGAAATCGTCTTTACATCAGGTGCAACAGAGTCTGATAACTTAGCGATTAAAGGCGCTGCCAATTTCTATAAAAAGAAAGGTAATCACATTATTACGTGTAAAACGGAACACAAAGCCGTTTTAGACACTTGCCGTCAATTAGAACGAGAAGGTTTTGAAGTGACTTATTTGTCACCACAAAGCAACGGTTTAATTGCCATGCAAGATCTCAAAGATGCTATCCGTGAAGACACAATTTTAATTTCAATTATGCATGTTAATAATGAAATTGGTGTTATTCAGGATATCGAAGCAATCGGTGAATTATGCCGTAGCAAAGGGATTATCTTCCACGTTGATGCGACTCAAAGTGTAGGTAAATTACCTATCGACTTGAACGCATTAAAAGTCGATTTAATGTCATTCTCTGCTCACAAACTGTATGGCCCAATGGGCATCGGTGCACTATACGTTCGTCGTAAACCGCGTGTGCGTCTTGAGGCACAACAACACGGTGGCGGTCATGAGCGTGGTATGCGTTCTGGTACATTAGCGGTTCACCAAATTGTCGGTATGGGCGAAGCGTATCGTATTGCAAAAGAAGAGATGGCATCTGAGTCCGAGCGTTTACGCGGGTTACGCTTACGTTTATGGAATGGCATTAAAGATATCGAAGAAGTTTACCTCAACGGTGATTTAGAACACGGTGCGCCGCACATTCTGAACGTCAGCTTCAACTATGTTGAAGGTGAATCACTGATGATGTCCTTGAAAGATTTGGCTGTTTCTTCAGGTTCTGCATGTACATCTGCAAGCCTAGAACCTTCTTATGTACTACGTGCTTTAGGGATGAATGATGAGCTAGCACACAGCTCAATCCGTTTCTCTTTAGGTCGTTTCACGACAGAAGAAGAAATTGACTATGCAATCAAAATGATTCATGGCGCAATTGGCCACTTACGCGAGCTGTCTCCTTTATGGGAAATGTTTAAAGACGGCGTAGATCTTAACAGCATCGAATGGTCTCACCATTAATCAGACGGTTTCAGGAGTATAAAAAATGGCTTACAGTGAAAAAGTTATCGATCATTATGAAAATCCACGCAACGTTGGTTCGTTTGACAACAGCGACCCAAGCGTAGGCAGTGGTATGGTAGGTGCACCTGCATGTGGTGATGTCATGAAATTACAGATTAAAGTAAATGATGACGGCATTATTGAAGATGCACGCTTTAAAACGTATGGTTGCGGTTCAGCTATTGCTTCAAGTTCATTGGTTACAGAGTGGATGAAAGGCAAAAGCTTGGATGAAGCTGAGTCAATCAAAAATACAGCAATCGCAGAAGAGTTAGAATTACCGCCAGTGAAAATTCACTGCTCAATTCTAGCTGAAGATGCCATTAAAGCTGCTATTGCTGATTACAAAAGCAAACGCCAAAGCAAATAGGTATAAATGTTAGTGTATAGGGCAACCAATATTAATAAATAACAAAAGTTATCGTCCTATATCTGACAGATTATCCGTAATCATTTGGGGTGAATATCGCTGAGGGAAGTTAACACTCATCAGCTCAATGATGACGGATATAAAATAATTTGAAGGCGGATGCGACTAATCGGTAGCATCTGCCTTATTTGTTTCTAAAGTGAGGTTTGCAATGTCTATTTCTCTTACAGAAAGTGCGGCGCAGCGAATTCAATCTTTCCTACAAAACCGAGGGAAAGGTGAAGGCTTGCGTTTAGGTGTAAGAACTTCTGGTTGTTCAGGAATGGCTTATGTCCTTGAGTTTGCTGATATAATCAATGAAGAAGACACGGTTTTTGAAGACAAAGGTGTTAAAGTTATCGTCGATGGTAAAAGCATTGTTTATCTTGATGGTACCGAGCTGGATTTTGTAAAAGAAGGCTTAAACGAAGGGTTTAAATTTAATAACCCTAACGTCAACAGTGAATGCGGATGCGGTGAAAGTTTTCACGTATAATTCCTTCATATAAGCATGATTTTCGACCGATGTTGCTAATACTGGCGGCATTGGTTACCGGTTCGAGAAACTGAGCACTTATGGATTATTTTACTCTTTTCGGGTTAACTCCCGTTTACGCTATTGATAGCGAACAGCTAACGCAGCGCTTTCAAGATTTACAGCGTCAATACCATCCTGACCGTTTTGCAACTTGTTCCGAACAGGAAAAGATGCAAGCACTTCAAAAGGCTGCAACGATTAATGCGGCTTATCAAGCCCTTCGTCACCCGCTTAAGCGCGCGGAATATATGCTTTCATTGCATGGTTTCGATATTAATAATGAACAACATACCATGCATGACACTGCATTTTTGATGGAGCAGCTTGAATTACGTGAAGAATTAGACAATATCGAAAATAATGCTGATGCACTTGAACTACTGAGCACGTTTATGAAAAACGTCAAGCAAATGCAACAAACAAGAAGTGTGTTGATGGTAACCGAACTGGATGCCATGCAGTGGGAAAAAGCCGCTGATACCGTACGTAAATTGCGTTTTCTCGATAAGCTACAGCAACAGGCTGAGCAACTCGAAGAACGGTTACTAGGCGAATTTTAAGAGAAAACGACTATGGCTTTATTACAAATTAGTGAACCGGGAATGACTGCTGCTCCACACCAACGTAAATTAGCAGCGGGGATTGACCTAGGAACCACTCACTCTTTAATTGCAACGGTACGAAGTGGTGAAGCCGCCGCATTACCTGACAACCAAGGGCGTTTTTTATTGCCTTCTATTGTGAATTATCAAGCAAATAGCAAACAAGTTGGTTGGGAAGCTAAACAACTAGCTGAGCAGGACCCGGTGAATACGGTTATTTCAGTAAAACGTATGATGGGGCGGTCATTAGCAGATATTCAAAAACGCTATCCTGATTTACCTTATCAATTGAGTGCCAGTGAAAATGGTTTACCATTTATTCAAACTGCTGCGGGCCAAGTTGACCCAATCCAAGTTTCTGCTGATATTTTAAAAACACTCGCTAAACGCGCACAAGAAACTCTTGGTGGTGAAATGGATGGCGTCGTGATCACCGTTCCTGCCTATTTCGATGATGCACAGCGTCAAGGTACCAAAGATGCCGCACGTCTTGCTGGTTTACATGTGCTACGTTTACTCAATGAGCCGACGGCTGCGGCGATTGCTTATGGGTTAGACTCTGGGCAAGAAGGGGTAATAGCGGTTTATGACCTCGGCGGTGGTACATTTGATGTGTCTATCTTGCGCTTAAGTCGTGGTGTGTTTGAAGTATTAGCGACTGGTGGTGATACAGCGCTCGGCGGTGATGATTTTGACCAACTTCTTGCCGAGTGGATTGCCAATCAAGCTGGCGTTTCACTGCAAGGTGATCATCATTTAAATCGTCAATTATTGAATATTGCGACCAAAACAAAAATTGCGTTGAGTGATGCAAATACTGCGACCATTGATGTTGCTAATTGGCATGGTGAAATTCACCGTGAGCAATTTAATGCATTGATTGAAAATCATGTTAAACGGACATTGTTAGCCTGCCGTCGAGCATTGAAAGATGCGGGAGTTGAGGCAGAAGAAGTGTTGAATGTGGTGATGGTTGGGGGCTCAACGCGTGTGCCATTAGTTCGCCAGAAAGTGGGTGATTTTTTTGGAAAAGAACCACTGACCTCAATCGACCCTGACAAGGTTGTGGCCATTGGCGCGGCTATCCAAGCCGATATTCTAGTTGGGAATAAGCCTGACAGTGATATGTTATTGCTAGATGTTATTCCCCTGTCCCTTGGTTTAGAAACCATGGGGGGGCTTGTAGAGAAAGTGATTCCGCGCAATACCACTATCCCAGTCGCTCGTGCCCAAGAATTTACTACATTTAAAGATGGCCAAACGGCAATGAGCGTGCACGTAGTACAAGGTGAGCGTGAAATGGTTGCCGATTGCCGTTCATTAGCGCGTTTTACCTTGCGTGATATCCCGGCAATGGCTGCGGGGGGCGCACATATTCGGGTAACTTTCCAAGTTGACGCGGATGGGTTATTAAGTGTCAGTGCGATGGAAAAATCCACGGGTGTAGAAGCTTCTATTCAAGTTAAGCCATCTTATGGGTTAACGGATAATGAAATTTCAAGCATGATTAAAGATTCAATGTCAAACGCGCAAGATGATCTTAATGCGCGCCGCTTAGCGGAGCAAAAAGTTGAAGCGGCAAGAGTGCTTGAAAGTTTAACGAGTGCATTAGCGCAAGATGCCAATTTACTGACGCCAACAGAAGAGTCGGAAATTGATAATGCAGTCAATGAGTTAATTAAAGCGGTCGAGGGGACTGACCCGGCCGTAATTGAAAATGCCATTAAACAACTGGATAAGCAATCGCAGGATTTTGCTGCGCGTCGTATGGATAGCTCTATACGCCAAGCGCTGTCAGGCCATTCTGTGGATGAGATATAATTATGCCTAAAATAGTTTTTTTACCTCATAGTGATTTATGCCCAGACGGTGCGGTTGTTGAAGCACAAGAAGGCGAGTCTATTTTAAATGTTGCATTACGCAGTGGTATCGAACTCGAACATGCCTGTGAGAAATCCTGTGCTTGTACGACTTGCCATTGCATTGTTCGTGAAGGTTTTGATTCATTGGAAGAAAGCAGTGAGTTAGAAGACGATATGCTAGATAAAGCATGGGGCTTAGAACCTGAGAGCCGACTGAGTTGTCAGGCGCTGGTGACTGATGAAGATTTAGTGGTCGAGATCCCAAAATATACGATCAACCACGCCCGTGAACACTAATGCTCGTCATATTTCGCGCTGTCGCGGTGTTGGCTTCTTTCAAGTATTCGGGTCACATACTTGTGTATGCTCCCCGAGATACTTTCAATTGCCGCCTAGCGACAACGCGAACTATTTAGAGCATTGAACTATTTGTTATATTTCGCGCTGTCACGGTATTGGCTTCTTTCAAGTATTCGGGTCACATACTTGTGTATGCTCCCCGAGATACTTTCAATTGCCGCCTAGCGACAACGCGAACTATTTAGAGCATTGGACTATTTGTTATATTTCGCGCTGTCACGGTATTGGCTTTTTTCAAGTATTCGGGTCACATACTTGTGTATGCTCCCCGAGATACTTTCAATTGCCGCCTAGCGACAACGCGAACTATTTAGAGCATTGGACTATTTGTTAATATTTCATGCTGTCGCGGTATTGATGCTTTCAATCACAGGTAGCAGAGCGAGCGAATTATTTTGCACATTGAAGTGTAGATGAAAGCTTGATAATCAAATTAGTGAGGGAGTATGAGCTTAAAATGGTCAAATAGCCGTGAAATCGGTGAAGCATTATATGATGCATTTCCTGACGTTGATCCGAAAACCGTGCGCTTTACGGATATGCACCAGTGGATTTGCGACTTAGAAGAGTTTGATGATGACCCGCAAAAATCGAATGAGAAAATTTTAGAAGCGATCTTGTTAGTTTGGCTGGATGAATTCGAATAAGTGGTTTTTTCATCTAAAAACCGAGTGGCTATTAAGAATAGTGCTCGGTTTTTTTATTTTGCATCAGCACTATAATGATATCCCTAGTATTATTTATCAGTTAAGGTAACAGCAAGTGCGGGCAATCTATTGGGCTTTTGCTGTCCGCAAAAATAGACAAAGTGAGAAAAACGATGACAAAACAAATTATGCCAGTAATGATTTCTTGTGAGCCAGCAGCACCATGTTGGGGTGAAGGCGCATTGTTAAGCTCTAGCGATAACGGCATGACAATCCACCTGAAACACGCTGGGAAATTATGTGCTGTGCAAAGTGCTGGCCGTAAATTAGATGGGCAAGGTATTCGCAATGTTGCCTTAACCGGTGAGGGCTGGGACTTAGAAAAAAGTTGGGCATTTTGGCAAGGTTTTCGTGCACCGAAAGGGGCTAGAACTATTGAATGGCCTGTGTTACCAGAAGAAGACCGTAAAGAATTAGAAAACCGTATTCGTACTGTTGATTGGGTACGTGACGTCATTAATGCTCCGGCTGAAGAATTAGGGCCAGAGCAATTAGCAAAACGCGCTATTGACCTACTTTGCACCGTGGGCGCTCAAGATATTAGCTATCGCATTATCAAAGGTGATGACTTATTAGCTCAAGGTTATACGGGTATTCATACTGTTGGCCGTGGCTCAAGTCGCCCACCAGTATTCTTAGCTTTAGATTACAACCCAGGTGCAAACCCTAACGCGCCAGTTTTTGCAGCTCTAGTTGGTAAGGGTATTACCTTCGATTCGGGGGGCTATAGTATCAAGCCATCTGCTTCGATGAACTCAATGAAAGCGGACATGGGCGGGGCTGCCACTTTAGCAGGTTCATTGGCTCTAGCGATTTCACGCGGTTTGCAAAAACGTGTGAAAATGTTCCTGTGTATTGCAGATAACATGGTGAGTGGCAACGCATTTAAGTTAGGCGATATTATCCGTTACCGTAATGGCAAATCCGTAGAAATCATGAATACAGATGCTGAAGGGCGTTTAGTGTTAGCTGATGGCTTAATTGATGCGAGCAAAGAAAACCCGACACTGATTATTGATGCAGCAACCTTAACTGGTGCAGCAAAAATGGCAGTAGGTGGGGATTACCATTCAGTTTTAAGTTTCGATGACAAGTTAGTCGCTGATTTAATGAGTGCTTCAAATGAGGAATTTGAATTATTTTGGCGTTTACCATTAGCTGAATTTCATCGTCAGCAGCTACCGTCAGGTTTTGCTGATCTCAACAATATTGCTGCGCCATCTCATACTGCTGGGGCAAGTACAGCAGCGGCATTTTTATCCCATTTTGTTGAAAACTATCGCCAAAACTGGGTACATATTGATTGCTCGGCAACTTACCGTAAGTCTCCTGTTAGTTTATGGGCAGAAGGCGCAACAGGTATTGGTGTGAGAACACTGGCAAACTTGTTAATCAGTAAATCAAAATAACCCCCACGGGTTGACAATGGGCACGAGAAGAATACTTTTCGTGCCTATTTTTTACCTAAGCGATTTTTACCTCAATGAAAGTGCGAGTATAATCAGCAATTATTTTTAATAGCAGGGGATGGCAATGTCGCAGCAATCGAATAATAACAGTTCTATCCAAGAAACTGAGATCCAATATACTGAGTTAACCGTACCAAAAGGCTCATCACTTAAGCTAAGTGCTTTAGAAGAACAGCCACAAGCAATTGTCGATGCACTATCTGAGTTTTTTAAACAACACAAAGTCGTAAGACGTGGGTTTATAGTATCGGCAGTTGAGGATGAAGCTAGCGAAGAAAACCCAATTTTGTTGGTTGCATTGGAATTTACCGCGGGTGCTGAAAATATTGATGCAATTATTCATGATGCTGGGACATTAGCGTGTGATTTCTTAGCAGATAACGAATCGATTGATTTTTGTATCGTTAATGAACATGAAAAAGGGGTTAGTCATTTTATTACGCAGCATGTCCAGCCATTTTATCAACGCCGTTTAGGCAGTTTTCTACGAGATACTATCCCTGTCAAAAATACCTGATAAATAATATCTGAGTGGGAAAGTAGTTTTTTCTCACTCATAAATAAAAAATAGTCTTGAATAAACTTTTTTCTGCTTTCTATTGATAAACATTCCACATTCTTACGGTATTTTTTCCTAATGGTTTTTTCCGTTTTGTCTGATAGGTGTTTTTATAACACTCTGTTAAATTATATTGATGAAAGAAATAATTATTGGAAAACATCACTAATACATAAATTTAGTCATTTCCTAGTATCTAGTGGGTTTTAACTTCCTGTTAAAACCATAAAAAAACAGAAAAAATTAACTTATTAAAGGGCGGGCGGTAATGAAACAACAATCAGGTTGGGCTTCATTGGCGGGTCTAAAAACGAAAAAACGTTATCTTGCAATAGCATTAGCATCAGTCATGGCGTTAGTGGGGTGCGATAATACAGAAGACACCACTAAAAATGAGCAAAATGTGTCATCTACGGCACCAGAAAACCAAACCAAAACAGCACCTGTTGCAGAACAAAAAAAGTCAGCACCAAAGCTTTCTACTGAAGAAATGGTAAAAAAATACGCAGGGAAAGACTTAACAGTGTTGGATGCATCTGAATTACAGCTTGATGGTGCTAGCGCCATGGTGGTGACTTTTTCAGTACCATTACAAGCAGACCAAGACTTTGGTCAGTATTTAAACTTAATTGATGTGAAAACAGGTAAGCTGGATGGTGCTTGGGAACTATCTGATAACCAGATGGAATTACGTTTTCGCCATCTTCCACCTTCAAAAGAATTAAATTTATCGATTAACCCAGGTATTAAAGCGGTTAACGAACGCACACTCTCTGAGAGTTTTAATAAAAAGCTGACAACTGCCCAGATCATTCCAACCGTTGGCTTTGCGAGCAAAGGTTCTTTATTGCCAAGTAAGGTTGCTCAAGGCTTGCCAGTTATTGCATTGAATGTTGATAAAGTTGATGTGAATTTTTTCCGTGTAGACGAAAAACAACTACCGCAATTTTTGGCGAAGTGGCAATACCGCAGTAATTATGAATATTGGTATTCAGAAGAGTTTCTTGACAAAGTTGAACTAGCTTACACCGGTCGGTTTGATTTAAACCCGGATAAAAATACACGACAAACGATTTTATTGCCGTTAAAAGACATCAAAGAACTACAGCAAGATGGCGTTTATTTAGCCATCATGCAAAAAGCGGGGAGCTACAGTTACCAATTCCCAGCTACGGTATTCACATTAAGTGATATTGGAGTGTCATTACACAGCTACCAAGACCGTGTCGATATCTTCACTCAATCATTAGCGAAAGGCTCTGCAATTAAAGGCGTAGAGTTACGTATTTTGGATGACAAAGGCCAGTTAGTCACAAAAGGGACAACGGATGGAGATGGTCATGCGCAATTAGATAAATTGGCGGGTGGGAAATTATTACTGGCAACCCATGATGGGCAAACCAGTATGATTGATTTAACACAACCTGCGCTTGATTTATCGGAATTCGACATTTCAGGGCCAGAGGGCTACGCAAAGCAATTTTTCACCTTTGGGCCTCGTGATTTATACCGCCCAGGCGAACTATTATTAGTCAATGGGTTATTACGTGATGGGGATGGTAATCCCGTTAAAAGCCAACCCGTCAAGGTGGACGTATTAAAAACGGATGGGCAAGTTGTAAGAAGCTTTGTTTGGCAACCGGATGAAAAGCAAAATGGCTTATATCAGTACCAATTTGAAATCCCTAAAAATGCAGAAACAGGTGGTTGGTCATTACGCTTTGATTTAGGAGATGGTTCACCGCAACGCTATTATAAATTCAATGTTGAAGATTTTATGCCTGAACGGATGGCATTAGAAATCGAAGGTAGTGATGTTCCTCGTTTAACGGATCAGTCAGTAGATTTTGATATTCAAGGGCGTTATTTATACGGTGCGCCAGCAGCAGATAACCAACTGCAAGGGCAAATTGTATTAAAAGCGGATCGTGAAGCTGTAGCTAAACTCCCCGGTTTTGAATTTGGTGCCGTCAATGAGGAAGGTTTACCGCGTAAACTGGATGAGTTTGACCTGACACTCGATAGTAATGGGGAAACGGTCATCTCAATTCCAAACAGTAATTGGAGTTCAATTCGTTCACCGATTTCAGCTGTTTTACAAGCCAGCTTATTAGAAGCGGGTGGCCGCCCAGTAACGCGCCGCGCTGAGCAGGCTATTTGGCCAGCAGACAAGCTGGTGGGTATACGCCCATTATTTGCTAAAAAAGAAATTTACGATTACCGCACTGACCGCTATGTAAAACGCCATAATGTGGATGAAAACTCATTAGCAGAATTCGAATTAGTCATGGCAGATGCGGCGGGTAATAAATTGGCTGCAGAAAACTTAACAGCTCGTTTAGTGTATGAGCGCCGTGATTATTATTGGAGTTGGTCTGAAAGTGGTGGCTGGTCATCAAATTATGATCAAAAAGATTTAGTGATGGCGAATGAAAACATCACGATAGCTAAAGATGGTACTGCAAAAGTATCATTTCCAGTGGATTGGGGTGCTTTCCGTTTAGAAGTCGTTAACCCAGAAAATAAATTGGTCACTAGCCTTCAGTTTTGGGCCGGTTACTCATGGCAAGATAACACTGGCGGCAGTGGTTCCGTTCGACCTGACCAAGTGAAGCTAAGCCTGAATAAACCAGCTTATTTACCGGGTGAAAAGGCGAAAGTGCGCATCGAATCACCAAAAGCCGGGAAAGGCTATGTATTGTTGGAGTCGAGCAACGGCCCATTATGGTGGCAAGAAATTGACGTGCCTGAAAAAGGTTTAGATATTGAAATTCCAGTCAATAAAGAGTGGGCTCGCCATGATTTATATGTTTCCGCGGTTGTCGTGCGCCCTGGGGATGATTCTAAAGAAGCAACCGTGAAACGTGCGGTAGGCGTGCTTCATCTCCCTATTGCAGATGAAAACCGTAAGATTGCATTGGCACTAAGTGCACCAAATAAAATGCGCCCAAATCAAGATTTAACGGTAAAAATCAAAGCGACAGCACAAGACGGCAAGCCATTACCTGAAAAAGTGAATGTGTTGCTATCTGCGGTTGATACGGGTGTATTAAATATCACTGATTTTAAAACGCCAGACCCATACGATGCTTTTTTTGGTCGTAAACGTTATAGCGTGGACCAATACGATGTTTATGGCCACTTGATTGAAGGGCAAGGTAAAATTGCCAACCTACGTTTTGGTGGGGATAGCGAAGACGCTGCGATAGAGCGCGGTGGGATGAAGCCACTAACCGAAGTACAAATCATTGCTGAGCAAGCAACACCTGTGACCTTAGATAAAAACGGAGAAGGGGAAGTGAGTTTGGCTATCCCTGATTTTAACGGTGAATTACGTGTGATGGCGCAAGCGTGGAATGAAAAGGATTTCGGGCACGCAGATAGTAAAGTCACGGTTGCAGCGCCTTTAGTGACACAGATGTCGATGCCACGCTTTATGGCCGGAGGCGATAAGTCTTACTTTGCCCTTGATTTGACGAATATGACTGACAACACGCAAAACGTGACGGTCAATTTCAAGGCATCAGGAATGGTGAAACTTGATGGTGCTAGTAGCCGTGAATTGCAACTTCCTAAAGGGAAACGTACAACACTAACGTTACCAGTAAAAGCTGACTATGGTTTTGGTGAGGGTGAGGTTTCTATGACCATCAATGGCATGACGATTGATGGTGAAGCCAATAAAGAATATAGCAATAGTTGGAAAGTGGGGGTACGTCCAGCACAGCCAGCTGAAACTATTTCCTTCGCGACATCGATTGAACCGGGGAATGTATGGTCGTTACCGACTAACCAAATCGCAGGCCTACAGCCGGATACGATTGAAGGGCAAGTCTTGTTAACCAGCCGTCCTCCATTAGATATTTCCCGCTATATCAGGGAATTATTTGCTTATCCATACGGCTGTTTGGAACAAACGATTAGTGGGTTATATCCATCGTTGTTCTCAACTCAAGCTGAATTGAATAAGTTAGGGATCAAAACACAAACCGATGCCGACCGCCATAAAGCGATTGAAATTGGTATTCCACACTTATTGAGTATGCAACGTAATGACGGCGGTTTCTCACTGTGGGATAGAAATGGGCGTGAAGAGTATTGGTTGACGGCCTATGCTGCAGATTTCTTAAATAAAGCCAATCAGCGCGGGTTTACCGTACCTCAAGAAGCATTAAGTAATGCTAATACGCGTTTGTTAAGTTATTTGCAAGATGGTAATCAAATCAATTACCCATATACAGAGAATCAAGCGGGAGCTCGTTTTGCGACCCAGGCCTACGCAGGTTTAGTGTTGGCATCGCAACAAAAAGCACCTTTAGGCGCATTACGTCAGCTTTATAACCAAAGTAGCCATGCTGCAAGTGGTTTACCGTTAGTTCAGCTTGGTGTTGCTTTGAATCTAATGGGCGATAAAGCACGAGGCGAAAGCGCTGTTATTGATGGGTTGAAAAAACAGCGTAGCCGTTATAGTTATGTTGGTGATTATGGTTCGGTGATCCGCGATGATGCGATGATTGTTGCGTTATTAAATGAATATAATTTAATGCCAAAATCACGCGATCAAAAATTGCAGGTTTTATCTAATAATCTGATATCTCAGCGTTACTTCTCAACTCAAGAAAGCAATGCATTGTATTTAGCAGGGCGTTTCTACTTAAATGAAAGCGAATCTCCGTGGAAAGCGACGGTCAATGGTCAGGAACCACCAATGGTTTCAGATAAACCCGTAAGTGAGTTCTTGAGCAAAGATCAGCTACAGACTGGTTATAGCATTGAAAATAGTGGCACTAACACCCTATATACGCGTTTAAATGTAGTGGGTTATCCGCAGCAGTCACCAAAACCAAGCTCAAATGTGTTAGGTATCTCTCGCAGTTACTACGACATGAAAGGTAACCGTATTTCATTAGATAGACTCAGAAGTGGTGAAATGGTGGTGGTTAAACTTGAAGTTCAAGCGTCACAAAGTGTGCCTGATGCGTTGGTGGTTGACTTACTGCCAGCAGGCTTAGAATTGGAAAACCAAAACTTAGCAAACAGCAGCGCTAACTTAAGTGAATCAGCACCAAATCTTCAAGAATTAATTGATGATATGCAACAATCACAAATCCGTCATATGGAATACCGTGATGATCGCTTTGTTGCTGCCGTTGAAGTTCAGAAATATCGGCCGACAACATTGGTGTATTTAGCGCGCGCAGTGACACCGGGTGTGTATAGCATCCCTGTGCCACAGGTTGAATCAATGTATGTACCTGAATGGCGTGCGACAGGTTATTCTGATGGCCAACTAGAAATCGTTCGTTAATTGTCACCTAAAGCCCTTATATTGGAGTTAAGATATAAGGGCTTTTTTATTTCATCATCTTGGTACATCCATCAATGAAAAAATGGTTACGTCGCACCACCTTTACACTGTTACTGTTAGTTATTTTTCTGCCATTACTATTTTTTATTGCAGACAAGATTTGGCCTTTGCCAATTAAAAAAATAGAAATGGCACGAACAGTCGTGGCGGCGGACGGAACGCCTTTATGGCGCTTTGCGGATAAAGAAGGGATTTGGCGTTTTCCTGTCCAGTTGGAAGAGGTTTCGCCAGATTTTATCGAAGCATTGTTAACCTATGAAGACCGTTATTTTTATCGTCACCCTGGGGTAAACCCGTTTTCATTAGTAAGAGCTGCGGGGCAGTTGGTGAGTTCAGGTCGTATCGTGTCCGGTGGGAGTACTATCTCCATGCAGGTTGCTAGGCTAATCGACCCTCACGAAAGAACGCTTGGCGGAAAATTAAAACAACTCTGGCGTACCGCTCAACTTGAATATCATTATTCTAAAGACGAAATTCTTGAGATGTATTTAAATCGCGCACCATACGGTGGGACGATAGAAGGTATTGGGGCTGCTAGCTGGGTCTATTTAAACAAAGCCCCTGCCAAATTAACGGCAAGTGAAGCTGCATTATTTGCGGTTTTACCTCAGGCTCCAAGCCGTTTACGACCAGACAGATACCCAGAAAGAGCGCAAGCTGCTCGTGATAAAGTGCTGGATAGGCTAGAAGAATACCAAGTGTGGAGTGCGGAAAAAGTTGCTGATATTAAACAAGAACAAATTTGGTTAGCACCGCGGAAAAATCCGCATTTGGCTCCTCTATTGGCTCGACGAGTCACTAAAGACACCCAAGAACCAATTATTGAAACTACCATTGATGCCAGTTTGCAAAGGCAATTGGAAGATATGGCTATGAATTGGAAAAACCAATTGCCCAAGCAAACTTCGCTGGGGATTTTGGTGGTTGATCATACTGATATGAGTGTAAAAGCCTATATTGGGTCAATCGATTTCTTAGATGATAGCCGTTTTGGTCACGTCGATATGATTAGTGCATGGCGTTCACCGGGGTCTACGCTGAAACCTTTTTTATATGGGTTAGCGATGGACGAAGGCTTAATTCACGCAGAGTCACTCTTACAAGATGTTCCAAGGCGGTTTAATGATTATCGACCGGGAAATTTTGACAGTGGTTTTAATGGCCCAGTCAGTGTGAGTGATGCGCTGGTTCGTTCCTTAAATTTACCGGTAGTCCAGTTATTGGATATCTACGGTAGTAAACGTTTTACAGCGCAATTACGTAATGTTGGAACTGAGTTACGTTTCCCATTGGGAAGCGAACCTAACTTATCGTTGATCTTAGGCGGAACTGCAACTCGCATGGAAGATTTAGTCTCTGCGTATAGTGCATTTGCCCGCAAAGGTCATGTCTCACCTTTGCGGTTTAAACCGTCAGATCAAATCCGAGATAGGGTACTAATGTCACCGGGGGCGGCATGGATAGTGCGACGCATTATGGGGGGAGAAGCACGCCCAGTGCCTGATGAGAATTTATCAGGGCAATTGAATTTAGCTTGGAAAACAGGGACTAGCTATGGCTATCGTGATGCATGGGCGATAGGGGTTAATCCACGTTATACTATCGGTGTTTGGGTTGGGCGTCCTGATGCGACACCCGTGGCGGGGCAGTTGGGTTTTGCGACTGCGATTCCGATAATGAACCAAGTAAATGCCATGTTGCTGAGTAAAATATATTCATCCCATCAACCGTTGCCAAAAGATATTAAACCCGCCAGTGTCAGCCAAGCTGTGATTTGTTGGCCGGGAGGGACATCATTATTGAAAGACGACAGTAATTGCCGTCAACGGCGGTTAAGTTGGATTTTGGATAATACCATCCCGCCAACCTTGATGGCGAGGGACCAAGAATCGTTATTAGGTTTAAGACAAAAAGTCTGGGTTAATGACAAAGGGTTACAAGTCGCAGCCGATTGCCCGAATGCGCAAGAAAAAGAAGTCCACTTATGGCCCATTACGGTAGAGTCATGGTTACCAGCAAGTGAGAAACGAGTTAATCGTTTACCAAAAGTAGACCTAACTTGCCCACCCCTCAAATTGGAAATGCCACCCTTGTTAATTTCAGGCGTGCGAGATAGCGAAGTTTTACAACGTTTACCCGGAAAAACGAGCTTGGATTTACGTCTCGTCACTCAAGGTGGGCAGGGTGAAAAATGGTGGTTCCTAAATGGCGAGCAAGTTAACACGACAGAGCAAAATGGTTCAATTTTGCTGACACTTGATAAAGCAGGGAGCTACCAAGTTTCTGTATTAGATCTAAGCGGTCAAGTGGCGGCAATTAACTTTAGAGTTCGATAATAGTTGAAAAACGTGACTTACCCGAAAAAATAGTGTTTTTTGCTATAAAAAGTTTAACAAAATGTTGATGTGACTGTAGGAAATTGTAATCAGAGCCCCTATAATCATCGCCTTATTTTTCTTTTTCCTAGGTGTGCTTAATTTTAAAGCCTAAAAACCTAATATCAGAAATAGAAATAATATAAAAAACTACAACATGCCCCTATTTCACGTTCTTGAATCCTAACTTACAGGGAAGAGCAAAGAATAAAGGCCTAATAAATCGCTAAGAGGTTATTTATGACTGTTCAACGTACATTTTCTATTATTAAACCAAACGCTGTGAAGAAAAACGTCATCGGTGCTATCTACAACCGTTTCGAAAGCGCAGGTTTTTCTATCGTTGCTGCTAAAATGATGCATTTAACTCGTGAGCAAGCTGAAGGCTTCTACGCTGAACACAAAGGTCGTCCTTTCTTTGAAGGTCTGGTTGAATTTATGACTTCAGGCCCAATCATGCTGCAAGTGTTAGAAGGCGAAAATGCAATTCAACGTCACCGTGACCTGATGGGCGCAACTAACCCAGATAACGCATTAGCGGGGACTTTACGTGCAGACTACGCTGACAGCTTCACTGAAAACGCAACTCACGGTTCAGACTCTGAAGAATCTGCTGCACGTGAAATCGCGTATTTCTTCACTGCTGACGAAATTTGCCCACGCTAATACACTTTACATAATGCATTAGCATTATTGTTGTAAAGTTTGTACAATGCGACGCCCTGCTATTATTAGCGGGGCGATTATCTTTTTAAGACTGCAAAATTACGTCGTGCTATAATAAATATTAGCACTGCCGAAAGTGTAATAACGAGGCAATACATCATGTCTGATATGACGACAGCTGCACAATGTGCAACTTCTTCCGCTATTTCTGTCACACCAGAAAAAACGAACCCAAAAACGAATTTACTTGATTTAAATCGCAAACAGATGCGTGAATTTTTTGCACAGATGGGTGAGAAACCTTTCCGTGCGGATCAGGTCATGAAGTGGATTTATCACTATTGCTATGATGATTTCGATCAAATGACCGATATTAATAAAGTCCTGAGAGCAAAACTGAAAGAAGTCGCGGAAATCCGTGCTCCTGAAGTATCTGAGGAACAACGTTCATCTGATGGCACCATTAAATGGGCGATAAAAGTAGGAGATCAGTTGGTTGAGACGGTTTATATCCCAGAAGCAGACCGTGCAACGTTGTGTGTTTCTTCACAAGTTGGTTGTGCGCTGGAATGTAAATTTTGTTCTACGGCACAGCAAGGGTTCAACCGTAACTTGCGTGTTTCAGAAATCATTGGTCAAGTATGGCGAGCGGCGAAAATTATTGGTTCGTTGAAATCCAGTGGTCGTCGTCCAATCACTAACGTTGTTATGATGGGAATGGGCGAGCCATTACTGAATCTGAACAATGTGGTCCCAGCCATGGAAATTATGTTAGATGATTTCGGTTTTGGTTTATCTAAGCGCCGAGTTACGATTTCAACATCGGGTGTTGTACCTGCTTTGGATAAACTAGGCGATATGATAGATGTTGCCTTAGCCATCTCATTACATGCTCCGACAGACGATATTCGTGATGATATTGTTCCAATTAATAAGAAATATAACATTGAAACATTCCTCAACAGTGTAAACCGCTATTTAACAAAATCGAATGCAAATGCTGGGCGGGTTACGGTTGAGTATGTGATGTTAGATCACGTTAATGACAGTGTTGAACAAGCACATCAACTGGCGGAATGTTTAAAAAACACACCAAGTAAAATCAACTTGATCCCATGGAACCCATTCCCTGGTGCACCATATGGTCGCAGCTCAAATAGCCGGATAGACCGTTTCTCTAAGGTGCTGATGGAATATGGCTTTACAACGATAGTCCGTAAGACTCGTGGTGATGATATTGACGCAGCATGTGGCCAGTTAGCGGGTGATGTGATCGATAGGACAAAAAGGACTTTGAAAAAACGTATAGCAGGGGAACCTATCAAGGTAAAAACAGTCTGATTTATAGATATTATCTAATCAGTGAGTTAGGTTATGTTTCGAGGCGTTTTACAGTTAGGCAAAACGTCTTTGTTCACCTACAATAGTTGAAGCAATATGATAAATTTAACTGTTGTTTCAAAACTATGATAAATTCTGACGAATAAAGCTACTGAATAGTTGCTTTATATTTTTTTAACTTGGAAATAGTGTTGCCAGCAAATGACTATCGAAAATAATACCGAACAAACCACTGTGACTGTAGGACAATTATTGGTGCAAGCTCGTGAGCGCATGGGGTTAACACAAGATATTGTCGCAGAACGATTATGTCTCAAAGTAAGTACGGTAAATGAGATAGAACAAGATATTCCCCCCGCTGGCGTGGAACCTACATTTTTACGCGGTTATATTCGTCTATACGCACGTATGGTGGGTGTGGCTGAAAGCGAAATTAAAGACTTAATGAAAACGGAAGAGCCTGTTCCGTTAGCAAAAGTTTCTCCAATGCAAAGCTACTCACTAGGCAAACGACGTAAAAAACGTGAAGGCTGGTTAATGAAACTGACTTGGTTAATCGTAATTGTACTGATTGCGATGGTCGGTATCTGGTGGTGGCAAGATCACAACGCGCAAAAAGACGAGTTAGTCTCGATGGCGAGTCAGAACGATTTGATATTGTCTCAGCAAGATAACAATACAACCCCTGTTGACTTACCAAGTCCTACAGGTGAAGCACCTATCGGGGCTGCAATATTAGAAAATACCCCAGAAACATTGGCTCAGCAACCGTCGACGGCGGCTCCTTCATCGGTTAATCCAGTGGAAGAAAATGCGCCAGTGAAGACTATTCCACTACCGAATGCGGCCCAAACAACGAATGCGTTAGACCGAACGCATTCGGCTGAAAATACAGAAATTGCACCTGTTAGCAGTAGTGCGCTAGTGTTAAATTTCACGGGGCAGTGCTGGTTAGAGATTCGTGATGCGAATAATAAAATCTTATTTAGTGGTACTAAAAATAATGGTGATAAGCTCGAACTCGATGGCGCACAGCCTTATCGCTTAAATATTGGTGCCCCTGCGAATGTCACAGTACAATTCCAAGGTAATGCGGTGGATTTAAGCCGTTTCATCAAAGCGAAACGCCCTGCTAAATTGAAATTACCTGAAGCTTAAAGTATGACGAATAAAAAGAGGCAAACTATATCCGAAAACATCTTTTATGATAGTTTATAGTTTGCTTTCTTGTGTATAGTGAAACCAGTAAGACGAAATTGTTAACACTATAACACGGTATAAAAGAGCACATGGACGTTCGGAGAATTAAAGAAAAATGCATAATGAATCACCGATAAAAAGACGTAAATCCACTCGAATTAACGTAGGCAATGTGCCTATAGGCGATGGCGCACCCATCGCAGTTCAATCAATGACGAATACCCGCACAACGGATGTTGATGCAACGGTACAGCAAATTAAATCCCTTGAACGCGTTGGCGTAGATATTGTTCGTGTTTCAGTCCCCACTATGGATGCAGCTGAAGCATTTAAATTGATTAAGCAGCAGGTCAATGTGCCATTAGTGGCAGATATTCATTTTGATTATCGCATTGCCCTTAAAGTTGCAGAATACGGCGTTGATTGCTTGCGCATTAATCCAGGTAATATTGGTAGCGAAGAAAGAATACGCCAAGTTGTTGATTGTGCACGTCACTACAATATCCCCATTCGAATCGGTGTTAATGGTGGTTCCCTTGAGAAAGACATTCAAGAAAAATACGGCGAGCCTACACCAGAAGCGCTAGTCGAATCAGCGATGCGCCATGTGGATATTTTGGATAGACTGAACTTTGATCAGTTCAAAATCAGCGTGAAAGCCTCTGATGTCTTTTTAGCCGTGGGGTCTTATCGCTTATTGGCAAATAAAATTGATCAACCCTTACATTTGGGGATCACCGAAGCTGGTGGCGCACGTTCAGGCTCGGTTAAATCTGCAATTGGCTTAGGTATGTTATTGTCGGAAGGTATTGGTGATACCTTGCGAATTTCATTAGCCGCAGACCCAATTGAAGAAGTAAAAGTCGGTTTTGATATTCTAAAATCATTACGAATTCGCTCTCGCGGTATCAACTTTATTGCTTGCCCAACCTGTTCACGTCAAGAGTTTGACGTCATTGGGACCGTTAATGCTTTAGAACAACGTCTAGAAGACATTATTACGCCAATGGATGTCTCGATTATCGGTTGTGTGGTTAATGGCCCAGGTGAAGCCGAAGTTTCAACACTTGGTGTTGCAGGGGCGAAAACTAAAAGCGGTTTCTATGAAGATGGTAAGCGGCAAAAAGAACGCTTTGATAATGATAATATTATTGACCAACTTGAAGCGAAAATCCGTGCTAAAGCGGCGATGATGGATGAGAGTAACCGGATCGAAATTAACCTAAAAAATTAATTAGGTAAATAAACTGGCTCGTATAGAGCCAGTTTTTACATTTATCAGGCTATTAATGGTGTTAATTATCCGTGTTTTTTTCTAAAATCGAACACTCATCGGGCAAATAAACAGATAATTCCCGATTCGTATCAGTAATTGGTGTTTGTTGATTGAACCTGATGATATTTCGCTCTTATAATCAAACTTATGTAATTCTGAAAATAGAGAAATAAAGTGGGAAAAAATATCCAAGCCATTCGCGGCATGAATGATTACTTACCAGCTGACACGCGTGTATGGCAAAAAATCGAAGCAACATTGAAAAATATTTTACAGGGTTATGGTTTTAGTGAAATACGTACCCCGATTGTAGAGCAGACCCCGCTATTTCGTAGAGCGATTGGTGAAGTGACGGATGTCGTTGAAAAAGAAATGTATACCTTCAATGACCGTAATGAAGAAAGTCTGACATTACGCCCAGAAAATACCGCAGGCTGTGTCCGCGCAGGTATTGAGCATGGTTTGCTGTACAATCAGGAACAACGTTTGTGGTATTTAGGGCCAATGTTTCGCTATGAACGCCCTCAAAAGGGGCGTTACCGCCAGTTTCACCAATTAGGTGCAGAGGTATTTGGTTTGAGTGGGCCAGACATCGATGCCGAAATGATCCTAATGACAGCGCGTTGGTGGAAAGCATTAGGTATAAGCGAACATGTGACGCTAGAACTAAACTCAATTGGTTCGTTAGACGCGCGTGCAAATTATCGTGAGGCTTTGGTTGCATTTTTAGAGCAACATAAAGATAAGCTGGATGAGGACTGTAAACGCCGGATGTACACTAACCCACTTCGCGTTTTGGACTCTAAAAATCAAGGGGTGCAAACGTTATTGAATGATGCACCTGAACTGTTTGATTACCTTGATGTCGAATCACGTGAACACTTCGATGGTTTGTGTAAACTATTAGATACTGCGGGTATCAAATATCGTGTTAATCAGCGTTTAGTTCGTGGTCTTGATTACTATAACCGTACTGTATTTGAATGGGTTACAACGGCACTAGGCTCTCAAGGTACAGTCTGTGCCGGTGGCCGCTACGATGGCCTTGTCGAGCAATTAGGTGGCAGAGCTACCCCAGCTGTTGGTTTTGCCATGGGTATGGAACGCATGGTGTTGCTAGTCCAAGAAGTGAATCCAGCATTTACCGCAGACACTTCAGTGGCTGACGTGTATTTAGCGTCTTTTGGTGAAAATTGCCAACAAGCTGCCTTATTGGTGGCTGAAAAAGTACGTGATGAACTACCTACTTTGAGATTAATGGCTAACCACGGCGGTGGGAACTTCAAGAAACAGTTAGCAAGAGCAGATAAACAAGGCGCTAAAATTGCTTTGATCTTGGGGGAAGACGAAATGACTAATGGTCAAGTAACCTTGAAAGATTTGCGCACAGGCGCACAAGAAACTATTTCACAGCAACTAATGGCATCTCGCATCGCTGAGCTATTAGGTTAAGGAGAGACAAGTGGAAGTCTATACAAACGAAAATGATCAAGTTGATGCGATCAAACGCTTTTTTGCTAACAACGGTGTTGCATTAGTTGTTGGTCTTGTTATTGGTGTTGGTGGTGTATTTGGTTGGAATTACTGGCAGTCACATAAAACCAATATATTGCAAGAAAGCGCCCAAAAATTTGAAACAGTGAGCACTCAACTGCGTTCAGGCTCAGAACAAAGTATCGTTGCCGCGCAAAAATTTGCTGCTGAAACTGATGATGTTTACAGCGCAATGATGGGGCTAGAGTTAGCGCAAATCGCCGTTGATAAAGGCGACTTAGCGAATGCACAAACTGCGCTAACTAATGCATTAGCTAAAGCGAAAACGGTTGATATGCAAGATTTAATTAACTTGCGTTTGGCTCGTGTACAATTGGCTCAAGGTAATGCTGATGGTGCGATAGCATCTATTACGAATATCAAAGGTAAGTCATGGCAAGCGACGGCACAGGATGTCCGTGGTGATGCTTTACTCCATAAGGGTGATAAAGCTGGTGCAAAAGCCGCATACACTCAGGGGCTAGAAAGTGAAGGTTCTCAATCTCTTAGAGGTATTTTAACTCTGAAATTGAACAACGTATCTAATTCATAAGAAGAAAGGAAACGACAAACATGCAGTTGCGCAAAACTCTTTTGGTTGGCCTAGTCGCTTCAGCTTTACTTGCCGGTTGTTCCAGCGAAACTGATTCTATCATTATGGCGCCACTTCCGCAGGTTGAGAATCAATTTACCCCATCAATTGTTTGGGATAAATCTGTTGGTAATGGCGTTGAACAATTTTACTCCGAGTTATCGCCTGCTTGGGATGGCTCAGCTGTTTATGCGGCAGACCGTAAAGGTTTAGTGAAAGCATTTGAGCTAGACAGTGGTAAAGAGATTTGGTCTGTTGACTTGTCCAAGCGTACCGGTTTCCTTTCTGCGAATTTATCCGCGTTATTATCAGGTGGTTTAACTGTTGATGGCGATAAAATCTTTATTGGTACTGAGCGTGGTACCGTTATTGCCTTAAACAAAGAAGATGGTCAAGTTATTTGGGATGTTGAAGTTGCTGGTGAAGCCCTTTCTAAACCGGTTGTTAGTAACGATTTAGTCGTTATTCATACTAGCAATGGCCAATTGCAAGCGTTAGATGTAAATAGTGGTGAAATCAAGTGGACTGTTAACATGGACACGCCATCACTGTCTTTACGTGGTGAATCTGCACCAGCGGTCGCATTTGGGGCTGCAATTGTTGGTGGTGATAACGGGCGTGTAAACGCCGTTTTATTATCACAAGGGCAACTGATTTGGCAACAACGCATTTCTCAAGTCACTAGTTCAACTGAGATCGGCCGTTTGAATGATGTCGATATGACACCGATTATTGATGACGGCAAAGTCTATGCGATTGCTTATAATGGCACATTAGCATCACTTGATATGCGCTCAGGCCAAATTTTATGGAAACGCGAACTAGGTTCAATTAATGATATGGTGATGTCAGGTGAAAACCTGTATCTCGTTGACCAAAATGACCGCGTGTTGTCCGTCCGTAAAAGTGATGGTGTGACATTGTGGACACAAGAAGACTTACTAAACCGTGGTTTGTCAGCACCTGAAATGTTTAATGGTTATATTGTTGTCGGTGACAAAGAAGGCTACTTACATTGGTTAGATATGAATACGGGTGAGTTTGTTGCTCAAAATAAATTAAACAGCTCCGGTATTCACAGTCGCCCTGTTGTTGCAAGTGATAAACTAATGGTTCAGACGAAAAACGGAACAGTTTATCTGTTAACGCGTTAATTTTCTGACAAACCGACAATTTATCGATAAAATCAACGGTTCCTGATGACAGGAGCCGTTCGTTTTTTGTTTTCTGAGTGAAAGCTTCAGAATTCCTTTAGTTAATAAAAGTTGTGAGGCATCTAAGAATGATACCCGTCGTAGCGCTGGTAGGGCGTCCAAACGTAGGAAAATCCACGTTATTTAACCGTTTAACCCGTACCCGTGACGCATTAGTAGCGGACTTTCCCGGTCTGACTCGTGATCGCAAATATGGTCGTGCCGAAGTGGAAGGGCATGAGTTTATTATTATTGACACGGGTGGTATCGATGGGACTGAGGAAGGCGTAGAAACGCATATGGCCGCACAGTCCTTACAAGCCATTGAAGAAGCTGACATTGTATTGTTCATGGTCGATGCGAGAGCCGGGTTGATGCCAGCAGATGAAGGAATTGCCAAACATCTTCGTAGCCGCAAGAAAAAAACTTACTTAGTGGCAAATAAAACTGATGGTATTGATGTAAATACCGCAGTTGGTGATTTTTATTCGCTTGGGTTAGGGGAAATACACCCCATTGCTGCTTCCCACGGTCGTGGTGTAACACAATTAATTGAACAATCTTTGAAACCGTTTATTGGTGAAGAAGAAGAGCAAGTTGAGTTAACGGAAGAAGAAGCAAATGCGGCTTACTGGGCTGAGTTAGAAGCAGAAGGCCAACTTGCTGAAGATGAAGAAGACGATTTTGACCCAACCACATTACCCATCAAATTAGCGATTGTGGGTCGCCCAAATGTGGGTAAATCAACACTCACAAATCGTATCCTAGGTGAAGATCGCGTTGTTGTGTTTGATATGCCGGGTACAACCCGTGACAGTATTTATATTCCAATGGAACGCGATGACCGTGAGTACATTCTGATTGATACTGCGGGCGTGCGTAAACGTGGGAAAGTAACGGAAACAGTAGAAAAATTCTCTGTAATTAAAACACTGCAAGCAATCGAAGATGCAAACGTTGTGTTGCTAGTGATTGACGCAAGAGAAGGTATCTCAGACCAAGATTTATCGTTACTTGGCTTTATTTTAAATGCTGGGCGTTCACTGGTGATTGCGGTTAACAAATGGGATGGCATGAAACCAGAAGACCGTGAACATGTAAAAGACATGCTAGAGTTACGTCTTGGTTTTGTTGACTTTGCACGTATTCACTTTATTTCAGCGTTGCATGGTAGCGGTGTAGGTAATTTATTTGAATCGGTGCAAGAGGCTTATGAATCCGCTACGCGTCGTGTGGGAACGGCATTGTTAACTCGAATTATGAATATGGCGGAAGACGAACACCAGCCACCGTTGATTCGTGGCCGTCGAGTTAAAATGAAATATGCACACGCAGGGGGGCATAACCCACCGATAGTGGTGATCCATGGTAACCAAGTGTCGGATTTGCCTGATAGCTATAAACGCTACCTAATGAATTATTTCCGTCGCTCACTGCAAGTGATGGGGACGCCAATTCGTATTCTGTTTAAAGAGGGTGAAAACCCATATGCAGATAAGAAAAATAAACTAACTGCAACCCAATTACGTAAACGTAAGCGTTTGATGCAACATCTTAAAAAACGTTAGTGGGTCAAAGTATCAGCTAAGGGTTTACTAACCTTAGTGAATAAAAAGCCGTAACAAAATTATTGTGTTACGGCTTTTTATTATATTATCGATTTAAATAGTTTAATAATTAAACGTTGCTTTCACACAACCAAAACTAACAACGATGGCGCTGTGGGGCACAAATGATTGAGGTAAATTATGGACACTCGTTCTTCTACACGTCTAAACAAATATATTAGTGAAAGTGGTATTTGTTCACGACGTGAAGCTGATCGTTATATTGAGCAAGGCAATGTCTTTATTAATGGTAAACGTGCAGCCATCGGTGACCAAGTTTTTGCAGGTGATGTGGTTAAAGTTAATGGTCAATTGATTGAACCGCGTAATGAAGATGATTTAGTATTAATTGCGTTGAATAAACCAGTGGGGATTGTCAGTACCACGGAAAGCGGCGAAAAAGACAATATTGTTGACTATGTTAACCATAGCACGCGGATTTTCCCTATTGGGCGTCTAGATAAAGACTCTCAAGGGCTGATTTTTTTGACTAATCACGGCGATCTGGTTAATAAAATTTTACGTGCCGGGAATTCTCACGAGAAAGAATATTTAGTTACGGTGAATAAACCCGTTACAGATGATTTTATTCGAGGCATGGGAGCCGGAGTCCCCATTTTAGGTACGATGACTAAGAAATGTAAGGTGAAAAAAGAAGCGCCTTTTGTGTTCCGTATTACCTTGGTGCAAGGTCTGAATCGTCAAATTAGGCGGATGTGTGAGCACTTTGGTTTTGAAGTGACTAAGCTTGAACGTATTCGTATTATGAATGTTCGGTTAACAGGGCTTCCAGTTGGAGAGTGGCGTGACTTAACAGCAGACGAACTGATTGAATTATTTGATATGATGGAAAAATCAGAATCGGATATTAAACCGAAAAAACAGGCAAAGACCCAAGCAACCAGTAAAAATGGTGGTGGAGCCAAACAAAATACAGGGAATAAGCCAAAGGCGAAACCTGAAAACCCTACACGTAAAAAATTTACCCAACCGGGTCGTAAAAAGAAAAAACGTTAACGTGCGGGTTTAGTTAAAAATCCTTTGCTTATAAGGCTGAACGATTAGGCATTTGAATTGCTTAACATCGGCCTTTATAGATGAAAATGACTAACTACTAAGAACAGCTATTTGGCATGGTGATGTCGCCATATGATAAAAGATTAGTGTTTATCGAATACTAATCCAACTTTTTCCCAGCTTTTTTGTGTTTGTGATGCGATTTGTTCACCAAATAATTTTTGGGCGTTACTCACAGTTGCTGTGGCAAATTGCTTGAAATCCGCCATTGAGGTAACAATAGGGTCTGATACTGCCGCTATCCATATTTTACCAGCAACATCCCATGTATATCCTCCTAGGCTAGTTGCTAATAAATGAAAGGCTTTATTCGGGATACCTGAATTAATATGGACACCACCATTATCAATCCGCATAGGTAAATCTCGATATTGAGACATATGACCAACTTGTGGGTCAACATTTTTGTTATTCAATGCATAAGCAGTGCCTGGGGCACTCATGGAACGTAAGGCTGGGGCATTAATTTGGTCGATAAATAAATTTTCACCAATAAGCCAATTGGATTCACAAGCTGTCTCATTTTGTACAAATTGTTTGACCATAATGCCTAAAACATCAGCAACGGATTCATTTAGCGCACCAGATTGAAATGCATATCTAAAGTTAGCTTTTGAACTAATGAAACCATGGGCTAATTCATGGGCAATTATGTCAATGTCATTGTAAAAGGGGCCAAAGACTTTACCATCTCCGTCACCAAAGAAAATAGCCTGAGAATTCCAAAAGGCATTAGCGTAGTTTGTTCCATAATGAATAACCGCATTGATGTCTGCAGAACAGCCAAACATCTGGTCAATATCTAATTTCTCCTTAAAGAAAGCACGTACTTTCCCAATATAATCGAAGACATAGCCTGCCGGTGCTGAAGGGGCTTTATCATCACCTTCACTCATGATCACAGTATAATCATCATGTGGCATATGCTCATTAAGGGAAAGTTGGTCACGCTGGCAAATCGGTAAATCTGAGTGTCGATGGATCTTATAGGGAACAGGGCGCTGAGCATCTCGAATAAAGCGGCTGTAATTTTTAACAGGATCAATAGAACAAGCAGATAGGCTATTACGATGTAATTGTGCATCTTCATCTGAATAGATTCTGCTCATGACATCATTGATATGAATGAGTGTAGGGTTGAGCTTAGTCACTCCAGTTTCGGAGATTAAACTTGATATTAGACAAGGCGATAATAAGGAACGACCTAAAATTTGACTCATATTATAACTCCATTCTATTGGATGAAATGGAATCATAATTGTTTTTTTGTTTTGTGTAACCTTTTGATATTTAACGAATTTAGTTAGATTTTGTTATATTTTATTAGAAAGGTAGAAATGGAATATTTCTACCTTAATGAATAAGCTTGTAACAGTAATTATTGGGTTAACCAGTCTTTACCGGGGATTAAAAATTCACTATAGAGAGTCGCTTCTGGGCTATTAGGCTCAGGATGATAGTCATATTCCCAACGCACCAGTGGTGGCATTGACATTAAAATAGACTCAGTTCGTCCACCGCTTTGTAAACCAAATAAGGTGCCTCTATCCCAAACTAAGTTAAACTCGACATAGCGACCACGACGATATAATTGAAACTGTCGTTCGCGTTCTCCCCACGAATGGCCACAGCGTTTTTCAACAATGGGTACATAAGCGTGTAAAAAACCATGTCCAACGGCTTGTGTGAAGTTAAAACAGTTATCGAAACCCCATTGATTGAGGTCATCAAAGAACAGGCCACCGACACCCCGAGGCTCATTACGATGTTTTAAAAAGAAGTATTCGTCACACCAATGTTTATATTTAGGATAAACATCATCGCCATAAGGTAAGCATAAATCGCGAGCTACAGTGTGCCAGTGAATGACGTCTTCGTTAAAGGCATAAAAGGGGGTTAGATCAAACCCACCACCAAACCACCAAACAGGGGCTTCTCCCTCTTTTTCGGCGATAAAAAAGCGCACATTCGCGTGGGTAGTTGGGATATATGGGTTGAGTGGATGGATAACCAGAGAGACGCCCATTGCTTGGTAGCTACGACCTGCGAGTTCAGGGCGGTGTGCTGTGGCAGATGCAGGTAATTTTTCCCCCTGAATATGGGAGAAGTTGACCCCTGCTTGTTCGAATATAGCCCCATTAGTTAATACTCGGCTACGGCCCCCACCACCTTCAGAACGTTCCCATGTTTGTTCTAGAAAAGTTTCCTTACCATCTAGCTCAGTGATTTTTTGACAAATAGTATCTTGTAAGCTTTGCAAGAAAGCTTTTACACGACCGATATCTGGGTAATTCATTGTTTTTTAATAGAACCATAGATGAAAAATAATAACCAAAGTATACCCTTTTGTCGTAAAAAAGGCATATTGAATATTGATTGTGTGGCAAAAGCAGTGATAATGACAGAAAGATTAGTTTAAACGGGCAAATGTTATGGAAATACGCATCTTTCGCCAAAGTGATTATGAAGATGTACTGACGTTATGGGAACGTTGTTCTCTCAATGAGTTTTCGGGGGACCCTGAACTCGACATCGAACGTAAATTACAATGCGGTGCAGACTTATTCTTAGTCGCTGAGGTCGCAGGTGAGGTTGTTGGTACCATTATGGGCGGGTACGATGGTATCCGCGGCACAGCCGTTTACCTTGCTGTACATCCTGAATATCGTGCGCGCGGTATAGCAAATGCTTTAGTCAGCCGGCTAGAGAAAAAACTAATTGCCAGAGGGTGTGGCAGAATTGAACTTTTAGTGAGCGAAGAATCAGATGCCGCTATTTGTATGTTTGAAAAAATGCTTTATGAAGAAGAACAGTCTGAACGTTTGATTTATTCGAAAAAATTAACTCACGAAACGGATTTTTAGGTTAATTGACTATTTGTTTAATCATTCATGTGAATGTTTTGGCAAATAGGTTGTCACAATATGCATTATGCGACGGATTAAAGAGGATGATATGTCCCAACATGCAACTTTTAATAACAATAGCGGCTTAACGCCATTGTTGAAAATTACTCTGCTATGCGGAATAACACTATTGTCAGGTTGTGCTGGCACGAAAATTTTTTCGCCATCGACTTGGTTTAGTAGCCCACTAGTGATCTCTAGCTCAGGGGTTGGTCAAGTAACCAATTTTACCCCGATGCAAGCTGATACTATTAAAACGCAGCTTAATGACCGGTATAACATCCGTAGCGGAATGCAAATGGACAATGGTGATGTGGTCGCTATTTTCCAAGGCATTAATGATGACGAGGTAAAATTAGAGATAATGGGGCCTGAGCATGGCTATGTGTCGCGCATTACAGTCAATGACCCTGATATTGTTACCGAGTGGGGGCCAAAAGTTGGCACTGAATTTAGTGAAATATACCAAAAAGCATTTGGTGTATGTAGCCTTGGTGAGCGAATCAATGATGTACCAAGCATTGAATGTAATTCGCCACAATCAACAAAAGTTATTTACCGTTTTACGGGTAAATGGCAAGGGCCAGAAGGGATGATGCCTTCGGATAATGACCTTCAATCATGGACAATATCGCAGATAATTTGGCATAAGTAAGCTGATTTTAAGGTATATCGTCAGGTTTAGTTATACTGGCGATCCCCTCTTTTATCGAACCTCGTTATTGTACACAAATAAATTTCCCCTTTCTTAAATTTTCTTTCCTATAATAGGCATCGAAACCTATAAACCCTTGCGTTAAAACAAGGTGAAAAACATCACGATAAGATAGGATAATCATATCGTTTTATATAAAAAATAGGTTATATAACATACTCATTTTACGAGGTTTACCGTATGTCTCATTCTCAAAGTGGTATTTTGAAAGAACATAGCCGTTTTGGTATTTTTATTGAAGCACAAGTGCAAGAAGGATCTCTGGATGAAGTTAAATCTGGATGTAAAGGCTTTGTCGATGCTTTGACCAAATTACAGGCGCAATATCCTGATGACCGTCTTGGTGCAGTAATTGCGTTTGGCTCTGATATTTGGCAGCAATTGGGGCATGCTCAGTGCGCACCTGAATTGAAACCATTCCATACATTAGGTAAGGGGCTTGCGCCTGCCACACAAAGAGATATGTTTATTCATATTCAATCTCTTCGCCACGATATTAATTTCTCTTTAGCGCAAGCGGCACTAAAAGTGTTTGGTAAATCTATTCATGTTGTTGAGGAAATTCATGGTTTCCGCTGGGTAGATGATAGGGACTTAAGCGGTTTTATTGATGGTACAGAAAATCCGCAAGGTGAAGAAATTGCGGAAGTGACATTAGTCGAACAAGGCGATGACAAGGGTGGTAGTTATGTTTTAGTTCAACGCTATGAACACGACTTAAGGAAATGGGATCGTTTTACTGAATATGAACAGGAAAAAATGATTGGCCGTACTAAACATGATAGCGTTGAGCTTGATGAAGATGTGCGTAATGTGACTTCGCATGTTTCACGAGTCGTGGTAGAAGAAGAGGGTGAAGAGCTATCCATCATGCGTCACAGCCTGCCGTATGGCACAGCAAGTGGTAAACATGGTTTATTCTTTGTCGCCTATTGTGCAAGGCTACACAATATTGAACAACAATTGCTTAGTATGTTTGGTGAAAAAGACGGTAAATACGATGATTTACTGCGTATGACGAAAGCCGTTTCAGGTAGTTATTACTATGCGCCTTCTCTTGAGAAACTACTCGCATTATAAATGACTGTTTGCCGCATGGATGCGGCGCTCTTTTGTTATCATGAATATGCTGATGCCCTGCCTAAGTGAATATCAATCTTTTCTCACCCCAAACGAATTAAGCCATCAACAACCGTAAATACGGTATATAGATTTGTCGATTTGGTTTATTCATGAAAACTATTCATTTCTTAACTCATTAAAATAAAACAGTATTTTTACTCTTATGTCGATATTTTCTTTGTTATTCTAATTTGATATATCAAAAGGTGATTGATAGCTACACAGTTATAACCAAAACAGATACAGTGTTTTTAATCTTAGTCGTTTTGGTTTAGTTATGAATGGGTGTGGAATGAAAAAATCATTTTTGAAAAAAACAGCATTAGCAAGCTTGGCGACGGCATCGTTATTCGGCAGCACGCCATTAATTGCCGCAGAACTCCTTAATAGCTCTTATGACATTGCCCGTGAGTTATTTGTGGCATTAAACCCTTCATTTGAAAAACAGTGGAATGAAGCACATCCAGACGACAAATTAACGATTAAACAATCCCACGCGGGTTCATCGAAGCAAGCGCTAGCAATATTGCAGGGGTTGAAAGCCGATGTTGTCACTTATAATCAAGTTACAGATGTGCAAATTTTGCACGATAAAGGCAAATTGATCCCTGCTGACTGGCAAGCTCGATTACCAAATAATAGTTCACCTTATTACTCCACAATGGCGTTTTTAGTGCGTAAAGGAAACCCTAAGGGAATTAAGACGTGGGATGATTTGGTACGTGAAGACGTAAAATTAATATTTCCAAACCCAAAAACATCTGGAAATGGCCGCTATACCTACCTTGCTGCATGGGGGGCTTTTAACCAAGAAAACAATGGTGACCAAGCAAAAACACGTGAGCAAATGAAGCAATTCCTAAAAAATGTCGAAGTATTCGACACTGGTGGCCGTGGTGCAACTACCTCTTTTATTGAAAGAGAGCTAGGTGATGTATTGATTAGCTTCGAATCAGAAGTGAACAACATTCGTAGTCAATATGGTGAGTCTGATTATGAAGTGATTGTACCACCAGTTGATATTTTGGCTGAATTTCCAGTGACTTGGGTTGATAAAAATGTACAAAAAAATGGTTCAGAAGATGTCGCTAAAGCTTATTTGAATTATTTATATAGCCCTCAAGCCCAAGAAATTATTACTAGCTTTAATTATCGCGTGAATGATAAAGCTGTAATGGAAGCGAATAAGGCTAAATTCCCAGAGACAAAACTTTTTACAGTTGAGTCTCAATTTGAAAGCTGGCCAAAAGTGATGGATGTGCATTTTGCAACAGGTGGCGAGTTTGACGAACTAATGGCTCAAGGGCGCCGTTAATGAGCCGTTCAGGAAAGCGCTTTCTACCAGGCTTTGGGCTGACATTAGGGAGCAGCTTATTTTATACCTGTTTGATTTTGCTGCTACCCATGAGTGCATTGGTAATACAACTGTCAGATATGACATGGCAGCAATATTGGGCGGTGATTAGTTACCCGCAAGTGGTTGCCGCCTACAAAGTAACTTTGTTGTCAGCGCTGGTTGCCAGTCTATTTAATGCCGTCTTTGGCCTATTATTAGCTTGGATTTTGACTCGCTATCGCTTTCCTGGACGTCTGTTTTTAGATGGTTTAGTTGATTTGCCTTTTGCATTACCTACCGCCGTCGCTGGTTTGACACTCGCGACATTGTTTGCAACTTCTGGTTGGTATGGTCAATACCTTCACCAGTTCGACATTAAAGTTGTGAATACATGGTTAGGAATTGCGGTAGCAATGGCGTTTACCAGTATCCCATTTGTAGTGCGTACCGTGCAGCCTGTTTTAGAAGAGTTAGGGCCTGAATATGAAGAAGCGGCGCAAACGCTCGGTGCTAGCCGCTGGCAAACATTTAGACGAGTCGTATTACCTGAACTTTCCCCAGCTCTTTTAGCGGGTACAGTGTTGTCTTTTACTCGTAGTTTGGGGGAATTTGGTGCCATTATCTTTATTGCAGGTAACATTGCTTGGCAAACAGAAGTAGTTTCATTAATGATTTTCAGTCAATTACAGCAATTTGATTACCCTGCGGCGAGTGCTGTCGCATCCGTTATTTTGGCGGTTTCATTGCTGCTTTTATTTAGTGTTAACTTAGTACAAAGCCGTTTTGGTAAACGATTAGGGGGTAAGTAATGGCACAAGTTACACCTATTCATGCTGCTAATCGTTCCCAAATCAACTGGGGGAAATGGTTATTAATAGCCATTGGTATTCTGTTCTCAGTTTTGCTATTGGTTATCCCAATTATTTGGATTTTTATTACAGCATTTCAAAAAGGCTTAGATACCGTTTTACTGAATTTAGCAGACCCTGACATGTTACATGCGATTGGGCTAACTGTGTTAATTGCCTTAATTACCGTACCTGTAAATTTGGTTTTTGGCACAATGATGGCATGGCTCGTCACGCGTTTTCATTTTCCAGGTCGGCAGTTACTGCTTACATTAGTTGATATCCCATTTGCGGTTTCCCCTGTCGTCGCAGGTTTATTGTATTTGCTGTTTTATGGTTCTAATAGCTGGTTTGGTAGTTGGCTTGAAGGGTTTGATATTCAAGTTATGTTTTCATGGCCAGGAATGGCTTTAGTGACGATTTTTGTGACTTGTCCATTTGTTGTGCGTGAATTGGTACCATTGATGTTAAGCCAAGGCAGCCAAGAAGATGAAGCCGCGGTATTGCTGGGGGCTTCAGGGTGGAAAATGTTTTGGCGAGTGACATTACCGAATATCCGTTGGGCGTTGCTATACGGTGTTGTACTGACCAATGCTCGGGCGATTGGGGAATTTGGTGCGGTATCCGTGGTTTCCGGTGCTATTCGTGGTGAGACCTATACCTTACCGTTACAAGTTGAATTATTACATCAGGATTATAACACTGTCGGTGCATTTACTGCCGCAGGGGTCCTCGCTGTAATGGCCATCATTACATTAATCCTTAAAAGCGCATTGCAATGGCATTTAAATCGTCAGCAGTCTGAATCAGGAGTCCATTGATCATGAGTATTGAAATTGAAAAAATCGGTAAGTTATTTGGGAAAACCCAAGTACTCAACGGTATTTCACTGGATATTGCATCGGGTGAGATGGTGGCGCTATTGGGGCCTTCTGGTTCGGGTAAAACAACGCTATTAAGGATAATCGCAGGGCTTGAGCAACAAAGTTACGGTACTTTGCGTTTCCACGGCCAAGATGTCAGTAAAATACATGCAAAGGATAGGCATGTAGGTTTTGTTTTTCAGCATTATGCATTATTTCGTCATATGACGGTATTTGATAATGTCGCTTTTGGCTTAACAGTTCTACCGCGTAAGCAGCGACCATCCACACAAGCTATCAAACAAAAAGCCATGCAACTATTGGAGATGGTGCAATTATCTCACTTGGCTTCCCGTTATCCTGCACAGCTCTCTGGTGGGCAAAAGCAACGTGTAGCTTTAGCACGTGCACTGGCGGTTGACCCGCAAATTTTATTGCTTGATGAGCCTTTTGGAGCTCTTGATGCGCAAGTTCGTGTTGAGCTACGCCGCTGGCTACGTCAATTACATGACGAGTTAAAATTTACTAGTGTGTTTGTCACTCATGATCAGGAAGAAGCCATGGAAGTGGCAGATAGGGTCGTCGTTATGAGTGAAGGGCATATTGAGCAGGTTGGGACGCCAAGTGCTATTTGGCAGAGCCCTGAGACTCGCTTTGTTCTTGAGTTTATGGGGGAAGTTAACCAAATCTCAGCACAAATCAGGGGGTCAATGCTCAATATCGGCGGTTATGAATTTTCGCTTAATCATAGCAGTGCTCATCAAGGAGAGGTCGATGTATTTCTTAGGCCTTGGGAAATATCATTACAACCTGAAGTGGATGAACAACACCGTTTACCTGTTAGGGTAACAGAATCTGGTCCAAGAGGTCATTTTTGGCAATTAACAGTTCAACCATTAGGGTGGGGAAATGACCCAATATCTGTTGTTTGGCAGTCCGCAGCAACAATACCGACACGGGGTGAACGTTACTTTTTAGGTAGCAAGCAGGTTAAAATTTACCAAGGAAACACGGAGTTATTATTTCCTCAATTAGCGGAAAGTGCATGAATATAAATTGTTATTGTTGATAGCATTTATATAAATAGATAATAAATGCTATTTATTTTTATGACATCTTAAGTATCTCTCTTTTCTGTTGTTGGGCTATTTATGAATAGTATTTAGCCCAACAATCACGTCACTTCTTCTTGTAATTCATTGATATTTATATGTATTATTTTGTTTTTTCTGTCAAATATAACTGGTAATCATATAAACTTATAGTAATATATTATATCAATTAGCTATATCAATAATGCTAATAAAGATAATCTATTTTTCTAATATTAATGTGAATAGATTTCATTTTTCACGCGCTAATATTGGAGTAATATCTTATTTCTATTTGCTCCTATCTATAAATAAAAATTATAAGGATGGTAAAGTGTCAACTCTGGAACAGTTTATCGGTAATACACCTTTAGTAAAACTTCAGCGCTTGGTTCAAGGCGTTAATGCTGAAATTTGGGTTAAGCTAGAAGGTAATAACCCTGCGGGTTCAGTGAAAGATAGGGCTGCCTATTCGATGATCAAAGAAGCTGAAGAACGAGGGGAAATTAAACCTGGGGATACGCTTATTGAAGCGACGAGCGGCAATACAGGGATAGCACTAGCGATGATAGCTGCACTAAAAGGCTATAAACTAAAATTACTGATGCCAGATAACATGAGTAAAGAGCGCCAAGCATCTATGCAAGCGTATGGTGCGGAGCTTATTTTAGTGAGTACCGCAGTGGGAATGGAAGGTGCTCGAGATCTCGCTAAAGAAATGGCGCTCAGGGGGGAAGGGACTGTATTAGACCAATTTAATAACCCAGATAACCCATTAGCTCATTTTAAAACAACCGGCCCAGAAATTTGGCGGCAGACACAGGGGAGGGTCACCCATTTTGTCTCTAGCATGGGAACAACAGGGACTATCACAGGGGTCAGCCGTTATTTAAAATCCCAATCAACCGATGTACAGATTGTTGGGTTGCAGCCCGCAGAAAAAAGCCAAATCCCAGGGATCAGACGTTGGTCGCCGGGGTATCTTCCCGGTATTTTTGATGATTCATTAGTTGACAGTGTATTAGATATAAACCAACAAGAAGCCGAAGAAACCATGAGGGCTTTGGCAAAAATTGAGGGGATATTCTGTGGTGTCAGTTCTGGTGGAGCAGTAGCAGGGGCTTTAAAAGTAGCAAAAGAGAACCCAGGTGCGGTGATTGTTGCGGTAATTTGTGACCGAGGAGACCGTTATTTATCGACTGGGGTATTTAACCAGTAAGGTTAACTCAGGCTAAGAACGAGTAAAGCCATCAGGCAAGGGCCTGACGGCTTTGTCTAGCGAATAGAGCGGATAGCTAGGCTATTTCTTTATACGCATGATAACTGTTTCACCAACGGTCACTGAACCCGTTAGTTTATTCAGTTCTTTAATTTCATCCATGTTAGAAATAACAACAGGAGTGAGAACCGATTTGGCTTTTTCTTCTAGCAGTGCTAAATCGAATTCGATGATTAAATCACCTTTCTTGACGGTTTGGCCTTCTTCAGCGATACGTTTGAAACCTTCGCCTTTGAGTTCAACTGTATCAATTCCGAAGTGAACAAATAGCTCTATACCATCATCTGATTCAATAGAAAATGCATGGTTAGTTTCAAAGATTTTACCAATTGTACCATCTACAGGAGCGACAATTTTATTCCCTGCTGGTTTAATCGCAATACCATCACCAACAATCTTTTCTGCGAATACAACATCTGGAACATCTTCAATATTGACAATCTCACCAGATAAAGGGGCGATAATTTCAATACTACCACTGCTACTTTTGTCTTCCGAAACGAGTGATTTCAGTTTGTCAAACAGACCCATGGACCTTCTCCTAATCGTTTTATATGGGACCGAACTAATGTGCTGTTCCTAGCATAACGTTTTTTCTTGGATAAAGGTATCTACAAGTTTCATCAATTCATCTGCTGTTGGTTGAGCAAGTGCTTGTTCAGCCAGAGCCTGAGTATCAACAAAGTTCGCATTGCGAATTAATTTTTTGATACGTGGAATTGATATTGCGCTCATACTAAATTCATCCAGCCCCATGCCAAGTAGCAATAAGGTTGCACGCTCATCTCCTGCGAGTTCCCCGCACATCCCTGTCCATTTACCTTCTGCATGTGATGCATCAATCACTTGCTTAATTAAGTTTAGGACAGCTGGTGACATTGGGTTGTAAAGATGAGAAATCAGTTCATTACCACGGTCAACCGCTAAAGTGTATTGAGTTAGATCGTTCGTCCCAATACTAAAGAAATCAACTTCTTTTGCCAAATGACGAGCAATAACTGCTGCTGCTGGTGTTTCCACCATAACACCAACTTCAATTGCTTCATCAAAGGCTTTGCCTTCTTCGCGTAATTGAGCTTTTAGTATCTCAAGTTCTGCTTTTAGTTCACGAACTTCTTCAACGGAAATGACCATTGGGAACATAATACGCAGTTTACCAAATTTAGACGCTCTTAAAATAGCTCTTAATTGTGAGTGTAGAATTTCTTTGCGGTCAAGACAAATACGAATTGCACGCCAACCAAGGAAAGGGTTTTCTTCTTTTGGCAAATTCATATACGGCAGGTCTTTATCACCACCAATATCCATTGTACGAACAATAACAGCTTGGCTGCCCATTGACTCTGCAACGGCTTTATATGCTTGGAATTGTTCTTCTTCGCTTGGGAATGAATCCCTATCCATAAATAAAAATTCGGTACGATAGAGGCCAACACCTTCTGCACCATTACGTTCAGCCCCTGCGACATCACGTACAGTACCAATATTTGCACAGACTTCAACTTGATGTCCATCAAGTGTGATTGCTGGCAAATCTTTTAATTTTGCGAGCTCTTCTTTTTCTTGCAGATATTCATCACGGAAAGCTTTTAACTTATCAACTTCAGCTTCTGATGGGTTTAAGTAGATAGTGTTATTTACACCATCTAATACGATAAAATCACCATTTTTAATTTTACTGGTTGCATCACTTGTGCCGACAATAGCAGGCAACTCAAGAGAACGAGCCATAATTGAGGTGTGTGATGTACGACCACCTAAATCGGTGATAAAACCCAGAACTTTATCTAAGTTCAGTTGTGCGGTTTCGGAAGGCGTTAAATCAGCAGCAACCAAAATCACTTCTTTGTCGATAGCGCTTAAATCAACAATTGGAATATTTAAAATATTTTTTAGTAGGCGCTTACCGATATCGCGTACATCGGCAGCACGTTCTTTCAGATACTCATCATCTAGGGACTCAAGTGCTTGGGCTTGGTCTTCAATAACGGAATAGGCGGCAGCATCAGCCGTTTTTTTGTCGCCTTTAATCAAAGAGATTATTTCTTGTTCAAGCTCTTCATCTTCTAGCAGCATAATATGACCTTCAAAAATCTCAGCTTTTTCGGCTCCAAGATTTTTTTCGGCTTTCTCTTTAATTAAAGTGAGTTGTTCGGCTGATTTGTTACGACCCTCAATAAAGCGTGCAATTTCTTTATCTGCCTGATCGTCAGCAATCTTTTTTGTGCTAACAACGATAGGATCTTCTTTGAGGATTAAAGCCTGACCAAAAGCAAAACCCGGGGATACTAAAATTCCTGAAATCATAATATTACCTTACTGCTGCTAGTGCTAGGAGTTCTGATATTGCAGAGACCGCTATGGTTATACCGATTATATAAATATCCCCGAATGATATCATTCAGGGACAGCGAATGAGATCGGTAAGACGTTTCTCTTGCGTGCGAAATTATTCTAATTCGCCCATCAGTTTAACTAAATGTTCAACGGCTTCTTTCTCATCTTCACCTTCAGCGGAAATGGTGACCACTGTACCTTGAGTTAAACCCAAAGTTTGTAATTTGAACAGGCTTTTTGCGCTAGCGGATTTGCCGCCAGAAATCAAAGAAATATCAGAAGAGAATGCTTTTGCTTCTTTCACAAATTGAGCTGCAGGACGAGTATGTAGACCATTTGGTGCCGTAATAGTGACTTCTTGCTGGAACATAGTATTTCCTCAATAACTTTAGTTTTTTTAATTACCCAGCCTATTGTAGATGAAATAGACTAGGTTTGCGTATAGTTAGATTATTAACTTGCAAAAAGGTTTCCTACTTTGTGCGGTATCAACCCTTTTTCAGTTTTTGCCTCTGAAGTTATGTTTTTTTAGCCACTTTGCAACTACCAGATGTTTGCGGTGGAGGTGACTAAAAAGTGATTAATTTCGAGGTGCAAAATAATTACTATGTTTAATACTAAACCCCGAATTAGAAATCATCTCCATCCGTGCTAAACTTTGATCTGCACCACAAAAAAAGCACCTTTAAGGTGCTTTTTTAACGAATTTGCAACGAAATTATGTTAGTCAGCAGAAATGTCAGCAAACAGAACAGTTGATAAATAACGCTCACCTGATGAAGGTAAAATTACGACTATATTTTTGCCTTTATATGCAGGGTCTGCAGCAATTTTTGTTGCGGCTGCGATGGCAGCGCCTGATGAAATACCCGCAAGGATACCTTCTTTTTCCATTAATTCACGGGCTGTTTTAACTGCCTCATCATCACTGATTTGAATGACTTTATCGAGTAGTTTTAGGTCTAAGTTACCGGGGATGAAACCAGCACCAATACCTTGAATTTTATGAGGCCCTGGCTTAATTTCTTCACCTGCCAATGCTTGGGTGATAACTGGGGAAGTTTCAGGCTCAACAGCAACGATGGTAACTTCTTTGCCTTTGGTATTTTTTAGATACTTTGCAATCCCTGTGATAGTACCGCCTGTTCCGACGCCCGCAACGACGACATCAACATTACCGTCGGTATCTTCCCAAATTTCAGGGCCGGTTGTTTTTTCGTGAATTTCAGGGTTGGCAGGGTTGTTAAATTGCTGAAGTAAAAGGTACTTTTTAGGGTTACTATTGACAATTTCTTCAGCTTTAGCAATGGCGCCTTTCATGCCTTTTGCACCCTCAGTAAGGACAAGGTTAGCCCCTAAGGCTTTGAGCAATTTACGGCGCTCGATACTCATGGTTTCTGGCATTGTAAGGGTCAATTTATACCCCCTAGCCGCGGCAACATAAGCAAGAGCAATTCCAGTATTACCACTCGTTGGTTCCACTAACTCTTTATCTTTATTTAGGATACCTTTTTTCTCCGCATCCCAAATCATGTTAGCGCCAATACGGCACTTTACACTGAAACTTGGGTTGCGTGATTCCACTTTTGCTAAAATATTACCATTACCAAAATGCTTTAAACGCACAAGAGGAGTGTGTCCAATGGTCAACGAATTATCTTCATAGATTTTGCTCATGGGATATCCTTAAAAATCGGTTAGCGAGTAAAACTGTGTCACTCAGTCAAGACAAAAAATAATATGAATTCAACATACGTGAACAACAAATTAATGCAAATATGATTTGAATATAAGCTTATAACAAAATGCTATTTTAGATCTAATTGTTCTAAGAATGAAATTAAAGCAAAAAATTGATGGTGTGAATGTGTGTGTTGGCATGCGCAGGCGATGAAGCCTGCGCTTATCGGTTAGAAAATACTTAGTAACGGGCGTAACGTCCGCGATACCTATCAACCCACATGAGTGTCGCGCCGCAGACAGCAACAGGCATGATGACTAAATTTACGAAAGGTAGCATCATGAGTAAACTGATGACGCCACCAAATTGAATATTTCTCATGCGTTCTTTCGCAAGCGCTTGTTTCATTTCACTAAAGCCAACGCGATGGTTATCAAATGGGTAATCACAATATTGAATTGACATCATCCAAGCCCCAAATAGGAACCACAAAACAGGTGCTATGGTTTGGCCAATACCCGGAATAAAAAATAAAATCAATAAACCAAGTGCGCGGGGTAAATAATAACCAATACGCACAAACTCACGTTTTATCATGCGTGGAACATCTTTTAGTAGTTCCGCCATTCCTGTGTCAGGAGCGGGTTTCCCTGTCAGTTCGGCTTCTAGTTTTTCAGATAACCAACCATTAAATGGGGCTGCAATAATATTTGCAATGGTACTGAAAAAATAGGTAAAAACTAATAAGATAGAAATCACCGCTAATGGAAAAAACACATAATCAAGCCATTGTAGCCAACTCGGAATATAACTCATCACTTGGTCTATCCAGCCGCCAAGCTTAGTGTATAACCACCAAAAAGCACCTCCTAAGAAAATAATATTTGCTAATAAGGGCAAAATGACAAAGCGTTTAATACCAGGACGTGTAACTAGTCGCCACCCTTGTGTAAAATAATAAAAGCCAGAATGGTCTTTTTGTGGCGAAAATGTCGATTGGGTCATACTTCTTGTTCTCTCCTTTTCGGTTGACTATGTATCATATAGGTATGAAACTAGGCTGACTAGCCATTATTTGCTTAAAAAAGCAGCAAACGAAAGCGGAATATTCTCTTTCTTGTAAGAAAATCGTTCTGAGGGTTGCACTTAGAGCAATTGAGAAATAATCTTAAGGTAGTTTCCGCCGTGTTGGCATAATCATTCATCAACTAGAGATAACAGCGATGCAGGATTTGCGTCTGATATTAGTGGTCGTAGGTGCGATAGCCATTGTCGCTTTATTACTGCATGGTTTATGGACCAGCCGTAAAGAGCGGTCAACGTTATTTCGCGACAGACCGGTAAAACGTCGAAAAAGCGAAACGCAGGATAAATCATCTGAGTATGATGATTCTGTATTATTTACTGAGGACAAACCCACTCAGCAGGGGGCGATTCAACCCGCAGTAGCAGACCCACTTGATTCAGCAAAAAATGAATCTCAAGTTGAGCCAAACATACGGCCAGTAGCTCCGGTTGAGCCTGAACCTAAATTGGCGGCGGCTTCTGAACATCTGGCTAATGAAGAACCTGTGGTGGCTGTACGCACTGAACCCTCTCATGCTCCAGAGCAATTGACTATCAATATGAATGATGAGTCAGTTACTGAGCCACAAGTTAGCACCCAACCTGTGCGGCCTACTGCGATTGAGCCACACATTGATTCAAATAACCTGAAAGAAGAGCCACAGTCGATACAACATGAACAAACAACGGCGAACACTGAAACGAAAGCTGAGCCGCAGGAAGATTCTGCTACAACAAATAGCAAGGAGACAGTTTTGGTACTTCATGTAGCAGCTCATCATGGGCAAGAGCTACAAGGTGAAGTATTATTGCAAAGCATCCTTCAAGCAGGGTTCCAGTTTGGTGAAATGAAAATATTCCACCGTCATGTCAACCCGTCGGGTACTGGGCCTGTATTATTTAGTTTAGCCAATATGGTTAAACCAGGTTCCTTTGATCCTGAAACGATGTCTGATTTCACAACTCCGGGTGTTTCCATGTTTATGATGGTGCCATCTTATGGTGATGCAGGGCAGAATTTCAAATTGATGTTACAAGCCGCTCAGCGTATCGCATCCGATGCGGGTGGTGTTGTGCTTGATGATGAGCGCAAGATGCTCACACCTCAAAAAATAGAGGTGTACCACGCGCGGATCAGAAGCACGTTAAACTAAATAATCGTTTTATAAAGGCCCCCTTAACTGGGGGTTTTTTATCTTTAATGAGTGTGATCATGACTACCAAGCAAGAAATAGACCAATTAAAAAAACAGTTACGTCATCATGAATATCAGTACCATGTATTAGACGCACCCGAAATTCCAGATGTTGAATACGATAAACTTATGCAACGTCTGAAAAGTATAGAAGAGGCGCATCCAGAGCTTATTACGAGTGATTCGCCAACTCAGCGGGTTGGTGCTGCGCCTTTATCGGCGTTTGAAACGGTTCGCCATGAAATTCCAATGCTGTCATTAGATAATGTTTTTGATGAAGCGAGTTATTTAGCTTTTGATAAACGTGTTAGAGACCGCTTAAAAAACCATGAAGAGCTTACATTCTGTTGCGAATTAAAGCTTGATGGGCTAGCAGTTAGTTTATTGTATGAAAATGGTGAGCTAGTACAGGCTGCGACGCGTGGAGATGGGACGGTTGGTGAAAATATTACTGCCAACGTACGGACCATCCGAGCTATCCCCTTGCGTTTGACTGGGGATAATATCCCAGATCGAGTGGAGATCCGTGGTGAAGTCTTTATGCCACAAAAAGGGTTTGAAGCACTGAATGAAGAAGCGCGTAGGACAGATGGCAAAGTATTCGCAAATCCGCGTAATGCCGCAGCGGGCTCTTTACGTCAACTTGACCCACGCATTACAGCGAAAAGGCCATTAACTTTCTATTGCTATGGTGTTGGGGTTGTTGAGGGAGAAACATTACCTGATACCCATTATGGGCGTTTGATGCAGTTTAAAGCGTGGGGTTTGCCTGTTAGTGACTATGTTCAATTGTGTGTTGGCTCGCAAGCTGTATTAGATTTTTATCGCGAAATAGAACAAGCTCGACCAAGTCTTGGTTTTGACATCGATGGCGTCGTTATCAAGGTCAACTCAATTGCTATTCAAGAGGAATTAGGCTTTGTTTCACGAGCGCCACGTTGGGCTACGGCATTTAAATTTCCAGCTCAGGAACAAATAACTCAATTGAAAGACGTTGAGTTCCAAGTCGGGCGTACTGGGGCTATTACGCCCGTTGCGCGTCTTGAACCTGTGCAAGTTGCCGGGGTGATCGTGAGCAATGCGACGCTACATAATGCCGATGAAATTGAACGTCTTGGGGTCCACATTGGTGATACCGTTATTATCCGCCGTGCAGGGGATGTGATCCCGCAAATTGTCAGTGTCGTGGTTGAAAAACGTCCTGTTAATAGCCGTGAAATCGTGTTTCCAACCCATTGCCCTGTTTGTGGCTCTGATATTGAACGCATTGAAGGCGAAGCCGTAGCGCGTTGTACTGGGGGGTTGATTTGTGGCGCACAGCGCAAAGAGGCTTTAAAACACTTTGTTTCTCGTCGTGCCATGGATGTTGATGGCATGGGGGATAAAATTATCGATCAACTGGTTGAAAAAGAATATGTCAAAACGCCAGCTGACCTTTATCAATTGAGTGCAGGTATTTTAACTGGTTTAGACCGTATGGGGCCTAAATCAGCTCAAAACTTAGTCACTGCACTAGAAAAATCGAAACAAACAACACTGGCACGTTTTATTTATGCATTAGGTATTCGCGAAGTTGGAGAAGCTACTGCGGCTAATCTTGCAGCGCATTATGCAACATTAGAAGCGGTAATGTGTGCAGACGAAGAGTCACTGAAAACTGTTCAAGATATCGGTCATGTGGTGGCGAAACATGTCGTGAATTTCTTCCGCGAAGAACATAACCAAGCCGTTATTAACGACCTGATTACTAAGGCTAATATTTACTGGCCAGAAGTGAAGGTCGTGAACAGTGCTGAAATTGATAGTCCATTTGCTGGCAAAACAGTGGTATTAACTGGGTCAATGAGTGTATTAACCCGCGATGAAGCAAAAGACAAGCTGGTCGCTTTAGGTGCAAAGGTGGCTGGAAGTGTTTCTAAGAAAACGGATATGGTGATTGCAGGGGAAGCGGCAGGTTCTAAATTAGTGAAAGCGAATGAATTGGGTATTCAGGTTATAGATGAAAATGAGTTAATACGTTTGCTGAATATTTAATGGTGAACTATATTCAATCTAATTTTGTTGCTTACAAGGTGGTAAGCAACAAAATAATACTTAGGTCGTTGTAAGCCTTAACTTAAATTTTCATTAAGATTTCTGTGCAAAAAAAGTGATTACAGGGTTTTGTTATAGTTGAAACGTGACCGCCTTCTTCTTTTTGCAAAATACACCTAGTAAGCTTTCATATTAATGTGACCACCGTCTCATTTAAATGTTGTCTATTACATAGAATATGCACATAGACTGATTCTTAAATTTGTTGGAGTCGCATATGACCTCGATCCTGCATTTCGTTTTATCCTTAGTAGTAATTGCTGCTCTTGCAATTTTAGCAAGTAGTAACCGTAGCGCGATCCGCCCCCGCTATGTTATTCAACTCCTTGTTATTCAAATTGCGTTGGCTTACCTTTTCTTAAAATCTAATATCGGCGAATCTTTTGTAATGGGTGTAGCAGGGGTGTTTACTCACTTGCTAGGCTACGCAGCGGAAGGGACGAAATTTATTTTTGGCGGCATGATTGAGGGCAATTTAGCGTTCTTTTTCTTACAAGTCTTGTGTCCAATCATCTTTATTTCTGCATTAATTGGTATTTTACAACACGTCAAAATTTTACCTATCGTGATCCGCATTATCGGTACTGTATTATCGAAAGTGAACGGTATGGGGAAATTAGAGTCATTTAACGCAGTAAGCTCATTATTGTTAGGGCAGTCAGAGAACTTTATCGCGTATAAAGACCAACTCAATAGAATGTCAGAGCGCAGAATGTACACCATGGCGGCAACCGCAATGTCTACTGTATCAATGTCTATCGTTGGTGCTTATATGACCATGTTGGAACCTCGCTTTGTGGTCGCGGCATTAGTGCTTAATATGTTTGGTACTTTCGTTGTTTTATCATTAATTAACCCGTACCCACCAGAAGGTGAAGAAGACATCCAAATGAGCAATTTGCATGAAGGGCAAAGCTTTTTTGAAATGTTAGGCGAATATATCCTTGCTGGGTTTAAAGTCGCAATTATAGTATCAGCTATGTTGATTGGTTTTATTGCCCTAATTGCGATGGTTAATGGTATTTTCTCTGCAGTATTCGGCGTTGATTTCCAAACGATGTTAGGTTACGTGTTTTATCCATTTGCTTGGGTCCTTGGTATTCCTGCGGATGAAGCTTTACAAGTTGGCGGCATCATGGCAGTTAAGATGGTCACGAATGAGTTTGTCGCAATGGATGGCTTACAAGCGATTGCTGGTGGCTTATCAGAACGTTCTGTCGGTATCTTATCGGTGTTCTTAGTCTCTTTTGCTAACTTTTCATCTATCGGTATTATTGCTGGTGCAATTAAAGGGTTAGATGAAAAACAAGGTAATACAGTAGCACGCTTTGGTTTGAAACTATTATACGGTTCAACATTAGTGAGCTTCCTATCGGCAGCTGTTGTTGGCTTAGTTTTGTAATCAATAAAAAAGTGTTAAATTGGCAAAACGGCGTTCAAATGAGCGCCGTTTTGCTTTCATATAAAAAAGAAAACTGTTAAAAGAACAGATAAAACGCAGTCAAAGACACAACACTAAAAATGTAAGAGAACAAATGGAAAAACAAGATCTCATCGACATAGCAAATACCTATATGCCGTTTGGTAAGTACAAGGGGCGTGTGCTAATAGATTTGCCAGAGGAATATTTACTTTGGTTCTATAAGAAAGGAGAGTTCCCTGCGGGGCGTTTAGGGCAATTAATGGAAATGACCTTAGGGTTAAAAATTGAAGGGCTTGAAGGCCTTGTGAAGCCACTTAAACGCAGTTAAGCAGCTAAGGCTATTTGTGGCTTAGGGAATCAGTAATTTTCTTACTCAAATTAATAAACAGTTCTTGCTCTTGTTGAGTTAATACTGTTTTAACCATTAAGGCATTTTCAGCACGGCCAGTGGCTGCACGTTGTAAGAAATCATGCCCTTTTCTTGTTAAGTGGGTGATCAGTTCCCGCTTATCTTCTTCAGATTGATACTGTTCAACAAAATCATAGGATTTTAGGACTCGAAGAAATTTCGATAAATTTTGGCGGGAAAGTCCAAGGGATTGGCTTAATTGGCTCGGCGTCAAATCACCTTTAAGCCTTAATATTTCTAGTACATCATATTGGCCCCAAGTTATTTGCTCGGGGGTAAAGCTCGCTCTGCGAGCCACTAATGTACATTGTAATAATGAAAGCGCATCTTCAAGAGCATCTGACATAAAAAATGTTCCTTAATATTCAATCACTCAAGTATACATTGACTTTTTAGATAAAACGATACATTGATTAACTAAAGTTAATTGTTTATAGTTAACTTTGGTTAATCATAATTGAGGTACATCATGGGGAAATTTAACGACCGAATAGCGCTTATTACGGGCGCATCAACAGGCGTTGGCTTTGGTATTGCTCAGAAATTACATTCCCTTGGAGCGACTGTTGTTATAACAGGGCGCAATCAGCTTACATTAACACAAGCTGCGAAAGAAATAGATCCAACGGGTCAACGCATCAGCACTATCAAAATGGATGTTGCAAATGCGCAAAATTTCAAAGCAACGATTGAAAAAATTGAGCAGCAGTACGGTGCTTTGCATTATCTGGTGAATAATGCGGGTATCACTGGCCCACATGGTGTCAATGTAGAGGATTACCCATTAAAGGCTTGGCATGATGTGGTTGCAACAGATATCACGGGGACGTTCCATGGTTTAAAATATAGCATCCCTAGTATTTTGCGTAGTGGAGGCGGAGCGATTGTCAATTTATCTGCTTGTAATGGGGTGACAGGGATCGCAGGGATTGCACCTTATACGGCGGCAAAACATGCAGTGTTAGGGCTTACGCGCTCTGTGGCGTTAGAGAATGCGCAAAAAGGTATTCGTATTAATGCTGTTGGCCCAGGTTATGTACAAACGCCTAATATTGAGAGGTTACCGCAAACAACTCAGGAATGGATGTCTTCAACACACCCAATGGGCAGGATGGCGACAAGGGAAGAAATTGCTAATGTGGTCGCCTTTTTATTATCAGATGAAAGCAGCTTTATGACAGGCGCATTTATTCCTATTGATGGCGGTTATACAGCACAATAATGTAGTAAGTATTAAATATAGTGGAGTGCAAATGAGGTAAAAGTAAATTGATGTTTTACGACATTAATGAAAAAACAAGCGATGTTAGTAAGAAGAAACGAGTAATCAGAGGAAATTATTGGTGGAGCTAAGCGGGATCGAACCGCTGACCTCTTGCATGCCATGCAAGCGCTCTCCCAGCT